>Ga0265338_10010995_pt1 | contig 10513 bp, 10 predicted proteins | sample 42126metaG_FD_193579 | JGI IMG/M metagenome (GOLD analysis project Ga0265338, IMG submission 193579) | Rhizosphere microbial communities from Carex aquatilis grown in University of Washington, Seatle, WA, United States - 4-21-26 metaG | ecosystem: Host-associated > Plants > Roots > Rhizosphere... | reverse complement strand
GCGTAGGGCTAGCCAAGAAACGACTGAGTTGGTTTAGGTATTTATACGAAATGGTGGAACAAGCCTTGAGGCAGCCATTTTACGAGATTATTGCAGGCGGGGTGTAGGGAGGTGTACGTGGTTCAGCACGGTATTTTTGACAATTTGCAAAATATACACATAATAATCAGAGCTCAATCAACACAAGAGAAGAGATGAGCATGTACAGAATTGACGACCCGAAGAAAATCGAACCTCCAGGCAATTGGGGACCCGGAACGGTCCATGCATTCGTGGTCGCTGAGGTCATACGTGACGCCGGCCCAGCCGACTGGTCCCTCGGTCGATACCTGCCTGGGGACCTCGCCGGCCTGCCATTCGGGTATGTCGGCCTAGCCCGGCACCGAGGCCACGAAACCGAATGGTTCTTGGAACTGTACGCACGGCGCGTGGAGTTGTCTGCAGGGGACCCAAACATCCGCATATACGCTCCAGGAGATACACCTAGCTCCATCGCCAGTACGCTCAGGTTTGAGGCTAGATGGGCACTACTCATCAGCGCGGCGGACTTCGCGCTGATTGAACCAGAGCTCTTCGACTCTCCGGGAGGCCCTCCCGGCCACGGCTGTCTCGTCATCCGGGTTGCCGACACGGTGGCCACCAGCCGTCCGTAAACCCCTACCGCGCCCCCGACCATCACCAGCTGACGGCCGGGGGCAAGCCTTTTTAGCAATTGTGTAGACCATCCCATAGGCGAAAAATCCTCTCAGTTTTGACTTTGTTCGCTTGGCGTAGTATGAATAAAGCCAAGCAACGATAGAGACCAATACCAAAGGAACCCGGTGGTGGCAGATATTACGGAAAAACAGCTTAAGACCCTAAAGAAGCTCATTGAGTCGGCCGAAACCAATTTGGCCGGTGCCAAGGAGCTATTAACCAGTCTCGTCGGCTCGGAAGATATGGTGTCCCCAACCGAAGCCAAGACCGCCAGTGCTGCTGGCAATACTGGCAAGATCATTGAGGGTGCCTTCGACGGCCAGCACATGATCGGCCCTGACGGCAAATCCTACCCCGTGCCGGCCAACTACGCCTCCAAATCCAAGCTTGTGCAGGGCGACCAGCTCAAGCTCATCATCGGCGATGACGGCACCTTCATTTACAAGCAAATCGGCCCAGTGGAGCGCAAGAAACTCATCGGCACGCTTAATCTCAAGGACGGCGCCTACTTCGTGGAGGCCCGCGGCCAGGAATACCACGTCTTGTTCGCCTCCGTCACTTACTTCAAGGCCCAACCTGGCGACCAGGTCACCATGGTGATCCCGGACGAGGGCGAGGCCGACTGGGCTGCCATCGAAGCCGTTATTGGCTAAGCGCATGCTGTATTTCGTTACCGGCAGCGCCGGCAAATTCCACGAATTCCAAGCGCAAATCCCCAAATTAAAGCAACTCAAACTCGACCTCGACGAGATCCAATCGCTCGATCCCCGCATCGTCATCGAACATAAACTCGAACAAGCAGCCACCCTCCACGACGGCGCTCTAATCGTCGAAGACACGTCGTTGTCCATGGACGCCCTACGTGGCCTGCCCGGCACCTTCATTAAATGGTTCATCGAAACGCTCGACGTCGGCGGCATCGCCGAGCTGGTAGCGCCCTACGACGACCACCGCGCCACCGCCCGCACCGTTATCGGCTACCGAAACGAAAAAGGGGAGCGCCATTTTTTCGAAGGTGTTGCCCATGGCACCATCGCCGAATCTCCACGCGGCAGCGGCTTTGGCTGGGACGCTATCTTTATCCCCGAGGGTTACGACAAAACCTTCGGTGAGCTTGGCCCCGAGATCAAGCAAAAAATCAGCATGCGCCGACATGCCATCGACGCGCTTATGAAGTTCTTATCCACTACCACCCCCGCCTCCCGCTAAGATATAATAAGACCAACACTAGGTGGGATGATGTCGGACCAGGTACTGTACCGCAAATACCGCAGCGCCAGCTTTGATCAGATCGTAGGCCAAGACCACGTCGTATCAACGCTAACGGCCGCCATTGCCAATGGACGCCTCAGCCACGCCTATTTGTTTACCGGCCCGCGTGGCACCGGCAAAACCAGCGTGGCGCGCTTGCTCGCTCGCGCCGTAAACTGCACCGGCAACCCCAAGCCCTGCAACGCCTGCCCCAATTGCCTGGCCGCCATCAATTCCAGCCTCGACGTTATCGAGATTGACGCAGCCTCCAACCGCTCCATCGATGCCGTACGTGAGCTGAAAGACAAAATTGCACTCGCCCCCACCATCGGCGCCTACAAAATCTACATTATCGATGAAGTCCACATGCTCACCGCCGAGGCCTTCAATGCGTTGTTAAAGACCCTCGAGGAGCCGCCGTCGCATGCGGTGTTTGTGCTCGCCACCACCGAAGCCCACAAATTGCCCGACACCATCATTTCGCGCACCCAGCGCTTCAATTTCAGACCCATTGGGTCGGCCGACATGACCTCCCACCTAAAAGACATCGCCGCCGCCGAGAAATTTGAGGTTGAGCCTGCTGCGCTGGCAATCATCGCTGATGCCGCCCGCGGCAGTTTTCGCGACGGCATCAGCCTGCTCGATCAATTGGCCGCCACCGGCGCTGTCACCGAAACCGCTGCCCGTCAATTGCTCGGCTACTCGAGCGCAGGTGAACTCGCCGAGCTATCGCGCGCGATCGCCGCTAGCGACATCCGCGCCGCTTTCGAAATTTTAAAGCGCCTTGAATCGTCCGGTGCCCAAGCCGGCCAAACCGCCGTGCAGCTAGCTGATTGGTGGCGCCAAATGCTGCTCATCAGCTCCGGCGCGCTCACATCCGATAACCCCGAACTCACCGCCTTGGCCCAAACCGTCCCGCCCGCTACTGCCGCTCGTGTTATTACCACCCTCTTGGAAGTCACACGCTCACACTGGCCAGCGCTAGCGCTCGAAGCGGCCGTTGCCCAGCTCACAGCCGCTACCCCAATCCCCACCGCAGCCCCAGCCGCTGCTGCCACCAAACCCGCTGTCACGACCCAAGCCCCTTCCATCAACGCCAAACCGGCACCAAAGCCCGCTACCACCTCCAACCCCGAACCGGCCGCCGCGACCCCCAACGGCCAGCTACCCGCCAACCTCTGGCCCAAAGTTCTAGTCCTACTCAAGTCGCAAAACAACTCCCTATGTGCACTATTACAAATGTACCCTGTCGAGTTTGGCGGCGAAGACATTACCATCAAACCACGCTTTAATTTTCACCGCGATCTGTTCTTAAAACCCGCCAACCTGCGCTTAATCGAAGCCGCCGCCGCCAAAGTTTATGGCTCGCCGGTCAAGTTCTTTGCCCGCACCGACGAAGCTGCCGCTGCCAAACCACGCGCCAAAGCCGACCCATCAGCCGAATTGGTGAGCTCTGCCCTCGAGATCCTAGGCGGAGAGGTGATCGAATAATGGACCAGCGAACATCATCCCGCGAACGCTCCAATCGCAACCGCCCGCCATCACTGGGCCAGCTTATGGAGCTCGAAGTCGCCACCGGCCGCGTCCCACCGCAAAATACCGAAGCCGAAGTCAGCCTGCTCGGCGCCCTCCTGATCGAAAAAGACGCCATCATTAAAATCGCCGATGTTGTTAACGCCGACGATTTCTACGTCGACCGCCACGGCCTCATTTACGCGGCCATGACCGACCTCTACGAATCACGCCAACCCATCGACGTCGTCAGCCTGTCGGGCAAACTGCGCGATGCCGGCGAGCTCGAACGCATCGGCGGCGCGGCCTACATTACCGATCTCACCTCGGCCGTACCAACCGCCGCTCATGTCGTCCATTACGCCGGCATCGTTGCCCACAAAGCCACCCTGCGCCGCCTCATTGCTGCCGCCAGCGCCATTACTGGCTTCGGCTACGACGAAAACGCAGCTTTGGATGAACTCTTGGACCGCGCGGAAGCAACCATTTTCGAAGTCAGCCAGAAAAACCTCAAGCAAAATTTCATCCCCATCAAAGAGGTCCTCACCGACACCTTTGAGCGCATTGGCGACCTCCATGCCAACTCCGACAAGCTGCGCGGCGTCCCCACGGGCTTTAAAGACCTCGACTCCAAGCTAGCCGGCCTGCAAAACTCCGACCTCATCATCCTGGCCGCCCGCCCCTCCATGGGTAAAACCACGTTGGTCATGAACATCGCCCACCACGTCGCCGCCAAAGAAGGCGTCCCCGTCGGCTTCTTTTCGCTTGAGGTCTCGAAAGAACAGCTCATCGACCAACTATTGGCCATCGAATCCGGCGTTGACTCCTGGAAGCTACGCACCGGCGCCCTCGAAGACGATGATTTCCCCCGCTTAAATGAAGCTATGGCCGAATTGTCCGAAGCTCCCATTTACATCGACGACTCCGCCATGACCAATGTCATGGAAATGCGCACCAAAGCCCGCCGACTGCAATCCGAGCACGGACTGGGCCTGATCATCATCGACTATCTCCAGCTCATCGCCGGCGGCGCCCGCAGCTTCGAAGGCCGCCAACAGGAAGTATCAGAGATCTCGCGCAACTTAAAAGGCCTGGCCCGCGAGTTAAACGTCCCCGTCATCGCCTGCAGCCAGCTATCGCGCGCCGTTGAATCGCGCACCCCACCCATTCCGCAACTGTCCGACCTACGTGAAAGCGGTAGTATTGAGCAAGACGCCGATGTCGTGATGTTCATCTACCGTCCGTGGTACTACAACAAAGAAGAGGATGAACACATCACCGAAATCCTCGTCAAAAAACACCGCAACGGCCCCACCGGCGACATCGAGCTCTACTTCCAGGCCGACCAGCGCCGCTTTACCAACCTTGAGCGCTACCGGGGCTAACGCTTTGAGTATAAGCGAAGCTCACAACGCCAAGCACAAGCACTATTTACAGGATTCCCTGGAATCAGCTATGCTTAAACCTACAAACGAGGTCGTTGTGACACGCGAACCAAAACTATCGCGCACCGAAATCAAGCGCCTAGGCAAATTCGGCATTGTCGGCGCGTTAAACACCCTCATCGATTTCACCCTGTACAACCTGCTATCTGGCGCCGGCGGCCTCACCCTGATCCAGGCCAATATCTGCTCCACCACCATCGCCATGGTCTTCAGCTTCGCCGCCAACAAGCATGTTGTGTTCGAACGAAAAGGCGGCCGGCTGTGGCGCCAGGCGCTGATTTTTCTTGTCGTCACTGCCTTCGGACTGTATGTTTTACAGACACTGATCATTCACGTGCTCACCGAAGTCTGGACCAACCCCGTAACCCTGGCTGTCTGGATCGCACACAGTGTCGGTTTCCGAGGCCACGATCAGTTCGTTATCAAGAATACGGCCAAATTGGTTGCGACCTTTGTAACCCTGATTTGGAATTACTTCGCGTATAAAAAGGTGGTGTTTAAATAATGGCTAAAGCTACCCACATTCAACCTCCGTTCGCCTGGCTCGGCCGCTACGCTGCCGGCGCTGGCCTCGTCAGCGCCGTTGGGCTTGGCGCAGCTTTTCGTTTCTGGGACTTAAACTCGCTGCCCCCCGGCCTATACAACACCACCGCCACCACTGGCCTGCAAGCCCTCGACTTGATTGAACATGGCACCTTACCAGGATTCACCACCGCCACCGGCTACAACCCGCTGTGGGTATTCATGCAAGCGCTCATGATCAAGCTGCTGGGCCACACAGCGCTAGCGCTGCGCATCTGGCCAGCCATCCTGGGCACCCTGGCGGTGATCACACTGTGGCTGTGGGTGCGATCGTGGTTTGGCGTGCGCGTAGCCTGGCTGGCAGCTTTCCTGCTGGCCGTTACCCCTTGGGCGGTCACCATCTCGCGCGACGGCACTGCCGCCGCTCTGTATCCACTACTCATTACGCTCACGCTCTGGCTGGCCACCCTGGTGTACCGCAAAGCCAATCTCGCTAATTGCCTGAGCTTCGCTGTTGTCATGGTCATTAACTTGTTCGCCGGCCCGTTTGGCTGGCTTACTGCCGCTCTGGTGCTCACCACCAGCCTATACATCGTCATCCGCGAACACAAAGTAGCCAAACTGAGCCGCAACCTGATCATCGCGGTTACGATCACCGCCGTCGGCCTGGCCACGCTGGCCTACTTCATCGGCACTGCCCTCGATCAATTCAAGCACTTGCCGTCGTTCTTTAGCATCACCACTAGCATCCCCGCCTTATTCACCAATCTCATCAAAACCTTGCTGATGTTCAACGTTTACGGCGACGAAAATTACCGCCACAACCTCGCCACCGTTCCAATGCTAAACGCTTTCGTTGGGCTCATGCTGGTTGCCGGCGTACTGGTGGGTATTTCGCGCCTCCTGCAACGACGCTACCGACTCGTCTTCTGGTTCAGCCTGATCACGCTCATCCCGGCCGTTGCCAGCACCACTGACGTCCCCAACGCCGTCCACGCAGTTGCCCTGCTGCCGTTTATTCTGCTCCTGGCCGCCATCGGCATCTCCTACATGCTGGAATTGTGGTATGCTACGTTTCCGATCAATTCAGCGGCCCGTCTAACCGGCCAATCGGCCATCATCGTCCTGCTCGGACTCACCTTGTTCCAGGGGTACACCCAATATTTCCGCGCCTGGGCCGGCGCCGGCGAAGTCTACTCGGCCTTCGATGAAGGTGCCGTTGGCATTGCGGACACGCTCACCACCGCCAAATTCTCGGGCCCGCGCTTTGTGGTTGCCCCACCCGATCAGTTGCCGGTTGTAGCCTACTTGAGCCACGGCAATGCCGCCTATCAGCCGGTTCAACCCAACGGCATCGCCGGCCTGCCAGCCACCCCCGGCCCACGCCAGTTCCTGATCGCCGCCGCCTCCCGTGATGCTGCCGTCCGGGCGCTCAAAACTAAATTCCCCGGCGGCGTACTGCGACCTCAGTATTCTACGTTTAACCAAGCCGAAATTTACTACCTCTACGACACCACCCAATGAACGAACCCACCATCGATATAAGCATCATCGTACTGGCTTACATGGAAGCTGGCATTATTGCCGACAGCCTACAGCAACTTGCCAGCTGGCTCAAAAGCCACGATTACGGCACCGTCGAAGTCCTGGTCGTTACAGCCGAAAGCACCGATGGCACCGGCAAAATCGCCCAGTCGCAGGCCAGTTTGTTCGAACATTTCCGGCTCATCAACGCCGGCCCCCGCGTCGGCAAAGGCCGCGACTGCCGGCTTGGCATGTTTGAAGCCCGCGGCCGCTACCGCTTGTTCATGGATGCCGACCTCGCTACACCACTGCGCCACTTAGACGATGTCAAAGCTTTCATGGATCGCAATGGCCAAGTCGGCATCGCTGTGCGCAACCTGTTTTCAATCCACAAAGGCCTGGCTCGTAAGCTCATGAGTAAAACCGCCAACGTCGCCGCCCAAATTCTGGTCGTTCCCGGCATCAAAGACACCCAATGCGGCTTCAAAGTTTTCGAAGCCAAGGCCGCCGAAGCCATTTTCTCCCGCATCACACTCCTATCCTGGAGCTTCGACCTCGAAGTCCTCGGCATCGCCCGGCAACTTGGTTACAAAATTGACTACTTCGAAGCCCCGGACTGGAAAGACCCCAAAGCCGCCGGCCAAGGCCTGGTAGGGGATTCCCAGCTTAAGATTGTCATAAAAGGCTTCATGGACCCCTTCAAGATCCGCTTAAACATCTGGGCGGGCCGCTACCGCAAGCCATCTTACGTCCACAAGCCGATGTATTAAGTACAACAGATAGTGTGATCTAAATCACTCGCATTTGCAAAATGCTTGTGCTAAAGTGAACGTAAAGATTAGGCACAAGGAACCCGCTGTAACGTTGAACCAATTCGGTTTACGAAGAACTTATCCTCTTGGTGTTTTTCGCGATCACGACTCCGTCGCCCTCATCGGCCGCGATAAATATTCCACAACCTACAAACTGGTCTACGGCCACGGCCACGACCGCACCTTCCACTTACAATCCGATAGTCCTGAAATCGTCTTGCCGCTCGGGCGCAAACAAAACCTTGCTCACGTTACCGATGTCCGCATTAGCCGGGTGCTGGACCGCAATATTATGACCTACACCACCGAGCAAGACGGCGCCCGCGAAGTCCGCATCGCCGTCCACGACCACGACGACGATATCGAAGTCTGGGACGTACTGGCCGTATCACATCAACTCACCGGCACCGGGCAGGTCGTCCCCGAGTATCAGCACGAAGGCCAATACGTCTTGTATTATGGCGGTCGCGACCTGCACGTGGCGTTCTCAAAAAACTTAGCTGCCTGGCACGACGCCGGGAAGCCGCTAATGCAGCCACGCAGCCACGAATTCGACACCCATGCGCTCGAGCTCATCAGCGCCACCTACATTGAGCAAGGTATCCTGGTGCTGTATGCCACCCGCGAAACCAAGCGCGGCCAGGTGGCCATTAAAATCGGCGCGGCGCTGTGTGCGGCCTACGACCCTGCCCACCTGTTATGGCGCACCGAGACGCCGCTGTACGAGTTTAGCGCCGATCTTAACGACGCACCTCGCGTACTCGGCGGCGTCGTCGAACCCGGCACAATCGAACTGTATTTTTCCACCACCAAAGAAAAACTACTGCTCATCCAGCTGCCCAACCCTTACCAGCGCCAACCACTCAACCGCGGCGCCGCCCGCCTCCACAAATACGCCCGCAACCCCATCCTGTCACCAACCTTTTACGAGTGGGAGTCACACGCGGTATTAAACCCCGCGGCCTTCGTCGACCAGGAGCGGGTACACCTGTTGTACCGCGCCATGGGCCCCGACGGCATCTCGCGCCTGGGCTACGCCTCGTCCGCCGACGGCATCAACTTCGACGAGCGCCTCGATTATCCCGTCTATGTACCACAAAAAGGCTTCGGCCAGCCCACCAAAGGCGCGGTTCACGGACCCGAGAAATACGACATCATCGCCAACCCCTCCGGCGGCGGCTGGGCCGGCTGCGAAGATCCCCGCGCCGTCATTATCGACGGCCAGGTCCACCTATCGTTCGTAGCTTTCGATGGCTGGTCGTTCGTCCGCCAGGCCATGACCACCATTTCACTCGACAACGTCCACAAGCATCACTGGAACTGGGCTAAGCCCATGCTGCTATCAAAACCCGGCGAAATCCAGAAGAACTGGGTATTGTTCCCAGAAAAAATTAACGGCAAATACGCTATTTTGCACGGACTCTCTCCCAAAGTCCACATCGAATACATCGACGACCTAAAGCACTTCGACGGCACCAAGTTCCTAAAGAGCCTGCCACAAGTTGGCGGCCGCGGCTTTCATGACCCCAAGCGCCAGCACCACTGGGACAACGTAGTGCGCGGTGCCGGTGCCCCGCCCATCAAGACCAAATTGGGCTGGCTCCAGCTCTACCACGCGCTCGACAAATCCGATCCTGGCAAGTACAAGATCGGCGCCATGTTGCTGGACCTGGACGACCCCACCAAAGTCCTGTACCGCACAAACCAGCCGATCCTCGCACCCGAAGAGTGGTATGAAAACGATGGCAAACCCGGCGTAGTCTATACTTGTGGAGCCGTCATTATCGGTGACAACCTCATCGTTTACTACGGGGGAGGGGATAAGCACATCGCCGCCGCTCGCACCAATGTCGAGCATTTCTTAAACGCCCTAACTTCCGGCACTCAGGCTTCCCTGCAATCTCAAGCCGTAACAATAACTCATTAGCTTATAATAAGCACTACCGCCCAGTCAGAATAATCAATGAATTGACGATACTAGCTAATATAGCTAAGTATTTTACTATGAAGACAGCAAACGTCTACGAAGCGAAGTCCAATCTCAGTAAACTCCTAAACGCAGCCGCCGAAGGGGATGACGTCGTCATAACCCGCCGCGGAGGCAAGATTACTCAATTTAAGCTGGTACCCATCGAATCAGGGAGAAACCACCTCTTTTCGGTGCCCTCAAAGGCAAAATAACATTTTCGGTCGACTACGACCAAGCCGATAAGGAAGTTCAAGCGTTATTCGGAGAAAGCTTAAACAAACCCCTGTGACCATCCTTTTAGATACAGATGCCTTACTGTGGGCCGTTAGCAGATGACCCGCGTCTATCCGCCCTTGCTCGAACTCAACTCGAGAACACATCTCAGATCGCCATATCAGAGGTTTCGCTTTGTGAGATCTCGATCAAGATTACCATTGGCAAACTAAAACCAATCCCTGAGTTACTAGAAACGTTAAGAGACCTCCACTTTCGCCGTCTTAACATTTCAGATCTCGCGCTTAAACACTACGAAAGCTTACCTTTAATCCACAAAGACCCGTTTGACCGGATGCTCGTAGCACAATCTCTGGTACACGATACTTCATTGCTAACTAGCGACACATGTCTTAGCGATTATGGCGCTAAAATCATAAGCGCAACGGGATAGTTCGAAACCTAACGCCCCAGATGGAACAGACGCCATAACGATCTGCGTCCTCGCGTGCTGTTTCTGGCTGACCGCAACACCCTTGTTGAACAAGCAATGGAAGACTTCAATCCTC
>Ga0265338_10010993_pt1 | contig 10514 bp, 15 predicted proteins | sample 42126metaG_FD_193579 | JGI IMG/M metagenome (GOLD analysis project Ga0265338, IMG submission 193579) | Rhizosphere microbial communities from Carex aquatilis grown in University of Washington, Seatle, WA, United States - 4-21-26 metaG | ecosystem: Host-associated > Plants > Roots > Rhizosphere... | reverse complement strand
TTTGAAAGAGGGGACAACTACCGCGAAAAAGTCTGAAACTTTGCTGTAGTTAATGCAAAAACAATTAATTTCTTTCGGGACATCGTAAGACAACTACTTTGTTTATGACCCTGAGATAGGGCGTTGGTTGACGGCTGACCCGTTGGGGATGAGCATTGGGCCTGATAAAATAATGCAATCTTATATTGATAATTCTTGGCCATTATCTGTTAATCAATACATGAATCTTTATGCATTCGTTGGAAATGGGCCAGCTAACTTCGTAGACCCAGATGGATTATTTTGGTATTATGGCTGTTTCGGTGGGTCAGACTGGTCAGACTGCACTGATAAATATGGTGATGAAGATAAGGCTCACTTCCCGAGGAGAGGGGAGCCTGGTTTTAAGCCTCCCACAGACCAGAGAGATGAATTTTATTATGAGCATGATGTCTGTCTCAATGAATGTGCAAAAGACCCTTGTGATGAAAATAGACAGCAATGTCGAACTAAATGTGATAATGATTTAAGTAAAGAAGAAGGGACATTGCCAGGAGCTTGGCCTGGAACTCCGTATTGGGACCCGACTATAGATTGGGAAATTTGGTATTTTAGTTCGCCGTATTCCTATAATAAAAATCCTGGGAAGTATCATCCTTAACATAAGTAGGGTAAGAAAAGAGGTAACATATGGGAAAGGACAGTCTTCGCTTGTGGTTCAAGGGAGGATTAATTGGAATATTCGTGCCAATAATTTTAGGAGGAATAGTTTTGTTCTTAATTAGTCTTAAAATCCCACTTGGCGAAAATCCAATAACACCCATATTTGTAATTGCTTTGTGTTTGCTTGAACTGCCAACAGTAATAGTTGGTAGAGGTCTTGGTCTTCCAATTGAAAATGGCGGAGCAGCTTTTTTACTTTATGACTTTAGTGCTCTGGGATACATTTTAACAATAATTATTTGGGCTCTTATAGGTGCTCTGATTGGGTTGTGCTTGGATATGGCAAATGAAAAGAGAAAAAGAACTAGACAAGTCCCAAAATATTGATTTTTCCAAGCCTGTGATTCGAGAAAGGCCCAGCCCCAAAATCTTCAACCCTCGCTTCATAAAAGTTGCGGGGGTTTTATTTATCGGCAATTTATCGGCAATTTATTGGCAATTTATCGGAAATACAGCTATAATTGAAACAGCTTGACTTAACTGTTCCAAGGAATTTCTAATGATTTGGAAACCTGTTTACCAGCTTAACTCCGCTATTGCCCGCGCCTTGATGGATATAGAGGCAACCAAGACGGTCATTGAGAAAACACCGTTATCTCCTGCCGCGCAGGCAGAATTGCGTCATAAAGCACGGGTTCGTTCCACCCATTATTCCACCCGTATTGAAGGCAACCGCCTGACGCTCAAGGAAACAGAGAAGGTTATTGTTGAACAGAAGGCTAATTTTCATGGGCGGGAGCGGGATGTCAGCGAAGTCCGTAATTATTGGGATGCTCTGTTAAAGGTTGAGGATTGGGCTGTAAAGAAGATAGAGATAAGTGAGGATCTTATTTGCCGACTTCATGCTTTGGTGGAAAAGGGGAAACGGGCCAAGCCAACACCTTACCGTGAAGATCAGAATGTTATTCGTGATGCGGCTTCTGGCGGTATTGTCTATTTGCCTCCCGAAGCAAAGGATGTCGCTGTGCTTATGGCGGCTATGGTGCGTTGGGTAAAATATGCCCAAAAAGAAAGAGTTCCGCCACCCGTGATCGCGGCACTTTTGCATTACCAGTTTGTTACCATACATCCCTTTTACGATGGCAACGGACGGACGGCACGATTGCTGGCCACCTTTATCCTACAGAGGGATGGATACGGTTTGAATGGGTTTTTTTCATTGGAAGAACATCATGCTCAAGACCTTGAAGGCTATTACGGAGCGTTGACTGTTCACAAGAGCCATAATTATTATCAAGGTAGAGCAGAAGCTGATTTGACCTCTTGGGTCGAGTATTTTGTGAAACTTTTGGCCAAAGTGTTTCAGCAGGCTCAAAATGAGGCAATACGAGCAGGGGGCGAGAAGGTGGTCATTGAGCCAAAGGAATTAAGACAGCTTGACCGTCGTGCCAGGACAGTTATCGCTCTATTTGCTAAAAAAGACATCATATCCGTTAAGGACATAGCAGAGTGCCTTGGGCTTTCCGATAGGATGACGAGGCTTCTTGTGGCTGGTTGGGTCAAGGATGGTTGGCTTGAAGTCCTCAATGAGTCAAATCGTTCCCGCGCTTATGGGCTTGCAAAGAAGTATGAGAAGTATGTAGGGCTTTAGACGATTCGTTCTTTGAAAATAGCCGTTGACTAACTACAGCGAAAAAGTCTGAAATTTCGCTGTAGTAACGGCTAAATTGGTGAATTTCTTTCAGGAAATCATAAGATAACTACCATACTTATGACCCTGAGATAGGACGTTGGCTTACGCCTGACCCGTTGGGGATGGTTGATGGGCCGAATATTTATGCTTACGTAAATAATAATCCTGTGAATTGGATTGACCCAAGTGGGGAAGCACTCAATAACAAAGGTAGGAAGACGTTTGTATGTATTTGGACAGGATTTCAACTCATTTGTGGCAATTATAATCCTGATAATGTAGATGATAGAACTGGAAATCCAGAAACAAATCAACCAGCTAGTCCACTAGGTAGCCCCGCTGGACAAGATTGTGAAGAAGCTAAAAAGAATAAAGATGAACAAAATCCCGAGCCTCCACCCCCAGACAGTTATCCTAATCCTAAATTTCAGAGCCCTCAACCGAATGGAAACTGGAAATGGGTATTAGTGCTGATAGGAGGTGTCTTGAGATGGGTGTGGGTTTTTATTCCAGCAGCTTAGAAATTAGCTATGATTTTCAATCTAAAGTAAATAAATCAGCTTATTGATTTAACTTAAATGGAGAGATATGGCAAGAATATTACGGAAAGAATATTATTCTAATGGTAATTTAGCAAAAGAATGGGTCGAAGTTGATGGATTTCGTGAAGAAGAAGTGAAACTCTACGACGAAGAGGGGACTTTGACAACTATTTTCTTGTATAAAAAAGGGGTAAAGGACGGGATAGCCCGCCAATTTGACACAAGAGGAAAATTAACATCGGAAACCGAATATAAGCAAGGCAAAATGAATGGTAAGATTATTGCATATCATGAGAACGGTAAAGTTAGAGTAGAAGGCTATTATAAGGATGGTGTACTTGATGGGATTACTAAAAGTTTCTATGCAGACGGCTCGTTATGTAATGAAGTAAAATATTCTGACGGTAAAGTATTAAACGAAAAAGGACAACCAGTCCAAGGCGTTTTTAAAGTTTTTCATCAGAATGGAAAGGTTTGGACAGAATGCAATTATGCAGATGGCTTGCCAGAAGGCGAAGGTAGGGTTTATTATGAAGATGGGAATTTACAAAATGAAACAATTTCTAAGTCTGGAAAAGTTATAGAAATGAAAGAGTATGATAAAGAGGGTAATGAGATAGAAATCGACGTTGTAGATGAACAAACATCAAAATCGCATAATCAAAGTGGCAAAGATGACAGAATCTCTCGGTCTTTGTCTTTTTTTGAAAATGGAAAAATAAAATCAGAAATTAATTATATAAATGGTCTCAAACAAGGTGCTGCCAAGTGGTTTTATCCAAATGGCCAGCTTTCAACAGAAAGTAATTATAAGGATGATAAATTAGATGGTGATTATAAATCGTTTTTTGATAATGAACAGGTTTCATCAGAAGGAGTTTATAAAGGAGAAAAACAGGATGGGATGTGGCGTTGGTATCACGAGAACGGCCAACTTAAAGAGGAAGGATTTTATAAGGATGGGAAACAAGTAGGGGATTATAAGTGGTATCATGAGAATGGCCAACTTAAAGAGGAAGGATTTTATAAGGATGGGAAACCAGAGGGGTATTATAAGTGGTATTACGAGAACGGACAACTCAAAGGGACAGGTATTTTCAAGGACGGGAAGAAAGAGGGAATTCATAAAGTGTATTATGAGAATGGAAAACTTAAATCAGAATTAAATTATAAAAATGGAAGTGTAATCGAATCTTAGAAATAGATTTTGACCCAAGGATGAGCAATTCAACCCCTGCTTCATAAAAGTTGCGGGGATTTTTATTTTACCAGTCAGTTTTGCAATAATTTACACTTGTATTTACATTTGTAATATGATATATTTTCATTATGAAAGAGCTCCGCTGGGATGAGGAAAAGAGTCTGAAGTTAAAGAAGGAACGCGGGGTTTCTTTTGACGAAATTGTTGCGGGGAATTTCTTGGGGATTGAAAAGCATCCTTCAAGAAACAACCAGTGGCTCATGGTTTTTGAGGTTGATGGTTACTGTTGGGTAGTTCCGTATGTTGATGGTGGTGACCATTATTTTATGAAGACGGCATTCCCGAGTCGTAAGCATACAAAGATTTATCTGAAAGGAACATAAAATGAAACAGATCAAATTGGATTCTGAAGAGAAAAGGATTATGAAAGCTATTGAGAACAACGAATTTGTCCCTGTTGGCGGTAAGGAACTGCGTGATGTGGCGGATGCCATTGCCTCTCGCAAGAAAAATATGACATTGACAATAAGGGTCAATAGTCATGATATCAATCGCATTAAGAAGTTTTCTAAAGCCAAGGGCATTCCTTACCAAACCTATCTTTCGGAAGTTATTCACAGGGTGGCTGCTACAGTGTAATGGTAACGTATTCATTTCGTTATAATAAGCATCATTTGATCTTTGAAAGAGGGGACAACTACCGCGAAAAAGTCTGAAACTTTGCTGTAGTTAATGCAAAAACAATTAATTTCTTTCGGGACATCGTAAGACAACTACTTTGTTTATGACCCAGAGATAGGCAGATGGCTTACGCCTGATCCGTTGGGGATTACCACGAAGCTTGATAAATATACGGGTGCCGCTAATCAGGCTAATATTGTTAGAGTGAACGACAATCTTTATGAGTATGTCAATAACAGTCCTTTAGTGAATGTCGATTATTGGGGATATCAGGCGGTTCCAGTAGGGCAGTCGCAAATGTCGATGAATCTGCCAGCACAGCCCCCAATGTCAATGAATCCACCGATTTCACCAACACAAGGTGGTTGTCCACCATCAAATAATACAAATAATGGGCCTTTAGGAGGAGGCCTGCCATCGAATAATTCTGGAAATCATTCGTCAACACCAGAACAATGTATAGACGATTGTCAAAACGAGAGAGCATCTTGTGATGCTGATTGTATAGCGAATTTTGAAGGAGAAAACCAAAGATTCTGTTTTCAGCAATGTTTGGCTCAAGAATTTTGGTGCATTGGAAATTGTGGTGACTAAGATTGAAATGGCCATATTTTATAGTTACAATTCTTCATTTTGATATAAACACCACTATTGAATGAAAAATGTCATAAATAATATATAAGAGGGAAATATGGATTCACAAAAATTATTAGAAATTAAAAAAGACCCTCGGAAAGCCCTTGATTTTGCCAAGGCATATACAAAAGAAGGAAAGTATGAAGAAGCTTTAGAAATGCATGAATGGTTTTATTTCAATGCACTATCAATACAGCCTTCCCTTTCTGGGGTTAGACTATCTTTTGCCCTAAGTTATTGGATGAAATTAGCGGAAAAGTATCCCCAAGCGAAGAATCGGCTGATTGAAATTAGAGACGAAGGAGCGCTCAAGCTCAAAAGTGAAGTTTGGAAATCTCAAAATTTTCGAGAAGTCATCAATATTTCAATCTATTTGAAAGATAACAATACTCCCATCGAGATTTTTAAAGTGATTTGTCAGAAGCAGATTGATAAAGAAGAAATCATTAAGTGTTATAATTTTGTTTTTAAACTACTGGTTGAAAATGGTGAAGCAGAGCTATGTCGTAAATATTTTGGAGACCCACTGAAATATGTATCGACATACATTAATGAATTTAACGAATCGGAAATCTCACTAAAAGAATTTATTAATAAAATGGTTGATAAGGAAAAGAAGAAGGATGTAATTCATGAGATGAAAAAGTCCTCTGGAAGAATTTATAATGATAAAATTAGTTTGTTAGTCAGTGCCCTTAAATTGATTGGTCGAAACGAAGAAATAAAAGAAGTTTATAAGGCGGGAAAGGGTATTATTCCAGAAGAAGAATACGATAAAATATTTGAATTAAAATAATCCTAAAAGATAGCTCCCAAAATATTCAACCCTCGCTTCATAAAAGTTGCGGGGGTTTTTTATTTTACCTTTCAGTGATATGTTCATTAAAGATCCCATCCCTCCAGCATTTCCACTAAATCCTTAATATCGTTTTGAAATATGTCATCCTTGTCATGGAGGCCTTTCATGACAGATATTCTTTGTCTCTGCTGTAAAAAGAAGTTCACACCTGATACGCGTATAGGCCAGCGCCAAAAATACTGCTCTAAAAAAATATGCCAATCTAAACGGTTACGTTTAGCCAAACACACATGGCTTCAAAAAGAAGAGAATAAAAGATTCCGCCAGGCACAACAACGCCGGTGGCGAAAAAGACACCAGGAATATTTGAAACAATGGCGTCAAGAACATCCTGAATCTGTGCGGCAAAACCGGGAGAAAACGAGGGAGCGTATGCGACAGCAACGCAGACGCCTCATGTTTGACAAGAGCATTGAATTGCGTTCGCAAATAGAAAGAAGTAAAGGGGTTATTTATACGAATCGCGAAAGCACGATGATTTTGGTGCGTTTGAAAAGAGGAAGCGCATTGTCAAAGGCCTGGGGCTGTGGGTATGCTTATAAGCGAATTCAATCAATTTCCCTTCGATTGCCGCGGGAGCGGTTATATAAAGTTTCTAAAGATAATTAAAATGATTAATTTCCCCCAACCAAATAGTTTAGAGCGTCTTTTAGGCTTGTATGAAGAGCTTCTGACAAGTCAGGGAAAAACACAAAAGCTAACAAGAGCGCACCTTAATCCTTGTCGTCAGTTAATCCAATTTTTAAAAGAGAAAGGAATAGAAGAGCCTAAAAAGGTTGAGAAGGAGCATCTTATGGAGTTTCAGGCTTTTCTATATGAGAAGCGAGACTTTAAAAAACCCTCAATTGTGACCTTTATTAAGATCATTCGTTTCTTTTTTGATTTTTTAGTCGAAAAAGGGGAATCAGCGAACAATATTGCCTATCGTATTGAGATATTACCTGTTCCTGAAATGCCAAATAAACAACTGGCCCATTTTTACACCTATGATGAAATAATGCGCAGATATGCGGGCAGTCAGGAAAATCAGGTTTCATACTGCTATCTGAACAATGTCAAAAAGCATTTGAACGGCTTTATTAAATTCCTGATAGCTAACGATGTTGGGAGCTTTTATGCCGTTACCGAGAGCGTATTGCTAAAATACCAAAATTTCCTCTGGAAAGAATTAATTCAAATGAAGGAAACTGCTTTAGTCGCAAGAAGCCAGATAGAGAGATTGCGCTGTGTAATCAGATTATTCCGCTATCTTCAAAAGGAGGCGATACTCAAAGACAATCCCGCTCAAAATTTGGATTGGGATAATTATTTTAAAGGAATTATCGAAAAAGCTAAAACCCTTCCTGACAGTCCTAAGAAAATGAATGACCTTGCCGAGCTTGAAGAGTATGGACTAAGATTCTGCACCTATGAGTTATCCAAAGGAAAAAGCCAGAATACTGTCAAAATGTATAAGAAGGGCATCCAGGTGTTCTCATGCTATTTGAAGGAACAGGGAATTTTGAATTATGCTCAAGTAACCAGGCGCCATTGCATGGATTATTTTAATTATATCAGCACTTATGTAGGCAGCCGTGGGAATCTAGCGAGCAATTGTTACAAAAATCATTTTCTTAATACAATGAAGCTCTTTTTTGCCTGGCTTCTCAGGTATGAGTATCTACGCATTGATCCAAGTATAGACGTGGAGAGTTTTAGTGAGCAGAGGGGGCTGCCTCGCACCTGTATGAATGACCGGGAAGTAGAGAAATTATTAGAACAACCCGCGTTAAGCCGTAAACCCCTTTGCATTCGTGATAAGGCTATATTGGAGGTCTTGTTCTCAACAGGTATTCGCAATAATGAGCTTTGCGGCTTGAATATTGATGATATTTACAACAGCCAGGGCTTGATCCGTATCGACCATCCTAAAGGCGGTAAGGCGTATCAACGGGTTATTCCAATCGGCAAAGAAGCCATAAAATGTGTCGATCTTTACTTAAAAGAAACACGTCCTGTATTAGAAAATGGAGATCCAAAGGCATTATTTGTTTCTTATGCTGGCCATCGCCTTCAAAATGAGGCTGTTTTGAATATCGTAAAAAAGTATGCTTTCCAGTGCGGGTTTAGGAAGAAAATAACACCACATTCATTTCGGGTCACCTGTGCGACTGCTATGCACTGTAACGGAGCGGACATACTCTATGTCCAAAAGCAATTAGGCCATAAACGGATAACATCAACAGAACGGTATATTCGCCTGAATCCAAATGAATTAAAACAGGTCCATCAGAAATGTCATCCAAGAGAAAGAAAGTTCGGAGAAAATCATTGATCTATAAAACTTGACATGACAAGCATATGCTTGTATACTTTAATCAGGTAGAAATGATGGAGGGCGTGCATGAAGATTGTTTATTTTGTCACCGATTCAGGGCGCAGGCCGGTTGAGGAATTTGTTGATAGTTTGAATATTCGTTCTCAAAGGAAATTTGTAAGTGCTGTGGAATTATTAGAGTCCCTTGGTAAGGAATTAACAGTGCCTCATGCGAAATATATAGGCAATGATATATTTGAATTGAGATTTGAGGGGATTGAGGGGACTACCAGGGTCTTATATTTCTTTTTTGACGGCGAAAAGGCGGTTTTGACAAATGGTTTCATAAAGAAAACTAACAAGACACCTAAACATGAAAAAGAAACAGCGATTGGGAGACGTAGAATTTATTTTCAGACACATTAAGGGGGCAATCCATGAAAGAATATACATTTAAAGACCATTTGAAGGAAAAGTTAAAAGATCCACAATTTAAGGAGCTTTATGAATTAGACCGCCAAAAACTGGAGGTCGTTAAAAAAATCATTGCTTACCGTATTAAACACAAATTAAATCAACGGCAATTAGCCAAGCAGTTAGGTGTATCGCAACAACATATATCTAATATTGAAAATGCTGAGTTTAGCAGTGTTGCAACGCTTGAGAAAGTTCTGTTGGGCATTGGTTATTCAGTAAAGATCCAAGCGGTTCCTTTAAGTGGTAAAGCCAGAAATCGTTTAAGTAAAGTTTTGTCGAGAAATTAAGGGAAATCATACGTTCTTTGAAAAGAGGGAGATACTACAGCGAAAATGTCTGAAACTTTGCTGTAGTAAAAGCTAAATTGGTCAATTTCTTTCGGGAAATCGTAAGATAATTTCCCTGCTTATGACCCAGAGATAGGTAGATGGCTTACGCAGGACCCGTTGGGGTTAAAATTGGGCCCGCAGGGTGTTATTTTTGGAGTTATTGACAGGACACCATTGACTGACAATCCATTTGTGAATTTATACGAATACGCTGGGAATAACCCCGTTAATTTTGTTGACCCAGATGGACGGCAAGCCATAACTCCAGGGAAAGTGCAGAGTTTTGCGCAATGTTTTGCTGCTTGTTCTGTGTTTGAGGAAATTCCTCCCGTAGAAATAGCTTGTGAGAAAAAATGCGAAGAAGGCAACCCAGACCCGCAAAGTTGTAATATTACGAATACGAAGGTAGGAGATAAGTGTAATACTTGTCAGGAGTGCCCAGGGCAAGACACGCCCATCTGTGAAGAGGTTCAATGCCAATGTTTGACAGAAAAAAAGTAGGGGTGAATTCGTTGCAATTAACTACTAAAAGAATAATTATAGCTTATCTGCTTTGTCTCTTGATTATTCCAATGCTGTTGGGTTCAATTTTAGGACATGTATATGGGGTACATTTCAATTCTTATAACGCAAAACATAGAATTGAGTTCGAAAATTTCTTAAAAGAAAAAGGCATCAAAGTGAATGCGGATTTTGATACTTCAACCGAAGAAGGTAAACGGATTATAAAAATTATAAAAGAAAGAATAGCCCAAGATACTTATGTGAGTAAGATTGATTCGATATCAAAATTCTTGGTAATTTTAACTGTAGCCATACAAGCATTGCTTGCCGCTGCTTTGTTAAAATCCTCAAAACATTTGTACATTATCATCGGCATCATTTTGGGGGAAGCTTTGATTAGTCTTTATTTGAGGCATGGCTTTGCATATTTATCGCCAAGATTTATAGATATATTGATACAATTACTTGTAATGGTTTTGGTCGGTAATTTGGTGCTTAAATTTAATAAAAGTCAGTAGTAGAAATAGAAGGCCCAGCCCCAAAATCTTCAACCCTCGCTTCATAAAAGTTGCGGGGGTTTTATTTATCGGCAATTTATCGGCAATTTATTGGCAATTTATCGGAAATACAGCTATAATTGAAACAGCTTGACTT
>Ga0265338_10010992_pt1 | contig 10516 bp, 7 predicted proteins | sample 42126metaG_FD_193579 | JGI IMG/M metagenome (GOLD analysis project Ga0265338, IMG submission 193579) | Rhizosphere microbial communities from Carex aquatilis grown in University of Washington, Seatle, WA, United States - 4-21-26 metaG | ecosystem: Host-associated > Plants > Roots > Rhizosphere >... | reverse complement strand
CCCGAGTACGTCCTGTACAAACTCAACGAGCGGGGAGCCTTGTGTTGTTGAGTTTGCAAACTCAACAACTCAAGGCTCCCCGCTAGTTGAGTTAGCGGCCGCCGGTGACGGTGATGGTGATGGGCTGGGAGACGCCGCGGTTGTTGGCCACGTCGCGGGCGACGGCGCGGAGGGTGTGCTGGCCGTTGGTCGCCAGATAGGCGGGCCAGACGTAGGTGTAGGGCGGTTGGGTGATCTCGGCGCCGGTGATGTTGCCGTCGATCTCCCAAGAGACGGCCGCCACGCCGACGTTGTCGCTCGCCATGGCCACCAGCGGGATCGAGCCGGAGAGCGTCTGGCCGTTGGCCGGGCTGATGATGGAGACGTTCGGCGGGACGGCGTCGGCTTGCGAGGCGGTCGTGAACGTCAGGTCGCCGGTCGAGGAGACGCCGCCGTCGCGGCTCTTGGCCGAGACCTTGTAATGGTAGACCGTGGCGGGCGTCAGGCCCCAGAGCAGCACCGTATGCCCCTGGAAAGCCTCGGCGCTCCAGGGCGTCTCGAGGCCGTAAGAAGGCGTGGCCCCGTACTCCACGTGATCGAAGGCCTCCCGATCCGTGTTGAAGGCCACCGTGGCCGAGGAGTCCGCGACGCCGACGACCTGGACGGACATGATGGCCGGCCCTCTCGGCGCGGCCGCGGCGGGGCCGCCGGACGGCGTCTCGACGCGGAAATGCCCGAATTTCAGCCGCGCGTTGTCGCCGCGCAGGCCGATCTTGCCGACGCCGCGGTACGCCGGCCCGCCGGCCGCGCCGTTGTCGATCGCCGAGGCGAGCAGGCGCCCGTCGCGATACAGCGCCAGGGAGACGGTGCCGTCCGAGTTGTCCTGGACGACGAAGCGCACCTTCTGCCACATGCCGTATGGCACGGCCGCGTCCGCCGGAGGCGTGAGGTCGTAGAAGGTGTCCCCGGCCTTCTTCTTGATCAGGGCGGTGCCGTCGCGGCGGTCGACGCTGGCGTAGTAAAAGCGTTGCTCGCCCTGGTAGCGCGCCACGACGTGGCAGCCGTCCCAGTTCTGCGCCGGAGTCGTGTCCCCGGCGGTGAGGCCCTCGTTGAGCACGTCGAAGGAGATGGAGACGTTCCCGAAGTCTCCGCGCGTCGTCAGCAGGCGGAAGACCGCCGAGTGCGTCCCGCTGGTCGAGTGGGCGTTGGCCGGGCTGTCGTCCGGCACGCCCGTCCAGCCGATGCCGCCCTGGACGAGGAGGGAGCCGGACGGCGTCTCCCAGTCGGTGGAGACCATGGACTCGGTGGAGCCCGGGTGGGCGTACGCCCATTCGTTGGTGATCAGGCCGTCCTGACGGGCGAAGCTGTCGGTGAACAGGATCGCCTGCGCGGACGCGGGGCGGGCCAAGGCGGCGAGGAGCAGGGCTAGGGCGAGAGCCATCACCTGTATTTTTCCAAAAAACGGAGGCAAGCGGCGATCAAAGCCTCGAGGCGGGAGACCATGAACGGGGTGAGCGGCGCCGCTTCGTCGGTCGGCTTGACCACGGCGAGATACTCGAGGGCGTTGCGGCGCAGCCGCCGCAGCACCATCCGCCGCCGCAGCGGCGTCTTCTTGCGCTGCAGGATCTTCTCGAGCGTCTCGAGCCCCAGCCGCCCCCGGAGCTCGCCGACCAGCTTGTCCCAGCGCGGGTCGCGCTGCTCGGCCGGCAGGCGCTCGGCGATGAAGAGGTGGACCGGCCGCGCCTTGCCCAGGTGCTCGTCGAGCGCCGGGACGATCTCCTTGCCCGCGCCGGCGCAGAGGTGCATGGCGGCGTCCACGTAGTCGCCGCGCGAGAGGATCGGCTCGAGCAGGGCGCGATATTCCGCGGAGGCCTCCGCCGTCAGCGGGCCGGTCTGGAGCTGGGCGATCAGCCGGCTGTGGGCGATCGCCAGGGATTCGGCCTTGAGGGCATGGAGGGACGGCTCGACCTGCTTGAGCTTGGCGAGCATGTACCCCCACGGATCGCGCTGCCATTCGCCCAAGCGGGCGTCGTAGCGGCAGAAATCCGCCAAGCGCGCCAGGATGAAGGACTGGTGGCTGGGATTGACGCCGGCGATCATGGAGCTAGGGTAGTGGGCGCCGCCCCCCAAGTCAAGGAGGCGTCCTCCGTCGAGGATTTGCTAGAATCGCCCCTATGACCGATCAGTCGACGCAATGGACCGTCCCCTCTCGCCTCGCCCGTCTCAAGGACCTCGCGTACAACCTCTGGTGGAGCTGGCACCCCGAAGCCCGCGCCCTTTTCAAGGAAATCGACCTCGCTCTTTGGTCCTCGACCCATCACAACCCCGTCAGCCTGCTGCGCCAGGCCGGCCCGCGCCTGGAGCAGCTGGCGACGGACGCCGCCTTCATCGCCCGCTACGACAAGGTGATCGCTTCCTTCGACGAGTACCTCCGCGGCGCCGACACGTGGTTCGGCCGCGCCCGGCCGGATTTCAAGGGCAAGACCATCGCCTATTTCTCCGCCGAGTTCGGCGTCCACAACTCCCTGCGCATCTATTCCGGCGGCCTGGGCATCCTGGCCGGCGACCATTGCAAGACGGCCTCCGACCTGGGCGTGCCGCTCGTCGGAGTCGGCTTCATGTACCCGCAGGGCTACGGCCAGCAGCGCATCAGCGTGGACGGCTGGCAGCAGAACGTCTACGAGCAGATCGATTGGGACACCTCCCCGGTGCGGCCCGTGCTCTCGCCCAACGGCGAGAGGCTGAAGATCAACATCGGCTGGGGCGGCTGGAACCTCTACGTGGGCGTTTGGGAGGTCGTCGTCGGCCGCGTGAAGCTCTACCTGATGGACACCAACGTGGACGGCAACTCCGTCGCCGACCGCGAGATCAGCGGCCGCCTCTACGGCGGCGACAAGACGATGCGCCTGCGCCAGGAGATCGTCCTGGGCATCGGCGGCGTGCGCCTGTTGCGCGCTATGGGTGTCCCTGCCGCCGTTTTCCACGCGAATGAAGGCCATTGCTCCTTCCTCTTTCTGGAGCTCTTGCGCGAGAAAGTGGTCGCCGGCCGGTCCTGGAGCGACGCGCTGCGCGAGGTCGCCGAGATGGGCGCCTTCACGACGCACACGCCCGTCGAAGCCGGCCATGACGTCTTCGACGAGCAGCTCGTGGCCGAGTACTTCAAGACCTACTGGCCGGAGCTCGGCCTCGACCAGCAGAAGTTCATGGACCTCGGCCGCTCGCCGGGCGAGCACGGCTGGAACATGACGGCGCTCGCCTTGAAATTGGCCGGCCGCCGCAACGCCGTCAGCCGCCGCCACGGCTTCGTCTCGCGGCACATGTGGCACAAGCTCTGGCCCGCGCAGCCGGAGGACCAGGTGCCGATCTCCTACGTCACCAACGGCGTCCATATGGCGACGTGGGTCCAGGCGGAGCTGGCGCGCTCTTTCTCCAAGCACCTCGGAGAGAAGTTCTGGGACCAGCAGGACGATCCCGCGCTGTGGTCCAAGGTCGCCGCGATCCCGGACGAGGAGCTGTGGGCCCTGCACCTGCGCAACAAGGGGGAGCTCTTCCGCATGCTGCGCTCCCGCGCGCGCTCGCGCTGGATCTCCGGCCAGGCGGACCCGTCGCAGATGGTCGCCTCGGGCGCCCTGCTCGACCAGCAGCCGCTGACGATCGGCTTCGCGCGGCGCTTTGCCGGCTATAAGCGCGCCACGCTCATCCTGCGCGACATCGAGCGGCTCAAGCGCCTGCTCAACGACCCGTTCCGCCCCATGCAGATCATCTTCGCCGGCAAGGCGCATCCCGCCGACGACGGCGGCAAGCACTTGATCCAGCAGGTCTATCGCGTCGCCAAGGACCCGGCGTTCGCCGGGCGCATCGGCTTCATCGAGGACTACGACATGCACGTGGCCCGCTATCTCGTGCAGGGCGTCGACGTCTGGCTCAACAATCCCCTCGCGCCGCTCGAGGCCTGCGGCACCTCCGGCGAGAAAGCCGCGCTCAACGGCGTGCCGAGCCTGTCGGTGCTCGACGGCTGGTGGGAAGAGGGCTACAACGGCTCCAACGGCTGGCCGATCGGCCAGGCGGGCGGCCGCGGCTCAGGCGAGGCGGCCGACCAGGCCGACTCCATCGACATCTACGAGGCCCTGGAGCAGAAGATCGTCCCGTTGTACTACGACCGCGGCTCCGACCGCATCCCCCACGGCTGGATCAAGATCATGAAGGAGTCGATCCGCTCCGTGGCGCCGCGCTTCTGCGGCAACCGCATGGTCAAGGACTACGTGGACCAGCTCTACGTGCCCCAGGCCGCCGCCGCCGCCGCCGGCAAATAACTTAACGACGGGCCGCCCTAACAATTAAGAGACAACTTAATTGTTAGGGCGGCCCGTCGTTAAGTTTTAGCTGTCGATCTGCTCGAGGGTCTCGGCTTTCGAGTTGAGGACGAAGAAGCTGGCTTTCTCGCCGGCGGCCTTGGCGTCCTTGCGGCCCTGGTACGCCGCCTCCACCGCCTCGGGCTGGGTCTCGAAGTCTCCCAGCAGCCGCAGCGACTGGTGGTCGCGCCGCAGCGCGCGGAACCATTTCTTCGGGAGCGGCTTCTCCTCGTAGAGCCGGCGCACGTCTTCTTCGACGCGCGCGGGAGAATGCTTCTTGAGCCAGCGGATCAGCAGGCTTCCGAGGAAGAAGGGCAAAACGAGATAGTAGATGATCAGGCTCATCGTGGCCCATTCTACTAAATGAGGCGGAGGGAACTTTTCGGCGCCTTCGCCCGTATACTCGTATGGGCCGGCTCATCTTCGAGTCCACGTACGCGAGCGCGGCCGCCGTCACGCGGGAGCGCCTGGAGGGCACGGAGCTCGAGCGCGCCAGGCGCTACGCGCGCTGGGCGCTGGAGGGCGTCGACTGGCCGGCGACGCCCGCCGCCGCGATGGCGGAGCGCTGGCTGCGCCGCGGGCCGCTGATCCCGGCGCCGCCGCGGCTGGAGACGGCGCTGGCGGCGCTCCTCGGCCCGCGCCTGCAGGCGGGGCTGCGCGCCGCGCACCGCCTGCAGCTGGCCGTGGTCCGCGCGGGCGGACCGCGGTCCGTCGACAGCGACCTGGCCGAGGACGGAGCGTTCTCGCATGACGAGGCGCGCGCGCTGACGCGGCTGGCGCTGGATGACCTCGGCGCGCTCTGGCGCTGCGCGCTCGCTCTCTACCCCCAGCCGCCCGAGGAAGAGACGCCGCCGCTGTTCGTCTCGTTCCACGGCCTCGAGAAGGCCGGCTGGGACGTGGCGCGGCTCGAAGAGCCCGGCGCCGCGCCGGCGGAGCCGCTGCCCGTGCCGCTGGCCTCCGAGGCGCCTCGGGTCAACGAGAGCGCGCTGCGGCTGCTGCTGCGCCGCGGCTTCGGCCACGCGGATTTCCGGGCGGGACAGCTGGAGGCGATCGCGGCTCTTCTGCGCCAGCGCGACGCGACGGCGCTGCTGCCCACCGGCGGCGGCAAGTCGCTGATCGCGCAGCTCTCGGCGCTGCTGCTGCCCGGCACGGCCGTCGTGATCGAGCCGCTTCTGGCCGTCGTGGAGGATCAGCTGGCCTCGCTGCGCCGGGCCGGCATCGCGGCCGCGGGAGACGCGGACGACTGCGAGGAGCTCGAGGCCGGGCGGCTCCTTCTCGTCTACGCGTCGCCGGAGCGCTTCGAGAGCGAGCGTTTCCGCCGCGCCCTGCGCGCCGCCGCCGCCCGAGGAGTGCCCTTCGTCGCCGTGGACGAGGCGCACTGCGTGACCCCGTGGGGCCACGGCTTTCGCCCGGCGCTGCTGTCGGTGGGCCGGCGGGCGCGGCGCTGGGCGGCGGGCGACGGGGTGGAGCCGCCGCTGCTCGCCATGACGGGCACCGCCTCTCCGGCGCAGCTGCGCGCGGCGTCTTGGGCGTTGGGGCTGTCGCAGCCCGCGACGATCGAGGCGCCGCTGGCGCGCCCGGAGCTGCGCTTCGAGGTCGAGCGCTGCGGCGGCGGCGAGCACGTGGCGCGCCTGCGCGCGTGGCTGGCGAGGGAGGCGCGCTTCGGTCCGGGTCTCGTGTTCTGCCCCGCCGTGGACGGCCCGCTCGGCGCCGCCGCGGTGCGCGAGGAGCTGCTCGTCGGCGAGAACGTGGCCGCCGGCTGCTTCACCGGGCGCGCCCCGCTCGGCGCGGACGCGGACGCTTGGCCCGCCCTGAAGGCTTCACAGGCGCGCGACTTCCTGGCCGGGCGGCTCGACTGGCTCTGCTGCACGAGCGCCTTCGGCCTCGGGGTGGACGTGCCGCGCGCCCGCTGGACGGCGCACCTGGGCCTGGCGGACTCGCTCGAGAGCTTCTTTCAGCAAGCGGGACGCGCCGGACGCGACGGGCGGCCGGCGGTCTGCCGCGTGCTGCTCCACGTCGCCGACGAGCGGCGGGCCCGCCGGTGGCTCGATCCCGGGACGCCTTGGGAGCGGGCGTGGGAGCAGCGCTGCGGCGACCGGCGCCGCGACGACGTCTGGGCGGCGCTGGCGCTGCACCGCGCGGCGTTCCCGGGGCGCGAGGCGGAGGTCGCGGACGCGCGGCTGATCGCGCGCGCTCTCGGGCCGCTCGCCGCGGGCAGGCAGGCCGAGCTCGCCTTCGCCGGCCAGGCGCCGGCCGCGTTCGAGCGGGCGGCGGCGCGGCTCGAGGCCGCCGGGCTGATCGAAGCTCCGGCGAGACGTCGGGACGGCCTGGAGTTGGTCGCCCGGACGGACGCGTCGAGGGAGCGGGTCTTCGAAGCGCAGGCGGAAGCGATCGCGGACGTCTACGCGCGCGTGGAGCCGGCGCGCCGCGCGTCCTTGGGCCTGCTGGTCGAGCGGCTGCTCGCGGAGGATCCTGGAGCCGCTCTGGCGGCGGCCTTGTCCGGGCTCAGTCGGCCCGCGTGAGCAGCCGGCGGTAGAGCGCGAGGTACTCGCGCACGCCGTCCCAGGCGCGCTCGTGGCGCATCGCCATGCGCGTGCTGCGCTCGAGCGCGGCCTTGTCGGAGAAGTGAGCGAACGCGGCTTGCACGGCGGCGATCAGGGAATCGGCGGAGACGTCCGTCATCACGAAGCCGTCGCCTTCGGGGTGGCGGCGGATGTCGAGCGTGCGGTCGACCATGCCGCCGACGGGCGTGACGATCGGCTTGGCGCCGTACGCTTGCGCCTCCGCGTTGGAGAGACCGCCCGGCTCGTAGCGCGAGGGCATGAGCAGGAAGTCTCCGGCGGCGTACAGCGGCCCGGGCGCGCCGAAGCTGTTGCGGAAGACGATGTTCCGCGGGTAGCGGCGCTGCAGGTCCTCGAGGGCGGAGACGATCTCGGGATCGCCCACGCCCTGGACCACGAGCTGTCCGCCCTTTGCGGCGATCACCGGCGCGGCCGCGAGCACCAGGTCCATGCCCTTTTGGCCCGCGTTCAGGCGGGAGGCCACGACGAACATCGGGATGTCGGCGTCCACCGGAAGACCGAGCTCCTTCTGGAGCGCCGTCTTGTTGGCCGCCTTGCCGGCCATCGCCGTGCGAAGGTCGTATTCTTGGAAAAGCTTCGGGTCGCGCGACGGGTGGAGAGCGGGATTGACCGGGTTGGGGAAGCCGAAGAAGCGGTCGGCGCGGTGCTGCAGCACGGACTCGAGCTCCGCGGCCCACTGGAGCAGCTCGTGGCGGTGGTTGAGGCTGACCGTCGTGATGGCGTCGGCGTACTGGAAGCCCGCCTTCAGGTAGTTGAAGTGGTCCTTGTGCGCCAAGCTGTCCCAGCGCAGCTCGTCCGGCGAGAAGCCCGCCTTGAGCGCGAAATCGAGGGGATACCAGCCCTGGAAGCCGTAGCCCGCGTTGTGGGCCGTGAGCACCGTCTTCGCCTTGGCCACCTCCGGATCGACCGCGGGAGAGACGGCGAGCTTGGTCATCGGCGCGCCGAGCGCCGCGTGCCAATCGTGGAAGTGAAGGATGTCGGGCCTCAGCCCCAGCGCGGACGCCGCCTCCAGCGCGGCGCGCGGCAGCGCGATGAAGCGCTCGCCCATGTCATGCTGGTCGTAGATGTCGCGGCGGTCGAAGAGCTCGTTCTCGAGCCGGAGGATGCGCACGCCGTGCAGGCGGGCCTGGGAGACGCCGGTCTCGACGACGCGGTCGCCGACGCGGACGCGCAGCTTGACGGGCAGGGGCTCGAACTCGACGACCGAGTCGAAGGAGGCGGAGCGCGGGACGATGTTGGTGACGTCGTGGCCCAGCGTCGCCTGGTTGCGGGCGAGCATGCCGGCCACCTCGCCCAGGCCGCCCTTCTTGACGAACGGGACCAGCTCGGCGGCGACGTGGATGATGCGCAGTTTCTGCTCGCCGAAGCGGCCGGCGCCGTCCTTGGCGCCCGGGTCCGAAGAGGTGAGGCTGCCGATGACGGCTGGGGCGGCGGCGGGAGCGGAGATCGAGTCGGCGGAGGCGGCGGCTTGCGCGGCCGCGGCCGGCGCGGCAGAGGGAACGATCGAAGCCGGGCCCTCGGTCAATCCGTACGCGGGCGGCTCGATGGCCGCGGCGCGCGACGGGGCGTCGACGGCGGGGGCGGTCCGTTCGGCGGCCGCGGCGGGGAGCGCGCAGAGCAGCAGCGCCAGCCAAAGCTTCATGCTCTTAGGATACGCCAACGGCCGGCCGCGCGGCAGGAGCCTTGGGCCTACCCCGGACGGGACCCGACGGCCTAGGGGCGCACCCCGCTAGACGGAGACGCGGCCGGCGGCGCTCTTCAGAGCGGCGAGCATCTCGCCGACGCGCGTGAACTTCTCGCGGATCTTGCCCGCCGCCTTGCCGCGGGCCAGCTCGGCGCCGTCGATGACCTTCCAGTCGGAGAAGCTCACGAAGTCCACGCGTCGCTCGCGCAGCAGGGAGGGCACGGCGTCCTCGGCCGCGTTGACGGAGGCGCTCGTCACCTTCCCGGCGGCGGCGTCCTCGAGCATCGCCTTCACGGTCGCCACCGAGTCGGCGCGGTTGGTGCCGATGAGGCCGGACGGGCCGCGCTTGGCCCAGCCCACCACGTACTCGCCCGGCACCGCCGCTTTCGTCGGCAGGAGCACGCGGCCGCCGTCGTTGGGGATCTTGCCCGCCTTGTCGTCGAACGGCACGCCGGGGATCGGGATGCCGCGGTAGCCGACCGAGCGGAAGACGAGGCCCACGGGGATCGTCTCGAACTCGCCGGTGCCGACGGCCTTGACGCCGCCCTTGGGATCGGCGACGAGCTTGTTCTTCTCGAGCTTCAGCGCGGCCGTCCGGCCGTTCTGAGCGAGCACCTCGGCCGGGGAGACGCAGAAGCGCAGGCGGATCTTCTTGGCCCGCGAGCCCTCGCCGCGCACGGCGCGGCTCTGCAGGTAGTCGACGTTCTTCTTGGCCTCGGGGTCGGAGAGGTCCTCGCGGGAGGCGGCGTCGAGCTGAAGGTCCCGCGGGTCGATGACGAGATCGGCCTCGCTCAGCGAGCCGATCTCCTGGATCTCGGCGGGCGAGAAGGCGGCCTGCGCCGGGCCCCGGCGGCCGAGGAGATAGATCGTCTTGACGCGGCTGCGCCGCAGCGCTTCCAACGCGTGCGCCGCGATGTCGGTGCCCTTGAGGCGCTCGGGGTCCTCGGCGAGGATGCGCGTCACGTCCATCGCCACGTTGCCGATGCCGACGACAGCGACGCTCTCCTGGCTCAGGTCGAACTGGTGCTCACGGTGATCGGGATGGCCGTTGTACCAGCCGACGAACTCGGTCGCCGAGTGGTTGCCGGGCAGGTCCTCGCCCGGGATGCCGAGGTGGCGGTCGGTCTCGGCGCCGACGGCGTAGACGAGCTGGTCGTAGTGCGCGCGCAGATCGGAGACCTGGATGTCGCGCCCGAGCTTCACGTTGCCGAAGAACCGGAAGTTCGGCATGCTCGCCACGCGGTCGTAGACGGCGATGACGGCCTTGATCTTCTGGTGATCGGGCGCCACGCCGCCGCGGACCAGCCCGTACGGCGTCGGCAGGCGGTCGAACATGTCGACGGAGAGGGCGACGTCCTTCTGCTTGAGCAGCGCCTCGGCGGCGTAGAAGCCCGACGGGCCGGAGCCGACGATGGCGACGCGGAGGGGGCGGTTCATCATAGTGGCCTCATGGTAAGAAAATTGGAAGCGCGCTGTGGTCTAGCAACGATGCAGCCAGTATGACGATTTTTCAAGGGGGTCCGGCGCGCGTTTAGGCGGGCCGCGTGATGAGCCGCAAGATCAGCGCGGCGTGGCGCTTGAGCTCGCGCCAGCGGCGCAGCTTGGAGGCGCCGGCGCGGCGCGTGGTCAGCGCGGCGGGCACCTCCGCCACCTTCAGGCCGCGGCGGACGAAGCGGGCGGCGATCTCGGCGCTGATCTCGAAGCCTTCGGACTTGAGGTCCAGCTTGGAAAGAGCCGCTCTTCGGTAGAGGCGGAACATCGGCGTGTAGGCCGTCAGCTTGGTCGAGATCAGGCCGCGGTAGAAGGCGTTGAGCAGCGCGCTCGGCAATCGCCGGACGAGCGGCACCGCGGCGGCGCAGGCGCGGTCCAGGAACGGCGAGCCGCCGACCAGGTCGGCGCCCGTCTCGCGCTGGCGGGCC
>Ga0265338_10010991_pt1 | contig 10519 bp, 8 predicted proteins | sample 42126metaG_FD_193579 | JGI IMG/M metagenome (GOLD analysis project Ga0265338, IMG submission 193579) | Rhizosphere microbial communities from Carex aquatilis grown in University of Washington, Seatle, WA, United States - 4-21-26 metaG | ecosystem: Host-associated > Plants > Roots > Rhizosphere >... | reverse complement strand
CAGTGGCGGGAGGAAATGAAGCAACGCCAGTAATCGGGTCATTTCGAACTTAACCATGGTCGGTTGGCATCGAAGCCAATCTCCAGGAACATGAAAATCAGCGTCCTCATTCCAAGCTACAACGCGGGCAGGACCATCGAGGAGGCCTTGGCTTCGGTCTTTGCCCAAGCGGTGCAGCCAGATGAAATCCTGGTGCTCAACGATGGCAGCTCGGACGACACGCTGGCCCGCTTGGAGAAATACCAAGACCGGGTTCTGGTGCTGTCACAAAAAAACAGCGGTGTTGCCCGCGCCCGCAACCGGCTGGTGCAAGCGGCTCGCGGAGAAATGCTCGCGTTCCTCGATTCTGACGACGTCTGGCACGCGCGATACTTGGAAACACAGCGGAGGATTCTCCAAAAATATCCGGAAGTGGTGGCCAGTTTCACCGGGCATTTGGACTTTTCCAACGACGGTATGCCGGACTGGAACGACGTTCGGGTGGATGATGAAATGGAGCCGGCAATATATGCCTCGGTTCCATTCCTCTACGCTTACAATACCGCCACCGGTTCGTTCGGCAGCCCTAGCTTTTGCTGCATCAGGAAGTCAGCCCTCGAGAAGATACCCGGAGAATTGATTCATCCAGAGATGAATGGGACCGACGACGTGTATCTCTTTCATCGCCTGGCACTTCGGGGACCGGTGGCGCGTCTGGCCACAAAGCTGGTGGCCTACCGGCTTACCAAGGGATCTCTTTCGGCGAACCGACTGGCGAACAATGGACTTTGTGTGCGTGCCTTTGAATTGCTGGAGGCCGAATACAAGCGCGAAGCTGCCCCGGAATTGAAGCGGGCCTTTCGCATAGGTTTTTCCGCGAAGCGGCGCGTTTACGCCCGGACTCTGTTGGGCGTTGGAAAGGTCGGGGAAGCGCGAAGACAGTTGCGGCACTCCCTGTTGAATTGTTGGAATCCCAAGTCTGCGGTCAAGTCACTTGGTCTCCTGCTGCTTTCGCTGGCTCCGAAACGGCTACAGCCAAGCTGGCCTTCTTCTGAACGGACGGTGAACCATGTCCGGAATCAAACTGCAATGACCAAACAAGTGCCATCCACCAAATGAACGCAATTGGAGCCTCCATTTTGGTTGTTTTGGTCCTTGCGGTGCTGTTTAGCCCACGGAGATGGGCATTGCTGGCCATGATGGCCGGTGTTTTATATCTCACCCAAGCCCAGCAAATTATAGTGCTGGGATTCAATTTTTACGCCATGCGGTTTTTGGAGTTGGCAGGATTCGTCCGCGTCATGGCCCGCCGGGAATTCTCCTTCCGCCAATTAAACGGGATAGATAACGCCCTGATTCTGCTCTATGCTTTTAGCACCGTAGTCTTCCTGATACGTTCCCCGGACGGGAAGGCAAACGCTATTGGTGGAGCGCTGGACGCGTTCCTTTGTTATTTCACGTTCCGAGGGTTGATGGATGGTGTGGAAAGTTTCCGCTGGTTTTTGCGCGCGTTTTTCATTCTCCTTGCACCTTACACGCTGTTAATTCTCATCGAGAGTGTCACTGGCCATAATCATTTTGCAGTGTTGGGGGGCGTGACTGGGGGAAGTGCTTGGATGCGCCATGGCCTGCCACGCTGTTTTGGCAGTTTTAGGGAACCCGATACGTTGGGCATGTTTGCCGCGAGCTTTATCCCGTTATACATCGGTTTGGCTTGTATCGCCAACAAACGAAAACTCGCAGTTTTTTGCCTCTGCCTTTGCCTTCTCTTGGTTTGGGCCGCTAATTCCGGCGGGGCGGCATCGGGGGCGGCGGTGGGACTGGTGTGTTGGGGGCTGTGGCGTTTTCGGACGGTAATGTGGAAAGTGCGGAGGTTAATAGTTGCCATGATCGTGCTCCTGACAATTGGCATGAAAGCACCGATATGGTATCTTTTCGCTCGCGCCAGTGCTATTACTGGAGGAGATGGCTGGCACCGGTCCTATCTTATTCAGATGTTCTACGAACATTTTGGCCAATGGTGGCTTGCCGGCATGTCCCCAAAGGACACCTCCGGTTGGATGGGCTATGATTTGGCTACCGTTGGCGGGGCGGATATTACCAACCAATATCTCGGCTTCGGTATAAACGCCGGCTTGGGCGCTGTGGTTCTATTTGTCTTACTTTTGAAACGGGCTTATGGCGGCCTGGGCAAAGTGCTGGCAGCCGTTCGTTCCTCTTCATCCGGGACCAGCGAGGCCGAATTTCTGCTCTGGGGTTTGGGCGTGATGCTGGTTGTTCATATCGTCAACTGGTTTGGGATTGCCTACTTCGACCAGATCTATGTCATCTGGTTCATGCAACTGGCGGCCATCGCCACACTCTCACAAGCTTATTTGGCCCGCCCGGAGGCAGCCGTCGTGGAAGAAGCCGTTATCGAACCAGAAATGGAGGAGCCACAACCAACCGCCGTTCTTGGCCAAATCAAATGCGCCCAATACCCTTCCATCGTAGCAGCCGACGTAGTGCTCATATCAAAGCAGAAAGCAGAAATTTGTAATCGGGAAATGATTTTGAACTGCTCATCTGCGCTAATCAGCGATGATGGAAATGATTTGTAGTGCCAAAATTAGCGGCGATGAGCAGAGATAAGCGGTTTAAGACAGGTTCCAGCGAACCGGAACTGCGATTGAATGAAGTTCAACTTGAGACACAGCTGACCCGAAATGGGACATCGCATCCATGATTTTGCAACCAAATGGAATTATGCCAATTCTGAAGGACAATCGGGGCCAATTGGTAGGGCGGCGCTGCTGTGCCGCCGGGTATGATCGCCGCTCAGCAGCACGGCCCTACCGTCTGGAAAAGGTGCAGACCGACCTTTCTGGCATACATGATGCTTCATGGTAAACCGTATGAATTTTCATGCTTGCCGATCCTTCACCAATAACAGACGTTATTGGACTGAAATGATAAAATTTGATGTCCAAAATTGGATCGGGATGGGCATGGTCTTGGCCGCCCTTTTTGTTTCCAGCAGCCGGGCTGTAGCTTCGGATTTTTACGTCTCGCAAAACGGTGCCGGCATCACCAATTCTTTAGCGTGGCTCAACACCCCGGCTCATTGGAACAACGGTGCCGGCACAATCCAAGCCGGTGACACCGTTCATCTGGTCGGCACTTTCACCAACAACATGTTCATCAGCGGGGGCGGAACGGCAGGCAATCCCGTCACTGTCTATTTCGAGCCGAACGCCAAGTTCAGTGCGCCAACCTTGTGGGGGACGATTGTTCCAAACGCGCCGACTTACGGCTGGATTTATGTGTCGGGGGACTGGGTGACGATTGACGGCGGCAGCAACGGACTGATTGAAAACACCGACACCGGAAGCCCGCCGACTTATGACTATACCAACGCGGTGACGGCGATAAAGACGGCGAACGTGAGCCATCTGACGGTGAAGAATCTCCGGGTCAGAAATATGTATGTCCGAAACAACATTGCCGAGTGGGGAATTGGAAGCGGGGCGTTAAACTGGCTTGCGGGTTCGGATTTGGTGGTTTCCAACTGCTTCTTTTCAGAGGGCGAGTCAATTGTTTCCGGCGTGTTTTCAACCGGGGTGTATTCAAATCTGACGGTGGTCAACTGCGTTTTCAGCAACTTTGTCTGGGGCATTGATGTGGCCAGTGGGGGCGCTCCCAGCCCGTTCTTCTATAATGCGACCATCAAGCACAATCAATTCATCATGGGCGATATGTTCCAGTCCACCAACGAGCTTTATCTCCACCGCGACCCGATGATATTCTTTGTCCAGTCTTCCGACCGTCTGGGCTGTCTTTCCAATCTGGTGATTGAGGGCAACTATATCAAGGCGGGTGACAATCCCGCGCCCAACACCACGGCGGGAACGGGTGGCATCTTTTTCAGCACCGGCACGCAGGAAGGATTCCGGCGCGTCAGGATTTTCAACAACATCTCCACCACGGCGACTCCGTTGAGTTACAGCGGTGGCGGCGGCATGATTGCGGGGGTTGGTGATGATGTGCTGGTGGCAAACAACACGGCCATTGGCGGCATATCCAACGGTGTCAGTTTTTGGCCCGCCGGCAATGGCATCTCCATTGTTGGGACAAATGCCTATGCGTGGAATAACATTTGCATTTCGGATTGCGGAATGGACATGAACACGTTTGTGGACTTGACGGGCTTGACCAACAGTGACGCGACTAATATGTTGAGTGCCAGTTGGTCGGATTACAACGTGTTCAATTATCAAGGCAACTCCTCGTTTCAAGCCGCCATGCAGCAGATATGGACTTCGGCGGGGCACATCATACTGTTTGCCGACAATTTTGCAAAATGGACGAATATCCTGTCCGGCTTTTCCGCTCACACCGATCCGCACAGCACAACGGAACTGGTCAAGCTCAACACCAGTTTCCAGCCGATGCCGGATGATACCACCGCCGTCAACATGGGAACGAACCTGACGGCGTTTGCAATTGCCGACGGTCTGCCTGACTTGACCAACGATTATGCGGGCAATCCACGTCCGGCGACGGGCAACTGGACGATTGGGGCGTATCAGAACACCAACAGCGGCACGCAGCTTGTCGTCAGCCCCGACTGGCCGGGGTATCAAGGTAGCGGCGGCGAAGGTGTCACCACGTTCAACGGCATTCCCGGCCCCGACATTACCAACGGGCTGGTTCTCCAATACAGGTTCAACGAAGGCAGCGGGACGACGGCGCATGATTCGGTCGGCTATGGCCACATGGGAGTTTTGACAGGCAATACTTGTTGGACAAATGGCGCAAGCGGAACCAAGGCAGTCTCTTTTCCAAGCAATGATGGGGGTTGGGTGGCTCCCGGCATCGTCACTAATCTGGTTTTAAATCAGATCGGGGACTGGACCATTGCTTTTTGGGTCAATAACAATTCTTTCCCGGGCGCGGCTAATTATGCAGTTTCAACGGCCCCAAGCACGGGAATTTATTTTAGCGGGAACACGCACAATTGGGGCTTTTCCGATGGAACGCATAACTTAACCAGCCCGGCCTTAAGTTCGCAGCGATGGTATTTCGTGACCGTGAGCAAATCGGCGGGAAGGAACTATCAGCTTTACGTCAACGGCTACGCACGCACCAATGGAGTTCTCAACAATGTGAACATTAACTACACGGTGCTTGGAGCGCAAGGGCTTAACTGGCTTGGCATGAATGGCCGGATGGAGGACTTCAGAATCTACAACCGGGCATTGACCACCAATGAAGTTTCAACCTTGAGTGCCAACGGCCCGAACGCCATCAATTCAACTGCGCCGTCGTTGGTGATGCCGCCATCGAACCTCCAGGTGTTTCCGTCTGGCCAGTAGCAGCCGGGAACCACAATTCGCGAAGCGGACGTCTCCTGATGGGCAACAACTCTGAGGCGGGCTTGAGAAGCAAAACGCAGCGCACTCGAAAAAGTTGAAAGCGGAAATTAAAGTGAGCCTTCTCACGTCGGCTGCTACCTATGCTTAACCAATCATGACAATTGGAGCCATCGAAAAGATGTTGCATCTGTATTCGAGGATTCGAACCCGGCTGTTCACGCTCCTGCTGTCAAGCCAGTTCAAGGAATTTGGCGCTGGAAGCAGTATCGCGCCTCCGTTTCGGTTTTTCGGCTTAAGTGGAATCAGTTTGGGGGCGGGAGTCGTTATCCACCGGGATTGCTGGATACACGTTATCAGCGGCCACGGTGATGAAGCTTCCCCAAAAATCGTCATAAAATCGCATGCTGGCATTGGCATGGGTGCGACCATCTCGGCGGTCCGGCAGGTGGTCATCGGTGAATACGTCATGCTGGCCCGCAATGTTTATATCTCCGACCACGCCCATTCCTTCCAAAACAGGGGCGCTCCAATCTCGCAGCAAGGCATCAATGGCATCGCCCCGGTCTCCATTGGCCGGAGCGCCTGGCTGGGACAGAACGTCGTCGTTCTGCCCGGCGTAACCATCGGCGAACACTGTGTCATTGGCGCCAACTCCGTGGTTAATTCGGCGATTCCAGACTTTTCCGTGGCGGTTGGCGCACCCGCTCGCGTGATCAAACGGTATAATCGGGAGGCCGACGCGTGGGAACGGGTTAATTGAAAACCGGCGGAAGAAGACACCTTGAGGTTGTGTTCTGCCAGCAGCAGACGAAAGAGTTCTAATTTAAAGTTATGCGTGAAGGTTCAATTGTTGCCAATTCCGTAAATTCCGATATCGATATTGAAGTCAGCGACCATTCACGGCTCCCTAGTGCTCCCGTAGTCAGTATCAGCATGATTACGTATCAGCACGCTGGTTTCATCAAGGAGGCGCTGGATAGCGTGCTCATGCAGAAGGTTGATTTCCCTTACGAGATTTGTCTGGGCGAAGACGGATCAACTGATGGCACGCGGGAAATCTGCCTGGATTACGCCCGGAGACACCCCGACAAGATTCGCCTTTTTCTTAGAAGTCGCACGAACCCGAGCCGCAAATCGAACAAGTCTTTCGGCAGACACAACACTGCCTCGACTTTTGATGCCTGTCGGGGAAAATATATTGCTCTGTTGGAGGGGGATGATTACTGGCTTCACCCCCATAAATTGCAATTACAGGTCAACCAGCTTGAGGCAGATTCGAGTCTGGCCGCCTCGTGTCACTATGCCTTGGCCGTCATGGAGAATAAACCTTGGGCCGGTGGAATTATCCCTGATTATTCCGTGGACGTCTTCACTGTTGAGAATGTTTTGAGAAGAGATATAGGAAATCTGCATACCTCCACCTGGCTTCTGCGTCGCGGCAGGCCCATGCAGTGGGAAGGGTTTAGATCATCATTCTTTGGAGACTACCCGCTAATTGTCTGGACGATGCTCCAAGGAAAAGCCCAAGTGTTACCTCATATTTGGAGCATGTATCGGAACCACCCCAAAGGGGGTTTCAGCCCACTATCACAGGAAGTTAGATGCCGTGAAAATGTCGAGCTGTGGAAATGTCTTAAGTCAATAGTCCCGCGCGAATTGCAGAGCGCCTTATCCATCGGGGTGTCCCGGACGCTTACGATGCATATTAACTCTCTGGTCAAAGCGGGCAAATATCGTCTGGCACTCGGGGTCTTGAGCGAGAATCTTTCCGAAATTGCCAGGATTGATTGCCCGGCCAAAGAGCGAAATCGGTTGCGTTTGCTTGCCGTTGAATCTATAATTGTTCCTCACTTGGCTGGTTTGCGACGGCGCTGGAATGAAAGACGGCTGAAAAGGTCCTAGTCAATCTTGTCCACTGTGCTAACAACCAGAATGTCCGGAAATCCGCTCCCGCACAATTGCGCAGCATTGTAGGAACGATGATGAAGTTTATGCCGAAACCCTTTGAAAATCCAATCAACGTCACCCGTCCGTTTCTTCCTCCGCTCGCCAATTTCACGGCTGGTTTGGAAGAGATTTGGGCAAACGCCTGGCTCACCAATAACGGACCCGTCATCAAACGGTATCAGAAAAAGCTTTCCGATTATTTTGGCACTGACAACCTCTGTTTGTTCAACAATGGCACGCTGGCTCTGCAAATTGCATTGCAGGGCTTACGCTTGTCCGGCGAGGTTATCACAACCCCGTTCACCTTCGTCGCCACAACTCATGCCCTTTACTGGAACAAAATCCGGCCGGTCTTCGTTGACATCGAGCCTGAACATTACACCTTGGATCCGGCAAAGGTGGAAGCCGCCATTACTCCCTGGACGACCGCCATTCTGGCCGTTCACGTCTATGGTTATCCCTGCCGGTTGCGGGAGCTGGCCGACATTGCCTGGCGCCACAAGCTGCTCCTGCTTTACGATGCCGCTCACGCCTTCGGCGTGACGGTGGCGGGGCGTTCCATCGGCAGCTACGGCGATCTGAGCATGTTCAGTTTCCACGCCACCAAGTTGTATCATTCACTGGAAGGCGGGATGTTGATGTTTGGGGATCCTGGTTTGAAAAAGATCTTTGATTATCTCAAAAATTTCGGCTTCGAGAATGAATTGGAAGTGGTGATGGCTGGCACGAACGCCAAAATGAACGAAGTCCAGGCTCTCATGGGATTGCAGGTGCTCGACCACTTGGAAGGTATCATCAGCCGGCGCAAACAGATAGACGCGGTTTATCGCTCCCGGCTGGCGACTATTCCCGGCGTTTGTATTCCGGAACTCCCCCCGGCCAATGTCCATTATAATCATGCGTATTTCCCGATCGAGATTGATGCCGGCGAATTCGGCATGAGCCGCGACGATTTATATGCGGCCCTTCAAAAATACAACGTCTTCGCCCGGCGCTATTTCTATCCGCTGGTCAGCGACTTTGCCTGCTATCGCAGCCTTTCGATCACCGACCCGCTGACAACGGCGAAGCAGGTTGCCCGGCGCATTTTGACCCTGCCCATCTACGACTCGCTCGCGTTGCCAGATGTGGAACGAATTTGCGATATAATACAGCAGCTTTCTCCTGCGGCTGGCCAGAAGCCGTTAAGCAACTCGAAGGACATTCCGGTTTCCGCCGTCACAGCCGTTTGAACATCCACCATTCTTCATGAAGCTGGCCATCATGCAGCCGTATCTCTTTCCCTATTTGGGCTACTTCCAGCTCATCGCGGCCGTGGACAAATTTGTGATCTATGATGACGTAGCCTTTATCAAACAGGGGTGGGTCAATCGAAACCGGATATTACTCCACGGAAAACCTCACCTTTTCAGCTTGCCCCTCCAAGGCGCCAGTTCAAACAAGATTATTCGGGATACCCTCGTGAGCATTCACGAGTATCCGCGGTGGAAGGACAAGTTTCTGAAGACCGTTGCACTCGCCTATTCCAAGGCGCCATACTTCGAGCCAACCCGTTCGTTGCTGTCTGATATATTTGATTCCAATTTTGGCGACATTGGCGAACTGGCCAAGCGCAGCGTCCTTGCGGTTTGCCAGAGACTGGGTCTCACCACCAGGATAGAACAATCCTCGACGTTTTATGGAAACGGTCATTTGCACGCGCAGGATCGTGTTCTCGACATCTGCGCTCGGGAAGGGGCCACGACTTATATAAATGCCCCCGGCGGACGGGAGCTTTACTCGTCAGAGACCTTTACCGCACATGGAATTGGACTTCGATTTCTCCGAAGCCGGATGCCAGCTTATCCGCAATTCGAACATGGGTTCGTGCCGGCTCTGTCCATCATTGACGTGTTGATGTTCAATACCCCACGACAAATCAACCTGTTGCTGAACCAGTGCGATCTTATAAGCAAAGAAGATTATTAAGCAGCAGACCAACAAACTACAAACCATAATACTGAAAATGCAAAAAGACATTGGCACAATCATCGTGTTCGGTGCAACCGGCACACTGGGCACTTACTTAGTGGATGAACTCGCCCATCTGGGTTACCGGGTGGTCGCGTGCGCCCGGCGGAATATCAATAATTCCAACTCAAGGGGACCGTCAATCCAACTTGTTTCCGTTGATGCGGTTTCAAGGCGCGGTTTTGAGTTTTTGCCAAAAGGCGGCGTTCGAGGCGTTGTGCAAATCGCGGGAGCGATGCCATCGCGGATGAGCGGATACAAGCCTCAAACGTATATTGACGTAAATATTACGGGAACGTTGAATGTTCTGGAATATGCCCGGTCAATCCGGGCGCCGGTGCATGTATACATGCAGTCGCATTCGGACGTGGCCGGATTCTGGAATTCTGGCAAACCTATCCCCGCCGACGCCACTCGGAGCCTCAATTACAAGGGGGATCATGCGGTGTATATTATTTCCAAGAACGCAGCCGTGGACTTGACGGAGCACTTTCATCAGGAACACGGCCTGCGCACTGTTGTCCTCCGATTGCCCACCATCTATTGCTACACTCCAATCAACCAAATGTTTGTGAACGGAGAAATGCGTTCTATCGCCTATCTCCTGATGATCGAGCACGCCATGAAGAGCGAACCCCTCGAGATTTGGGGAAACCCAAATATCCGGAAGGACATGGTTTATGTAAAAGACTTCAATCAAATCGTGGTTGGCGCCATCGAGAGTTCTTCGGCACAAGGCGTTTATAATGTTGGCACTGGTGTTGGAACGTCACTAGACGAGCAGGTCAAGGGAATTGTTGAAGTTTTCTCTCCGAATGGAAAACCATCGCCAATTGTATATCGTCCGGAAAAACCCAGCCAGACTGGATATATTTATGACATCAGCAAAACTCACAAAGACCTTGGCTACACACCGAAATTCCCCTACCTGACCTCGTTAAGGGACATGAAAATAGAAATGCAAGGGAACCGGTTTGCAGACCTGGAGAAAGCGGACCTGTCAATCTGAAAGCTTTCCCACTGGAGGCTTAAGACCCGTGCTAACCGCCACAATCGCAACTACAATTTCGCAGTCCGTCCCGGAAGCTCATTAAATAGATCTACCCCAAAAATCGTCCTTGCTACGAGCATCAAACACAAAGCCGTTAATGCCGTGATCTGGAGCGGCGTGGAGCGGCTTTCCAGCCAGTTGATTTAGGCTGTAATCAGCGTCATTCTTGCCAAATGAG
>Ga0265338_10010990_pt1 | contig 10519 bp, 10 predicted proteins | sample 42126metaG_FD_193579 | JGI IMG/M metagenome (GOLD analysis project Ga0265338, IMG submission 193579) | Rhizosphere microbial communities from Carex aquatilis grown in University of Washington, Seatle, WA, United States - 4-21-26 metaG | ecosystem: Host-associated > Plants > Roots > Rhizosphere... | reverse complement strand
GCTCGGCTGCAACGCGTGCTGGATTGGATCACCTCGCGCCCGTCGCTGCGGGTCGTGCTGGTGAATATCTTCGCCGGGATCACGGATCTGGCGGAATTCGCAACGTTGCTGGCGACCGCGATCGAACTGACTCCTGCGCTGCGGGTTCCGGTCGTCGCTCGGCTGGTCGGGCGCAACGCGGGTGACGCGAAACGCATTCTCGCGGAACGGCAGCCTGGCATGTTCGTAACGGAGGATTTGGAGGAGGCGCTGCAACGGATCGGTCGGAGTGCGGTGGTGACTTCTCCCCCTCCCTCAAGGGGAGGGGGAGTGTTCTTCGTCACAGCGAACGCTTGCCTCGCTTTCACGCACGACGCCGGTCATCGTGCAGGGCATCACCGGGCGCATGGGCCGCACCCATGCGGCGCTGATGCGCACCTACGGTACCAATATTGTTGGCGGAACGGCGACCCGCACCGATGTTACGGAAGCCGCCGGCGTGCCGGTGTTTCCGGACTGCGCCGCGGCCGTGGCAGCGACTGGCGCTACAGCGTCAGTGGTGATGGCGCCGCCTGACGGGACGTTGGCAGCGGTGCTCGAAGCGTTGGCCGCCGGCATCACGCTGGTCGTAACGGTGGCGGAAGGTGTGCCGCTGCACGACGCGATCCGCATCGGCCGTGCCGTTCGCGAGGCGGGTGCGACGTGGATCGGTGCGTCCACACCGGGCATGGCGATTCCGGGCGAGGTGAAGCTCGGCTTCCTGCCGGACGTCGCGCTGCGCCCGGGGCCGCTGGCGATCATGACGAAGAGCGGCACGCTGTCGTACGAAGTCGGCTATCGGCTGGCACGCGAAGGCCTCGGGCAAAGTCTTTGGGTTGGCGTCGGTGGCGACGCTGTGAAGGGCGTGCGTTTTGCCGATCTGCTGCAACCGTTCTTCGACGATCCGCGCACCCATGGCATTGTCCTGGTCGGCGAAGTCGGTGGCACCGAGGAGGAAGAGTGCGCCGATGCGCTGCTGAAGCTGGGGTTGCGCAAGCCGGTCTATGCGCTGATCGCCGGGCGTGAGGCGAAGGAGGGCGTGGCCATGGGTCACGCCGGCGCGTTGGTGCACGGCGAAACCGGCTCGCTGGCTGCCAAGACGAGACGGCTGACCGCTGCCGGCGCACGGGTATTCGACTCGCTTGAGTCATTGATCCAGGCCTGCGCTGGCGATTTCCATGCGATGAAGGGGTAAGCCATGGCCGATCTTCCGCGCAGTGTGCGGATTACCGAAGAAGGTCCTCGCGAGGGTTTCCAGATCGAGAAGGGTCCGATCGCCACCGAACGCAAGGTCGCTTTGATCGACGCGCTGTCGGAAACCGGACTACAGCGCATCCAGGTCGCGTCCTTCGTCAGCCCGAAGCACGTTCCCGGGATGGCGGATGCCGACGCGATAGCGCGGCAGATCGCGATCAAGCCGGGCGTCGAGTACACCGCGCTGTGGTTCAACGACCAGGGTCTCGAAAGGGCGCGCGCCTCCGGCCGGCTGACTCTGGAAGGCAAGGTGCGGGTGTATCCCTCGGACGCCTTTATGAAACGCAATATCAACCGGACGCCGGAGCAGCATCTGGCACATACGCATGGCGAGATCGAACGCTTCAAGGAGCTTGGCATTCCGGTGCGCGACGCCTCGGTTTCCAGTGCGTTCGGTTGCAACTTCCAGGGCGAGATCCCGCTGGATAAGGTGGTCGCATATGTCGGCCAGTTGCTGGACCTCGCGGCGGAACATGATGTGCATTACGAGAAGATATCGTTGGCCGACACGATGGCCTGGGGCACGCCGCTCGCGGTGAAGCGGATGATCGGGGCGGTGCGCGAGCGCTATCCCGATGCGCCGCTGAGCCTGCATCTGCACGACACGCGCGGCATGGGTATCGCCAACGCCTGGGCCGGCCTGGAGATGGGCATCACGATGTTCGACGCCGCGGTGGCTGGTCTCGGGGGCTGCCCGTTCGCTGCGCATAAAGGTGCGGCGGGGAATGTCTGCACCGAGGATCTCGTGTTCCTGTGTGAGGAGACGGGCATCGACACCGGCATCGATCTGGATGCGCTGATCGCGTGCGCTCGACTTGCGGAGGAGATTGTCGGCCATCCCTTGCCGGGTGCGGTGAAGCAGGGCGGCAGCCTGGCGCGGCTGCGGGCCGGTATGCGGGAAGGGGCGCGCGCATGAGCCTGCCGCTTGCCGGAACGCGCGTCCTCGACCTGACCAATGTTATCGCCGGGCCGCTGGCTTCCTATTTGCTGGCGCTGATGGGGGCGGAGGTGATCAAGGTCGAAGTGCCGGGGGTCGGCGATCTGTCGCGCAAGATGGGTGCCGACCCCGCGATGGGACGGCAGCAGATGGGTGCGTCCTATCTGGCGTTCAACTCGGGCAAGAAGTCGGTCACGCTTAACCTTAAGAGCGAGCGCGGCAAGCAACTGTTTCGCACGTTGTGCGAGGGCGCCGACGTGGTGCTGGAGAATTTCCGGCCTGGTGCGATGCAGCGGCTTGGTCTTGGCGCTGAGGTGCTGCGTGCGCTGAACCCTCGGTTGATCTATTGCGCGGTGTCGGGCTTCGGACAGACCGGGCCGTTGGCACAGCGCGCGAGTTACGATCAGATCATTCAGGGTTATTGCGGATTGATGGCGCTGACCGGGGAGCAAGAGACGGCGCCGGTGAAGGCTGGGCTGGTGGTGTGCGATACTACTGCGGCGATCACCGCCGCGTTTGCCATTGCCGCAGCCTTGGTAAAGCGCAACGCGACCGGCGAGGGCGAGATCATTGACGTTTCCATGCTCGACTGTGCGCTGAGCAGTATGACGTCGTGGGTGATCTCGAATTATTTGAATGCAGGGTATGCGGCTCGGCCGATCGGCAATCACAGTCAGACCTCGGCGCCGTCTGGGACGTTTCGGACCGGCGATGGGGTTTTGAATATTGTTAATAATGAGCAGAAGCAGTTTGCTGCTACGTGCGAGGCGCTGGGGTTGGGGGAATTGAGGACCGATCCACGCTTTGCCGAACGCGATGATCGTATGAAGAACCAGGCGGAACTGCAGGCGATCCTGGAAGCGAGGCTTGCCGAGGCGAGCGCGACGGAATGGGAAGCGAAGCTTGCCGCGGCGGGCGTTCCGGTCGGTCCCGTGTTGTCGGTGCCGGAGGTTGCCGGGCATGCGCAGTTGCGCGAGCGGGGGCAGTTGCAGACGGTGCATGTGCCGGCGTTGGATCGTGACGTGCAAGTCGTGGGGCTGGGTTTCCAACTGGGTGGCCAGCCGGTGCCGATCGCATTGCCGCCGCCGGCGCTGGGCGAGCATACCGGCGAGGTGCTGCGTGGCCTCGGCTGCGATGAGGAAGAAATCGAGGCATTGCGGCGAGAGGGCGTTGTGTGAGGTGAGTTGGGCTTGGCTCTGCTGGTTTGGATTGGGCTGGTTTGGGTTGGTTTGGATTGGTCTGGTTTCTCCCCCTCCCCTTGAGGGAGGAGGTTAGGGGGAGGGGTGCGTACAGGCAGGTATGGCGGCTGAACGCACCCCTCCCCCTAACTCCCTCCCTCAAGGGGAGGGGGAGAAAATGAAACAACTGGGGGGATCATGTATTTCGGACCGCCGCCACAACAGCTAACCACGGAAGTGTTTGCTACGGTTCCAGACCACATGCGCACGGGTCCCGGAGGCAAGCGGGCCGGCTTTCTCGAAGGGCCGTCCCTGGATCGCGCGGGTAACCTGCTGTGTGTCGATGTGCAGGCCGGGCGCGTCTACCGCGTTTCACCGCAAGGCACCTGGGATATCGTGGTCGAATACGACGGCATCCCGAACGGCCTGAAGCTGCACCGGGATGGGCGCGCCTTCATTGCCGACCGCAAGAACGGGCTGATGGTGCTGCAGCCCGACACGGGAAAAATCGAAACATTACTCACAGGCCCCGCGGCGGGGCAGCGATTCAAAGGCCTGAACGACCTGCATTTCGCCGCCAACGGCGACCTGTATTTCACCGACCAGGGCCGCACCGGCCTGCAGGACCCCACCGGCTGCGTCTATCGGCTGTCCGCTGCCGGCAGCCTGGAGTGCATCATCGCCAACGCGCCAAGCCCGAACGGCTTGGTGCTGAACAAGCGCGAGACAGCGCTATATGTCGCGGTGACGCGCGCTAACGCGATATGGCGTATCGAACTCGACGACCCTGCCCGCCGCGCCGGCCTGTTCACGCAACTGTTCGCCGCGGGTCCCGACTGTGTTGCGCTGGACGACGATGGCAGCGTCGTGGTCGCACATCCTACTACCGGTGCGGTCTGGCTGTTCAGCCGCATCGGCGAGCCGCTATATTATATCAAGTCGAACGCCAAGGAGATGACGACCAACGTCGCGTTTGGCGGAGCCGATAACAAGACGCTCTACATCACCGAATCGCGGTCCGGCAGTATTCTTGCGGTGCGCCTCCCGGTTGCAGGCAAGCGGATGTATTCCCATTCCTGATATGGCGCAGGATGCGGCCGCCATCCGGCTCACCGGTGTCGCGGTGCGTTTCGGCAGCTATACCGCAGTGCAGGACGTGGATATCGCCGTGCGTGCGGGAGAATTCGTCGGGCTGGTCGGACCGACCGGCTGCGGCAAGAGCACGTTGCTGAACGTGATTACCGGGCTGGCCCATCCGTCCGCCGGCACAGTCGAAATCCTCGGTCATCGGCTGGATGGCATCAACGACAAGGTCGGCTACATGCTGCAACAGGACGGGTTGCTGCCGTGGAAGACCACGCTCGACAACGTGGCGATGGGGCTGATCTTCCTCGGCGTGAAGCCGCGCGAGGCACGCGAGCGCGCGCGTCCCTGGCTGGAACGGGTCGGTCTGGGGCGCTTCGGCGACCGGTATCCGCACCAACTGTCCGGCGGGATGAAGAAACGCGCGGCGCTGGCGCAGATGCTGATCCTGTCGCCACCGATCGTGTTGATGGACGAGCCTTTCTCGGCGCTGGACTTGCAGACGCGGCACCTGATGCAGAACGAGTTGCTGCAACTCTGGCAAGAGCAAGGCATGGCGGTGCTGTTCATTACGCACGATCTGCAAGAGGCGATCACGCTGGGCGACCGCGTCGTGGTCATGTCGGCGGGTCCGGCCGGCCGGCCGCTGGCCAGTTTTCCGATCGATCTTGCCCGGCCACGCGACGTGAACGAGGTGGTGCTGACAGAGCAGTACCGGGAGATTTACGGAGACATATGGAACGTGCTGCGCGATGAGGTAAGAAGAAGCCATGCGCGCGAAGACTAACATTCGACTGACCCGCTACGCTCTGCTGCTGGGGTCGCTCGGACTTTGGGAACTGGGCGGCAGGGTCGGTGCGATCGATCCATTCTTCTTTCCGCTGCCCTCGAGCATTCTCGCGCAGGTGGTGGAATGGGGCGTCACGCCGCGGATCTACGCCGACCTGGCGATCACCCTGGCGGAGACCATGCTCGGCTTCGTTGCTGGTACGTTGCTGGGGGTGATACTCGGCCTGTGGCTCGGGCTGAGCCCGTTTGCGTCGCAGGTGCTGGAGCCGTTCATCAAGGCGTTCAATGCCATCCCGCGCATCGTGCTGGCACCGATCTTCGCATTGTGGTTCGGACTAGGGCTGGCATCGAAGGTGGCGATCGTCGTGACGCTGGTGTTCTTCATGGCATTCTTCAACACTTATCAGGGCGTGCGCGACGTCAACCCGGTGGTGCTGGCCAATGCGAAGTTATTGCGCGCGCGCGGCGGGTTGCTGCTGCGGCATGTGTATCTGCCCTCGGCGGCGCAGTGGATTCTGTCCAGCTTGCGCGCGTCGATCGGGTTCGCCGTGACCGGCGCGGTGGTGGGCGAGTATCTTGGCTCGGCGGCCGGCATCGGCCATGTCATCGCCCAGGCGGAAGGCTCGTTCGACGCGGTGGGCGTGTTCGCCGGGCTGGCGGTCCTGGGGATGTTCGTGCTGGTGCTGGATGCCGGCATCAGCGTGGTGGAACGGCGAGTCATCGTGTGGCGGCCGCAACAGGAGCACAGGGGATGACCATGCAACGCAGGACATTGCTGGCGGCCGGGTTGATGTCAGGGGTGGTGCCGTTGCGGGCGTCGCTTGGGCAGGCGATCGAGAAGCGCGATGTCAGTGTGTCGATCGGCAGTTGGATCATTCAATACCTGCCGCTGCCGGTCGCCGTGGCACAAGGCTATTTCAAGGCCGAAGGGCTGGACGTCACCGTCAACAACTTTGACGCGGGTGGATCCAAGGCGTTGCAGGCGTTGTTGGGCGGATCGACCGATATGGTCGTTGGGTTCTTCGATCACACGATCCAGATGCAGGTGCAGGGCAAGGAAATCCGCGCCGTCATCCTGCTGAACCAGATACCCGGCATCGTGCTGGCGGCGCGCAAGGACCTGGCGGGCGAAATCCACAGCGTGGGGGATTTGAAGGGGCGGCGGGTCGGCATTACCGCGCTCGGCTCATCGAGCGAGTTCCAGGTGCGCTACATGGCCGCGCGCGCGGGGCTGAAGCCGGACGATCTGACGCTGATCCCGATCGGCTCCGATGCCACGGCGATCGCCGCGATCGAGCATAAGTCGGTGGATGCGCTGAACGGCAACGATCCGGCGATCACCGTGATGCAGCAGCGCGGGCTGATCGACATCCTGGTCGATGCCCGCACTGCGGAAGGGGCGGACAAGGCGTTCGGCGGGAAGTATCCGACGTCGGTGCTTTACTCGACCGGAGCGTTCATCGACCGCAATCCCGGGACGGTGCAGCACGTGGTCAACGCATTCGCGCGGAGCTTGCGGTGTATTCATGACAGCACGCCGGAACAGCTTGCGGCGATGATGCCGAAGGAGTTCGTGGTGGGCGACATGGCGACGTTCACCAGCGTGCTGGGTCATGCGAAGCCGGTGTTTCCGACCAGCGGACGGTTCAACGAGGCGGATCTGCTGCGTGCGAAGGAGGTCGTCGCCAGCTTCAATCCGAAGGTGGGGGCGGCAACGATCGATATTTCCCGAACATACACCAACCGGTTTGTGGACGCTGCGCCGGGGGCCTGAACGCCGGTCCTGACTCGTTGGAGCCAGCCAAATCGCCGGTTGCCAGCACGTCGCTGCATGACCAAACTCACCGAGCGACAACCGACCAGGCAGGAAATCGTCGAGGGATCACCGCGGCCGATGTGGTTGCTTGCTCATTTGCTCGATCGCTTCATCCGAAACGGCGAACTGCGCCTGATCGCCGCAGACGGTACGTTGCACAAATTCGGTGGTCACGGCCCTGGGCCGACCGTCATTGCCCGGCTGCACGATCCCCGACTTTACACCAGGCTGTTCCTGAACCCCGAGTTGCACGCTGGTGAAGCCTACATGAACGGCACGCTCACATTCGAGAACGGCTCGGATGTGGGCTGCTTCATGGAGCTGTTCGCCGTTAATCGCGGCGGCCTCGCGGCGTATCCTGGTCAGGCATTGCTGCGACGCTTGTGGCGCGCCGCCAGGCGTTGGCACCAGGCGAATCCCGAAGCTGTTGCGGCGGCCAACGCGCGTCACCACTACGACCTCTCAACGGAGCTGTATCGGCTGTTCCTCGACGCCGGCCTGAACTATTCCTGTGCGGTATTCGAACATCCGGCGACGGATACGCTGGAACAGGCACAGCTCCGAAAACTGCAGCATGCGACCGCGAAGTTGCGTCTGCGCCCGGGCATGACGGTGGCCGAGATCGGCTCCGGCTGGGGAGCCTTCGCCATCCACATCGCCGCTACGACCGGGGCACGGGTGACCGCTGTCAACGTCTCGCCCGAGCAACTTCGAGTTGCGCGCGAGAATGCCGCCGCCGCCGGTGTTGACGGTCTGGTCGAGTTCCGCGAGCTCGACTATCGCGCCCTGGAAGGCCGTTTCGACCGTGTGGTTTCGGTTGGCATGATGGAGCATGTCGGAGTTACCCACTTCGATGCCTATTTCGGTACGATCCGCCGGCTGCTCGCCGATGACGGCTTTGCCTTCGTGCACTGCATCGGTCGGATGCGGCCGCCGGGGAGTACCGGTCCGTTTATTCGTAAATATATCTTTCCTGGCGCCTATGTGCCGTCGTTGTCCGAGGTGTTCGCGGCCACCGAACGGGCCGATTTATGGGTCGCCGACATGGAAGTGTTGCGGCTGCACTACCACTATACGCTGCAGCACTGGCGCCGGCGTTTCGCCGCCAACCGCGCCCGAGCGGCCGAACTCTACGACGAGCGCTTCTGCCGCATGTGGGAATACTATCTGGCCGCCGTCGATGTCGGTTTTTCCAGTGGCACCAACATGGTGTTCCAGCTTTTGCTATCGGCGAAGATCGATGCGGTGCCGATCATGCGAGACTACATCACGGAAGACCTGGGCAGCGTAGCCCGGCCGGATTAGATCGAGGTGAATGCCGAATCAACGCTTTGCGAATTGCCGAACGGCCGCTATGCACCAGCCCACTCGAATCGGAATCCGATCAGCCTTGATTGCAACAATGAACTCCTGGCCTGCCGTTCAAAGGCAATCCCTGCCTGTTCCACGTCACGGCGGACTGGCCCCGGTTGGCGCGGTCCCGTCGCGCACACCGCGCCGATCGTGCAGTCCACCAAATCTTGGAAAATTCATCGCGGAGAAGGGGCGGAGAACCACCGAGCGCCGCGGAGCCCGCATACCTCCCCGCTGACGGAGACGGCACACTTCCTTCGCGGCGCGCTGCGGCACTGCACATCTCCTCCGCGAAGAACCCTGCGGATTGCCGATCTGCTGCTGCCGCCACGACGAGTTGGCACCCGGCCTGAGCCGCCGTTCCGGGCTGTGAAATTGCGGAAAGAGGAGCTAACGCCGAACCAAGGGGACCAACCCGGACCAACCTGCGCCGGAGCCGATGCAATACTGGATGGGCGCCGACGGTGGCTGCTATCCAGAGATCAGCCTGCAGAAGCAAAAACGCAGGGTACTGGCCGTACCATCCGCTATGGCGGGCGCCGGGCACTTTGTCCGGTTGCCGGGGGGCACTTATCCGGTTGCCGGGCCATGATGGGAAATGCTCGGCGCGCCCCGGCCCCGAGGGTTACGTGAGGTGGGATTGCGCCTCGCCATGAAAATATGCCTTGACTTTTCCCGTGGCGCGTGTTCTATGTCTGTTCGTGGACCCGTCGCCCCTCTCTGCCGTCGCCCCAACCCCCAGCCCTGATCCGCACCCGGATCAGGCGGCTGCCGGCAGCAGCACGATCGGGCGCCTCGGACGTGCCCTTTGCATGGTCCGCAAGCTCATCGAATACGGGCTGCAACTCGCCGGCACACTGAGGCAGGGCACCACCGCCACCAACTTCACGCTCGTCACGTTCAACTTCAGCTCCGCCGATGTTGCGGAAATCCTCGCGCGCATCGCTCGCGCTCTGCACCTCGCCGCTGCGCTGGAGACCAAATTGCTCGGCTACGTGGGGCCGCCGGAGCGAGATCTGCCGAAGGCCCGGATGCCGGCGTATTGCCGGCCGCCCTCCAGCCCGCGGGCGGACCCTGAGGCTCAGGCTGGCGTGCTGCCGGTGCAGGCCGCGCAAGCATTGGCGCAGGGTGCTGCAGCGGCGGATGGGTCCGCCGGGCCGGCCGCGCAGGGCGAGGACGGTGCGGCGCTCGCCCGGATGCCCACGGCGGAGGAAATCGCGGACCAGCTTCGCCGCCGCCCGATCGGGGCGATCGTTGCCGATATCTGCTTCGATCTCGGCATTCAGCCGGGCCACGAACTGTGGCGGGAGCTTTTCCTCGTCATCCTTGACAATGGCGGCAACCCGCATGGGCTGTACGTACGGAATATGAAGCGGGAGACCATTTTCTTCCGGCAGTCGCTGACGGAACTAGGAATCTCCGGACAGACGCGGTGGCAACTGCCGCCGCCGGAGGGTTGGACGCCGCCACCGGCGGAGGCGCGCGGCACCGGTCCGCCCTGACGTTGTGGCGGCGGAACATGATCGCGGTGGGATGCACGGGGCCAGCAATGGTTGGCCCCGCTGTTCCGATTCCGGTGTGGTCGTGGCCGGACTGGGCTTGTGCTCGGTTCGGGTTGGCTCGAACGGTGGGTCGGTCATGACACAGTGGGGGCCGGGTTAGGGATGGGGCGTTATGCCAAGCGTCCTGAAGTTTGACCCTTGGGCGGCACGCTGCGGCCGCTTCCCGTTTCATGGCCGGCGCACGGTCACGTGCCCGAGGGCAGGCTCCGGCCGGCCGCCCAGACTTGCTGTGTGGAACGAAGCGAAGTCGTGGGTGGCCGGGCTTCGTGGGACAAGACGCCGGGTCCGGCCGGTGACCCTCCGCCAGTTAATTCGATGGTTCCTGGACAGACATTTACGATTCCTGCGGCGAGGCGGCGAGCAATCGCTCGATCGGATCCCAGACGAAGGCGGTCTGGATGACTTGCCGCCCGGCGAACTGGATGGCGGCCTCGGCGGCCGGCTTGCCGCCCATCCGCTGGTAGAACCAGCGGCTGGGGTTGTCGCGCAGCACCCACAGGAACACCGAGCGGCAACCGCTTTCCGCAAT
>Ga0265338_10010987_pt1 | contig 10520 bp, 6 predicted proteins | sample 42126metaG_FD_193579 | JGI IMG/M metagenome (GOLD analysis project Ga0265338, IMG submission 193579) | Rhizosphere microbial communities from Carex aquatilis grown in University of Washington, Seatle, WA, United States - 4-21-26 metaG | ecosystem: Host-associated > Plants > Roots > Rhizosphere >... | reverse complement strand
CGTACTTCGTGGTCACGAGCTCGCGGGGACCGGAGGCCGGAGTGTGGGTGATCGCCGAGACCACCGATCTGCCGACGAAGTACGTCAAGATTGTCGTCACCGACGACCAAGGGCGGTACCTGATACCTGAATTGCCAAAGGCGAATTACAAGGTGTGGGTGCGCGGATACGGCCTGGTTGATTCCTCGCCGGTGCAGGCTGCGCCAGGCAAGGACGTTGATTTGACGGCGACGATCGCCCCAGACGCCCGCGCCGCCGCGAACTATTATCCTGCTTCGTACTGGTATTCGCTTCTCAAGCTTCCGGCAAAAACCGATTTTCCCGGCACTGGCCCTACCGGCAATGGCATCTCGCCGTCGGTGAAGAGCCAGGACCAGTGGATCGACCAGCTCAAAGTGAATAACTGCGAATCCTGCCATCAGATTGGCGACAAGGCGACGCGCGAACTAGAGCCGGCCCTCGGCCATTTCGATTCGTCGGTAGCGGCATGGAGCCGGCGAATATCGTCGGCGCAAGTGGGCTCGCAAATGACCGCTGGGATCACGCGCATCGGACGCGAGGGCGCACTCGGCATGTACGCCGATTGGACAGACCGCATCGCGGCCGGCGAGTATCCCCAGCAGGCCCCGCCGCGCCCGCAGGGAGTCGAGCGGAACATCGTGATCACCGAGTGGGACTGGGGAAACGGCAAGGAATATTTTCACGACGAGATTGCCACCGACCGCCGCAACCCCGCCATGAATGCAAACGGCCCGATCTATGGCGTTCATGAGGTCAGCACCGATTTCATCAGCGTCGTCGACCCGAGGAAGCACACGGCCGCGGAAATCCCCGTGCCGGTGCGCGACGCCGACACGCCGTACGCGGCGTCGCAGGACATATCCGACCCCTCGCCGTATTGGGGCGACGAGAAAATCTGGAGCAGCAAAGCCAACGTCCACAGCTTGATGATGGACGCGAAAGGCCGCATATGGTCGGCGGCAGTCGTGCGCGCGCCCGAGAAGAATCCGACCTTCTGCAAGCAGGGCGGCGACAATCCCTCCGCAAAACTTTTCCCTCTGGAAACGATCGCTCGCCAGGCCAACGTGTACGATCCAAAAACCGGAAAGTTTGAAATGATCGACACGTGTTTCGCAACGCTGCACCTGATGTTCGCCGAAGACGCCAACAGCACGCTGTGGTTTTCGGGCGGCCGCGACGTTGTGGGCTGGCTCAATACGAAAACGTGGGATGAAACGCATGACGCCGACAAATCCCAGGGCTGGACGGCTCTTGTGCTCGATACGAACGGCAACGGCAAACGCGACGACTACACGGAGCCCGACCAACCGCTCGATCCGGCCAAGGACAAGCGCATCCACGGCAACTTTTACAGCGTGAATCCAAGCCCGCTCGATGGATCGATCTGGGGAACCGTGATCGGAGTCCCGGGCGCGATTGTGCGCCTGAATCTGGGATCAAATCCGCCGGCCACTACGCTTGCGGAAATCTACGAATTGCCCTGGAACAATCCGAAAGCCGCCGTGCATGGATTCGGTTTGCGCGGCATGGATATCGACCGCAACGGAGTGGTGTGGACGGTGCTCACCAGCGGACACTTCGCGAGCTTCGACCGCCGCAAGTGCAAAGGTCCGCTGAACGGCCCCACCGCCACGGGCCAGCAGTGCCCGGAAGGCTGGACGATGTATCCGTTTCCCGGCCCCTCGTTCAAAGGCACGGAATCGGGAAGCTCGGATGCGAACTACTACGACTGGGTCGACCAGTTCGACACTTTCGGCCTCGGCAAGAATATTCCCATCGCCACCGGCAATTTGTCGGATTCCCTTCTCGCGCTCATGCCTGCCAGCGGCAAGTTTGTGACGCTGCGCGTTCCCTACCCGATGGGCTTTTTCGCGAAGAGCCTCGATGGGCGGGTGGACGATCCGAACGCCGGATGGAAGGGCCGGGGATTGTATTCCACTTACGCCACGCGCGCGCCGCAGCATATGGAAGGCGGGAAGGGCACCACGAGCAAGGTCGTAAAATTCCAGCTGCGGCCGGACCCACTAGCGAGATAGCACGATCGCAAGGCAGCGGGGCGCATAGCCGCATTTGCCGGATACGGCCCGCTGGCTCAGTACGAACCCGAATCTTTACTTGCTGGCGTGCTCGGTGCTTCTACCCGTCACGTAAAAGTAGCCGACCTTGTTATTTGACGGCGTGCCGTACCACATATTCCCCTGCGGATCGCGGAAGAATTCGCGGATGGTATTCTCTGGATGCGGGAACGGAAAAAGGGTGATCTTGCCGGTTGCGGGATCGAGGCGCCCGAGCACGTCCTGGTCGAACGAGGAATACCAGACGTTGTCTTCCGCATCGATCCCCATTGCATAGGGACTCGGGCTGAAGCCAGGCAACACGTATTCCTTGAACGCCTCCGTCTTGGGATCGAAACGATCGATGATCCCCGCCGTGTACTCGCCCACCCAGACAATTCCTTTCGAATCGATCGCCAGGCGCCGCGGATACGGGTGCTCGAGTTTCTTGCTGTTCGGCGGCGTGTAGTACGTCACTTTCAGCGTCTTCCAGTCCACTTTGCCAATCTGGTTCGTGCTCTGCTTGGTGAACCACATGTTGCCGTCGGCACCCGCCTCGATCCCATAGGCCTGTAGCGGGACGTCAAAGAAATGCGTGAACTTTCTCGTCTCGGGATCGAAACGCGTCAGCGGGCTTCCCGTGGCCCACACGTTCCCTCCGGGATCCACGCGGCACGTATGTTTTTCCCCGCCGGATTCGGTGCGCTCTTTTCCGGGAAGATACGGATCCTGATATTCGGTGATCGTCTTGGTATTGGGGTCCCATCTTCCGATTTCGTTCGAGCCCTGCTGGCAGAGCCAGACCGAGCCGTCGGGAGCCGGAATAGCGGAATGAATGGCCGCGGTCCCCTGCGTTGGAACACGATAGGTTTCGGTCTGCCCGGTCTGGGGATCGAGCCGCGTGATGCTGTTGTTCGTGCCGAAATTCGGGATCCACAGGCTTCCGTCCTTGGCAGGAGCGGCGCTGAAGGGCATCTGGCTTGGAGTAGGCATGTCGTATTCCACAAACACGATGTTCGCGGCCTCACTGCCGAACTGGACCAGCGTGTCCTTATACCCCGGCATCGCGGCGGGGGACTTCGGAAGTGTCGCTTCAGGACCGAACGAGCTCGCCAGCCACGCAGCCAGCTCATCGCCCTGTGCGTCGTCAAATCTGCCGGGCGTGCTGAACGTGAAACTGAAGTGCATGGCCTGCTGCATGTACCGGATCCGGTCTCTATAGCCATCCTGATCGCGAGAGACCGCCGAAAGCCGGCTCTGGAAGGAATGGCACACCGAACAGTTCCCGAAGAATATGTTCTTGCCCTTGGCATCAGGCATGAGCTGCTTCGCCTGCGACACCGAAATATCGCTCCAGCGAACCGTGCCGTTCTGAAGGACGAAATCAAACGAGGCATTTTGATCGGCGGCGAGGTTCACGCCGGTTCGCGGGTCCGCTTTGTAGCCGACGGCTCGAATCTGCACGCGGTATTCCCCGGCCGGCAGTTTTTCGATCCGATAGTGCCCCTGACTGTCGGAAACCACGATCGTCGTTATCTTTGTCTTCGCGTTCTGCGCCTCGACGAACGCATCCTGAAAGGACGATCCGTCCGGTCCTTTGACGGTTCCCTGAATCGATGCTCCATAGGAAAGCAAAGCGAGGAGTGTTACCGAGCCCAGTAAAGCCAACATCTTGCTCAACCCTTTGAAACGCATAAAGCCTCCCTCACCGCAATAATTCAAGAACATGTTGCTGCGAACGCCATAATTACGCCGCCCCCTCTGATGGGCGACCTCTTTCAGCGGTCCTTGTCCGGATCTCCGGTAGCCTGAAGCGGCCATAGCGGACGGCACGGTTCAGGATCCCACTTCGAGCCGTCCGGCTCGCGCTCGAATTGACCGCTGATGATGAACGGCTGCGTGAGGTACTTGGGGTCGTCGACGATCGACGTCAGGATCAGGTATCCCGTGCCCTGCGGACCGTGGGGGTAAAAAACATTGTAGTACTCGGTGAGCACCGCATTCTCGCTGTACGGAACCCCGTTCTTCCGCAAATATCCGGGCCGCATGTGCGTGGTGATCACTTGCAGGTCGCCTCCCTTGCCCGGCTTGGGACCTCCGTAGGTGGCGCCTCCTTCTCCCGGATATTGAACTCCCTTTTCCCATTTGGCGACGGAGTCACCCTGCCATTGGGGCTCGCCCCCTTCCCACTTCGATCCGTCGAAGTGGAAGAGGCGCTTCTGCATCCCGGCGTCCGTCTCCATCTGCAGAGTATTGCCGTCCGCCCAGGTGATATGAAGGCGTTCGGGCATGCGCATGATGTTGCCCGCGCCGTACGCCTTGCATTCATTCCCTTCGGCTTGATCTTTGGCGGGATCCCACGTGTCGGCCACGCGCTTTCCCTCGGCGTTGATCGGGAGGCTTTCGTAATCACCCTTGGCGGGAGTAATCATGCGCCAGCGCCAGTCTTCATTGACGAGCGCAACCCAATAACCGGTGATATCGATCACCGCGGATTCCTTTGCGTTCGCCGGAGCTTTCGCGTCATTCGCCGCCTGGGCCGGCCCGGCGTGGGAAGTGCGCGGCGCAACGGCAAGGATCGACAAAACCACAAACAACACGCCCGCCGTTGCAGAATAAAAAATTGTCCGGCCTTGAGACATCCGGCGCTTCACCCACACCATTTGCGCTCCTTCTTACTATTGCTTACGCGCCTGCTGATTCTTATCGTTGGCAACTTCGCGATACACGGTTTCGATGAACTTGTCGGTGGTCCACTTGCCGGTGCGCGAACCGAACACGGGATCGTAGTCGAAACTTGGTTTCGCCGCCTTCACTTGATCGAGAGTCATCCCTCGTTTCACCATGTCCTGAACGCGTCCGCGGATGATGGTAAGCATGTCGCGATAGTTCACCACATCGTTTCGGTCACAGAGATATCCGTGCCCGGGTATCAGGTACGTGCCGCCTTCCTCGTTTTCCTTCGGGACCATAAGCTGAATCATGTCGTTCAGCGCGTCGATAATTCCGCGAAGGCTGCCCCCTTTATCCGCTTCGATCTCCGGGTAGCTCTCGGTGGAAAACAATTCGCCGGCGCTCAGAACCTCCGAGTCACGGAAAAACACCACGGTGTCTCCATCGGTGTGCGCGGCGGGCATATGGTAAAACAGCACCGCCTCGTTGCTGTACAACCTCGACCCCTCGTTGCCATACGTAATCGCATCGGTCGTAGCGAGTTTGGCGCTGAGCACCCGGGCAATCGTGTCCGAATGCCCCATGATCACGGCCCCGGGCGCGAGCCGGTCCTTATTGAGTCCAGCGAGCAGATCGGGATCGCGGCTGGTGCCCCCGGCGTCGGCATTCGGCAAAGTCCAGCCCGCCTGGGAGAGCTTGATGTTGCCGCCCGTGTGGTCCGCGTCGTCGCCGGTGTTGGCGATAAACATGATCGGCAGGTCGGACAGCGACCGGATCGCTGCAATCACCTCGTCGCCGTATTCAGCAACGCCCGTGTCCACAACGATTACGTACTGATTGCCGATTTCAACCGTGATGTTGTTCAGGCCGGGTTCCACCAGCATATAGACGTTGCCTTGCACGTGCATCACGTGGACATGCGCGCTGTCGACCTTCGATTCCTGCGCTCCGCGGATACCGTTAGCGCAAAAGATCATCACCACCAGAGCGAAGAACGAAGATTTGCCGGCGCCAACCCAGGAATTGCCCTTCATTGGGACCCCTTGGCCGACGGTCCGGCTGCCTTGGCTGCGGCCATCTCTGCCAGCTTCTTCTGGTATTCCGGGTACATTGTTTCCGCCCCGCCCCGCGTCGCTTCATGCGGCATCCCGACTTTATCCGCGAATTCATACAGCCACGGGTTCTTTCCGGGAAGGTGATAGGGCACCCAACCCTTCTCGTGCTCCACTTCCACACTGGGGATACACAAGTTCGGAAGCGTCATATTGCTTTCGGTCGCGACCCAATCCGAAGTTCTTACAAATGGTTTTGTCAGGTAGAGAGGGTCCTCCACGATGGTGACCATCGTGAGATAGCCATGATGGCGAATCAAGTATTCGATCATCGTGGCCCGTTGGCTGCGCGCCAACCCGTTGCGCCGCACCCATCCCTCTTTCAGATGAGTCGTCGTGATCTTCAGTGCGTCTCCTTCCCATTCCCCGGTCGAAAAGCCCTGCCAGGTATGCGGAGCCCACGCCGGCGGATGGGGCCGGCCGTCCATGTAGATCACCCGATGTGGAATCATCCACCTCGTGGTCAGGTTCCACGCGCGGATGCCCTGCGTTAAGCGGTCAACATCGGGCCAGATTCGCAGGTCGGCTGGTCCGCGGGGCGCATAATCCGCGGGGTGCGGCTGGCACTGGCGCTCGGTCACTTCCCACTTTGCTGCGTCCCACGTGTCGCCTCTCATGCGGTCTTCATCGTTGATGGGCATGCCGGTATAATCGCCGATCCACGGACCCGGATTGCGTTCCGGCCAGTCTTCGAACAGCTTCTGGCTCCATTGCCCCGACAAGTCGGTCTGCGCGGATGCAGGCCGCGCCACCAGCGCAGCCGCAAACAGCAGCAGGAGCGGCAGACCACGAACTCGACAACTAGAAAGCATCGCTACTCTCCTCTTCGCGGCAAACGCGACGATCGTCACTTGGCAAGTGGATCGGGGCGCACCTGGAAATGCACCAGCTGGCTCGGGGTCCCCTTGCCGCCTTCGACGTGCCATGTCGTGCGGGTGTCATTATCCACCCAGATTCCGCGGCCTTTCCAACCGGCGCTGGGATCGTCGATGCGGCTATCGATGCCGCGCGAATAGAACCCCATCGGATACGGAACCCGCATCACCGTCCAGGTCTTCGTAGCGGGCTGAAACACCAACAGGGAGTCTGAACCCGAACCGGTCACCACCACGGCATTTTTTCCGAGGCCGAGACTATTGAAGCGATCCACCCAATCGAAGTACAGCCAGTCGGCCTTTGCTTCGCTCTCGCCTTTAAACGTCGGACCTGGTGCGGGATATAACGTCCATCCCTCGGGGCAATGTTGCCCGGTGGCGGTCGGACCGTTCAACACCTTGCATTTGCTGCGATCAAAACTTGCGAGTTGCCCGCTGCCGCCCAGGCCGGTCCAAAGCAGCCCGTTCGTATCGAAATCGATTCCGCGCGGCACGTATCCAAGATCCCCCGCGGCGTTGGGATCGGCGGCTGTTTTGAACGGCGGTTCGTAAACCTCCGTCATGCACGTGGCAGGTGGGTTCGCGCCCGGAACAAAACGGATAATCTTTCCCGGCACCGGCCTGATGTTCGCGGCCCACACGCTCCCATCCACTGGATTGACGGTAATTCCATACCCTCTGGTTCCATCCACAAATCGGTCGAGCTTGGGATCGGGCGGCTGAGGTGGTTTCGTGTACTCGCCGATTTTCCCGTCGCCGTTGTAATCGATGATCGACGGGCACCAGCCTTGCGCCTTCGCCGCATCGTGCGTCGCGTCCCATACTCGCGGATTGAGCCATCCCACGCCGCCGGTCTGGTTGATCGCAATGCTAAAGTAAACGGTCTCGTTCTTGTCGTCGGCGATCATCAAATGATGGATGCCGAAGCACAGATCGATTCCCTCGAATTTGCCTGTCTTCGGATCGTAAATATCCACACCGGCGCCAATCGCCGAGGGCGGCTCCCAGTTTTTCGCGAACACGTTGCCCGCCGACGCTTTGCAATAGGCGGGATGCTCCCGGCGCTCGTTTTGCATCATGCCGATCCACACGCGCCCTTCGCGGTCCATCTGCGGATTCACCGGACTCACCGCGCCCTCCGGCCATACCAGCGTGTCTCCCCAGTAGGGAGACGGCGCGCCGTTGGGGCGCAGGCTGGCGTGCTGCTCCTCGGCCCGCAGCGGAATCTTGACTGTCTGTACGGTGTTCTCGCTCGGGTCGACGATCAGCATCACCGTGGATTCAAAGTCCGTGCTGTAGATATGGCCGTACGCATTCTGCGTCGGATTTCTGCGGTTGCTCGCTAGAATTCCGTGCAGAAAAGTATTCCAAGTTCCTTGATCCCAAACGGTGAGCACCACATTGCGCTCGATCCCCTGCGGGCGCGGCGGCGCGGGTGGCAACTCGCCCTTTGCAATTCGATCGCTCCAGTCCGCAAACATGGCGAGCCCGCGGTCATGACCGAAATAGCCGTTCAGGGTGCTGGTCATGTTGCCGCCGAATTGCCCGGAGAGGATTCGCCGCTCCCAGGCATGGGCGCTCGTGTCAGATGTGCCCAGGTTCGGAGAGAGCTCGCGCGTGGCCTTGTCGCCCATCTGGTGGCACATTTCGCAGCCGGAATGCAACCCGTCGATCCAGTCCGCCTGCGTTTTTACGACTCCTTCCGCGGAGGGAGCCACGCCTTGGGTCGTGTGCAGCGCTCCGCTCGTCTTGATCGGGAAAGCGCTCTTTGGCGGCACTTCCATAAGCGAATACCAGTAGCTCGCAGGATAATATTGCGCCGCCGCGCGCGCGTCGGGAGCCAGCACCGCTTTCAACGCAAGCGTCGCGCCGCGCTCCGCGCCTGCCGGCTCAGAATCGACCAATCCGTATCCTCTCACCCACACCTTGTAATGCGCTTTGGGCAGATCGGGGATGAGATACCGCCCGCGGTCATCGGTCACGACAATCTTGCGAAACTTGGTTGGCAACTCCGTGGTTTCCGCGATCACCCACACGCCCGCCTCGGGGCCATTCGAGCTCGTCACGACACCCCCGATATCGGTAGCGCCCGGCGAAACCTGACCACCACCTGCCTGACCTGCCATTCCCCCCGGTTCCGGCCGCTCCGCCGCCCGAGCGATTGCGAGCACGGCCGCACACACACCGGAGCACAGAAGGGCGATCGCCAGAATCCGCGGAATTCTCCATCTCATGACAGCACTCCTTCCATTAACAGTACGCTCGTCCAATCCCTCACCATTTCACATTGCTGCCCGCCGGCAAAGCAAAGCAAACCAAGTGCTCGTAATCAGGACCGGTGCGTTAACCTTTGTAAGATGTATCTTTCGTCTTCATCCTCGAAATAGGCAAGCTTCCCTGCGATGCAGGAAATGATAGTACCCATGCCATATCCTATGGTCGCCTTCAGGGCCGTTTCTAGATCCATTTCCTGAGCATCGAGCTCGCGATTCTCCGAAGCAATCCAACATTTAGGGCCAGCACCTTTCGCCTTAAGCAATTTCAAAAGTGCAGAAGCACTCGCTTCTCCGCTGGGAACGCTAAATGCGAATTTTGGATTCAAGTGCTTAAAATGCGCGAGCTGCCCGATGAATTTAGTCCTCTTCTTTGGGGTTGTCAGGAACTCCAGATACCGATCCCGCTGATTGGGAAGGATGAAGGCCCTGATTACCTCTTCTTCATGATTCACGGCAGTGCTATGCCCGCCACGGATTTCATTCAAAGCTTCCAGTCTCTGTTCCTTTATTGGTCGGCCCTTCATTTCCGCTGCTCCAGCTAAATCGCATCTGTCAGGCAACATGCAGTTACTTTGCGAGCGGGTCAGGCCGCATCTGGAAATGCACGAGCTGGCTCGGCATGCCTTTTCCGCCCTCGATATGCCACGTGGTGCGCGTATCGTTGTCCGCCCATATTCCTCTGCCCTTCCAACCCGCATTGGCGTCGTCGATGCGGCCGTTCATATCGCGTGCGTAAAACCCCATCGGGTATGGCACGCGCATCACCGTCCAGGTCTTTGTCGGGGGCTGGAACACCAGCAGGGAATCCGAGCCTGTCCCCGTCACCACCACGGAATTCTTGCCGAGGCCAAGAATATTGAAACGGTCAACCCAGACGAAATAAATCCAGTCCGCCTTGGCTTCGGTCTCGCCCTTAAACGTCGGCCCTGGGACGGGGTAGAGCGTCCAGCCCTCCGGGCAGTGCTGCCCCGTCGCGGTTGGTCCCCGGAGCACTTTACACTTGCTGCGGTCGAAACTAGCGAGTTGCCCGCTGCCGCCAAGATTGGTCCACACCAGCCCGTTGGTATCGAAATCCACGCCGCGCGGCACATACCCGAGCTTCTCGCCGCCAGTGGGATTGGCTGTGAAGGGCGGTTCGTAAATTTCCGTCATGCAGGTGGCAGGCGGATTCGATCCGCGAACGAAGCGCAGAAGTCTCCCGGGCATGGGCTTGGTGATCCCCACCCACACGCTGCCATCCACGGGACTCACGGAAATTCCGTAACCCCGGGTTCCATCGACAAATCTATCGAGCTTCGGATCGGGCGGCTGAGGCGCTCTCGTATACGCTCCGATTTTGCCGTCGCCGTTGTAGTCGATCACCGGCGGACACCAGCCCTGAGCCTTTTCCGCATCGTGGGTTTCATCCCACACGCGCGAATTCACCCATCCTACGCCGCCCACCTGCCCGATCTTGAGGGCGAAGTACACCGTTTCGTCCTTGTCGTAGGCGAGCTTCAAGTGGTGAAT
>Ga0265338_10010985_pt1 | contig 10521 bp, 5 predicted proteins | sample 42126metaG_FD_193579 | JGI IMG/M metagenome (GOLD analysis project Ga0265338, IMG submission 193579) | Rhizosphere microbial communities from Carex aquatilis grown in University of Washington, Seatle, WA, United States - 4-21-26 metaG | ecosystem: Host-associated > Plants > Roots > Rhizosphere >... | reverse complement strand
GGACACGCCGAGCGAGGCGGCGACCAGCGACGGGTAGTTGTGACTGGACCGAAGGCAGTCGACTGGTGCCCCGTGCTGGTCCGGGATGAGCGGCCCGGACGTGAAGGAGTCGCCGAGCGAGGCGTAAACCGGCCCGCTGGCGCTCGCCGCGGCCGGGATGAACGCAGCCAGCAGAGCGCCGGCGGCCACGCTCGCGCCCGCCGCCGCGGCGCGGCGCCCCCGGGCCCGGATCCCCGGGCCGCTCAGGCCAGCACGGCGGACCCGGCCCGGGCTGCGGTGGCGGCCACGGCTCGCGAGGGCCCGCGAGCCGTGGCCAGTTCTGAGGTGCGCGGCGAGGGCCACGCGGCCGCGGGAAGGGTGATCACCAGAGGGCTTCCGATGCGCTGCTGCGGAGCGCGGCATGGGCATGCTCCTTCGCGCAGGCTACTGGCCGGTAATCGCATGATTAATCGGAAATTACGCATGGTCAATAGTTTGATGCACTCTGTGACAGGAGAGCCTGAAGTTGCTGGCCCATCCCGGTGTGCGGCCAGATCGCCGCCCAGTGGAAGAGTTGTGCGGGAACCTGCGGATAACGCCCGGTCAGGCCGCTGGCGGAACGCCGAGCACGGCGTGCACCTGCTCAAGCAGGGCCTGGGCCGTGAATGGCTTCTCGATAAACGCCGCTGCCCCGTCGCGGGGGCCAGGTGCATCCAGTACTCCGGCGCTGCCGCCGGACATGTGCAGGACACGCAACCCGGGCCGCAGTTCGGCGGCGCGCCTGGCCAGCGCGGACCCGGACATGTCCGGCATGACCGAGTCGGTCAGCAGCAGCCGGACGTCCCGCGAGGACGCCAGGGCCAGCGCTTCCTCGGAGCCGCGCGCCTCGCAGGTGGCGTAGCCGTTCCCACGCAGAATCCGCGACACGACCTGCCGGACGGAGGGCTCAGCATCGGCGACGAGGATCATCTCCCCGTTGCCCTGGATGCCGGCTACCGCACCAGGTACCCGGCCGGACGACGCTGGAGCGGCCGCGCTGACCGCGGGAAAGTAGACGTGGAAGGTAGTGCCGATGCCTTCCGCAGAGTCGACACTCACGCTGCCACCGGCCCGGGTGACGATGCCATAGACGGTGGACAGGCCCAGGCCGGTGCCCCGGCCCAGCGGCTTGGTCGTGAAGAACGGGTCGAAGATGCGGGCCACCACCTCCTGGCTCATACCGATCCCGGTATCGCTGACGGTGAGTTCGACATAGCGGCCAGGACTAACGTCCGGATTCAGGCCGGTGCGCCCCGCGCCGAATTCCGCCCGGGCGGTGCCGATCGTCAGGATGCCCCCCAGGGGCATGGCGTCGCGGGCGTTGACGGCCAGGTTGAGCAGCACTTGCTCGACCTGGCCACGGTCAGCCTCGATCGTCGGCAGTATCGCCGCCGTGTCGAATCGCAGCTCGACCTGCCCCCCCACGCTGATGGACAACAGGCCTTGAATATCGGCAATGATGGTGGCCAGGCTGAGCGCCTCCGGCCGGGCGGGATCCCGCCGGCTGAAGATGAGCAGTTGCTTGGTGAGCCGGGCGGCGCCCAGCGCGGCCGCGCTGATCTGCTCGACGTCGGCCAGCACCGCGGGCCGGTCAGCCATCCCCTCGGCGACCAGCCCCGCGTAACCCACGATGACGCCCAGCACGTTGTTGAAATCATGAGCGATCCCGCCGGCCATCTGGCCCACGGTCTCCATCCGCTCGGACTGGTGCAGCCGGGCCTCCATCGCGCGCCGCCCGGCGTTCGCGTGGTTCCGCGCGGTCATGTCCCGGGCCACCGTGGACGCGCCGACCACCGCGCCACCCGCGTCCCGGATCGGCGAGACGGCAACCGACACGTCGATGAGAGTTCCGTCTTTGCGGAGACGTACGGTCTCGAAATGCTCGACCTGCCCGCCACGCCGGAGCCGGCCGAGGACGGGCTCCAGTTCGTCCGACTTCTCCGGCGGGATAAGCACTGACATATCCCGCCCGATCATCTCGTCCGCGGCGTAGCCATACATCGCTGACGCCCCGGCATTCCAGCTGGTGATGACCCCGTCGAGCGTCTTGCCGATAATCGCGTCGTCTGACGACTCAACGATCGCCGCCAGGCGCGAGGCCACCTCGCTGTCACCGCCGACGGCGAGACCCGAGCCCATATTCCCCATGGCCCCCCCGAAGCACCAGTCACGCACATCTCTACGCAGAGTAATTATACTGTGTCATATTGTTACGGAAGCCGTCAACGTCCCCGCACTGAAGGAGGTGCGCGGCGCGGGAGGATGCCAGCCGTCAGGCGGCGGCGGCCTGCGGCTGGGGGATCCGCACGCCCGCGTGGGCCCAGGGGCGGGTGAAGCCGACCGGGGACCGGTCGGTGTAGCGCGCGATCCGGATCGGGAAGCCGGTGGCGTACGCCTCGATCATCATGCCCTTGCCGATCACCAGGCCGACATGGCCAGGGGCGGCGACTGTGCCATCGGAACCCACGAAGAACACCAGGTCACCGGGCTGCGCCTGGCTGGCTGAAATTCTCGGGCCCCAGGCGAACTGCTCCTGTGAGGTGCGCGGGATGTTGATGCCGCCCGCCCGGTAAGCCATCATCATCAGGCCGGAGCAGTCGAAGGCGTCCGGGCCGGTGCCGCCCCACAGGTACGGCTTGCCGAGCTGCCCCTGGGCGAAGGCGATGATGCCGGCAATCGTCTGATTGGGCGGCGCGGCCTGCTGAGCACTCGTCAGGCAGTCAGGTGCGCTCATCGAGTTCACCTGACTGACCAGGAAACCACCGCTGCTGTAGATGCCAGCGAAGAAGAGGACCGCCTGGACGTAGGACTCCAGGTGGTTGTAAGCGAAGATCGCGCCGCTGACGTTGCCCTGGACACCATGGGCGACGAGGTATTTCGCGGCCCCGGCGATGGCGTCCGCAGGCTCGTACACGCTGGCCACGCCATCGCCGTTGCCATCCGTCGCCACCCCGCTGACCTTCTCGGATGCCGGATGGACCGGGGCTCCGCCCCAGGTGTCGCCCGCCGCGCCGCCGATGCCGATCTGCATCGGGCCCGCCGCGCCGAACGCGTTCGCCCCGCTGTGCACGCCCGGCAGGGTGGACCGGCCGTCGCTGGACTCGACTTCACCGATCCCGGCGAGCACGGCCCACGGCACCCCGTACCGGCTGCCGGACTCCTTGAACAGGGCCAGGTAGTTGGCCGGGATGGAGTTGTGGGCCGTCGTGCTCACCGCTGACTGCGGGGCGGACCCCGCGGTACCACCCGAGCAGTTGTTCCCGGCGGCGAAGAACATGCTGCCGCCGCCCACTGCCGCCATCGGGACGAGGGCCAGGGTCATCACGAGCAGCACCGCACCGCCGATCGCGGCCACGGCCGCCACCCGGCCCGCGCTGGGGAAGCTCGGCTGCCAGTTCAATTGTTCCCCGCCGACGCCAACTCGATGTCGGTCACCTGCCAGTTCGCGCCGCTCGCGGTAACCGTGACGGCGTACTGCCCGGACATCTGACTTCTGCCCTGACTGGTGCTCATCGCCTGCTTGATCGTCACCACGAAGGTCAGGCTCGACGTGCCGAACGCGCGCAGCGAGTTGATCACCGCCGAGCCGCTGGACACCTGTTTCTGCTGGGTGCGTTGCACGGCCACGCCCGGTGCGGCGTAGCCCTGGGCCAGCGTGGCACTCAGCTGGCTAGTGATCAGGCTCCGCATCCGGGCCACGTAAGCGGCCGCATTCTCGGTATAGGAGAAGGTCCCGTAGTCCGCACCGAACTGCTGCGTTACCCCGGCCGCGGAGCCCAGCTCCGCCTGGCTGAACGGGAGCCACCGGTAGATGTTGACCGCCCCCGACCCGGTTGCCGCGGGCGACGCGGACGCGCTGGCGGGCGGTGCACTCACCGACGCGCGGGGCACCGCCTGAGCCTGCTGGGTGGCCCGGGCCGGCTGGTGCCGGGCCGTCCGCACGCCGGGAATCAGCAGGTACGCACCGAGCGCAGCAAGAGCCACGACAGCCGCGATGAAGGCCAGCCGCCGCTGGGTCTGGGTTAGTTCCACGAGCGGACCTGCTACTTCTTCCGCCGGACAGGACGAAGCCAGAACGGGCCGGCCTGGTCGGTCCCGCCCGCCCCGGACGGCCCGGTCCCGGCGGATCCCTGACCTCCGCCCGGCCCGGACTGCGCCGACCCGCGCGGGGGCGCCTGGCCGGCGGCCCGGCCCGGGCTGCCGGAGGACCCTGAGCCGGAGCGGCCGCCGTTACCGGATGACCGCGGACCTGGGCCCGGGCGAGCAGCCGGGGCGCTATCGTGCGACGGCCCCGGTGCGGCCGGCCGGGGCGCACCGCCGTCCCGCGACGACCCGGGCGCCGCCGTGGGCCACAGCGGCCGGCGGGGGGCCGCGCCAAACTGCGCTGGTGCGGCGGAAGACGGCCCGGCCGACGACCCGGACGGCGCGGCTGACCCGCCCGCGCGGGGGCCGCCGGCGGTGCCCTCGCGGGCCCGGCCTGCGGCCGTGCCCTCAGCACTGCGAGACCAGCCGGTCGGCGACTGCCCGTTGCCGCCGCTGCGCGACGGCAGGTCGAGCGGCGGCGCCGCCCGCGTGGTGCCATCCGGGCTGACCGCCGCCCTGACCCGGCCACGCAGTGTTGATCCTGGCCGGCCGCCAGTGCCCTGAGATGTCTCGTCGAGGCCGCCGCCCGCCGGGCCGGGGGTATGCACGTACCCCTCTTCGCCGGGCGGCCCGCCACCGGCGGCTGACGCTCCTGCGGCCGCACCGACACCGCCCCCCGCGGCCACCGCCACCTGGGCCGCGAGGCTCGCTGCCTGCGCGGGATTGCGCCGGGCCCACCGCGCCGCGCGGTAGGCGGCGAACCCGGGCACGCCCACGGTGGCCGCGTCCACTGTGTTCCGGCGCGCGGCACTGCCGGCCTGCCCGAGGCTGGCATCCGCCCGGTCCCGCGAGCCGACCACCCCGTACCCGACGGCGGAGAACAGGTGGACGAACGGCTTGCGGTAGATGAACACGGCCACTGTGACGAGCGCGATCATAAGAATCTTCAGCGCCCAGGGCAGAGTCGCGTCGCTGGTGCCCATGATCAGCGAATAGGCATAGAGCAGCACGCTGAGCACCAGGGCGACGGCCGCCTGTTTCAGCAGGACGCCGATGAGCATCTCGACCCAGCGGATCGCGACGACCCGGCCGAACCCGGGATGGGTGCCCACGATGAGGAAGAACGGGCCGACCACGAGAAGCAGCAGGAAACCGAGCTTCAAGATGATCAATGTGATCGCGATCAGCAGCACGAGGAGACCCGCGATGAGCGCGGCGAAGATCGACGCGAAGGCGATCTCCAGCCGGGTGGTCCACTGCTTGCCCTGGAACAGCGAGTAGACGTCGGGATCGTTCTGCTTGATCGCGTTCGCGATGCCGGCGTACGCGTTCTCCTTGGCCTGGATCACCGCCGGCGTGGGTTTCTCGTCCGCCGCGACCGCCTGGGCCCAGAGCAGTTGCCGCCCGTACGCGTTCACCACGGTCTGCTGGCCGGTCTGGGAGGTGGCGTACGTCGTGGTGCCGAACTCGCCATCCAGCCACGGCTTGCAGACCAGGACGGTCCACAGTTCATTCGCGTTCTGGTCGACGATGTCGTTGCCCGCCGTGTACCCGAAACTGGCCACCTTGACCTGCGGGTCGGCGCCCTGGACCGGGACGCAGCTGCTCTGCGCCGGGGCAGGCAGCCGGGCGAACGCCACGTTGAGCGTCTGGGTGATGCCGTCAGAAACGCCCTTGCCCAGCCCGGTGAAGTCGGCGGGCCTGCCGATCAGCCAGATGGCGGCCGCGCAGGCCACCACCATCCAGATGGTCCCCTCCAGGGTCCTGGTCGCCCGCTTGCGGATCAGTCCCTGCCAGGCGAGCCAGATCGCGCCGAGGATGACCACGGGCGCCAGGTAGGGGAAGTAGATGGCGTTGCCCAGGCTGGTGATCAGCCGGTTCACGGAGCCGGTCAGCCAGGACAGGATGCCCTCCCCGGCGGCCGACTGGTAGACGGTGATGGTGACCCGGTCGAGCGCCTTCGAGGCGTCGAACACCATGCCCGCGACGTTGTTGCCGATCAGCGAGGTCATGTCCGAGCACTGCATGTCGTGCGCGTTCCAGGACTGCCCGGCCACCCCGTACTGGTCATACAAGCTGACCTGGGCGGCTGGCTGTTTCGCCACGGCAGGCGGCGCGACCAGCGAGTCGATCCCGCCGGTGGCAGGTTCCGGTACCGGCACGGACGGCTGGCAGATGTTGTTGAGGTCGCCGGTAAGGCCGCTGGAGCCCGCGTCGCAGAAGCCCAGCAGCCCGCCGATGTCGCCGATCCCGGGCACGGAGCAGACACCGCCGGTCGCCTGCGGCGTGCTGGCCCCCGGTGACCGCTGCGGGACCTGCGCTTGCCGCGGGGCCTGGGCCGCGACCGTGACCACGGCACCGCGATCGGCGTGGCTGGCAGGGACCGCCGCCGCCGCGGCCGCCCCCGGCCCGCCGAGCAACGCGGCGATGGCGCCGAGCAGGACCGCTGCCCTGCGCACTACCACCGGAACCCGGCGGGACGATCTAGCCATCGGGACGGCTCCTGAAACCTGAGGAAGAGGTGCACGTAAGTGATGCATCCTGGGGGTCCGCCATTCACTGGGCAGGTTCGGTTACGGGCGGACCGCCAGGCGGTCCGCTGGCTGCCGGGCTGGCACCGCGCTGATCAGCGCCTGGGCCAGCATCTTCAGTCGGCCCCCCGGACCGGCCGTTCGTGGAGACAGGTTCTTCCGCCAGGCGGGCGCGGGTGGGGTTGGTGTCCAGCCACTGCCGCAGTTCGTCGGAGATCAGGTCGATGCCGATCCGGCCTGCCCTGCCATCCAAGTCGCGGAAAATGCACTCACCGTTGCCGAGCCCCCGCAGCACCGCCTTGTGCTCGTCGGACGCTTCCACGCCGAGCAGCGCCATCACGTTCGCCACCTCGACCCGCTCGGAGGAGCGGAACGCGAACACGCCCGAGATGCAGTTGGTGACCTGCTCGCTGAGCAGGTCGCCCGCGTTCTGGGAGACCAGGATGAGGGCGGTGTTCCTGGACCGCCCCATCCGGGACACCTCCGGAACGAGCTTGGCCCCCTCCGGCGTGGAGGTGATCGCCCATGCCTCGTCGAGGAAGATCGCCTTCGGCAGCCGGCGGTCCATTCCGTTCAGCAATCTGCGGGCGAACTGGGACACCAGGTAGAGCAGGGCCACCGACAGGCGCTGCTCATAGGAGAAATCATCCCGGCCGACCGCCACGTCAGGCAGGGTGAGACCGGCCAGGGTGAACACGGTCGTCCAGCCGGCCGCGTCGATCTGCTGGCCGCCAGAGGGGGCGAAGCAGAGCCGGGCGAGCCGCATCTCCGACATGGAGCGGAGCACCGCGCCGAGGTTCTTGGACGCGGGGTCGGCCGATTCTTCCAGGTGCCTGATCACCTTGCCGAGGCTGGGCCGTTCCCGGCCGGCCACGCTGGCCACCGCCTGGATCATCGCGCTTTCGCGCTCCTCGCTCATCCGCGGCAGCAGCAGCCGGAGCGTCTCGGTGGCCATCGTCCGCTTCTGGGCCAGATCATCTCCGAACGAGAACGGGTCGAGCAGGCCGGGCGCGGCGGCGCCCAGCGGCAGCACGCGCGCCTTGCGGCCCCGCTCCTTCAGCAACTCGACCAGCGGTTCCGCGTCCCCCTTGGGGTCGATCACCGCCACCGTCACGCCGCGCAGGGCGAGCTGCATGATGAGCAGGAGCGCGAGCGTGGTCTTGCCACCGCCGGGTTCCCCGGTGATGGCGATCGCGGTGGGCCGGTTGAGCGCGGCGGCCAGCAAGGGGTCGAAGTGGACGATCGACCTGGCCCGGCCCAGGGTCTCGCCGATATAGGGGCCCACCCAGCCTGCGCCCTGGCTGATCCGGTCCCCCAGGTCCACCGTGGCCGTCGGCACGCCGCCCGCGATTGTGTACAGCGGCTGGCGCTGCACATAGGAACCGAGCCGGACCCGGTCCCCGGGCAGTGACTCACACAGCAGCGAGAACTGGTCGCCGGTGGAGTTGACCACGTCGATGCCCATGTCCCGGTAGTGCTCCGCGACCGCCTCGACCCGCCGGACGCACAGCTCCCGGGTCGGCCCGGTCACGATCAGCCGGTGCCAGCCGTACACGAACGGCAGCCGCTCCTTGGTGATGCCGTGTTCCAGCATCCGGGCGGCGACAAGCTGCTCGGCGAGGGCGAGCGGGGCGTCCGCCCCGGCCTCCCTGATGTGCGCGTCCATGTCCCGGGCGTGCGCGAGCCTGCGCCCCACGTCTTTGCTCGCCTTGGCCGGGGGGATAAGCCTCATCCGCGAGCTGACCTCGACAGGAAAGGGCAGCGAATCCGCGTAGTGCAGCCACGGCTCGCCGTCCGGGAAGGCCATCACATCGGGGAACCGGGAGAAGGACAGGAACGCCGCGAAGGACTCCCCCTCGGGATGCTCCAGCCGCAGCATGGTGCGCCCGTTGTGCACCTGGCCTTCCAGCAGGGCCTCGATCTCCCCCGCTCCCCAGGTGCGGCGGCGGACCGCCGACGGGCGCGGATCGCCCAGGGTGCCCATCAAGGTGTGCCGGAACAGCCAGGCGATCTCGTCCGAGCTGGCGTGCCGGGCGGCGAGGGCGCTGGCGGACAGGGCCCGGCCGAGCCGCTCAGCCTGGTCCGTCCAGCGGGCGATCTCACTGGCCGGCACCGCCTCATCATCGAGGCCCATCACCTGCTCGCCCGCCCGGTAGGCGTTGACGAACTGGGCGAAGACCCCGCCGGAGATCTGGGCCCGCATCCCCCGCTGACCCAGCCGGACACCCAGGTAGACCTCTTTGGTCCAGAAGTCCTTCGCCCACACGTGCCGGTACATCTCGTCCAGGTAGTCGCGCCAGCCCGGGCCGTCGTCCGAGGTGGCATCGAGCCCGGCCGCCCACTGCGCCGCCGGGTAGGACCGGTGCGCGATCCGCAGGTGCACCTCGGCGTCCGGCATCCTGATGGCGGCCAGCGCGACCGTGATGTTCGTGGCGAGCGTCTCCCGCTCCTGCGGGGTGATGAACTCATACGACTCGGTGGGCAGCCGGAAGTACGTCCAGGCATGCGTCTCGGTGAGCAGGATGCGGTCGTCGAAGTAGCGGACGTTCAGCCGGCTCCGTCCCCTGGTCCGCGCGCTCACCGCGACGCCCTCCGCCGCTCGTGGTCAGCCGCGAGGATGTCCACCAGCACCCCGGCCAGTGCGGTGTAGGCACCGCGCACCGGCGGGCGCAGCTGGGCCAGCCCGGACTGCGGTCCGGGCACCGGGTTGGCGCGGGAGTCGGCGGCCGGGCGGCAGTCGCGGATGCCCTGTTCGGCCTGCGGCGCACCCAGATGATCATCCCAGGGCACCCGGACGATCGCCCGGCAGCGGCCCTTGACCACCAGTTCGGCCTGCTCGACGTGGGCCATGCTGCGCTTGCTCACTCCGTTGATCACGGTGACCGAGCCCGCGGACAGCCCGCCGTAGCCGTGCCCGTCCAGCCATTCCTGGGTCATCGCGACCGCCCGTGCCGCGTCCGGGCTAGCCGGGGCGACGAGAACGAGCTGGTCAGCGGCGGCGAGCACCCGTGCCACGGCGGAGGCGCCGGGGTCCGCCAGAGTGAGCACATAGCGTTCCTCAAGGATGGCGAAGAGCCGGCGGTACTCGGCATCACCGAGGACCTGGCCGCCCGCAGGTGCGCCGTGCGTGATGACATCCATGCGTCCCCGGCCGCGGGCCGCGGCGGTGACCGGGGTGGCCCCGGCCAGCAGCGCGGGCACCGTGGTGGCCGGCGTGGCCCGGGCGAGGTCTGTGAGTGACGGCTGGCCCGGGTTCAGGTCCAGGGCCGCGACCTGCTCGCCGCGCAGGCTGGCCAGCAGGTCAGCGAGCATCAACGTGGTCACCGACTGGCCGGCCCCGACGGTGCAGCCGAGCACGACGATCATCTTGGACCCGTCGATGGGCAGCGCGACCCGCGCCCGGTCGCGTTTTGCCAGGTCAGGCCGGCCCGGCCCGTGACCGCCCGGGACGACTCTGACATGCTCCCGCCAGCTTCCGCCGCGGTGATCAGCAGGCCCGTTCAGCACGCGCTCGACGGGCCGCGGCGGCCGGCCTCCCGCGGCGCCGCCGGTGACGACGACAACGGGCGGCTCGCGGGGTGGGGCCGGCGCGCTGGGCGGAGCAGCGGAGGCCTCCGGCACGTCAGCGGGCGGCACGGCCGGTGGTGAGACGGCCGGTAGTGAGACGGCCGGTAGTGAGACGGCCGCCGGCCGGCCGGCCGGAGACTCGGCACTGGGCGCCGGGGTGCCGGCCGACGGCACACCGACCACTGGCGGAGCGGCCGGCGGCCCGCTGGTCTCCGGCACCCGGGGCGCCGGAAGGCTGGCTGGCGGGGCAGCAGGCGGCACGGCACTGGGCAGCGCAGCACTGGGCAGCGCAGCACTAGGCAGCGCAGCACTAGGCAGCGCA
>Ga0265338_10010984_pt1 | contig 10522 bp, 10 predicted proteins | sample 42126metaG_FD_193579 | JGI IMG/M metagenome (GOLD analysis project Ga0265338, IMG submission 193579) | Rhizosphere microbial communities from Carex aquatilis grown in University of Washington, Seatle, WA, United States - 4-21-26 metaG | ecosystem: Host-associated > Plants > Roots > Rhizosphere... | reverse complement strand
CGCCGCCTCGGCCTTTCGCTCCACCACCAGCTCGCTATCAAAGCAGAGCTCGTTCGCCGCGCCGGAGAAGCGGGCGACGGCCACGAAATTACCGTGACCGTCCTGCTCGATGCGCAGGTCCACGGGTTCGGGAGTGATCCTCAGCAGCTCGGACAGAAGGGCCTGGTCCGGGTCCTCCCGGGGCCGCAGCATCATGCGATGCTCGCCAAACCGGACGGGCCGGGCGTAGCGATACCGGGTGATGTGCCTGATTCTGAGCAACTTCATCGCCTCGCCCCCATGAACGCCCACGATCAGGGAGCGGCGAGTCGCATCTTGTCGCCAGACGACCCGGAACCGGTGATCGTCCACAATTCAGGCGCCCGCACCCCTTTTCTGCTGGTGTGCGATCACGCAGGAAGGCTGATCCCGCGCGCATTGGTCGCGCTTGGGCTCGACCGTACGGAGCTCGACAGGCACATCGCGTGGGACATCGGAGCCGCAGGTCTGGCGCGCAGACTCGCCGAAATGACCGGCGCCGAGCTCTACATGCAGGCCTATTCCCGCCTGGTGGTCGACTGCAACAGATCGCCTGACGACCCCGGCATCGCTCCGGAGGTGTCCGACGGCGCGACGGTCCCAGGCAATCAGGGCCTGACCTCGGACGCGCTCGCCGCCCGGCTGGCGGCGATCCACGCGCCCTACCACGCCGCCATCGCCGCGGCCCTGGACCGACGCGGCGCCGCCAGGACCGTCGTGGTCTCCATCCACAGCTTCACGCCCGAGATGAACGGCGTCGCCCGGCCGTGGCATGTCGGCGTGCTGCACAGCCATGATTCACCGGTCTCCGAGCGGATGCTGGCCTTGCTCCGCGCCGAGGACGGGCTGGTGATCGGCGACAACGAGCCCTACGCCATGGACGGGATCGACTACACTGTTCCCCGTCACGCCGGGGCCCGCGGGCTGGACTACCTGGAGCTCGAGGTGCGCCAGGACCTGATCGCCGACGCGGACGGCCAGGAGCGCATGGCAGGGGTCCTCGCGCCCCTGATCGCGACGGCTGTCGCCTAGGCGACAGACAGATCGAAAGCTGAGCCGTAGGATCGAACGGCTGGGGAGCCAACGCTTTCGGGACGCCGCGCCTTTGCGGCGGCCGTCTCCAGACCTGAGGCGTGGGTACCGACGCGTGGCGCACTACCGGCTCTATTTCCTGGATATGGCGGACCACATCCGCAGGGCGCTCGATCTCGAATGCGCCGACGACACGGAAGCCATGGGGGTCGCCAAGGCTCGCCAGGACAGTGGTCCGGTCGAACTCTGGAATGGCGCCCGCCGCGTCCTGAGGATCGAGGCCCGCGAGCAGTCCAGCGCGCCATAACGGTTCTGTTAACCCTGCCGAAAAGTCCTTGCGGCATGATCGCTTCCAGGTTGCGACTAGGGCTGGGCGGACCGTGCGTCCTTTTGGAAGAACTCTGGCGTGGATTGCAGGGCTCACCGCGGTCCTGGGCCTTGGCGCCTGCGCCAGCGGGGGCGGGACCTCGCACTATCGCACCGCAAACCTGCGTCCCTACGAGATCAACGGCCAGCGCTATGCGCCGCAGGTCTACCATCGCTACGACACCAAGGGCGTCGCTTCCTGGTACAGCTATCCATCCCACACCCGCCGGACCGCGACGGGCGAATGGTATGATCCGGGCCAGATGACCGCCGCCCACAAGACCCTGCCGCTGCCATGCGTGGTTGAGGTCACCAACCTCGAGAACGGCCGCAAGGTGCGGGTGCGGGTCAACGACCGCGGGCCCTATGCCGACGGGCGGATCATCGACCTGTCGAAGGCGGCGGCCGATCGCCTGGGCTTCACTCGATTCGGCACCACCCGCGTCCGCGTGAAGCTGATCGGGCCCGCGAACCTGGCCCAGACCGACACGATCGAGCTCGCCGAAGCGGCGCCCGAGGGCGTCGAGGCCGCCGATCTGATCTGAACGCCCGGCTCCCGTGCTTGCACGCGGGCGGCAAAACGCCAATGTGCCGAGCGTGCCCAGCGGACGATTCATCACGCTCGAAGGCGGGGAGGGGACCGGCAAGTCCACCCAGGCCAAGCGGCTGGCCGAGCGGCTGTCGGCCGCTGGCCGGGAGGCGGTGCTGACCCGCGAGCCCGGCGGCTCGGAGGGGGCCGAAGCCCTCCGCCAGCTGCTGCTCGAAGGCGGCGCCGACCGCTGGTCGGCGATCAGCGAGACCCTGCTCATGTACGCCGCCCGCCGCGATCACCTGGAGAAGCTGATCAGGCCGGCCCTGGCGCGCGGCGCCTGGGTGGTCTGCGACCGCTTCTTCGATTCCACCCGCGCCTACCAGGGCGCCGGCGGCGGCGCGCCCGAGGCCCTGATCGCCGCCCTGGAGGCCGAGGTGGTGGGCCACGACCGGCCCGACCTGACCCTGGTGCTGGATCTGCCCGTGGAGACCGGCCTCGCCAGGGCCGGCGCCCGCACCGCCTTCGACCGCATCGAGGCGCGGGGCCAGGATTTCCACCAGCGCCTGCGCCAGGCCTTCCTCGACATCGCGGCGGGTGAACCCGCCCGCTGCACGGTAATCGACGCCACGCCAGCCCCGGACGAGGTCGCCGCCCGCCTTTGGGATGCGGTCCAGGCGCGGCTGGGAGCGCTCGCCTGATGGCCGACGCGAAGGAGATCCCGCACCCGCGCGATGTCTTCGACCTCTCAGGGGCCGAGGCGCCCGAGCGCGGCTGGCTCGAGGCGCTCGACCGGGGCCGCATGCACCACGCCTGGCTGCTGGTCGGACCGGAAGGCGTAGGCAAGGCGACCTTCGCCTACCGCGCGGCCCGGCGGCTGCTCGGCGCCAGGCCGGACCCCTCCCGCGGCCTGCTCGGCTCAGATCCGGACGACCCCGTCAGCCACCAGGTCGCCGCCCGCTCGCATCCCGACCTCCTGGTGCTAGAACGCGAGGTCGAGGACGGCAAGGCGCGGCGCAACATCCCCGTCGACGAGGCGCGACGGCTGCCGGAGTTCTTCTCCAAATCGCCCGCGGTCTCACCCTGGCGGGTGGCGATCATCGACGCGGCGGACGACCTCAACGCCAACGCCGCCAACGCGGTGCTGAAGACACTGGAGGAGCCGCCGCCGCGGGGCGTGCTGTTCCTCGTCTGCCATTCGCCCGGGCGGCTGCTGCCGACCATCCGTTCGCGCTGCCGGCGGCTGCAGTTCCGGCCCTGGCCCGACGCCGACGTCGCGGCCTTCGTGCAATCCCACGCCAATCTCGACACCGAGTCCGCGAGCCGCATCGCCGCCATGGCCAAGGGCTCGCCCGGCCAGGCCCTTGCCCTCGCCGAGGCGGGGGCGCTGGAGGTCGACCGCACGGCCCTGGAACTGCTGCGGAGGTTGCCCGACGTCGACGAATCCGAACTGCTGGCCCTGGCCGGCCAGTTGAGAGGCCAGGAGGGCGCGCGACGGTTCGAGCTTCTGTTCGAGCGCCTCGCGGAGCACGTGAAGGCCATGGTCGAGCAGACCGCCGACGCCGAGGGAGCCGGACGGGTCGAACCGTGGCTGGACGCCTGGGACCAACTTACCAACCTGCCGGGCGAAGCCGAAGCCCTGAACCTGGACCGCCAGGACGCCTTCTGGACCGCCGTCGGGGCGCTGCGCGAGGCGGCCAGAGCGTGACCTCGCCGCCGGCTCCGTCATGCTGATCGACAGCCACGTGAATCTGCACGCGCCGCAGTTCGACACTGACCGCGAGGAGGTGATCGAACGCGCCCGCGCCGCCGGGGTCGGGCTGATGGTGACGATCAGCGACAAGATCTCGTCCTTCGAGGCCGTCCATGCCGTCGCCATGACCCATCCGGACATCTGGGCCACGGTCGGCGCCCATCCGCACGAAGCCAAGGAGACTCCTGAACTTACGGCGGAGACCTTGTGCGAGCTGGCAAGCCGTCCAAAGGTGGTGGGCATCGGCGAGACCGGGCTCGATTACCACTACGACCTGAGCCCGCGCGACATCCAGGCCAAGGTGTTCCGCGTCCACGTGGAAGCCGCCCGCCGCACCGGCCTGCCGCTGGTGGTTCACACGCGCGAGGCCGACGAGGTGATGGGCGATATCCTGGAGGAGGAGCACGCGAAGGCGCCGTTCAAGCTCCTGATGCATTGCTATACCTCGGGCCCCGAGCTCGCCCACCGGGCCGCGGCCCTGGGCGCCTGGTTTTCGGTGTCGGGAATCGCCACCTTCAAGGCGGCCGAGGAGGTGAGGGCGGTGATCCGCCGCATGCCTGCCGACCGCATCATCCTGGAGACCGATTGCCCCTATCTCGCGCCCGTGCCGATGCGCGGGCGGCGCAACGAGCCGGCCTTCCTTCCGCACATCCTGGCCAAGCTCGCCGAGATCCGCGGCTGGTCCGTTGACGAAGCCGAGGCGCGCACCGAAGACGCCTTTTTCGCCCTGTTCGACAGGATCCCCAGGCCATGAGCGCCGTGCTCGAGTTCACCATCCTCGGCTGCGGCTCCTCCGGCGGGGTGCCGCGGGCCGACGGCGCATGGGGCGCCTGCGATCCGGACGAGCCCAAGAACCGGCGCTCGCGCTGCTCCCTGCTGGTCCGTCGCAAGGCCGGAACCGCCGGCGCACCCGAGACCAGCGTCGTGATCGACACCTCGCCCGAGTTCCGCCAGCAGACCGCCGCCGCGGGCGTCAGCCGCCTGGACGCGGTGCTCTACACCCATGACCACGCCGACCAGACCCACGGCATCGACGACCTGCGCGCCTTCTGGCTGCGCCATCGCCGGCTCACGCCCTGCTACATGGACGCGGCCACCCACGCGGGCCTCATGCAGCGCTTCGGCTATGTGTTCGCTGGGGAAGGGGGCTATCCCGCCATCTGCGAGGCGCGCGATCTGCCGCCCTTCGGCCAGCCCTGGGCCATCGAGGGCCCCTCGGGCGATATCCCGGTGCTGACCTTCGACCAGGACCACGGCGCCATCCGGTCGGTGGGCTACCGCATCGGGGGCGTGGCCTATTCCAGCGATATCGTTGGTTTTCCGCCTACAGCCTTGCCGGCATTGGAGAATCTGGATGTCTGGATCGTCGACGCCCTGCGCCTCACGCCGCATCCGACCCACGCCCATCTGGACATGGCGCTGGAGTGGATCGATCGCCTGAAACCGCGGCGCGCCATCCTGACCAACATGCATCAGGACCTGGACTACCGGGCCCTGGCCAGGAGCCTGCCCGCCGGGATCGAACCGGCCTACGACGGAATGAGGTTCGAGACGCTCTGGACTGAAGAAAATGACGCGTCGTCCGCCGCTTAAGCTTGGTTTCCTCGCATCCCACGGCGGCTCGGGCATGCGCGCGGTGCTGACGGCGATCGCCGAGGGAGACCTCAACGCCGAGGGTCGCATCCTGATCAGCAACAACGCCGGCTGTGCCGCGATCGCCGCGGCCGAAGCCGCCGGCCTGCCGTGGCGTCGCGTCAGCATTTCGAGCGAAGGCTCGGCGGAAGCGGCGGACCGGGCCATCGCCAACGCGTTAACGAATGCCGGGGCAGGGCTGGTCGTGCTGTCCGGTTATATGCGCAAGCTCGGCCCGGAGACGCTGAAGCGCTTCTCGGGACGCATTCTGAACATCCATCCCGCGCTGCTGCCGCGCCACGGCGGCCAGGGACTCTATGGCCGACGGGTGCACGAGGCCGTGCATGCCTCTGGGGACCTGGCCACAGGCGCCACGGTGCATCTGGTCGACAGCGACTACGACACCGGACCCATCATCGGGCAGGTCTCGGCGCCGGTGCGGCCGGAAGACTCCGTCGACGACATCGAGGCGCGTGTCAGGGCCCTGGAGCCCGGGCTGCTGGTCGACACCCTGCGCCGGATCGCGGACGGCGAACTCAGGCTCCCGGAACCGGCAGGCAGGGCATGACGTCGACCCCGTCGCCGGGGAAGACGGCGAAATGCGGATGGTTCACGAACATCCGGGCCGCGGCGTCATGGCTCTCTGCGTCCACGATCACATAGGCGGCCATGTGGTTGCTGGCGTCGGCGACACCGTCCTTGTTCACGCGCTTGGTCTTGCCGAGCGGACCGCCGAACTCGACGATCTGGTCCTTGTAGCGCGCGCCCCAGGCTTGCCAGGCGGCCATGCCCGCAGCGATGGACTTCTGGTCGGGCGGGCCTCGATCGGCGTTAGGGTCGCCGGTATAGATCGCCATGAACTTGGCCATTCGTTTCTCCCATGTGCTTTGCGCGCCCGCGCCAGCGGGGCGTCGGCCAGAGGACGATCAGAATAGGGGGTTTCCGACAAACCGCCTCGATCTCGAAAGAGACCATCTATTATTGCTGATAATATTCCTTAGGCGCAATTTTGATATGGCGCTTCCGGTGCGATCGCCCCTCGTCTCGCGGCCGGCCCAAACGCGTCAAAAGCGGATCGGTTCCACGGAAAAACGTCGATTTGCCAGTGACTTGCGTGACCCACCTCGCCCTATGCGCGGAAGGCGGCTTGGTGTAACGGTACGGTTGACGAGCTCAACCGACCTCCGATGTTCGGTCCAGCTCCGGCGATCTGGAGATGCGCTCCCTTCTGCTCCTTACATTCCGTGAAATGTCGTTACCCATGAGCGCGTCCAAATGACGGACGCTTCCGACCCGGGCCTGACGGGCCTAGCCGACGCGCTGGTGGAGCCGCGTCGGCATCGGGCGGTCCCGCGGCTCGCCGAGGACGAGAATCGCTACCGGCTGCTCGTCGACGCCATCACGGACTATGCGATCTACATGCTCGACGCTGAAGGCCGCGTCTCGAGCTGGAATCCCGGCGCCGAGCGCTTCAAGGGCTACAAGGCTCACGAGATCATCGGCGAGCACTTCTCCCGCTTCTACACGGACGAAGAACGCGCCGAGGGCGTGCCGGAACTGGCGCTGAGGGTTGCGGCCTCCGAGGGGCGTTTCGAGCGCGAAGGGTGGCGGGTCCGCAAGGACGGGGCCCGCTTCTGGGCCCATGTGGTCATCGACGCCATCCGCAGTCCCGAGGGCCAGCTCGTCGGCTTCGCCAAGATCACGCGCGACCTCACCGAACGGAAGGCCGCCGAAGAGATCCTGCGTCGCAGCGAGGAGCAGTTCCGGCGGCTGGTCGAGGGCGTGACCGACTACGCGATCTATCTGCTGGACCGCTCCGGGAACGTGTCGAGCTGGAACGCCGGCGCCCGGCGGATCAAGGGCTACCAGGGCCATGAGATCATCGGCCAACACTTCTCGCGCTTCTATACCGAGGAAGATCGCGAGGACGGTGTTCCAGGCAGAGGACTCGAAACGGCCGCACGCGTGGGCCGGTTCGAGACGGAGGGCTGGCGCGTCCGCAAGGACGGCAGCCGCTTCTGGGCCCACGTGATCATCGACGCCATCCGCGGCGACCAGGGCGAAGTGATCAGTTTCGCCAAGATCACCCGCGACATCACCGAGCGAGTGGAGGCCACGCGAGCCCTCGACAAGGCCCGCGAGGCGCTGTTCCAGGCTCAGAAGATGGAGGCGGTCGGTCAGCTCACCGGCGGCGTGGCGCACGACTTCAACAATCTCCTGATGGCGATCCTCGGGAGCCTGGAGTTGCTGCGCAAACGCCTTCCGGACGACCCCACCATCCAGCACCTCGTGGCCAACGCCGTCCAAGGCGCCGAGCGGGGCGCCACCCTCACCCAGCGAATGCTGGCGTTCGCGCGCCGCCAGGAACTCAAGCTAGAGGCTGTCGAGATCCCAGAGCTGGTGGATGGCGTGATGGGCCTGCTGGAACGATCGCTAGGTCCCTCGATCCAGCTGCGAGCGGATTTTCCAGCCGACCTGCCCTGCGTCCGCACCGACCCAAACCAGCTCGAGACCGCGCTGCTGAACCTGACCCTGAACGCGCGCGACGCCATGCCGGACGGCGGCGTGATCACAATCGACGCCACCGTCGAGACCGCTTCCCCGATGCAGGGCCTCGATCTCACGCCGGGCTCCTACGTGCGACTGCGGGTGATCGACACCGGCGAAGGCATGGACCCGGAAACTGTTGTGCGGGCCACCGAGCCCTTCTTCACCACCAAAGGCATAGGCAAGGGCACGGGCCTTGGTCTGTCCATGGTGCACGGCCTCGCCCAGCAATCGGGCGGCTGCCTCCGGATCCACAGCGTCAAGGGCGAAGGAACCCAGATGGAGATCTGGCTGGCCATCGCCGGTCCGGACGCCCTGAAGCCGGCGGCGCAGGTTGAGCTCGAGCGGCTGGAGGACGCCCCTCCCCTCGTCATCCTTGCCGTCGACGACGATGAGCTGGTGCTCGGCAACACGGTCGCCATGCTCGAGGACCTGGGTCACCAGGTCTTCGCCGCCTCTTCCGGTCCTCAGGCGCTGGTGGTGATGGCCGCCCATCCCGAGATCGACCTGGTGGTCACGGACTATGCGATGCCGCGCATGACCGGCCTGCAGCTGGCCAGACGCATCGCCGAACAGCGCGGCGGCGCGCCTGTTCTCCTGACCACTGGCTACGCCGAGATCCCGGAGGGCGAGGACGCGGGCCTTCCGCGCATCTCCAAGCCCTTTACCCAGGCTGACCTCGCGCGGGGCGTCGCCGCCTGTTACCGCGCGCTTCGGAACCCGGCCGAGACCCGCCGCAGCTAGCAACCGCTCGCGGGGCGCCTAAATGGCGCTCATGGCCTCCCCGCAATCCGACCTCTTCGCTGAGGCTCCGACCGAGCCTGGAGGATTGGCGTACCGCGCGGATGCGATGACGCCCGACGAAGAGGCGGCCCTGGTCGACGAGATCGCCCAGCTGGAGCTCAAGCCCTTCGAATTCCGCGGCTATCAGGGCCTGCGCCGGGTGACGGCGTTCGGCTGGCGCTATGATTACGGCGCCGTGGCGATCCAGGAGGCCGCGGAAATGCCGGCCTTCCTGCTGCCCGTCCGCGAGCGGGCCGCGGCCCTGGCGGGGCTTTCGCCGGACCAGCTGCAGCAGGCTCTGGTGACGGAATACCGGCCGGGCGCCGGAATCGGATGGCACCGCGACCGGCCCCAGTTCGGCGAGGTCGTGGGCGTCTCCCTGCTCTCACCCTGCGTGCTGCGCTTCCGGCGGCGGCAGGGCCAAGGCTGGGAGCGCGCCAAGCTGCCGGCTGCGCCGCGCTCAGCCTATCTGCTCAAGGGCCCCGCCCGGAGCGAGTGGGAGCACAGCATCGCCCCCATGCATGAGCTCCGCTACTCGGTGACCTTCCGCCGCCTGCTTGCCGCTGACTCCTAGGCTGACAGCGCGTTCGAGCGGCGAAACCGCGCGCACTTTCGCCGAACTCGCTTACGGCGTGAGGCCGTAGACCGAGGCGGCGTCGCGGTGCAGCGCCGAGCGGCTGTCGGGCCGGCTGTAGAACATGTGGCCGCCCGGATAGAGCGCCAGCTTCAGGCGGCCGGGATCGCCCATGTTGGGGATCTGGTCGATGATCAGCTGGCTCGCGTAGAAGGGGCAGGACAGGTCGGTGTAGCCGTGGACGATCAGCACCTTCAGGTGCGGGTCGACCGCCAGGGCCTGGCGCAGGTCGGTCACCGACTCGACCGTCGCATCCTCATAGCTCCAGTCCTTCCCGACCGTGTCGCTCAGCACATGGTAGTCGGAGCCGCTGTACTTCCAGCCCACGATGCGGGTGTCGAAATCGACCATGGCGCTGGTGGTCGGCGCGATAACGCCGTCCAGGATCGGATCCTGGTCGCCGCCGGTGCGGGCCTGGTAGGAAAAGGGGAAGGGATCGTAGGTCGTGACGTTGATGTCGTAGCGGCTGCCGACCTTGCCTTCCCGGCGATAAAGCTCGCGCAGCAGGGTCTGGGTGTCGACGCGGCCGCCCATGCCGCGCGCCAGCGCCGGATCGACGCCCAAGAGGTCGGTGATCCTGGCGACCACCCGCGCCGTCGCCGCCGTATCCCGTGGACCGGCCATGTAGTCGCGGATGAACTCGCCCCTGGCGTAGTCTATGGCCGGCTGCAGAGTGGCCGGGGATAGCCGCCCTTCCCGCTCGAGCTTGGCGGCCGCCATGGACGGCAGGCGCACCACCCAGCCCATGGGCGAGACGTCGTCGTCGCTGGTCAGTCCCGCGTCGAGATAGGGCGACACCATCACCACCCCCGACACGCCCACGCCCTGGGTGGTCTGCAGATAGTGGGCGATCCTTGGGGCCCGGAATCCGCCGTAGCTCTCGCCGGCGATGTACTTGGGCGAGGAGAGCCGGCCGTTCTTGGCCAGCCAGTCGTAGACGATGCGGGACAGGTACGAGATGTCCGTCTTCATCGTGTAGAATTTCTTCTTCGCCTCGTCCTCTGCCACCAGGGCGCGCGAGAAGCCGGTGCCCACCGGGTCGATGAACACCAGGTCGGTCATGTCGAGCCAGGTGTCGGGGTTGTCCTGCAGGACCGCGGGCGTGGACGGCGTGTCGCCCTGGCCGCCGAAGGGGACGTGCTTGGGCCCGAGCACGCCCAGGTTCAGGAAGGCCGAAGCCGCGCCCGGTCCGCCGTTGAAGGCGAATGTGACCGGCCGTCCCTCGGGA
>Ga0265338_10010983_pt1 | contig 10522 bp, 13 predicted proteins | sample 42126metaG_FD_193579 | JGI IMG/M metagenome (GOLD analysis project Ga0265338, IMG submission 193579) | Rhizosphere microbial communities from Carex aquatilis grown in University of Washington, Seatle, WA, United States - 4-21-26 metaG | ecosystem: Host-associated > Plants > Roots > Rhizosphere... | reverse complement strand
TCCCGGGAAACCTGAAAGTCGTCGAACCCTTCGCGGATGCCGGGCTCACCAGCGAAGACCTTGACGCGATGAGAGGGAACGAGACCAAGGATGCCCTGGCCGATGTTCTGCTCTGGTTTGAGAATTTGCTCAGCTCTCAGAGAATACTCAGAGACCTGGGAGAAGCTTCTGACCGTATCTCGAATTTGGTGGGGGCGATCAAGAGTCACGTTCAGATGGACCGGACGAACGAGCTGCAGCCTACCGATCTCCATAAGGATATCGACAACACGCTCACGCTCCTGGGTCATAAACTGCGCGACAAGCAAATTGCGGTGACAAAAATATTCTGCGACAATCTCCCCGCCGTTCCGGCCTACATCGGAGAACTAAACCAGGTGTGGACAAACATTATCGACAACGCAATTTACGCCCTCGGCAAAAACGGCCGGCTCACCATAGAAACGTTGTGCGACAGCAAAAGCGTCACCGTGAAGATCATCGATAACGGCACGGGGATTCCGCGGGAGATCATGTCGCGGATCTTCGACCCGTTCTTCACCACCAAGAAAGTCGGAGATGGGACTGGCATCGGTCTGGATCTTGCGAAGAGAATTGTCAAACGTCACAGCGGAGAGATAACGGTGAACTCAGTACCGGGAAGGACGGAATTTCGTATCTCACTTCCCATCATGCAACAGCGACAAGCATAAGCCGATGAAACATCCGTTCATCGTTATCGTTGACGACGACGAGCATGTCCTGAGGGCCATTCAGCGCGATATGAGGAACCATTATCGCGAGGAGTATCGGATCAGCGCCACCGAGTCTGCCGTGGAGGCGCTCGAGCTTGTGAAGGAGCTGAAGCTGAAGAACGAGACGGTCGCGTTGTTTGTCTCCGACCAGCGAATGCCCGAAATGGAAGGGATCGAATTCCTGTCAGCAGCAAAAGCGCTGTACCCCGATGCAAAAATGGTTTTGCTAACGGCGTACTCGGATATCGAGGCGGCCATCCGCGCGATCAACGATGTCAAGCTCGACTATTATCTGCTGAAGCCATGGAATCCCCCAGAGGAAAAACTCTATCCGGTTGTGAACGATCTGCTGGAGGAATGGCAGGCGCTGTACAAGCCCGACCATGAGGGGATACGGATCATCGGTTTCCAGTGGTCGCCCAAGTCTCATCGCCTCAAAGAATTCCTTTCGGGGAACCTCATCCCCTTTTTATGGATGGATGTTGAAAGCAATGCGGATGCCGATCGGTATCTAACGAGCGCGATCGTCCCGCGGGAAAATTTGCCATTGGTCCTGCTCAAAGACGGCACGTGGATGGCTGACCCGCCGCTGCCGGAGCTCGCCGCCCGCCTCGGACTTCAGCGGACCGCTGCCCATGAAACGTACGACGTGCTCATCATCGGCGCAGGTCCCGCCGGCTTGGCGGCGTCTGTGTACGGCTCCTGCGAAGGTTTGAAGACGCTTCTGATCGAAAAGAACAACCCCGGCGGTCAGGCAAGCAGCAGCGCGCGCATTGAGAACTATCTCGGCTTTCCGTCGGGTCTTTCGGGAGCCGATTTCACCCGCAGGGCGATAGCGCAAACGCGCCGCTTCGGGACTGAAATCCTCACGCCGAAAGAAGTGAAGAACATCCGGATTCAGGACGGGTATAAGATCGTCGAAATGACCGACGGCTCAGAAATTTTCGCGAAGACCATCGTCATCGCCACGGGTGTGGAATACCGGAAGCTCGATATTCCGGGCCTCGATCGTTTTACCGGAGCGGGAGTCTATTATGGGTCTGCCTCCGTGGAGGCGCATGCGTGCAAAAATGAGGTTGTGTATATCGTCGGAGGCGGAAATTCCGCGTGCCAGGCAGCGATGCACATCTGCAAGTTTGCGAAAGAAGTGAACATCCTGATCAGGAGGGAGTCGATCAAGAATACCGCGGCAAGTTATCTTGCTCAGAATATCATCGCCACTCCGAACATCAACGTTCTTGCTCAATCAGAAATTGCTTCGGTCGGCGGCGGCAGCGTATTAGAAAAGGTTACGCTAAAAAACCTGGCAACGGGCGAAGAGAAAACAGTTCCCGCAAAAGCGCTCTTCATTTATATCGGAGCAAAGCCCGGCACAGTGTGGCTGGACCGGCTCGTGGTAAAAGACGCGAAAGGGTTCATCGTAACGGGAAGCGCTCTGACGAAGGAGCCATCATACCGATCCATCTGGAAATTGGAGAGGGAACCGTTCATGCCCGAGACAAGCGTACCCGGGATCTTCGCTTCGGGGGATGTGCGGTCCGGCGCCTTGACGGGCATTTCTTCTGCGGTGGGAGAAGGTTCGATGGCCATCCGGTTTGTGCGCAAATATCTGGAAGAACAATAGAGCGTCTCTTTTCTTCTTGCCCAAAAGGAATTTCGTGGAACTCTCACGGAGTATTCAGGGTTTATGGACTACTCACGACGCCGTCCAGCGGAGACGTTTCCACTGGAATTACGGCACTCTCGCACCATCAATCACATCACAGCTTAGGAGGATCGGTATGAAGAAGATGCGGCTAACGGTATTGGCGCTGTTACTCTGCGCCCTGTTTCTGACGGCATTTGGCCAGGAAGCGGCGAAGAATAAGGGAGCGGCCATGCCGGCGGGTGTTGCAGGATCTTTTTTAAAGCAATCGAAACGAGTTCAGGGGCAGATGGAAGCGCTCATCGGTGCGATTCCCCAGGAGAAATTCAACTGGCGTCCGATGGAGGGAGTTCGCTCGATCGCAGAGTCGTTCATGCATGCCGGCGGCGGAAATTATCTTTTCGCGGGTCAGCTCGGCGGAACCGCACCCAAGGGGTTTGACGAATCGACGTACGAAAAATCATTGACCGACAAGGCGCAGATTCTCGAAGCCCTGCGCAAGTCGTTCGACGAAGTCAATGAGGCTGTGAAAAAGACCCCCGAGGCCAGCTACGGGAAGATGGTCAAGTTTTTTGGGTATGACGTGACGATTCTCGATCTTGTCTTCGCCGCGGCAACTCATCAACATGAATTGCTCGGACAGCAGATCGCCTATGCGCGAATGAACGGAATTGTGCCGCCATGGACTGCGGAACAGCAGAAGAGAATGAAGGAACAGGAGAAGAAGTAGCAGCCCGGAAAGAATCTTTTCCAGAAAAACCAAAGGCCTGTTATGAAGATAACAGGCCTTTGTGTTTTTGCATGAGTATGCCCGACGCGAATCGAACGCGTAACCCCCAGCTTAGAAGAATGTTGGGCACTTCAAATCTTCCCCCAAGGTATCGAAAGGAGGCGAATTTCGCAAACATTTCTTTGGACAACCGGAAGAAATTCCAAAAAAGAGAGAAGGACTGAAAGAATTTGGTAAGGTTTTGTTTGGCGTGTTGTAGAGTGTTTTTTATTAGCGTAAGAAAATGGAAAGACAAAAGTTTGTACCTATAGTACCCTTGTACGACATTCGGCATGTGTACGGCAAGTGCACTTAGTGTGCAGAAAACGTGCAGATGATCCTCTCGCAGAACCTATTGAATAGGAGCATTAATCAAATGTGTGCAGCTGTGCAGATAAAAGAGTTCTATCCGTTCGAACAGAAGTATGAATACGGGGTTCTAAGTTATCGTGTCATGTCAGGGAAGGATTCCTATTACATCGACAGAGATGTGATGAGATCAGAAGGACCAAATACCTCGTCGTCACCTGTCGAGAATTTTGTTCTAAAGTGCGATTGCGGAAACATCCCTAATATAGATATATTCGTCCCCGCAGTTTTCCGAAGACTTAAAACAAGTCTATCAGCGATCTATTCAAACGAACAAGAGTTTGAAAAGGTCTTGACGGCGATTTTTGTTCTTGGCACTTACACCTATCAAGCCTTTGATAATCTACCCAGCCTTTGGTTTTATTTGCCACGCCCCTATCAACGCCCTATCGTGGAGAAGCTTCTTAGAAATATTTGTTTCAACGGGATTGTCGTGACAAGTAATTACACTCATGCAGTAGCCACCGCTTGCATTGATAAACTCAATCCGACGCTAATTTTTCAACAATATTGTAAAAGTAAGTCAAACAGATTGGAAGCCCTATATTCAACACCAAATACTAGAGACCATTTTTTGCCAACCAAGGAATTGGGGGTGATTCCGCTATATTGCCCCAAAATCGTGTTATCGAGCTTTTTACCATTGCCACACCACCAGACCTACACGATGCCAATAATTGTCAACAAACCCTTTCAAATTCTTGGTCGACAAGAAAACTTTGCTTCATTACGGGCAGAGCTCGTAGTGATGGCGTTGTGTATTCAAGATGAATTATCAAAAGCCCGATATTCTTCTCAATTGCAACAAGACATTTTCTCCCCTTTGGAAACATTAGCAACAACTCTCAACGTTTTGGGTGCTCTAACTCAAAATGAGGCGGATTCATTTTCTAAGGCCATAAACGAAAAGAAGAGAGTTGTAGACCGTATCGGGCAAATCAGTCACGATAACGATATCCTCATTGGAATATCAGAGTATCTAAAGCAAGAGAGCGTTCAAAGAGGGGACGGATTTGAAGCACTATCAAAGATGGTAGAATTCCTGAATGAGATTGAAAAGGATGGAATGAAGATGAACGCCAGACTGTTGAGCCGATTTCTCAACCGCTTCCAACTCGTTGAAGGCCGCCCAATAAGAAAACGCAGTCCTGCAACGACTCCTAGTGGTTACACTCAATGCACGACAGTAAAAATTGACACAAACCGGTTACATCAACTGATATCCAGTGACCTCATCTATCAAGACGACAAAAATGGACAAACAAGTTCGTAATTCATCATTTCAACGTAAATATAGACCGCAAATATTTAGTGGAATGCATGGCTTGAATTATTTGACCACAGAATTTGAATCAGCGATCAGACAGCGGCGGTGCGATTCGATAATTTTTAGTGGCAAAAATGGACATGGCAAGTCCACAATGGCTGAGATTTTCCTATTAAGAATCTTTTGTGAAAACGCAGAAGGCTTAGATGCTTGTTTGAAATGTGGCAACTGCCGATTCATTATTGAAGATGAGGGCGTGCCTCATGTTTTCCGTATATCGGGGGATCAATACACGACTGAGCAATTTCGATATATTGAGAACCGTTGCCTCTATTCGGCAAACATCTTGCCCATGAAGGTGAATTTTATTGATGATCTGGATTTAGCCGAAGAGAATGTTCTTATTAAAACGATAGGGCTATTGAACAGATACCCGGATAATCTTATGCTATTTACGGCTACGAACCTAGCCAAGATACCACCTCCAGTTCGCCAACGTTGCAAGAACTTTCCTTTGAATAAGGTTGACTACCAACCTTTGGAAGAATTCATATTGGATGTATGCGCAAAGGAGAGGATACTAGTGAAAGAGAAGAATGCCATCTCACTCTTAATTACCCTAGCCCACCAAACTCCACGACTAATTCTTACAGCCTTAGAACTCATTAAGGGAGAATCAAACGAACTATCAGTGGCAAGTTTGAATTCGCCAGTGATAGTGAGTAATCTCCAACAGTTGACGGGAAGATTCACTTGAGGGTTATCCAGCAGAAGAACATTGCGTAGAGGACTCTGGAGGTTCCCATGAGTCTTGTAAGACTGACATTGATAAATTAAACACCGAGTTCGTATTGTTAATTGCTGAAACTATACGTCTTTGTTGCAGCGGACAGTCTTAGGAAACTGGCAGGGAAAAATGGCTATTTTTTTGTACTCTGACAGCCGTTTATGATTTCTCAATGATTGCTAACACTGAAGAAATAAAAAAACAACCCCCAGAAAGATTGCTCCGACATCCCCAGTAGTGTGTCAATTAGAGAGGTTGAAAATAAGAAGGAAAGCTAAAAGTGTTAAACATCACCATCTGACTGGTGTAATGACTGAAACACATTTTCACTCAAGCCCACCCCGCAGTATCTCACCCACAGATTCATAATCCACTCTCGTTCTTTCCACTCTAAATCCATTTGCTGTAGACTAGTGATAAAATCTCTGTATGTAATAATCTTGAACCGATTCTGCCCATCGCCAATCATGCTCTGAAATTTACCGGCCGTGCTCAATGCGGCCCCATCGTCGTGATGGCAGAATAGCCCGGTAGTGACAATATCATATTCGTGGTGGCCCAGAAGCGCTTGGGCCATTAGTTCGTTTCTAAATAGCTGCACGTATTTCTTACCAAAGTATGCATCATACTTGAGTGGAAAAATGTGCCGGTTTCCTTCATAGACTTGTCTGTATTCTTTCTTGTTTGGATTGCCACTAGTCGAAAAATCATCGGTATATTTGCATTCCAGCCCTAAAAGCCCGCGCCGGCCATCAGCATTGATGTAACTAATTGCGATATCAAAGGCGGAATTGTCACGGGTGTAATTTTCCTCCGGCGCGAATTCAAATTTGACCCACTCGACAGTTTCGGCATCGGGTATCCAGCATTGCATAACCCTAGCCGCTAGCTTCGTATTGATTTTTAACTCTCCAAAGAAATTGAAACAAAGGGGTTGACTGGAAAGCAAGTTAGTGCGGATACGTTTTTCGATAAACATTCCTGGTGCTTTTTTCTTTCGTTCCTCCACAGTGTGAAGGAATGCTTTATATGAAGCCCCAGAAACGAAGTTACACTTAGAGTCTGCTTTTGGCAAGGTATTGCAGACAGCCTTGGTTTTATCATGAGGATGTTCACCTTGCTCCTCCCCGAGCACAGCCATTCGCCACCATCCTTGATGAACGCGCATACGATGCCGAAAAGCGCTTACATCTTCCGGTATCTCACCTAATAAATCCTTTAGCTTTTCTAAAACGAGAGACATAAAAGAGGCAGACCAGGTCAGTAATCACATTATTCAAATACTCAACGAGATTTTCAGTTGTAGCCCTGACGCATTGGTTCGCCGGAGCGCAAGCATCGGATCTTTCGAAATATTATTCAACAACTGTGCATTGTATAAGTCGACTTCATTGTAAGTATCCTTCAATTCAAAGATACGCACAATGGCTAGGCCGATAGCTTCTAGCCCAACCGTGCTGGAGTTCTTGGTGCCAATGATAGCTCCGATCAAACCAACATCCAACAGACCGTATATTGCTATGTCGTTCGACCCCGTATAGGCTAAGCCGCCGCAAGGGAACAGTAACCAGCAAGCCGTCGCCGTTCCTTTATCTAGTTTGTTGTGCTCGTAGCTCATTAGTTGCCGAAGGTTTACATTCTGGCCATAGGAACTGTGAAGGGTAACGACAGTAAGGAGTAGTATGAGCGAGAAGGTGGACATCTTTCTTTTCATGTATCTCTCCTGATTATATTCAAGCAAGCGTGAGTAATAAAGGAAATAAAAAAGGGCGCTAACCACGCCACAGCCCTTCTCGCGGTACTGGTATACCGTTTTCAGGAACACGTGACGGGCGCGCCCATTTCTGGGCGAAGCCGTCGACCGTTGTTCCTGATTGTGAAAATTACCAGTTTTCGAGAAGGAACGAGCCGAAGCTACGCTATATAAGAATCGTATTCGAGGTTTCGATTAAATTATAGGTAATCCTTTTTTTGTTAGTAGGTCCAGAAATAGGTGTGACATATACGCGATGAGTGCCACAAAAATCAATACGGCAATGAAGGCCGACCAATCAAACTCATTCGTCTTAGACGCTGTATTTTTCTTCTTGAGTTGATCCCATACCGCTTTCGCAAGGTAATAGATAAGTAGCCCGAATACAATACTATGTAAAAAGCCTCTGTGATTCGGGTTTCTGAATGCAGGCTCAAGAACGTCCGGGAGAGCACCGAAGCTCACTCCCGTTGCTGCAAACGCGACAATTTGTTCTAGCAAGTGTGTATCATTCCCTGGATCAATCAACAACGGAAGTCCACACCCCACCGATAGACCGACAAGTTTATGCGTATTTCCATTAGGCATTGTGAAAACCTCCCTTAATGTTTCTTGTCCCTGGGGGGAAAGGGGTCATTGCCATAGCTGTCCTTGTCCCTGATCTTTCCATCCGTTCCGTGGATTACCACTTCCGAATGGTTATGTTTTGCAAGTGGAACTGCATTTTTGCGTGCAAGTTCCTGTGTCCGATGTTCGGAAACGGGAGTTTTCACTCCTTCTTTCTTAATCGCCCAGCCTTCGTCGTGTTTGACTACATGAAAATTCTTACCCATTGCGACCTCAGTGTTGACAAGTTTTTGATTTGTGATCTATTTTAGCTACGAAATAGTGTATTGCTTCCAAGGAATTGCTTCCATGGGGACGTTTGCCAGGAAATTAACAATATCTTTACGTCCATAATAGGTTGGCCGACCTTGATAATTCTGCGCCATCAGAATAATAGGTTTACTGCCAAAGACTCTCCGAAATGATGCAATGGTCTCATTTGCTTCATGGCTATTATTGATCACATTTTCTTTAACCACGACAATAGCAAAGGTCACGCCTTGCTCGGTTATTACACTGCCATCAAATGTCATACTCACCTCTCTTCTTAGATGTTTTGAAAATTCGGTTCGCCAACTTCGTGTATTGGATAATGAGGACATACTTTCAGATCCCTATACTTCATTCGATTATCAGGAGTCAAAGTGTTAGTATTGCCATCGTATGAGAGGTAGACAGTCCCACGCAAGCTCTTTGACCAATCTGTAATTAGATCAATGGCGAGCCCGACAGCAGTGGAAGCAAGAACTCCATTGCACCAAATCACTTGAGGGTTCTCTCCAGCATCACCATAGCGCGTCCCTTCTTTGGCTAGATTATCTTCTGTGAGAAAGCCAATGCAGTGCATACAGGCATGACCGGGCATCGAAAGAATCATCTGCCCGGCTATGCGAGGTGGCTCTGCACCAACGCTATGAACGTCCATACCGATGTCTATGTATGGAATCAAAAACCGTCGAGAAAAGGCTTCAATATCCCTTCGTTGAATGAATCCATCAATGCATCCAAAAATGATGTCGCATGCCTTTAGCTCATTAAGCCGATTTTGCCACGTTACTGAAAATGGGTGAACACTTGCGGTTGACGAAATGCCTTTAATGACTCTCGATGCAATATCTACCTTCAATCTTCCATTTTCTATATCCTCTTCAGTCGCACCAACGAGCCGGTTTAGATTCACGTCTTTTGCAATGTCGGGGTCGAGTATAACGAACTCCTGAAATCCAACATGGGCCAATTGCTGAGCGATGTGTGAGCCCCCACCGCCCAAGCCAATAATACCTACTCTGGTTTTCGAAATAATTGCTTGAGCCTTGTTTCCAAGAAACGACTGGCGAACGTATCTTTTGTCCATCTTCTTCTTCATATGTTAAGGAATAAAGGAAAGCCAACTATTGAGATGTTAGTTGTCTGAATCAATTTCGTTTGCGAAGGTAGGCTGACATAAGCATTGAAATGAGTATTGCTCAACAAGAGAATTCCATTAACAGAGGTGCGGTTAACATTCCGAAAGTTCTGGACGACGGGCGGGATTTCATTTTCATCGGTGCAGCTCAATTCTGGTATGCCTTTGAAACCATGACAATGGACATGGAACATTCCGTTTCTTGTTTCCAAAACATATTGCATTGCTTTTCGAATTGCAGAGCCGTTTATCCGAGCACCTACAGTATGGTCCTCGATATAGTCGTTATCAGAAACAGGATGATATTGATTCAAGATGATCAAGTAGTCGGAGGCAGATAGCTGAGAGTGTGGGCCACTCACAAACCCAACTCTCTCGAACGCATATTCATGCGGCCGAAGTAGATCGGTTCGGATTCGAGATTCTAGGTCACGGCTTAATCTTATTTTAACATTCATTTGAGGGCCCTCAAAATCACAAACAGAGTGTTCACCAATGTTGTTTTCTCGTCGATTCTCCACGAATAGGCAAACCACCTTCTCCCTAGAATCACAGTATCACCATTCCAGTTGAGGTTCTGTTTCGCCGTGACCTTTTCAGAGAAAAAGAGTCGAGCAATATATCCATCTCTTGGTGTTGGGCAATACAAAAGATCAACAGCATTAGGAACACAACCTTCGGGGAATGTGACAGCAGGGATTAAAAAGTAGACAATCCCTGCTTCTTCACATTTTTGTATTTCGTTGTCTGGAAATGAATTTTTCAATTCATTTACTTGTTCTTCCGGAAAGTTCATAATTTATCTCCATCAAGAAGAACCACCGCTACGACGATTGCTGACAAATACTTCGTCACCCTTAATAACAACTGACCCATCATCAGCCAAGGGGGTGATTTTTTTATCTATTACTTGGCTCAATTCATCTGCCAGGGGAACACTACCAGCAACCTTTATTTCGGCTACCGTTCGTCTGCCGCGGTGAATTTTGGCCTCTTTACCGTCAACAAATATGATGACGGTGTTTTGACCAAGCCCGTTGTCTTCCTTCTTGTCGGCTTGTGTTACCGTTTCCACTTTGTCCATGTTAACTAAACTCCCTTCTGAGAATAGTGAGTGATATGCAACTTCTTTCACTCTAATTTATCACAATCACTTGTAAATGTCAAGCACATTGAGCTAAAAAATA
>Ga0265338_10010981_pt1 | contig 10522 bp, 6 predicted proteins | sample 42126metaG_FD_193579 | JGI IMG/M metagenome (GOLD analysis project Ga0265338, IMG submission 193579) | Rhizosphere microbial communities from Carex aquatilis grown in University of Washington, Seatle, WA, United States - 4-21-26 metaG | ecosystem: Host-associated > Plants > Roots > Rhizosphere >... | reverse complement strand
AACGCATCAATCTGCTTTACACTTACGGCGTGAAGGCGGGAAAAATTGACCTGCACACGCTGGTGAATGTGGCCAGCACGCAGGTGGCGAAGACCTTCGATCTGTTTCCGCGCAAAGGCACGATCCAGCCCGGCGCGGACGCCGATCTCGTCGTGTTCGACCCGAATTATCGCGGCAAGATTTCCGTGAAGACGCAGCACATGAACGTGGATTACAGCGCGTTCGAAGGCTGGAAAATCGAGGGCCGGTCGAGCGTGGTGACCGTGCGCGGCGAAGTGGCGGCGCGGGATGGGAAATTTGTGGGCCGGCTCGGGCGGGGAAAATTTTTGCAGCGCAAGCCGAGCCATTTTTAATATGCAGCAGCCGACGTGAGGAGGCTCTGAACGAGTTTTATTTATGAAAAAAATACCGTTGCCGCCGACGAGGCATAAACCGCGGAAGTATTCCGGACCGTCCGCCGACGAAGTGCTGGCCAAGCGCAAGCAGTTCATGAACCCCGGCATTTTTCTCTACTACAAGAAACCGATCATGGTGGTGGAGGGGAGCATGCAATATGTCTGGGACGAGACGGGCAAGCGTTACCTGGACGGGCTTGGCGGCATCGTGACCGTCAGCGTGGGGCATTGTCATCCGCACGTGGTCGCGGCGGCGAACCGGCAGAACGAGACGATCCAACATTCGACGACAATTTATCTGCAACCGAACGTGGCGCTTTACGCGGAAAAACTCGCGTCGAAATTGCCGGGCGATTTGAAGATGTGTTATTTCGTGAACTCCGGTTCCGAAGCCACCGATCTCGCGCTGCTCATGGCGCGCGTGGTGACCGGGAATTATGACGTGATCGCCTTGCGCAACGCGTATCACGGCGGCAATGCCTCGGGCATGTCCGTCACGGCGCATAGCAATTGGAAATTCAATGTGCCCCACAGCTTTGGCGTGCATCACGGGATCGCGCCGTATCCGTATCGCGGAGCGTTCGGCTATGATGACCCGGACGCGGGAAAAAAATATGCCGATGATGTGAAGAACCTGATTGATTACGCCACGCCCGGCAAAGTCGCCGGGTTCATCGCGGAATCCATCCAGGGCGTGGGCGGTTTCGTGGAATTTCCGCAGGGCTACCTCAAGGGCGTTTACGAGCATGTTCGCGCCGCCGGCGGCGTGTGCATTGCGGACGAGGTGCAGACTGGTTTCGGCAGGACGGGCACGCATTTTTGGGGATTCGAAACGCAGGACGTGATTCCGGATATTGTCACGATGGCCAAAGGCATTGGCAACGGCTACCCGCTGGGCGCGGTGGTCACGACGCCGAAGATTGCGCAATCGCTCACGGGCAAGGTTCACTTCAACACTTTCGGCGGCAATCCGGTCGCGAGCGCGGTGGGCAAGGCGGTAATTGAAGTGATCGAGCGGGAAAATCTCCAGGCAAATGCGCTTCAAATCGGCGGCTACATTCTGGCGGGTCTCAACCGGTTGAAAGAAAAACATAAAATCATCGGCGACGTGCGCGGCAAGGGTTTGATGCTCGGCATCGAAATGGTGAAAGATCGCGCGACGAAAACGCCCGCAAGCGCCGAGTGCGCGCAGGTGGTGGAGACGGCGAAGGACCTAGGGCTGTTACTGGGCAAAGGAGGGTTGTGGGGCCAGACGATTCGGTTCGCGCCGCCAATGTGCATTAACCAGGCCGATGCGGACTTCCTGCTCGCCGTGCTGGACGAGGCGTTCGGCAGTGTCTAGTGCCACGGGTGAGACCCCCGTGCGACTACGTGCGCGGCAACGTCCCGCTTGCTGTTTTTGCGGGTGTCGCGTAACAATGCGCGCGGAATTTGAATTTTCCGAACCAACGTTGACCGACCCATGCGTCACTTGCTTTGCCGGATTTTGCCTATGAAAAAGATCATCGCCGTCGGCGCCGTGATGCTCAGCTTCGCGACCGTCGCGGCCGAGTCGCCGCGCGAGCGGCTGTTGATGGATTTCAACTGGCGTTTTCAACTCGGCGATGCGCCGGACGCGGGCGGTTTGTTTGATTACCCGGAAGTAAAGGATCTGGCGAAAACGCGCCTCAACGAAATTGGCGAGGGCGCGAAGCTGATCGCGAAATTGCCGGACCCGGTCGAAAATAATCTTGGCGCGAACGTTTCGTTTGTGAAACCGGGGTTTGATGACCGCAATTGGCGGCGAATCGATTTGCCGCACGATTGGGCGGTGGAACTTTCGTTCGCCACCAACGCCGATTATCACCACGGATTTAAAACCGTGGGCTCCAATTTTCCGGAAAGCAGCGTCGGCTGGTATCGGCGCGAGTTCACACTGCCCGCTGCCGATGAAGGAAAAAAACTGTGGATCGAGTTCGACGGCGTTTATCGCAATTCGCTCGTGTGGCTGAACGGGCATTGCCTGGGACGCAATCCGAGCGGTTACAGCAGCTTTCGTTATGACATCAGCAAGTGGGCGATCTGTGGCGGAAAGAATATCCTCGTCGTGCGGGCGGATGCGTCGCGGTTTGAAGGCTGGTTCTATGAAGGAGCGGGAATTTATCGGCACGTGTGGCTGGAGAAAGCGTCGCCGTTGTATATCGCGCCGGATGGCCTTTTCGTGTGGAGCCACTTTTCGAATAACGTGCCGGGTGACGCGGCTACGATTCATGTTCAAGCCCATCTCATAAACTATCAAACCAACGCGGTGAACCTGATCGTGCGCTGTCAGATCATCAGCCCGGACGGAAAATTGGCCGGCAATTTCAGCCAGCAAACCAACATGGCTGATTATTCAAAGAGGGACGTGGATTTGTCGGCGGTCATGGGGGCGTCGCGGGTTGGGTCGCGAAAGATTTCATCGGGCTTGGGTGATCGGAACCTGCCAATGAACGAACCGCGATCCGGCGGCGCTTTCGTGGGGCAAACGCCGGTACTTTGGTCGCCCGAATCGCCCAAACTTTACAAACTTGTCACTACGATTGAGAGCGGTGGAAAAATCATGGACCGCGAGGAAACGGAGTTCGGCATTCGCACGGTTGCATTTGACGCGGAAAAGGGATTTCTGCTGAACGGCAAACCGTATGTCATCAAAGGCACGTGCAATCACCAGGATCACGCGGGTGTCGGGTCCGCGATGCCGGATGCGTTGCAGGATTTTCGCGTCAAAAAATTGAAGGAGATGGGCAGCAATGCCATCCGCACGTCGCACAACCCGCCCACACCGGAATTGCTCGAGGCCTGCGACCGCCTGGGCATGCTGGTGATGGATGAGAATCGGCGCGTCGATGAAACGCCGGTGGCGATGGATGAATTGAAGGGGTTGATTTTGCGCGACCGCAATCACCCGAGCGTGTTCATTTGGTCGCTGGGCAACGAGGAGGGAGCGTTGCAGGCGACGAATGCCGCGGCCCAGGAAGCGGCGGTGCGGCTCATCACTCCGATGCAGGCGCTGGCGCACGAACTGGATCCGACGCGGCTTTGCACGATTGCGATGAACGGCGGCTGGGGCGACGGCTTTTCCAAGGTGATCGACGTGCAGGGCTTTAATTATCGCACGCGGGGCATCGATAGTTTCCGCGCCCAGTTTCCAACGAAGCCGGCCATCGGCACCGAAACGGCCAGCACGCGGACGACGCGGGGGATTTACGCCGACGACAAAGAGCGCGGTTATGTCGCGGCTTACGGCGCGAATGGCGTGGAAAAAGCGTGGACGTGGTGGCCGTATTACGCGACGCATCCTTTTACCAGCGGCGGATTCGTCTGGACCGGTTTTGATTATCGCGGCGAGCCCACACCCTACAAATGGCCGTGCATCAGTTCGCATTTCGGCCTGATGGACACCTGCGGATTTCCCAAGGACATCTATTATTATTACCAGGCCTGGTGGACGGACAAGCCGGTGCTGCACCTGGTGGCGGATATGAGCCAAGGGGACGCTGGAGCAAAGACGAACCTGGTGCGTTGCTTCAGCAATTGCAAAACGGTCGAGCTTTTTCTCAACGGAAAAAGCCTGGGCAAACAGACGATGCCGGCGAATCAATTTCTGGATTGGAACGTGCCAGCCGGGTGGGGCGTCCTGAGCGCGAAAGGTTATGACGGCACGAAGCTGGTGGCGGAAACGAAAATTGAAACCACCGGTTCACCCGCCGCCATTCGCGCGCAGGCGGATCGCACCACGATTTCCGCGGATGGCCGGGACTTGAGCATCATTGACATTTCGGTGGTGGATGACGGCGGGAGAGTGGTGCCGGTGGCGAATAATTTTATCCGGTTCGAATTGAGCGGGGCGGGAAAAATCATCGGGGTTGGCAACGGCGACCCCAGCAGCCACGAAATGGACAAAGCCGCCGAGCGCCGGGCGTTTAATGGCTTCGCGCAGGTCATCGTGCAATCGACCCGGGACGCCGGAGCGATCGAGCTGATCGCCAGTTCGCCAACGTTGAAGCCGGCGAAAGTGAAGATCAAAACCAAGCCGGACAACGCGCCGCAGCTCGTTTTGCCGTAACCGCGAATGACTCGAATCGTCATCGTGGGAGGAGGGGCGGCGGGATTTTTCGCGGCGGTGGCGTGCGCGGAGGCCGGGCCGGCGGCGGAGGTTCTGATTCTCGAAAAGACATCGCAATTTCTTTCCAAGGTCAGAATTTCGGGCGGCGGCCGCTGCAATGTCACGCACGCGTGCTTCAATGAACGCGAATTCGCCGCGCGTTTCCCCCGCGGTGAACGGGCGATGATCGCGCCGCTGAAACAATTCCAGGCCGGCGACACCGTGGCCTGGTTCGCCGAGCGCGGCGTCAATCTGAAAACGGAAAGCGATGGACGCATGTTTCCGGTCACCGATTCATCGCAAACGATCATCGACTGCCTGCTTGGCCTGGCGCGCGCCAAAGGAGTGAAATTGAGAGCCAATTGCGGCGTGGAGCAGGTTGCGAAAAATCCCGCTGGCGGCTTTGAACTGACACTGGCCAGCGGGGAAAAATTGAGCTGCGATAAACTGTTGCTGGCAACCGGCGGTTGCCGCACGGCTGCGCTCGGGCAGTTGGCGGTTTCGCTGGGGCATTCGTTGGAATCGCCCGTGCCGTCACTGTTCACGTTCCACATTGCCACGCCGTGGTTGCGGGAGTTGGCCGGAATTTCGCTGGAGAACGTTGAAGTTTCGGTGGTGGAAACAAAGCTTCGCGAGCGCGGCGCGATGTTGATCACGCATTGGGGTTTTAGCGGACCCGCGATTCTGCGTTTGTCCGCCTGGGGCGCGCGCGTGTTGAATCGGATGGATTATCGGGGCACGCTGCGGGTCAATTGGCTGCCGCACCTGACTGACGAAAAACTGGCCCGGGAATTTGATGCGCGGCGCCAATCGCAAGCGGCGCGGTTGGTCGTGAATTCACCCGTCGCTCCGCTGCCGGGGCGATTGTGGGAGCAGCTCGTTTTGGCCGCCGGCATTCCACGCGAGACGCGCTGGTCGGCGCTCTCGCGACCGGCGCAGCACAAGCTGATTCAGGGATTATTGCGCGGCGATTTTCCAGCGGCTGGAAAGAGTTTGAACAAGGACGAATTTGTGACGTGCGGCGGGGTAAAATTGGGCGAGGTGGATTTCAAAAGGATGGAGAGCCGGATTTGTCCCGGATTGTTTTTCGCAGGGGAACTGCTTGATATTGACGGCATCACCGGCGGTTTCAATTTTCAGGCTGCCTGGACCACGGGCTGGATTGCGGGAAGATCGATGGCGGATGCAGGGTTGTGATGGAGGAGCGACACGTTATTCGTGCAACGTTTTGGTTCCCAAGTCAGCGTGCGACTTTTGCTCTCCGTGGCCTGATGCCGTCTGATTCTCCGCAGGCACGGGCGCCTCTCCTCCTGACAATATATACGACAGGCGCGGTTTCACTTGTGGATTGGGCTGCAAGGGGTGGGCGGCGCGCGCGGCGGCGATTTTCTGTTCCCGTTCCGTAATCGGAGGAGTTGAGGGCAAAGGCGCTCCAGACTCCTGTAAAAAATTCTCTTCGAGCGTTGGAACGTTCGCGACGCCGGTCGGGGCCGGCACCGGCGTCGTTGGGGCCACCGTGGCCTTTGTCACTATCGGCGCGTCGACGGGCACGCGGACCAGCGATCCGCAACCAGGGCAGGGGAGTTTCTCCCCGGCATACGATTCATCGCATTGGATGTGCTGGGCACAGGACGGACAAGAAAATTTCAGGTCACTCATAATTAACAGCGTATTACGATTTCAGCCTCACGAAGTAACCTATGCCTCATCAAAACTCGCGCAAGGGGCAATCTGCGGTTTTATGAAATTCGCGAACGTAAAGTATGGATGGAATCAAAAACAGCAAGAACTCGAAAACAAGAAGCCGCAGTCAAAAATAAAACGGAATCTAATGATTAATCCCCGTATTTGAAGTGGGTCAAATACGGGGATTCGATTTTAACTTTGGGTTCTCAGGTGTAAAGATAATTTTTGGCTCCGGAAAATTTTTCTGGTTTCCTTCGCGCCCGACATGTTTTCAAGCTCAACGTGTTTTTGAGCCTTACGTAGACATAGCCTATTCCAATTGGTGAGCCCCGCACCCCCGTTCTTTAAACGGGGGGTGAGAAAGAGATTTGCTGGTGGAATCTGCAATCGGACAGAGTCAGCGATCGGGAGCGTGCAAGAATCGCGACCGTGCTGCGGCTTAAAGAGCCGCGTCTGCCGTGGGCGAGTTCAATCGCTTGCGCAATTCGTCCAGTTGCTGATTCAAAGCCGGGGGCAGGTGGCTGCCGAACTTCGCGTAGTTGGACGCAACGTCCTCAATTTCTTTTTTCCAACCCGGCACATCCACCGAAGTCAGTTCGGCGATATTTTCCGGCGGCATATTCAGGCCGTTCAAATGGAGCGCATCGCGCGTCGGCAGATTGCCGATGGCGGTGGTCTGCGCCTTGGCGGTGCCTTCGACGCGTTCGCAAATCCAGGCGAGCACGCGACTGTTGTCGCCATAGCCGGGCCACAGGAATTTTCCGTGGGCGCTTCGGCGGAACCAGTTGACGAAATAAATTTTCGGAAGCTTGCTGCGATCGGTGCGCTGGGCGAAGGAAAGCCAGTGCGCAAAATAATCGCCCATGTTATACCCGCAGAACGGCAGCATCGCGAAGGGGTCGCGGCGCAGGATGCCTGCCTTGCCGAGCGCGGCGGCGGTGGTTTCCGAGCCGCAAGCCGATCCCATGAACACGCCGTGTTCCCAATCAAACGCTTCGTTCACCAACGGTATGGTCTGGGGACGGCGTCCGCCAAACAGGATCGCTGACAGCGGCACGCCATCGGGATTTTGCCAGTCGGGATCGATCACCGGGCACTGCGAGGCCGGCGCGGTGAAACGCGAATTGGGATGCGCGCCTTTTCGGCCGCTCGAAAGCGTCCACGGGTTGCCTTCCCAATCAATGCCGTGCGCGGGCGGGGGCACGCCCATGTCTTCCCACCAGATATCGCCATCGGGTGTGAGGACGACATTGGTGAAGATCGAATTTTTCGCGCAGGCGGCCAAGGCGTTGGGGTTTGATTTCGACGAGGTGCCGGGCGCGACGCCAAAGAATCCGGTTTCCGGGTTCATCGCGTACAATCGCCCATCCTTGCCGACGCGAATCCAGGCGATGTCATCACCAAGCGTGGTGACTTTCCAACCGGGGATGGTTGGCAGCATCATGGCGAGATTGGTTTTTCCGCAGGCGCTCGGGAAGGCGGCGGAGATGTAGAACTTTTTGTTTTTGGGCGAGGTGAGGCAAAGGATGAGCATGTGTTCCGCCATCCAGCCTTCGCGCTCCGCGACTACTGACGCGATGCGCAACGCGAGACACTTTTTGCCGAGCAAGGCGTTGCCGCCGTAACCGGAGCCGTAGGACCAGATCGATGGGTCGTCGGGAAAATGAACAATATATTTATCCTTCGGATCGGGCACGCAGGGCCAGGCCACGTCTTTCTGCCCTGGTTCCAACGGCGCGCCGACCGAATGAATGCAGGGAATGAAAGTGCCAGCGTCGCCAAGTTTCTCAATCACTTCTTTGCCCATGCGGGTCATGATGCCCATGTTGACGACCACGTACGGAGAATCCGTAATTTCGACGCCGATTTTGCAGATGGGTGAATCCAAGGGGCCCATCGCGAAAGGGATCACGAACATCGTGCGGCCTTTCATGCAGCCCTTGAAAATCTCACGCATTTTCTTCTTCATCGCGACCGGGTCCGCCCAGTAATTAGTGGGGCCGGCTTCCTCCTTCGTCTGGGAGCAAATGAAGGTGCGATCTTCCACGCGCGCGACATCGCTCGGGTGCGAGCGGGCGAGATAGGAGTTGGGACGCTTCTTTTCGTTCAGCTTGATGAGGGTGCCGGTCTGCACCATCAGGTCGCACAATGCCTGATTTTCTTCCGGAGAACCGTCGCACCAAAAAACATGTTCCGGCGCACAGAGATTGGCAAGCTCCTCAACCCAGGCGATAAGTTTCGCGTGGGCTGTCATGCAGCCGCCAAGATTCGTTGTAGTCGTAGTTTCCATTTTTGATCTTCGATGTTCGGCGGGTCGGTCGGCGTCGAACATGAAAATCATCAGGCACAGGTGAAGGAAATGCGAGAGCCAACTTGGGGTTGCAGGCAAATCTTTTGCACCAAAAAATGTTTTGTTTTGGGCAACCGAAGTTGAGCCGTTTTTTGCGAACAATTTACACTCAAAATTTGGAAATAAACGAACGATGCGCGATGCCGATTCGTATCCCATTATGAGCATCGAGGATACCATCGGTTATCGCAATGAAGCGCCGGCTTGCGCGGTTTGTGGCAAAAACGTGCAGAACGGCGGGGGGTTTGCGCGCATCAAACATGCGGAACGGATGGTCGAGTTGTGCTGCCCCTTATGCCTGGAGACGTTTCAAAAAGATCCCGCCCCGTTCGTTAAGCGGCTGCAACGCGTTGACTACTTCCGCGATCTCGCCACCCTGCAAAATTCCCAAACGCACTAAGTTCGGTCGCGAGCGGCTTCGACGCCAATTTTAACGTCGCGACCTGCGTTTGCCCGTGCTACACATAAGCTGAGATATATGAGCCACACGAGTGAGCCGCCGGCACAACCTTCGCCAGACAAATCCACTTGCCTGGCGCGTTCGGTCGTCGACGTGTTGAGCAAGGAACCGTCCCTCGAAGCGATCACCATCAATCGCGCGGAGCAGAAAATTTCCGTGGCGACGCTTGGCAGAAGCGATGAACCCCGCGTGAACGAAGCGGTCACCGGCCGGATTCAGAAGGCGTATGAAAAGGGCATGGCCGATCATTGCCTGTTGCTCGAAGGCGCCGGCGATTGCCGCGATTGCGAGGCGCCGCTTTCCGAAATCGAACGGCAAAAAATCACGATCCAACACCAGGGAAACGTGACCACCATTGCGCGCGTGACCTGCCCGACCGCTCCAAAATTCTGGCGCTGGCGCGATTTGCCGTGGCCGAAAGTTGTGCCGCGCGACGTCGAGTTCCTGGAGGAACCCGATCATATCGATGAACATATCAATGAATGGAAGCCACAACTGGTCCTGGCAATTATCTGCGGTCTCTGCGGTCTGACCGGCTACTTCCTGCATCGCGCTGGTCTCCAGACTTATTCTTTGGTGGCCTTTATCACTGCCTACCTGGCCGGCGGCTGGTACACCGTTGAAGAAGTTTGGGAACGCTTGCAGCAGCGGACCATCGATGTTCATTTTCTAATGCTCGCCGTCGCCGGCGGCGCGGCGTTTATCAATGCCTGGGCCGAGGGCGCGACGCTGCTGTTCCTGTTTTCATTTTCCGGCGCGCTCGAACATTTTGCGCTGGGCCGCACCCAAAGGGAAATTCGCTCGTTGTTCCGCGAGGCGCCCAAGTTCGCCACGGTGCTGGATGAACCAGCTCACGAACGCGAGGTGAAAGTCGAGCAGTTGCGGACCGGCATGCGTCTGCTAGTCAAACCCGGCGCGCAATTTCCGGTGGACGCGGAAGTGGCCAAAGGCAAAACGGCGGCGGATGAATCCACGCTGACCGGGGAAGCCGCAGCGGTTGAAAAAGCCGTTGGCGACACGGTGCTCGCCGGCACCATTAATCTGTGGGGCGCGGTCGAGGTTGTCGTGTTGCGTCCGGCGGCGGAAAGTTCGCTCCAAAAAATCATTCGCCTCATCCGCGAGGCGCAGCATCAGAAAGCGCCCGCGCAACAATTCACGGATAAATTCGGGAGCTATTACACCTACTTTGTGCTGCTGCTTTCGTTCGCCATGTTCTTTGTCTGGTGGCGCGGTTTTCATCTGGCGCCGTTTGCCGTGGCAAAAGGCCAGTTGGAATCGCAGAGCGCATTTTATCGCACGATGACCTTGCTGGTGGTGGCGTCGCCGTGCGCGCTGGTGCTTTCGATTCCATCCGCGGTTTTGGCGGCCATTGCCTGGAGCGCGCGGCACGGAATTCTTTTTCGCGGCGGGGCAGCCGTGGAAAAACTGGCCTCGGTGGACACCGTGGCGCTGGATAAAACCGGCACGCTCACGACGGGCGAATTGAAGGTCGAAAAGGTGGAAAG
>Ga0265338_10010980_pt1 | contig 10522 bp, 6 predicted proteins | sample 42126metaG_FD_193579 | JGI IMG/M metagenome (GOLD analysis project Ga0265338, IMG submission 193579) | Rhizosphere microbial communities from Carex aquatilis grown in University of Washington, Seatle, WA, United States - 4-21-26 metaG | ecosystem: Host-associated > Plants > Roots > Rhizosphere >... | reverse complement strand
TTTGAATTCGTATTTCCGCGTCCGGCGGTGGTCATGGGCATCGTCAACGTGACGCCCGATTCCTTTTCCGACGGCGGGAAATATTTTGATCCCGCCCGGGCCGTCGCCCACACCCTGGAACTCGCCGCCCAGGGCGCGGATATTCTCGACCTCGGCGGCGAATCCACGCGGCCCGGCGCGGAGCCCATCAGCGAAGCCGAGGAATTGCGGCGCGTTTTGCCCGTCATCGAACAGCTCGTCCCGCGCCTCAGGATTCCGCTCTCGATTGATACGATGAAACCCGCCGTGGCGCGCGCCGCGCTGTCGGCCGGCGCCAGCATTGTCAATGACGTGGCAGCCCACCGCGAAGACGAGGCGATGTGGAGGGTTGTGGCGGAGTTTCGCGCCGGCTACATTTGCATGCATGCGCAAGGCACGCCGCGAACCATGCAGACGGATCCGGCTTATGCGGACGTCGTTCGCGAAGTGAATGGTTTCTTTGGCCGGCGGCTGGAACAATTGAACGCCCGCGGCGTGGCGGCCGACCAGGTGGCGCTGGATGTGGGCATCGGTTTTGGCAAGACCCTGGAACACAATTTGCAGTTGCTCGCCGCCTTGCGGAGTTTTACAACGTTGCAACGGCCGTTGTTGCTGGGCGTCTCGCGCAAGTCATTTATCGGGAAATTGCTGGGCACGGAATTAGCTGCCCGGTTGCCGGCCTCGCTGGCGTGTGCGGTGCTGGCGATTGAATCGGGGGTGCAGATGATCCGGACCCACGACGTGGCGGAAACGGTCCAGGCGGTGCGGATGACGGAAGCCGTGCTGGCCGGAAGAAAAAAATAATGTGGATGCAGCTCCAGAACAGTTGGCGGCCCGCGTTGGAAATCATCATCCTCGCGGTGGCCATCTACTACCTGTTCCGCTTCCTGCGCGGCACGCGCGGCTGGCCGGTGGTCATCGGCTTTGTCGTGCTGCTCCTGGCGCTGGCGCTGGTGACGACGATTCTTGATTTGAAGGTGTTGCGCTGGCTGCTCGGCACGTTCTCGGCGTTTTTTGCCGTGGCCGTGCTGGTGATTTTTCAGCCCGAGTTGCGCCGGATGCTGGCGGAGCTCGGCAACCTGCCGCTCTTTGCCAGCGTCAGCGAACAGCGTGAAAGCATCGAGGTCATCATCCAGACGGTCGAGCGGCTGGCCGATGTGAAGATCGGCGCGCTCATCGCCATCGAACAGTCCATCCAGCTCCAGGAAGCCGTCGAGTCCGGCATCCGGGTGGATTGCGACGCGACCCCGGAAATGCTCGAAACCATTTTCTTCCCCAACAACGCCATTCATGATGGCGGTGTCATCCTCAAGGGCGACCGGATCGCCTACGCGGCGTGCATTTTCCCTCTGACGCAGCGGCAGGATTTGAACAAATCGCTCGGCACCCGGCATCGCGCGGCGATCGGGTTGAGCGAGGAAACCGATGCGGTCATCGTCGTCGTGTCCGAGGAAACCGGCATGATTTCGCACGCTTACAAGGGCCAGCTGGTGCGCGGGGTGTCGCTGGAGGAATTGCGTGCCTTCTTGACCTCCGTGCTGGTGCAACCCGCCAAATCCCGCCGCGGCGTCGAATGGCTGCGGGCGCGCCTCGGCGAACGGCACAAGCCCGGTTCGGTCGTCATCACCAAAAACGAGCCGCGTCCGCCGCTCAAGCAAACGATCAGCTGATTTCTTATGGCAATGCGCGACTGGGTCATCAAAGATTTGGGCTGGAAATTGTTTTCGCTGTTCCTGGCGGTGGCCATCTGGCTGACCGTTCATAAAATCTACGAGGAGCCGGGAGCCGCCGCCGCTTCGGCCGCCGGAATCACCGTGACCTTTGACAACCTGCAGGTGTTCGTGGTTTCCGCGGCGTCGGACGTGCACGATTTCCGGGTGGTGCCCACGACGGTCAAGGTCACCGTCAGCGGTTCGGCGGAGGTCATGAACAAACTTCAGGCCGGCCAGGTCCATGCGGTCGTCAATCTGACGGAACTGGGAGCCGATCGGGATGTGCATCTGCCGGTGGAGGTTTCCGCCCCGCCGGGCGTGGCCCTCGTGACGATTGACCCGCCCAGGGTGGGCGTGATCATCCCGCCTTTACCCGATAAGAAACCATGACTGCACCCAAAAAAATCTTCGGCACGGACGGCGTCCGCGGCACGGCCAACGTCGAACCCGTCACCGCCGAAACCGCCCTCAAGCTGGGCCGCGCCGCCGCATACGTCTTCAAAAACCTCGAACACCAGTCGCGCGGCCGGGGTAAACACAAGATTGTCATCGGCAAGGACACCCGGCTTTCCGGCTATATGCTCGAAAATGCCGTTTCGTCCGGCATCCTTTCGATGGGGGTCGACGTGCTGTTCATCGGGCCGCTGCCCACCCCCGGCGTGGCTTACGCCACCCGCAGCCTGCGCGCCGACGCCGGCATCGTCATCACCGCCTCCCACAATCCCTACGCCGACAACGGCATCAAGTTTTTCCGCGCCGACGGCTACAAGTTGGACGACAAGATCGAGGACCAGATCGAAAACCTGGTGTTCAGCGGGGAAATTGAAAACATCCGGCCGACGGCCGAGGCCATCGGCAAGGCGGTCCGCATCGACGACGCGCTGGGGCGTTACATTGAATTTGCCAAGGCCGGCTTCCCGCGCGGCCTGACGCTCGAAGGCCTGCGCATCGTCGTGGATTGCGCGCATGGCGCGGCCTACAAATCCACCCCCTGCGTGCTGCGCGAACTCGGCGCCGAAATCATCGTGTACGGCAACCAGCCCGACGGCATGAACATCAACCGCAATTGCGGTTCAATGCATCCCGAAACGGTGTGCCGCCAGGTCGTCGAACACCAGGCGCACCTCGGCATTGCGCACGACGGCGACGCCGACCGCGTGCTGTTGTGCGATGAAAAGGGGAATCTGATTGATGGCGACGACATCATGGCCATCGCCGCGCTGGACATGCTGGCGCAGAAGACCCTCGTTGAAAGAACCCTGGTCACGACCGTGATGAGCAATGCCGGCCTGGAGGCGGCCATCCAATCCGCCGGCGGCCGGGTCATCCGCACCGCCGTGGGCGACCGGAACGTGATTGATGAAATGCTGCGCGGCGGGTTCAACTTTGGCGGTGAGCAGAGCGGCCACCTGATTTTCCGGGATTTCAGCACCACGGGCGACGGCCTGGTCGCCGCGCTGCAGATGCTCCGCATCGTGAAGGCGAGGCAGATGCCGCTCTCCAAACTGGCGAAATGCTGGACGCGCTTCCCGCAGCTCGTCACCAATGTGAAGGTGCGCGAGAAAAAGCCGTTCGAGCAGCTGGACGGGGTGACGAAACTCGTCCGGCAGGCCGAGGCGGAACTGAAGTCCGCGGGCGGCCGCGTGCTGCTGCGTTATTCCGGCACCGAACCAAAGGCGCGCCTGCTGCTCGAAGGCCGCGACGCGAAAGTTTTGAAAAGGTGGTCGCAGAAAATCATCGGCGCCATCCAGAAACAGATCGGGGCGTAGTTGGAGTTCAAGCTTCAGCTGGTCTGTGCCCGGGCTTGAAATCCACCGCAGCGAGACCTCCCGCTTTTACGGCACCGTCAGGATTTCCGGCCGCAGCTGGCCAACGAACTGGCCGGGCAGCCGCTTGTCAAACGAACCGGGCACCGGTTTCTCCAGTTCCACGTGGCCGTCCACGAAGGCCGCGTTGGCCCTCTGCGAGTGGCGGAAATGGCCATTGGGGTAATTGTTGGCGGTGGAATAATTCGTCTCCAAATCGACGTAATAAAACTCTTCGAGCAGCGGATTCAGCTTCGAAGCCGGAGCCAGGAAATCGTTGACTTCTGCGGCGTCGGCGAACATGGCGGTCCCGGTGGGCCGCCGGATTTTGGAGACATTGACCACCGGCAGATTGGTGTTGAGCGGGGCCAGGTAGCGGTTGCAGCCATAGCTGAAGAGGACGCTGTTCGTGGCCTTCAGCTTGAACTGGGCCATCTTTGAACTGAGCGCCGGACACAGCCGGACATCACTGCCGTTCAGATACGGAAACAGCACGCCCAGGGACAGATCGTATGGCCGCTGCTCATCCGGTCCCGGCCCCAGCCAGCCAAACCAGAACGTCTGCCCGCCGTTGATGGCGTTGAGACGGTAGTAAAAACAATTGCCCGCATGATCGTCGCAATACATCTGCGCGGCCAGGCTGAGCTGGTGCAAATTGTTTTCACATCGGGCACGCCAGGCCGATTGCTTGCCCCGGTCCAATGCCGGAAGCAGCAGCGCGGTGAGCACCCCGATGATGGCGATGATCACGAGCAGTTCCACCAGCGTGAAGGCACCGGAGCGACGGGTGGCAGGTGACGGGCGGCGGGAAGATCTGTTCCGCGCGCCATTCATCTCATCACTTGCCTGCCGCGCCGAAGCGAGGCGAAGGCCGGTCACCCGCCATGTGATTCCTGCTTTCATGGCCTTTCCGCCTGGATGCGGTAAAACACCTTGTCCGAAACCGGATGGGTGTCCGTTAGCACCAGGTTCGTGCCGTTGCCCTGGACCGGTGCGGACGCCGGGGTCCACGAAACCAGGTTTGTCGTCCATTCAAGGGTGTAGAACCAGTTGGTCTGGCTGATGAATTGGGCTTGCCAGACCCCGTTTTTGAAGGCGCCGGCCAGGTTCTGGATGACTGCCGGCGGCACAACGACGACGAGGTTGCTGACGATGCCGTGAACCAGGATGGAGCCTTCAAAACCAGGAAACTGGCCAGCATCATTGTAACTGTTGATCGAGATGGTGTCCGCGCGGAAATCGGTGAAGCTGGCGGCCAGCGGCTGGATGACGGTGGCGCTGGAATTTCCGGCCAGGTTGGTGACCACCGCCACGATGGTTTGATTGGAAGCGGTGTAGGCCAGACTGACGTGATACCAGTTGGAGGTGATCAGCGTGTAGTTCGTGGAATCAGGCGCGCCGAAGCCGTTGTAGTTGAAATTACTGTTGGTGTCGGTACAGGTGGGATAGACGGTTGCCGGATCCCCAAAATCATCCGCCCGGAAATAAGCCAGCTCCACCAGGTCCGGATTGGCCCCCGCACCCCGCACAAAATCCGGCTGGGTCGCTTCCTTCAAATTGAAGAAGCCGACGGCCAGTTCAAAACTGTAAAGGTAGCTGTCCGCCGTGCCGACATCTTGCAATTCCAGATCTAAGGCCACGCTGAAATCATCCTTCCGCGTCAGAATGGTTCCCAGCGGATGGTAGAAATAGCTGTTGATTTGCGACGAATCCCAGGTGACCTCGAGATTCTGATTGGTCGGATTCCAGCGGAAAAGATTGGTGTCGCCGAACAGCTGCCAGCCGTTGGCCAGCGGATCGGTGGCGAAGTTTTCGGCGAGGGTGACGGCGCCGGAGCGCGTTGCGGACACAACGAGCAGGCTGGCCAGCGCCAGCGAAACCAACAGGACTTTTTTCATGGACTGATCTTTCAATTTGGTCCCGCAAAATGTTTGCGGAACGGTTACAGTTGAGAGACCAGCGCGAGGCCTGAAAATGAAGAAACCTTCAGGCCCCGGCAAAACGGAGAATGAAGGCATCCAACGAATCCTGCCGAAAATCGTTCGACAGGCTGGCCTCATCCTTCTCTTTGACGGAGAAGCGGCTGAAGGGTCGAGGGTTTTTGGCTGAGGGTTGAGGGAAATGCGTTTGTGCGATTTCGACTCTCAACTCTCAACTTTCAACTCTCAACGGCTTCAACCAGACGAGCACAGCCAGACCGGTATCCTGACTTCGGCTTCAGACCGCCTTCCGCCTTCCCGATCACTCGGTGGCATTGGAATTTGTAGCCGTTACAGTGGCGCAACCGTCCCGGATTCCCACCGGGTTCCCTGACATTTGACTGTGATGATGAACGGGCCAAGGCCCATTCGTTTCAAAGAACAGTTCGTTTTTACGCGCAAATAAGAAATCTGCAAGCACAATCTTGCGCCCGCTGCCGGTTCTTTCCCTTTGGTACCGAACTCCTTGGGCGGGGAACCGCTTCCGCGCTTGCCTGCGCCCCGCGCTGACAACTATAATCGCCGCCCATTTAAACTATGAGCAAATCACCCATTCGCGTTGCGGTCACCGGCGCCGCCGGCCAGATCGGCTATTCCCTCCTCTTTCGCATCGCCTCCGGCGCGATGTTCGGGCCCGACCAGCCGGTCATCCTGCATTTGGTCGAAATTGAACCCGCGCTGCCCGCGCTCGGCGGCGTGGTGATGGAACTCGACGATTGCGCGTTCCCGCTCCTCAAAGGCGTCGTGCCCACGGCGAATCTCGACGAGGGATTCCGCGGCGTGAACTGGGCGCTGCTGGTCGGCAGCGTGCCGCGCAAGCAGGGCATGGAGCGCAAGGATTTGCTCGGCATCAACGGCAAGATTTTCATCGGCCAGGGCCACGCCATCCAGAAAAATGCCGCGCGCGACGTGCGCATCCACGTTGTCGGCAATCCCTGCAACACCAACTGCCTCATCGCCATGAACAATGCCCCGGACGTGCCCCGCGACCGGTTCTTTGCCATGACGCGCCTCGATGAAAACCGGGCCAAGGCCCAGCTCGCGAAGAAGGCCGGCGTGGACGTGACCGCCGTCAGCAACGTCGCCATCTGGGGCAACCATTCCGCCACGCAGTATCCCGATTTCTACAACGCCAAGATCAGCGGCCAGCCGGCGACCGGCGTCATCCCGGATGAAGCCTGGCTCAAGGGCGAATTCATCGCCACCGTCCAGCAGCGCGGCGCGGCCGTCATCAAGGCCCGGGGCTTGTCCAGCGCCGCCAGCGCGGCCAACGCGGTCGTGGACAGCGTCCGCTCCATCGTCGAGCCGACGGCGGCCGGCAACTGGCACAGCGTCTGTCTCTGTTCCGACGGCAGCTACGGCATCGAGAAGGGATTGATCACCTCCTTCCCGGTGCGCAGCGACGGCAAGGCGTTGCAGATTGTCCAGGGCCTGCCCGTGAACGAATTCAGCCGTGGCAAGATCGACGCCACCGTCAACGAACTCAAGGAAGAGCGCACCCTGGTGGCCGATTTGCTGCCGAAGTAAACGGCGGTTCGGGGCGCGGACAGCGTGTCCGCGTTTGGCGTAACTGCTTGGATGGGCCATGTTTATTCCATGGTTGAGCAGGCTCAACCGGCATAAATAATGCTTATTTCGCGCTGGATATGACATTCAGCGCGGTTGTTCCCGGGCGGTTTATTTTGTGGTGGGGTGGCTTGTTTTCCTTCTTCTTTCGTAAAGCGAAGCGGGTGCTGGTGTTTGGTTTGATGGCCGGCTTGTTGCCGGCGCTGTTGGCGTCAACTGCTGTGGCTCAGACATACACGAACATTCCCATTTTTCAATTTGCCGCCTTCTACAACCTCGACCTGGATTTCAGCCCGGGCCAGCCGATAACCTTGAACGGGAAAGTGCATGTCAACGGAACTCTTTGGATGTGTCCGCAGGTGGATGCGTATTTCAATGACATCGTTGAGGCTACCTTGCTGGTGACCAATCGTGATAATCCCAATGACCAGCAGAACCTGGCCTACAACTCGAGCTATCGACATATCATCCCCTTGCCCGGTGGCAACCCCAGAAGTTTTGTAGACCCGCTGAACCTATTGGTTCCCGGCGCTTCGACCAATATGGAATTCATTCTCGCCCTGCCGCCTGCCGCTCTAGGCGCGCCGAACGCTGCCGCGTACGATCCGCTCAACCAGGTCTTTCTTTACAACGAATGCGATCTCATCATTTCCAATTCCATCACCGGTACCAATGGTGCCCGAGGGACCAACATCGCCATTTATTATCAGGACAAAGATTGGCCAGGCGGCCCCTTGTGCCGGCTTACGAACAACGAAGTTTGCACGTTTTCAAATACCGTCAGCCATTTGCTCACCAACGGTCCAATTTCCCTGGCTTCGCTGACGAACAAAATCATTGCCTCCTATTTCCCGTTCGTGACGAATGTGGCTTTCTATGACTACCGCGAGGGCAAGACTGTTCAGGCGGTCCAGATTGACATCGCCAAACTGACCCTTTGGCTCACTAATACGGTAACGGAGGGCTCCAATTGGAACCGGATATGTGGCGGCGCCAGCGGGATGAGTGGCAACAAAGGCCATTCCATTGATTCCATTTATGTCTACAACAGCGTTCCTCTGACTGGTACAACGCTCCCGGCTGTACGGTTGGTTAATGGACAAAAACTGCCAACCCAATGGGGTCTTACCATCGCTACGCCCATGCCGATTTATACCTTGGGCGATTTCAATATCCGGACCAATGCCAGCGGCAGCACGTCCGTGCTGACCACCAACACCGCCTGGACTTGGCCGGCGGCGCTCATGGGCGACGCCGTCACCATCCTTTCCAGCAGTTGGAGTGACGCCTACACATCCGGCACCGTATACTCGGCACGAACTGCCGTCAGCACCACCGTCAACGCCGCCTGTCTTGAAGGCATCGTCCCTTCCACCAAGGTCGGCAGCACCAAACATTACAGTGGTGGTCTGGAAAATTTCCTGCGCCTTCTGGAAAACTGGACCGGCGACACGCTTTGCTACAACGGCTCGATCGTTGCTCTGTTCCCCAGCATCTACGCGACCAATTACTGGATCGGTCCCGGTACCTACTATGGTGTTCCCACACGCATGTGGGGCTTCGACGCAAACTTTACGTCCCCATACCTGCTGCCGCCTTTGACGCCCTTGATAGGGTATACCAATCCTCCCCTGATGGTTGTTCAGCCACAAAGCCAGGCCGTCGCCTCGGGGAATACCGTGGTGTTCACCGCCATGGTCTCGGGGCCCGGGCCGTTGGCTTATCTGTGGAGCTTCAAGGGAACAAACATCGCTGGGGCCACGAACACCTCGCTGATGCTGACCAATGTGCAGTTCAGCCAGGCCGGCTCTTACCGCGTGCAGGTGACCAATGGATTCGGTTCGATCCTGAGTTCCAACGCGGTTTTGACGGTTGCCCAACCGCCGTCCATTTCAGTTCAGCCGACCGATCAAACCGTTCTTCTGAATGGCACCGCAATCTTTGGCGTTACCGCCACCGGGTCATCGCCGTTACATTATCAGTGGAAATTCAACGGGACGAACCTCGACGGGGCCACGAACGATTTTCTCATGTTAATCATGAATCTGAATACCAATTACGCGGGCTGTTACGTTGTGGTCATTACCAATCTGGTTGGGAGTGTGACCAGCAGCGTGGCGACGTTAACCGTGGCCCTTTCGCCCTCCATCATCATCCAGCTGACGAACCAGGCGGTTCTGTCCGGCAGTAATGTGACTTTCAGCGTGACGGTGACCGGTACGGGACCATTTACCTATCACTGGTCTATTAACGGCGTGCGTTATCCCCATCCCCTCGTGGCCGGCAATGGCATCGAAGGTTATTCCGGTGACAATGGCCCAGCGACCAATGCAATGTTAGACCAACCCTCGGGTTTGGCCGTTAACAAGCTTGGAGAGGTATATATTGCTGACTACCAAAACAACCGCATTCGTAAAGTGGACACCAACGGTATCATCACAACTGTAGCAGGCAACGGCAGCGGCGGTTTTTTCGGAGATGGCGGCCCGGCAACCGATGCCAGCTTGTGGTATCCCCGCTCTGTAACTGTGGATCTTACCGGCAATCTGTATATCGCTGACTCTTATAATAATCGCATCCGCAAAGTGGACACCAACGGCATTATCGCAACCTCAGCCACCGTCTATGGTCCAACCAGTTTAGCGGTGGATTCCACAGGCAATTTGTACATCAATGACTGTTACAATAACTGCATTCGCAAAATGGATGCCAACGGTATCATCACAACCGTGGCGGGCAACGGCAATGCCAGTTATTCCGGAGATGGCGGTGCTGCAACCAACGCCAGCCTCAATTGGCCCATTGGAGTGGCTATGGATGTGGTGGGCAACCTGTATATTGCAGACCGCGCCAACAATCGCATCCGCAAAGTCGATACCAATGGCATCATTACTACCGTAGCAGGAAATGGCGTTGCGGGTAGTTCCGGTGTTGGCGGGATGGCAACCAATGCCAGTCTGGGTAGTCCCAACAGTATAGCTGTGGATGCGGTTGGCAACTTGTATATTGGCGGACTTACCAATTGCTACGTCTGCAAGGTCGACACCAACGGGGTCGTTTCTGGCATAGCCGTTACTTTGCATGCGGTTAGTTTTGTAGCCGTAGATGCTGGTGGCAACTTGTATGTTGATGACACAATGGGACACCAAACGCGCCTGGAGGCATTTGTGGGACCAACGCTGACATTGACCAATGTCGACCTGTCCGATGCCGGCAGTTATTCCGTGCTGATTTTGACTCCCTATGGCTACGTATTCAGCAGCGATGCGCTCCTGTCGGTTTATGCCACTGCGGCGGCGACGTTGGGGGGAGGCGCATTTTCCGGTGACAACCAGTTCCAGTTCCAAATCGCCGGGGTTCCTGGATTCAATTATGCCGTGCAAGGGTCCACCAACCTGATTGACTGGATATCGCTCATCACGAACACCGCGCCCTTCGTCTT
>Ga0265338_10010979_pt1 | contig 10523 bp, 13 predicted proteins | sample 42126metaG_FD_193579 | JGI IMG/M metagenome (GOLD analysis project Ga0265338, IMG submission 193579) | Rhizosphere microbial communities from Carex aquatilis grown in University of Washington, Seatle, WA, United States - 4-21-26 metaG | ecosystem: Host-associated > Plants > Roots > Rhizosphere... | reverse complement strand
ACCCGGCCCTGGCGTTTCATATGGCGGGTGATCGCGCGGCGGGCCGCTTCGATCTGGCGCGCGGTGACGCGTTCCGGCTGCAGCGACTTCAGGCCGTGCGAGCCGAAGTTCAGCGACGCCCCAGCCTTGGTCGCGCCGTGGATGCGCCCCTTGAACTGCTTTCGGTACTTGGTCTTCTTCGGTGACATCATGGCGGCGGATCCTTACGCGTTCGCCTCGGTGCGCCGGTCACGGCGGGGACCGCGCGGCCCCCGGTCGTCCCGATCGCGATCACCGCGGCCGCCACCTTCGCCAGCCGGGCCAGACTCGCCGGCCAGGCGCTTGTCCTGGGCCATCGGGTCGTGCTCGAGCACCTCGCCTTTGAAGATCCAGGCCTTCACGCCGATGATGCCGTAGGTGGTGTGGGCTTCGGCAAAGCCGTAGTCGATGTCGGCGCGCAGCGTGTGCCGCGGGATGCGGCCTTCGTGGTACGACTCGGTGCGGGCGATTTCGGCGCCGCCGAGGCGGCCGGCCACTTCGACGCGGACGCCCTTGGCGCCCAGGCGCGTGGCGCTCTGCATCGAGCGCTTCATGGCGCGGCGGAAAGCCACCCGGCGTTCCAGTTGCTGCGCGATGTTCTCGGCCACCAGCTGGGCGTCGGTCTCGGGCTTGCGGATCTCGACGATGTTGAGGGCCACGTCACCCTCGGTCATCGCGGCCACATCCTTGCGCAGCTTGTCGATGTCCGCGCCCTTCTTGCCGATGATAACGCCGGGGCGCGCGGCATAGATGGTGACGCGGCACTGCTTGTGCGGGCGCTCGATGATGATGCGGGAGACGCCGGCCTGATTGAGCCGCTCTTTCAGCATCTTGCGCATCTTGATGTCTTCGTGGAGCAGCTTGGCGTAGTCGTCCTTGCGGGCGAACCAGCGGCTGTCCCAGGTCCGGTTGATGCCCAGACGCAGCCCGATGGGATTAACTTTCTGACCCATTACGCAGCCTCACCCAGTTCGCGGACCACGATGGTGATCTCGGAGAACGGCTTTTCGATGCGAGAGGCGCGGCCGCGAGCGCGGGCGGAGAAGCGCTTCATCACCAGGTTTTTGCCGACGAAGGCCTCGGCGACGACCAGGGAGTCGATGTCGAGGCTGTGGTTGTTCTCGGCGTTGGAGATCGCCGAGTAGAGCGCCTTGCGGACGTCCTTGGCGATGCGCCGATGACTGAAATCGAGCTCGTTGAGGGCGCGCTGCACCTTCAGGCCGCGGATCGAGGCCGCCACCAGGTTCAGCTTGCGCGCGCTGGTGCGCAGGGTGCGAACCTTGGCCACCGCCTCGGTCGGCTTCAGGCGCCGCGCCTTGGCTTGCTTGCTCATGCTACTTCCTCTTGGCCTTCTTGTCGGCCGCGTGGCCCGGGAAGTAGCGGGTCGGCGCGAACTCGCCGAACTTCATGCCCACCATGTCCTCGGAGACCTGCACGGGCACGTGCTTCTGGCCGTTGTGGACGCCAAAGGTCAGCCCCACGAACTGGGGCATGATGGTGGAGCGGCGCGACCAGGTCTTGATCACGTCTCTGCGCCCTGAACTCGACACCGCTTCCGCCTTCTTCAGGAGGTAGCCGTCGACGAAGGGGCCTTTCCAAACCGAGCGGGTCATCGCCTAGCGAGCCTTCTTCACGTGGCGGCTGCGGATGATGAATTTATCCGTGGCCTTGTTGGATCGGGTCTTGTGGCCCTTGGTGGGTTGTCCCCACGGGCTGACGGGGTGACGGCCGCCCGAGGTCTTGCCCTCGCCGCCGCCGTGCGGGTGATCGACCGGGTTCATGGCGACGCCGCGCACGTGGGGCCGACGGCCCTTGTGGCGAACGCGGCCGGCCTTGCCGAGCACTTCGTTCATGTGGTCCGGGTTGGACACCGCGCCCACCGTCGCCATGCAGCTGTCCTGCACCATGCGGAGCTCGCCGGAACCGAGACGGATCTGGGCGTAGCCAGCATCGCGGCCGACCAGCTGGGCGTAGGCGCCGGCCGAACGGGCGATCTGGCCGCCCTTGCCGGGCTTCAGCTCGATGTTGTGGATCATCGCGCCGATCGGCAGGCCGCGCAGGGGCGAGGCGTTGCCGGGCTTCAGGTCGACCTTCTCGCCGGCGATGATCTCATCGCCGGTGCGCAGGCGCTGCGGGGCCAGGATGTAAGCCAGTTCGCCGTCGGCGTACTTCACCAGGGCGATGAACGCGGTGCGGTTGGGGTCGTACTCCAGGCGTTCGACCACGCCCGGCACGTTCCACTTGCGCCGCTTGAAATCCACCATCCGGTAGAGGCGCTTGGCGCCGCCGCCGCGGAAACGCACCGCGACGCGGCCGCCGCCACCACGACCGCCGGTCTTGGTCAGACCTTCGACCAGGCTCTTCTCCGGCTTGCCCTTGTGCAGCTCGCGCTTGTCGACAAGCACGACGCCGCGGCGGGCCGGCGAGGTTGGGTTGAAGTGCTTCAGCGCCATGGCTCTACAGCCCCGTCGTGATGTCGATGGACTGGCCTTCGGCCAGCGTAACGATGGCCTTCTTCACGTCGGAACGGCGTCCGACGCGGCCACGGAAGCGCTTGGTCTTGCCCTTCACGTTGAGGGTGTTGACCTTCACCACGCTCACCTTGAACAGATTTTCCACCGCCTCGGCGATCTCGGCCTTGGTGGCGGTCTGAGCGACGCGGAACACGACCTTGTTCTGCTCGGAGAGCATGGTCGCCTTCTCGGTGATCACCGGAGAGAGGATGGCGTCGTAGTGGCGAACGGCGGGCATCAGGCGTCCTCCCCTTTAGCGGGCTTCGCCTTGGCGGCCGGCTTCGCTTTCGCGGTGGCGGCGGGTTTGGCTTCGGCCGCAGGCTTGGCCTTTGCGGCGGGCTTGGCCTTCGGCGCGGGGGCTTCGGCCGGCTCGGCTTCGGCGGTCGCGCCGTCCTTGGCGAAGCGGGCGACGACACCGTCCAGCGCGGCCTTGGTCAGCACCAGCGTCTCGCGGCGCAGGATGTCGTAGACGTTCAGGCCGGCGTTCGGCAGCACGTCGACGTTCGGGATGTTGCGCGCGGCCAGGCCGAAGGCGCCGTCCACTTCCGGACCGGCGATCACCAGCACGTTCTTCAGCCCCAGAGTGGCGAAGTTGGCGCGCAGGGTTGCGGTCTTGGGGCTATCCAGGGTCGCCGCTTCCAGCAGCACCAGGTCGCCCGACTTGGCCTTGGACGACAGCGCGTGGCGCAGCGCCAGGGCGCGGACCTTCTTATTCAGGCCGAACTCGTGGCTGCGCACCACCGGGCCGTGGGCCCGCGCGCCGCCGACGAACTGCGCCGCCCGGCGCTAGCCGTGACGGGCGCCGCCGGTGCCCTTCTGGCGGTACATCTTCTTGCCGGTGCGCGAGACTTCGTTGCGCACCTGGACCTTGTGGGTGCCGGCGCGGCGCTTGGCCAGCTGCCAGGTCACACAGCGCTGCAGGATGTCGCCGCGAATCTCTTCAATGCCGAAGATGTCGTCCGGCAGGTCGACGGAGCCGCTCTTCTTGCCGTCCAGTTTGATGACGTCGATCTTCACGACTGTTCGCCCCCATTGTCGGTGGCCTCGGGGGCCTCGGTGGTCTCAGCCGGCGTTTCGGCGTCGGCGGTCTCTTCAGCGGCGGCCGTGGCGGCCTTGGCGGCGCCTTTCAGCGAACCGGGGTACTGCAGGCCCTCCGGAGCGGCGCTCTTGATGGCGTCGCGGATCTTCACCCAGGTGCCTTCGGTGCCCGGAACCGCGCCCTTAATAAGAATAAGACCGCGCTCCACATCCACGCGGAACACGGTCAAATTGAGGGTCGTCACGTTCGTGGACCCCATATGGCCGGCCATCTTCTTGTTCTTGAAGACCTTGCCGGGGTCCTGGCGCTGGCCGGTCGAACCGTGGGCGCGGTGCGAGACGGAAACGCCGTGGGTGGCGCGCATGCCGCCGAAATTCCATCGCTTCATGGCGCCGGCGAAACCCTTGCCGACGGTCACGCCCGACACGTCCACCTTCTGGCCGGCGACGAAGTGATCGGCGGCGAATTCGGCGCCCGGCTCGATCAGATTGTCTTCGGAGACGCGGAACTCAACCACCTGGGTCTTGGGCTCGACCAGCGCCTTGGCGAAGTGGCCGCGCTCGGCCTTGGAGGTGTTCTTCGGCTTCTTGACGCCCGCGCCCAGCTGCAGGGCGACGTAGCCGTCCTTGTCCTTGGTGCGCTGGCCGGTGACCTGGCAACCTTCGAGGCTGAGCACGGTCACGGGGGTGTGCTGGCCGGCCTCATCGAAGAGGCGGGTCATTCCGAGTTTCTTGGCGATCAGGCCGGTTCGCATGACGTGCGCGCCCTTAGAGCTTGATCTCGACGTCCACGCCGGCCGACAGGGCGAGCTTCATCAGCGCGTCCACGGTCTGCGGGGTGGGGTCGACGATATCGAGCACGCGCTTGTGCGTGCGGATTTCAAACTGCTCGCGCGACTTCTTGTCGATGTGCGGCGAGCGGTTGACGGTGAAACGTTCGATCTGGGTGGGCAGCGGGATCGGGCCGCGAATGGTCGCGCCCGTACGCTTGGCCGTGTTGACGATCTCGCGGGTGGAATGATCCAGCACGCGGTGGTCGAATGCCCTCAGGCGTATGCGGATGTTCTGACGATCCATATCGCTCGCACTTCCTTCGAACCCATCAAAGGGTCCCGCGTGTCCCAGACCATTTCAAAGACCGACCGGACGGGTCCGAAGACCAATCCGGAGACGAGAATCCGCAAAAACGAATGGCCCGCGCGAGGTCCCCGCGAGGGCCGCCGTCCGATCGATAAGCCCTGGGGCCGTTTCGACCGCTTCGTCTCGCGAACCGCGTCTGCCGCGTGAAGGCGACACAGCCGGCTCTCAAGGAGGCGCGTCTCTATCCTCAACACCCCCTGGACGTCAAGGCCTTGCGGTCCCGAGAGTCGAGGCCGAAATTCAGCCACAGCGCGCCTCCATGAGGCAAACCCCAGCGGGGCGCGTACGCTCTACCGAAGGGGGGCGAATGGCTCAGCGCCGACGGTCGCGCGGCAGACGCAACGTTCTGGTCTTCCTGGGCTCCCTCGCCGCCCACGTCGCGTTCTTTTTCATCGCGGCCAGCGAATTCCAGTTCTACCCGCCGCCGCCGGAGCAGACTCCGGCGGTGCAGGTGGAGATTGTGCCGGAGGTCATCCCTCCGATCATACCGCCGCCGCCCCCACCGCCGCCGCCCAAGGTGCAGCCGACGCCGGTCCCGAAACCGCCCTCCCCGCCGCCGCAGCCCCAGGTGCAACCGCAGCCGCCGAAGCTGCAGCCGCAGGTGGCCAAGCCTCAGGCCGCGCCGAAGCCCAACATCACCCCCACCGCGCCGATTAAGGCCACACCAAACCCGACGCTGTCCCCAGCGCCGAAACCCTCCATCCAGCCCAGCCAGTTGGCGCCGCCGATCCCGGCGCCCGAGCCCGGCCCGCCCAAGTCCGTCCCGTCCAGCAGCGTCACCAAGGCCACGCCGCAGACCGCCACGTCGCACACCTTGGTGTTGCACAAGAGCCAGCAGCCCGCTTCGTCGCTGGTGCCCTCGATCAGCATTCCGGGCGCGGTGTTCGCCTCGCCGCAGCCGCCGGGCGGCCAGCCCAACAGCGGCGCGGCCGGCGCCGCTACCGCGCAAGGCGGGCCGGGCGGCGGGACGCTGCCCGGCGGCCGCCTGCCCGGCTTCGGCACGGGACTGCGCGGCGGCGCGCTGGGCTGCATGGACGCCGCGGCGCTGCACCTGTCCCAGGCCGAGCAGGCGCGTTGCCAGGAGGCTTACGGCGCCGACACCAAGTACGCCCCGCCCATGGACCGGATCGACGCCAGCAAGCGCGCGGTGATCGACAGCCAGGCCGCCAGCGAGGCCGCGGCGCAGAAGTATCGCGACTCCATGCCGACCGGCGCGGTGACGACGCCCATCCCGGGTCAGCCGCACAATGGGCAGAAGCCGGGCGACTGACGCCGCGCGGTTCAGGATCGGGCAACCCGAATCGGGCCAAGGCGCGACACAATCGCCGTGCGTCGTCGCCTCAGGTTGAAACGGACGTGCGCCGGACCCAAGTGCGGGCGCCTGAAGGATACCGATGAAGCGACTGCTTGCCCTCGCCTTGCTGCTGCTACCGGCGCCGCTCTGCGCGCAACCGCAGACCTATGGCGTCACGCCCGGCTACTGGGAGATCAAGACCAACTGGCTGGGCCTCTACACCAAGACCGAGCGCGACTGCCTGGTCCCCGAGCGCATCGCGAAGTTCCTCTCCGGGCCCTGCAACCACAACTACAAGTGCAGCTATCCCATCCAGACCGTCGCCGACGGCCACGCCCACTTCGAGGGCGACATCCGCGGCCACGACGAGGCCTATCACGTGACCGGCGGCGGCGACTATTCGGCCACCACGCTCGACATGAGCATGTCCGGCAGCGGCCACTGGCACATCGTGCCGATGATCGGCCACGCCTGGGTGAAGGCGCATCTGCTCGCGACGGAGTGTCCGGCGGGCGCCAAGAGGCTTTAGAGTAGGCTCGCGACCCTTCGCCAGGAGCCGCGGGACAATGAAGGACGCGATCAACGCCCTGAAGACGGCTGCCCAGGCGGGCGATCTCGCCGAGGCGCGCGCGGTGATCGCCCATGCGCCGGAAGCCGCGCGCGACTGGCGCCCGATCCTGGAGGCCGCGCTCTACGGCGAGCCGGAGATCGTGCAGGCGTTGCTGGCGGCCGGCGCCGATCCCAACGCGCAGTCCACCGCCGAGAGCCGCTACCGGCCGCTGCACCGGGCGATCGAGCCCAAGGTCTCCATCCCGCGCAAGCCGGGCCACCTGGCCGTCCTGCACGAGCTGCTGGATGCCGGCGCCGACATCGACGCCGCCGGCGGCTGGTACGACGGGCGGCCGCTGCAAACGGCGGCCCGGGACGGCATGGCGGACTGCGCCGAGATCCTTTTGGCGCGCGGCGCCGCGCGGGACATCTTCACCGCGGTGCTGGCGGGCGACGAGGCGCTATTCGAGGCCGAACTGGCCCGCGACCCGGCCGCCGCCGCCAAGCCCGCCGCCAATGGCGCGGAGCCGCTGCACCATCTGGTGTTCAGCCGCCTGGCGCAGCCGGTGGCGGTGCGCATGGCCGAGCGCCTCATCGCGTTAGGCGCGCGAGCCGACGCCGTCGCTAAGCTGCGGCACGGCGAGTTCGCGGTGTTGTCGCTGGCGACCTTCAGGGGCGACTGCGATCGGGCGCTGATCGCGCTGCTGCTGGATCACGGCGCCGACCCGCAGAACGGCTTCTACGAGTCGCTCTGGCAGGCCGACTTCGCCACCACCGCCCTGGTGCTGGCTCGCGGCGCGGACGTGAACGCCCCGTGGGATTCCGGCCGCCCGATGCTGTCGGAGATGATCCAGTGGGGCCGCAACCCGGCGGCGCTGTTCCTGCTGGACGCCGGCGCCGACCCGAACCGCGCCGACCCCAAGGGCTGGACCGCCCTGCACTACGCCGGCTCCCGCGGCGCGCCGGACGCCCTGATCGCGCGACTACTGGCAGCTGGCGGAGATCGTGGGCCGCGGACAACGGATGGGCAGACGCCCGCGGACGTGGCGCGGGCAGCGGGCAAGGCGAAAGCGGCCGCGGCGCTGGCCTAAGCCCCAGTCCAACGTGCTATGCCCTTGCCGATTGGAGGTTCCGCAAACGGAACGACATCGCGCCGCCGAGCGGCGCTCACGCAATGAGAGCTGAGGTGACTTTCGACCTCGTCATGGGCGAGGACATGGGTTTCGTCGAAGGCTGCTATCGCTTGCCCGGGAACGACTGGGAGGTGTTCGTCATAGCCCACAGCCGGAACGGGTCATCTCAACCCGGCGTCTGGACGGACCTCGTCTGGAAGAGCGGCGTCAGAGGACTGAACGCGGTAGTTCCCGCCTCAGAGCCTCTGAACAAGGCCGTCGTCTTGAACATCCTGTCGCAAGCGCTCGGCGTCAGCGATTGGAACGAGGTTCGGGGGCCTGACTCGATCGTATTGAGATGAGGGCCGTCGCTGCCGGACGCAGAAACGCCCGGCCAGTTTCCCGGCCGGGCGTTTCCTTGAGCGTAGAGCGAAGCCTAGACCTTCTCGGCCTGGGCCTCGGCCGCGATCTCCAGCGGCAGCGGTTCCAGCTCGGCCACCGGCGGTTCACGGCTGGCGGCCAGCGCCTCGTCGCGCTTGGCGGCGACGCGCTGCAGGGTGCGCAGGTAGGAGCCCGTACCCGCCGGGATAAGCCGGCCGACGATGACGTTCTCCTTGAGACCCTCCAGGGTGTCGCGCTTGCCGTGCACCGCCGCGTCGGTGAGGACGCGAGTGGTCTCCTGGAACGACGCCGCGGAGATGAAGCTGCGGGTCTGCAGGGAGGCCTTGGTGATGCCGAGCAGCACCGGCTGGGTGACGGCGGGGCGTCCGCCGCGGGCTTCGGCCTTGGCGTTCTCCTCATCGACCTCGAGCTTGTCGAGATGGTCGCCTTTCAGCAGACCCGTCTCGCCCGGCTCCATGATCTCGACCTTCTGCAGCATCTGACGAACGATCGTTTCGATGTGCTTGTCGTTGATCGGCACGCCCTGCAGCCGGTAGACCTCCTGGATCTCGTTCACCAGGAAGTTGGCCAGCGCCTCGATGCCCTGCACGCGCAGGATATCGTGGGGATCGGGATTGCCGTCGATGAGGTACTCGCCCTTGCGGATCACGTCGCCGTCGTGGATGGCGATGTGCTTGCCCTTCGGGATCAGGAACTCGACGGCGTCGCCGCCGTCCTCCGGGGTGATCTTGATCCGGCGCTTGTTCTTGTAGTCGCGCCCGAACTCGACCCGCCCGTCCATCTCGGCGATCACCGCGCAGTCCTTCGGCCGGCGAGCTTCGAAGAGCTCGGCCACCCGCGGCAGACCGCCGGTGATGTCCCGCGTCTTGGCGCTTTCGGTGGGCAGACGCGCCAGCACGTCGCCGGGCTTGGCCTCGTCGCCGTCGCCGACGGAGAGAATGGCCCCGACCGGCAGCAGGTAGCGGGCGTCAACGCCCGTCGCCAGCTTCAGGTAGGCGCCGTCCGCGCCGATCACCGCCATGGTCGGCCGCAGATCGCCGCCCTTGGTGGAGGCGCGCCAGTCGATGACCACGCGGTTGACGATGCCGGTGGCTTCGTCGGCTTCCTCGCGGAACGACAGGCCCTCGACCAGGTCTTCGAAACGGACCTTGCCGCCCACCTCGGTGATGATCGGGGTGGTGTAGGGGTCCCATTCGGCGAGACGTTGGCCGCGAACCAGTTCCTGACCGTCCTTGACCCGCAGGCGGGCGCCGTAGGGCGGGCGGTAGGCCTCGCGGTCCTTGCCGTCGACCTGCACCACCAGCTGCATGTTGCGGCCCATGACGATCAGGTCGCCTTCCGGAGTCTGCACGGTGGCGCCGCCGACGAACTTGATCACGCCGTCGTTGGCCGACTCGTAGAACGACTGCTCGGCCACCTGGGCCGTGCCGCCGATGTGGAAGGTGCGCATGGTCAGCTGCGTGCCCGGCTCGCCGATCGACTGGGCGGCGATGACGCCCACCGCTTCGCCGATGTTCACCGGGGTGCCGCGGGCCAGGTCGCGCCCGTAGCAGGCGCCGCAGACGCCGACCTTGCTTTCGCAGGTCAGCACCGAGCGGATCTTCACCTGCTGCACGCCCGCCGCCTCGATGAGGTCGATCTGGATCTCGTCGAGATAGGTGTCGGCCGGGACGACCACTTCTTCGGCGCCCGGTTCCTTGACGTCCTCGGCGGTGAACCGGCCCAGCACGCGCTGGCCGAGCGAGACCAGCACATCGCCGCCTTCCACCACGGCGCGCAGGGTGATGCCCCGCGTGGTGCCGCAGTCTTCCTCGGTGATGATGCAGTCCTGCGCCACGTCGACCAGGCGGCGGGTCAGATAGCCGGAGTTGGCCGTCTTCAGCGCCGTGTCGGCCAGGCCCTTACGGGCGCCGTGGGTGGAGTTGAAGTACTCCTGGACGGTCAAGCCTTCCTTGAAGTTCGAGATGATCGGCGTCTCGATGATCTCGCCGGACGGCTTGGCCATCAGGCCGCGCATCCCGCCGAGCTGCTTCATCTGCGCCTGGGAGCCCCGGGCGCCGGAGTTGGCCATCATCCAGATCGAGTTGATCTCGCTCTCGCGACCGTCGGGATCGTGCTTCACGGCGGCGATCTCGGACATCATCTCGTCGGCGACGCGATCGGTGGCCTTGTCCCAGGCGTCGACCACCTTGTTGTACTTCTCGCCCTTGGTGATCAGGCCGTCCGCGTACTGCTGCTCGTACTCTTCCACGAGCTTGCGGGTGGTCTCGACGATCTCCTTCTTGCGTGCCGGGATGATGATGTCGTCCTTGCCGAAGGAAATGCCGGCCTTGGCCGCTTCCTTGAAGCCCAGGCCCATGATCTGGTCGGCGAAGATCACCGTCGCCTTCTGACCGCAGTGCCGATAGACGACGTCGATCAGGTTGCCGATTTCCTTCTTGGTGAGGTTCTTCTCCA
>Ga0265338_10010978_pt1 | contig 10523 bp, 7 predicted proteins | sample 42126metaG_FD_193579 | JGI IMG/M metagenome (GOLD analysis project Ga0265338, IMG submission 193579) | Rhizosphere microbial communities from Carex aquatilis grown in University of Washington, Seatle, WA, United States - 4-21-26 metaG | ecosystem: Host-associated > Plants > Roots > Rhizosphere >... | reverse complement strand
TCGATCCCGCCGACCCCGCCGACCCCATCGCCCGCCAGTTCCTGCCCACCCAGGCGGAGCTGCTCGCCAGCCCCGGCGAGTCCGCCGACCCCATCGGCGATGGCGCGCACAGCCCGGTGGAGGGCATCGTGCATCGCTACCCGGACCGGGTGCTGCTGAAAGTCACCCACACCTGCGCCGTCTACTGTCGCTTCTGCTTCCGCCGCGAGATGGTGGGGCCTGGCGGCCTGCGGAACCTGACCCCAGACGCCCTCGACGCCGCCCTCGCCTACATCGCCGAGCATCCCGCCATCTGGGAAGTGATCCTCACCGGCGGCGATCCGCTGATGTTGTCGCCGCGCCGGCTGCGGGAGGTGATGGACCGCCTGTCGGACATCGACCACGTGAAGATCGTGCGCTTCCACACCCGCGTCCCCACCGCCGACCCGGCCCTGGTCACCGACGCGCTGGTGGCGGCGCTGCAGGCGCCCCGCAAGACCTCCTACGTCGCCCTGCACGCCAACCACCCGCGCGAACTCACCCCCACCGCCCGCGCCGCCTGCGCCCGCATCGTCGACGCCGGCATTCCGATGCTGGGACAGACCGTGCTGCTCGCCGGGGTCAACGACGACGCGGCGACCCTGGCGGCGCTGATGCGCGCCTTTGTCGAGGCGCGGATCAAGCCCTACTACCTGCACCACGGGGACTTCGCCCCCGGTACGAGCCACTTCCGCACCAGCCTGGCGGCCGGCCAGGCGCTGATGAAGGCCTTGCGCGGACGCGTCTCCGGCCTCGCCCAACCCACCTACGTCCTCGACATCCCCGGCGGCCACGGCAAGGTCCCGGTCGGCCCCGGCTACCTGGCCGGCGACCTCGACGCCTGCGTGCGGGTCGAGGACCCGTGGGGTGCGGCGCACAATTATCCACCCCCTACGGGTGAGGAGACCTGAACCCCAGCGCCACCAGATAGACCTCGGAGCTCTCGGCGCGGCTGGCTTTGGGCTTGACCATGCGCACCTCGTCGAACTCGCGCTTCAGCGCCGCGATCAGGCCGGCGATCTCGCCGCCCTGGAAGGCTTTGGACACGAAGGCGCCACCGGGTTTCAGATTCAGCCGCGCGAAGTCGATGGCCGCCTCGATCAGGCCGATGATGCGGATGTGGTCGGTCTGGCGGTGGCCGGTGGTGTTGGGGGCCATGTCGGAGAGGATCAGGTCCGGCGCGCCGCCCAGCAGCGCGGCCAGCCGCTCGCCACAACCAGGATCGGTGAAGTCGGCCTGTACGATGATCGCGGGCGGCAGCGGATCCACCTCCAGCAGGTCGACCCCCACCACCGCGCCCGCGCCGCGCGCCAGGAGCACCTGCAGCCAGCCGCCTGGCGCGCAGCCCAGATCGATCACCCGCGCGCCCCGGCCGATGACCCGGTAGCGGTCGTCGATCTCGGTGAGCTTGAACGCCGCGCGAGAGCGGTAGCCCTTGGCTTTGGCCTCGGTGACGAACGGGTCATTGAGTTGCCGCGACAGCCAGGCCTGCGACGAGGGCGTGCGCTGCTTGGCGGTCTTCAGCCGCTGCGCCGGCGCGCGGCCGTCGCCCCCACCGGAGGGCGGACGCACCATGCGTTTGCGGGGCGGTTCCTCGTCCATTAGCGCCGTGACCGGCGACGACGCCCGCGACCGCGGCGGCGCCCCTCGTTCATCAATGAGAGCAGCATGCCTTCGCGCAGGCCCCGGTCAGCCACCCGCACCCGCTCGCACGGCCAGACTTCCTGCACCGCCTCAAGGATCGCCGCGCCGGCCAGCACAAGGTCGGCGCGGTCCGGGCCGATACAAGGCTGAGCGGCGCGCTGGCCGGGGGTGAGCGCCGTCAGCCGCGCCCGCACCGCCTCGCACTCGCCGCGGGTCATCCAGAGCCCATCGACCCTGGAGCGCTCGTAGCGCGGCAGGTCGAGGTGCAACCCCGCCAAGCTGGTGATCGCGCCGGAGGTGCCGATCAGGTGGGTGCGGCCGGCGGCGAACAGCTCGCGCAGCGGCTCGGCGTTGGCGAACTCGGCGATCGGCGCCTTGATCGCCTCCACCATCGCGCGGAACCAGGCCTCATCGGCTTCGTCGCCCTCGGGAAACCGCTCGGCCAGCGTCACCACCCCGATCGGCACTGACAGCCACGCCGCGATCGGCGGCACGCGGCCAGGGTCGCGGCGGCCGCGCAGGTCGAGCCACGCCAGTTCGGTCGAACCGCCGCCGACGTCGAGCACCAACGCGCCCTCGGCCTCGGGATCGATCAGGTTGGAGCAGCCCGCCACCGAAAGCCGCGCTTCCTCACGCGGGCTGATGATATCGAGCGAGATGCCGGTGCGAGCTTCGACGTTGGCCAGGAACTCCGCGCCGTTCTCGGCCGAGCGGCAAGCCTGGGTGGCGATGGCCCGCACCCGCACCGGCGCGCGGCGCTGGATCTTGTCGGCGCAGATGCGCAGCGCCGCGATCGCCCGCTCCATGGCCGCATCGGACAGCCGCCCGGAGGCGCTCAGACCCTCGCCGAGGCGGACGATTCGCGAATAGGCGTCGACGATTCGAAATCCCCGCGCGGTGGGCGTGGCGATCAGCAGGCGGCAGTTATTGGTGCCCAGGTCGAGGGCGGCGAAATGAGTCGCGGGCCGCTCGCCGGGACGCGAATCCCCGGGCTCGCGCGCCGCGAATGCCTCAGCCATGGTCGGTTTCAGACGCGAACGGACGGAAAACTCGCACTTTTTGCCCCGGGAACAGCGGACTGCGGCGCCTTAGCATCACCGGCGCGCGACCGAAAGGCGCACCCTTGTTCGCTGCCGCGAACGCTTTACGTTCATCCTCCAGTCAGGGGTTGGGGCGCACATTTCCGTCATGATTACGCGAGTCTCAACCAACCAGGGTGGTCCGGAAGCGCCGCCCTTCCGCCTGGCCAAGTTCGGCATCGGGCAGGTGGTGCAGCACCGGGTGTTCTCGTTCCGGGGCGTCATCTTCGACGTCGATCCGGTGTTCGCCAACACCGAGGACTGGTGGCTGGCGATCCCCGCCGAGGTGCGCCCGCGCAAGGATCAGCCGTTCTACCATCTGCTGGCAGAGAACGACGAAGGCGGCTACGTCGCCTACGTCTCCGAGCAGAACCTGGTGCCCGACACCTCCGGCGAGCCGGTGGGCAATCCCAGCACCTCGCTGATCTTCGACAGCTTCACCAACGGCCACTACCACCTGCGCCCGCGCATCACCCACTGAGGCGTTAGCCGCCGGCGATGTCCGCCGGGAGGGCGTTGGGGTCGAAGCTCCCCGGCGGATTGGCCCGCCACATCCGCCATGACATCGGACCGGCGATCAGCATGACGAACGCGGGCGTCACCACCCAGGTGGGAGTCCCGCGGCTGATCAGCGATCCGATCGCGCCCAGCAACAGCAGCAGCGTCATCACCGCGAAGAGGATCACCATCACCAGCCAGAAGAGCCGCATCCCGCCGCCGCCCCGCGTGAACACCACCGGCGGCGTCCGCGGCTGCGCGGCGATGGCGCTGGTCAACGCCTGAACGAACGGGCGGAACGCCGCGCGCTGATCCTGCGCCCGGCCGAACCCGGTGAAGTTCGCCGACGGGATCGAGATCGTGCCGTGGTGTGTCCGCACCTGGCAGATCCAGAACGGCACCACGCCCACCGGCTGGTAGTTGATCTTCACCGCGCGCACGTCGGCCAGCGCCGCTTGCTGCTTGGTCGCTCCACCCACGGTGCGCACCAGCGCGTCACCGCTCAGCTCATAGGTGGACGGCCCTTCCATCAGGCTGCGTCGCGCTTCGTAGGTCGCCATGCTCCCCTCCAAATGTCGTTCAGACGGCTGCGATCGCTTCGCCGTCGGTGCTGTCGATCAGCCGGCGCGGCGCCAGCAGCAGGGTTGGCAGGATGAGGGCGTAGACCGCGGTGGTGGCCCAGATCGCCGTGCTCAGCCCGCCTTGCGTCTCGTAGAGCCAGGCGCCCCAGAGGTCGCCGCCACGGATGGCGACCCAGTACATCGACCAGATCAGCATCATCATCGTGCCCTGCAGCCGCGGTGGGCAGGCGCGGATGGTGAGATCGGTGAAGGCCACCGAGGCGATGCCGGCCACCAGCCCGATCGGCACGGCGGCGATGAAGGCGCCGCGCATGGTGTGGACGAAGAGCAGCGGCAGCCACTGCGGAACGGCCACGACCGATCCCAGCCAGAGCAGGGTTCGCAGCTTCACCCGCTGACAGAGCCAGCCGTAGGCCGCCATGGTCGGCAGCACCGAGAGCCAGAACACCGCGTACCAGAGTCCGACGTCGGCGTCGGTGGCGTGCAGGCGGTTGGCGAGGTGATACTGAAGCGCCACCCCGCCGGCCGGCCCAAACTGCCACAGCAGCTGGATGATCAACGGCGCGTAGATCGGCGCGCACCGCACCAGCCGGATGATGTCGTCCTTGAGGCTGGCCTGTGGGGCGGACGCCAGCGCCGCAGCGAAGAGCCGCTTTGGGCCAAAGGCGCCGAAAAGCGCCACCGCGATCATCAGCGCCGCGCCCCCCAGGAACAGCAGCCGCGCCGCGATCACCGCGTTCTGGCCCTCCAGCAGGCTGGAGAGCGCGCCGCCGGCCGCGAAGGCGACGATCCCAGGCACCAGCCCCGCCAGGTTGATCGCCGCGCCGGTCTGGCCGGCCATCGCGTGCTCCTGCGCCATCTGCGAGGAGAGCCCCTGCGTCGCGCTCCACGCCGCCTGCACGCCGGCGGTGACCACCAGGCAGCCCACCATGAGCACCGGGTAGGTCGGCGGCAGGAAGCTCATGGCGACGTAGACCGCCGCCGTGGCCACGCCGAACAGCATCAGGTGTCCCCGGTCGCCGCGCCCCGCCGGGCTCCAGCGATCGCGCAGGATGCCGAACACGAAGCCCAGGTAGAGTGGCGCGCCCGCCCAGAAATTGAAGCTGGCGACGCCCTGGGCGCTCAGATGCAGCCGGTTTTTCAGGAAGAACAGGATCGGCAGACCGATGAAGCCGGCGCCGGGCGCGGCGAACTGCAGCAGCAGCATCACGCCAGCGGCGGCCACCAGCAGCTTCATCCGCTCGGGCGCGGCGAGCCGTGACGTCGCTGGAGCGCCGATCTCCTCGCTCACGATCACCGGCAACGGCTCCGCCGCCATGCACGCCCTCCCCCGACGGCTCGATGGAAGCTCAGCCTGGAGCAAATCGCGCCGCCGTCATAGGGCGTTCGCGGCGGCTATCTGACTAGATCGTCGCCTGCGGAGTCGCGGCTGACACCACGCTGCACTGCGATCCCGAGCGTCAATGCGCCAGCGAATGCGGCCCCCAAGACAGCCAGGATGCCAGCAATATCCGACGCAGCCGGCACGTTGCCCGCGCGATCGGTGATCACGACTCCGAAAACGAACCGTGCGACCGCTAGAAGGACGGTCACCAACAGCCCGACAGTTCCGACGACCAGCAGCACCCGGCCAAGCACACGCGGCTCGACCTGCCGGCCTCGCATGGCAGTCAACACCCCGCCACCAGACGGCTCGGATTCAACTTCCTCAGGGACGGCGGCGGCTCGGTCGTCGCCTTTCTCCGTCTCTTGCCCCAGCCCCTCGAGAGCCTCCTCAAGTTGCGCCCGCTCCGCCGCGAGCTCGGCGACGAGGCGCGCATTGCTCTCCCCCGCGCCCACGCCTTTCAGGGGGTACGAGTTGTCCTGGTTCTCCATCTGCCGGGTCACATTGGCGATCGCTGCCTTCAGCTCGGCGCGCAGGTCTTCATTCGACTCCACCGCCTCAGTAGTCCTTGCGCCAGCGGACCGAGACCTGGGAGTCGCCGCCGGACCCGGCGATCTTGGAGACCACCGAGAGGTCCTTGCGCACCCGCCAGTCCACCTCGCCCGACGGGCCCTCGCGGCCGCCGCCGGTGAGCTCCAGATAGACGTTGTCGGTGACGTACTTGCCGCCGGACACCGCGAAGCCGCCTTCCTCGCCCGAGCCCATGGCCAGCCGGTCCAGGTGGGCGAAGCTCTTCAGGTTGCCCAGCACGTCGAAGCCGGAGCCGCCGGCCAGGGTGCTCACCGCTGAGGCCAGCTCGGCGGCGTCGGCCGGGCCCAGCTGCGAGGCGGAGGTGCCGAACAGCACCTGCGACAGCACCTCGTCCTGCGGCAGCACCGGCGTCGAGGTCAGCGTGATCTTCGGCTTGGCCGCGGTGCCCTCGATGCGGATCACCGCGGTGAGCGACGGGTCGTCCCGCGTGGCGGTGAGGTCGAGCCGGATCTTTTCCGGGTCGGTCGCCAGCTGCACCACGCCGCGGTTGTCGAACTCGAAGCGCTTGCTGGCGAAGTCATAGTCGCCGCGCACCACCTTGGCCGTGCCGGTAAGCACCGGCGCAGCGGTGCTGCCGCCCACGTGGGCGTCCAGCGCCAACTCGAGGTTCAGGCCTCGCCCCTTGAGGAAGACGTTGCGCACCGCCTTCAGGCTGACGTCGAGCGCCACCGCCGGCGCGTGGGCGTTCACGGCTTGCAGGTGGCCGCCGGTTCCCGGCTGCCGGTTGATCTCCACCACGTCCATCACCGCGACGCCCGAGGGGTTCGGCGGGTTGGCGGCCACGTCGGCGCGGTCGATGGTCAGCGCGCCGGAGAGCTTCACCGTGCCGTCGGCGGCGCGGCTGATGGTGGCCTCGCCGCTGGCCGCGGCGGTGGCGATGTCGTTGTCGATCAGCCGGAAGCTCTTCAGGTCGAGGCGGAAGCTGGAGTCGCCGGCCCGGGCCAGGCTAATCCGCCCCGAGCCGTTCACCGAGCCGCCCGCCCCATCCTGGCCGGCGAACTGACCGACGTTGATGGCGTCGCGGTCGAGGCTGGCGGCCAGGCTGACATTGCGCAGTTTGAGCCCGGTTTCGGCATCGCTGAACTGGCCATTCTGGATCGTCGCCTGCCCCTGCGCTTGCGGATCGGCGATGGTGCCGGCCAGCGTCCCCTGCAGGTGGGCCACGCCGCCCAGACTGCGGTCGCCGCCCAGCAACAGGTCCCACAGCGGCTTGATCTCGCCGTCGGCGGAAATCTCGCCGTGCATCGGCTGGTTGCGCACCAGGGCGATACGGAATGGCGCCGCGTAGGCCTCGGTGGGCAACACCAGGTGCGCCTTGCTGGCCAGACCCTGGTTGTCGCCCAGCTGCGCGTCGATGGTCATGGCCCCGCCGCCCAGCGTCGCGTCGATCACGCCGCTGAGGCTGGGCTCGTCCTTGGCCCCGCGCTCGCCGGCGTCGGAGAGCTTGGCCTGCATGGACCCGGTGAGCTGGGCGCCGGACCCCTGCAGCGTCACGTTGGCGTCGAACTGGCCGGTGAAGTCGGGCTCCAGCAGGCCGATGGCGACGCCGGTGAGTTCGGCCTTGGCGCTCATCGCCTGGCCGCTCTGCCTCACGTCCAGCTGCGCCCGCCCGCCGCCGACTTCGGCCAGGGCGCTCATGGTGAGGTTGTCCTTGTCACCGAACTTGAACAACGCGGGCCTCAGGGTCTTGAAGTCGGTGTTGCGCAGCCGCCCGGCGCCCTCGAAGGTGGCGCCATAGCCGCCGGCGACGCCGTCGATCACGCCCGAACCGGTGGCCTTCCAGCTGCCGCGCGGGGTGAAGCCGGCGGCGTCCAGCTTGTAAGGCAGCTTGGCCAGCGGTCCGTCGGCGCTGAAGCTGGCGTTCTGCAGCACGATGCCACCCTCGCGGGTCACCGCGCCGGTGGCCGTCAGCTTGACGCTGGCCCGCGCCCCGCCCGCCGCGTCAGCGATCTGCAGCCGGCCCGAGGCGTTGCCCCGGGTGAGGAACGCGCCTGGCCCGACCGTGAAGGTCAAATCGGCGCTGGAGGGTGCGCCGCTGGTCAGCGCCACCTGGCCTTCGACGTGCGCGCCGCCCGCCTGGGCGTTGAGGCCGGAGATATCGAGGCCGTCCGCCAGGAAGCGGAAGCCGGCGTCGGCGCTGGCCGGGCCGTAGGGACTGCTGGCGCCCAGCGTGAAGACGCCGTTGGTGTCCTGCGGGCCCTTCAGGAAGCTGACCGTGACCCTGGCGTTGTTCAAGGTCAGCTCGGGCAGGTCGAGGGTCTCGAAGTTGGCGTCGATGTCGGCGCGCGGGTTTTCCAGGGTGCCGGTGACATCGCCGGTCCCGTGTGCGGCCCCGGAGATCTCCAGCGGGCCGACGTCGAACGGACCTTTCACCCGCCAGTCGGTCTTGATCTGCAGGCCGCCGTCGCCGCCGAGCAGCCCTGAGGCGTTGGCGTCGCCGGATTGGCCGGCGACGCTGGCTGAGGCCAGCTCCAGTCCCTTGCCGGTGAACGCGCCCTGCCCCTTGAAGGTCGGCGATGCCCCCAGAAGCCGATCGAGCAGTTCGATGCCGCTGGCGAAGCCCGCCGCCTTGGCGTCCATCGCGATGGTCCAGGGATTTGCGCCGGACTGGCTGGCGGTCCAGCTGGCGGTCATCACCCCCTTCGCGCCGGGATGAGCCAGGGCGAAGTTGGAGAAGGTGGCCGAGCCTTTGAAGGTCAGGCCGCCCAGCAGGCCCTTCTCACCGTCGCCGTCGATCTTCAGGCCTGGTCCCACCACCGACAGCGACTTGATCAGGATGCGCCCGCCCGCCACCCAGTCCAGCTCCGCCGCGGCGTGCGGACGCCCGCCCAGCAGCGCCGCCAGCACCCCCTGCCCGGCTCCGCCGGAGCCATCCACCGTGGCCTGCAGCACCAGCTGGTGGTTGGCCCCCACCAGCTTTGTCGGCCCCTGCAGCCGCGCCAGCCGGTAGCCGAAGGCGTTCGGTCCATCGATGGAGGCGTTGCCGTCCAGGCTCCAGCCATCCGGCTTCAGTGTGAGCGCGCCGATGAACTGGCCGCCGCCCATCTCGGGCCAGCCGATCACCCGCTTGGCTTCCTTGGCCAGGATAGTCACCGCCAGGCCCTTGGGGCCAGTGACATGGCGGCCCAGGTCAGCCTCGCCGTGCGCGGTGATGTCGGCGTTGTCAGAGTGGGTGACCGCATCGAGGGCGTAGAGCCCGTCGGCCGCCTTGGCGCCATTGACCTGGAACGCCAGCAGCGGTCCCAGCATGTGGGCGTAGCCGCTGAGCAGCTTGGTGGAGGCCAGCACGATCTGGCCCTGCCCCTTGCCGCCCGCCGGCGACCAGGCCCCGTCGCCCACGATCGGCGTCACCGCGCCGCTGCGGCTGGTTACCTGGAAGGCGCCCTGGCTGGTGGTGCCGTGGGCCGAGGCCTTGATCTCGAAGGGCTGGTCCGCCGCCAGCCCCAACGCGCCGGCGATGGCGCCGCCGTTGGCCTCGTGGCCGTCCAGCTGCACGAGGATGGTCTTGTCCCGGCCGAGATCGAAGTCGCCGTCAACGCGGTCGCCAGCATGGGTGAGGCTCGCCACGTGCAGCTGACCGGCAAAGCCGCCGAGCCGCTTCACGTCGGCCGCGCCGGTCACGTCATAGAGTCCATAGCGGTCGCTGAAGGCGGGCAAGAACTCCACCCGCGCCGCGAGCTTGGCCAGATGAAGTGACACCGGCGACTCCCCGCCCCCGCCGGACGTCGGCGGACCCTCGACTGGCTTACGGGCCAGGGTGAGCTTGCCGATCTCTGCCTCATCGATGGCGAGGGTGCGATCCAGCAGCCGCGCCAGGTCCCACCGTATCCGGACAGAATTTCCAGTCGCCCAGACACCGTGGCTGTCAACGATCGTCAGTCGACGGACGGAAAAGTCACCCCAGATGTCGCCCTCCAGCCCCTCGGCGTGCAGGTGGCCGTAGCGCCCAATGCTGACGTGGTCGAGCTGGCCCTCCACCAGCGCGCGGCCCCAAGGCGTCAGCACGCCGACCCGCGCCACGATGACCAGACCCACCATCACCGCCGCGACGATGCCCAGAACGCCCAGGATGCGGCGCGCCAGGCTGGGCTTCGGCTTCGGTTTGGCCGCCGGGGCGGCGGGCGCGTCTTCGGTCAAAAGCTCTGCCCGATACTGAAGTAGAGCTGGAACCAGGGATCTTCTTTGTGGTGATCCAGCGGCACGGCGACGTCGACCCGGATCGGTCCGAAGCCGAGATCGTAGCGCACGCCGAGCCCGGCGCCGATGCTCACCTGACTGAAGTTGGGGATGTACCGAGGGCTCACCGAGCCGGCGTCGACGAAGGCGGCCACCCCCCACGGCCCGGTGATGTGCTGGCGGATCTCAACCGAGGACTCGAACAGCGCGTCGCCACCCACCGGCGTGTTGTCGGAGAGCCGCGGGCCGACGCCCTGGTAGGTGTAGCCGCGCACCGAGCCGCCGCCGCCGGCGTAGAAACGCCGATCCGATGGCACATCCGGGATGTCGCCGCCCACGATCGAGCCCAGCTTGAGCCGCCCGGCGATCACCGTGGAGGCGTCGGCGTTCAGCGGCAGGTAGCCGCTCACCTGTCCGGTGAGCTTCAGATAGGGCAGCTCGCGGTCGCCGGTGATGTAGGTGGGCTCGGCCTGCACCTGCAGGCGCCAGCCCCGCGTCGGATTCAAGAGGTCGTTGGAGCGATCGAGGTAGAAGCCGCCCAGCAGGCTGAAG
>Ga0265338_10010977_pt1 | contig 10526 bp, 8 predicted proteins | sample 42126metaG_FD_193579 | JGI IMG/M metagenome (GOLD analysis project Ga0265338, IMG submission 193579) | Rhizosphere microbial communities from Carex aquatilis grown in University of Washington, Seatle, WA, United States - 4-21-26 metaG | ecosystem: Host-associated > Plants > Roots > Rhizosphere >... | reverse complement strand
TACACGACGTATTCAGTCGTGCCGCCGCCGATATCAATCACCAGCGCGCCCAATTCCTTTTGCTCGGTGGTGAGCAACGCGAGCGAGGACGCGAGGCCGTTGAAAACAATTTCGTCCACTTCCAATTGCAGACCTTTCACTGTGCGGATGGCGTTCTGCAACCGGTTCAAATTTCCGTGCACCACGTGCACATCCACTTCCACGCGCGAGCCGAGCATGCCGACGGGATTCGAGATGCCGTCCTGTCCGTCCACGAGGAAATGCTGGCGAATCGCATGAACCACATGGTTGCCGGCGGGCAAATTGATCGTCTTCGCATTCTTGATGACGTCCTGAACGTCGTCCTCGGAAATCTCACGATCGGCGGAGACGACCGGATGCACGCCGCGATTATTGAAGCCGCGCACGTGGCCGCCCGTCACGCCAAGATACACGCTGCGGATTTCCACGTCGGCCATTTGCTCGGCTTCGACGATGGCATTGCGGATATCCTCCTCGACGGCAGGCGCGTCACAAATCTCGCCCTTGCGCACGCCGCGCGATTTCGCCTGGCCCAGGCCCACGACATTCAGCCCGGACCCGTCCGAACTGATCTCGCCGACCACGGCGCAAATCTTCGAGGTGCCAACTTCCAACCCGACGATGATGCTTGAGGAATCAAACATTTCTTCTCCTGATGCGTTGAGGTTTTACCGTTTTGGGCGCTACGGGCGGCGTCACGCCGGCGTCGGAAAAGCGCAACGGCGTATTGTCGGCCACAGCCAAATTCAAGGTCGCAATCGTCCGGTTCGAGCGCGCGCATTCTTCGTGAATCTTCTGCCAGCGCAGCAACTGCTGCTCGTAATTATTCAGGCTGAACGTGATTTCACTCCCCTGCCCGGTTGTCACGATCAACACTTCCGGTGAAACGACATCAATTTTCTTCAGGTCCACGATGTTCGCCATCGCGGAGGATTCAAAGGCGGCAATCCATTTCAACGCCGCCTGCACCTGGGCAGAATCGAGCTTGCGGCCCGGTTGCAACTCGCCGCGAATGCCGAGGATTAAGGGCAACAAATCATCTGATTGCGCGGGGGGCACGGCACGTTGCCGCGGATCCAACGGCGTCATCACATAACCGTTTTCGTCGATCTGGTACGTCTTCGTGTCAAAACCGCCGCCCGCTTTTTGCACGGGAACAATGACCTGTGCGACCGGTTCGCGCTCGGTGACTCGCAGTCGCAATGTTCCCGGCAAAATTCTTTCCACGGATACGGATTCAATGACTGCCTGCATTTCCAAATCGCGTTTCACATCCTCCAGCCTGAGCGCGAGCAGATTTTGCCCGGGCCGCACACCGCTCCAGCGTTGCAATTGGTCGGGCGCAATCACGCCGTCGGTCTGGACATCGATGCGCGTGATGGCGAACGATTTATTTTCGTAAACCAATTTGTTGAGTGTGAATTCGCCGAGGCACCAGGCCGCGTAGAGGCCCAGCACCGTCCCAAAACAAATGCCCAGGCCAAGCATCACGCGCCGCGCGCGGGCCGCGCGCACCTGGCTCGAACGCAGCTTCACGTCGAGCACATGCACCCGGCCCATTCGCCGATTTGTCAGTTTGCGTTTTCGCCAAAACATAATCACATCTTGATCGCCATCGGGGTGTGCTGGAGCGCCAGGTCGATCATTTTCTGGCAAAGCTCCGCGTAATTCATTCCCGCCGCCGCCGCCGCTTTGGGCAGCAAACTCGTTTCCGTCATGCCCGGCAGCGTGTTCACTTCGAGCACGATCGGCTCGCCGGTCGTGCGCACCATCACATCCACGCGCGCATAATCGCGTCCGCCAATCGCGCGAAACGCACCCAGCGCCGCGTCTTGAATCGCGCGCGTGGTGGTCGCGTCAAATTCCGCCGGGCAAAAATAATCTGTGTTCCCCGCCGTGTATTTATTGCGGTAATCGTAGCCGCCGGATTTCGGGCGAACTTCCACCACCGGCAACGCTGCATCGGCCAAAATGCCGACCGTTGTTTCGCGGCCAATAATTTTTTCCTCGGCGAGCAATTGCGAATCGTAGCGAAACGCTTCGCGCAAGGCGTCACTCCAGTCCACCACGCGATCCACAAATTGCAATCCGACGCTCGACCCCTGCCGCACCGGCTTGACCACCACCGGCGGCTGCCAACCCATCGGCCAGGCAGTTTTCTCCGAATCCACGACGATGAACCGCGCAGTCGGAATGCCCTGCTCAATGCAGCGTTGCTTCGTCACCACTTTGTCGAAAGCAAGGCGGCTCGCCTCGGAATCGCAGCCAGTGTAGGGCACACCCAGTTTTTCCAACTGTTGCTGCACCACGCCGTCTTCGCCGTATGTGCCGTGCAGCGCGAGAAAAACAACCTCGGTCTTCTTCGGCAAAACAAACGTGCCGTCCTTCGGGTCTACTTCCGTGACGTGATGCCCGAGCGAGCGCAGCGCTTTCGCGACACCGGCGCCGCTTTTCAGCGATACCTCGCGCTCAGCGCTCGGCCCGCCCAACATGACTGCGATATTCAAAGGCTTGGTCATTTCGAAACACAGACAAAACAACCAACAACCAACATCCAACATCCAACTCCCAACGGCGGCCGAGGCTGCATTGGATGTTCGATGTTGGATGTTGGTTGTTGGATGTTCAATATTTTCATGAGTCTTCGCCAACAATTTCCACTTCCGTGTGCAGCTCGATTCCACGCTCCGCTTTGACCTGCTCTCTGACTTTCTCAATCAAAGCCAAAACATCCTTCGCCGTGGCCGTGCCGTCGTTCACCAAAAAATTTCCATGCTCGGCGGAAACGAATGCCCCGCCGACGCGCGTGCCCTTCAAATGCAAATCGTCAATGAGCTTGCCCGCCGCGCACGCCGCCGGGTTTTTGAACATGCACCCGGCGCTCGGCGCCGCCGGCTGCGTGGTCCAGCGCTTTTTGCTGTAGGCGAGCATTCGCTGCTCGATGGACTCGCGTGAGTCCGTGCGGCCTTTCAGTATTGCGCTAAGCGCAATGTGCGTTTTCAGCGTCGCACAGCTCCGATATTCCACGCTCAACTCCGAGGGCACCGCGCCGCGCACGTTGCCCGCGTAATCCATCATGCGAATGGATTCCACCACATCAAAGGTCGCGCCGGCCATCGCGCCGGCGTTCATTCGTAAGGCGCCGCCCACACTGCCCGGAATGCCTTCCAGAAACTCAAGGCCCGCGAGGCCGGCGCGCTTGGCTTCCACCGCGACGTTTTTCAATTTCGCGCCTGCGCCGCAATGCATGCGCTCGCCTTTGATTTCAATCCGGCTGAAATGCGAAGCCGCGAGACTAATCACGACCCCGCGAAAACCGCCATCGCGCACAACCAGGTTCGAACCGCGCCCCAGTACGAAAAATTTCATCCCTTGCTCACCGCAAAATTTCAACACTGCCGCCAAATCCTCATCCGTCGCCGGCTCCACGAAAACATCCGCCGGTCCCCCGACGCGCAACGTGGTGCGCTTCGCCAGCGGCTCGTCGCGACGAATCACTGCCTCGGGCGACATGCGTTTCGCCAGTTCTTCGGCAGTTTGTTCTTTGTTCAGCATGGGATTTTCCAGCATCGAATTCATGCGGTGGATTTTGCCCGCAACTCATGCCGATGTTCACCGCCGCAACCGCAGTCGCCTTTTGCCCCGTGCGATTGCGCGCCCGCGCGCTCAGTTCCCTGCGCGATCAATTTCAACATCGTTTCGGCAATTTGCTCCGCCGCCTGCGGTGAATGCCATTTGGCGAGTGCTGATTGCATTTTCTCGCGGGCCGCATTGTCCGTCGCCAATTCCAAAACCAACTCTGCGAGTTTTTCCGGCGTCGAACTCTTTTGCTCCAGCAAATACCCGGCGCCGGTTTCCTGAAACGCTTTGGCGTTAAAAAACTGGTGATTGTCCGTGGCGGCGGGAAAGGGAACCAAAATTGACGGCACACCCACCGCCGCCAATTCCGCGAGCGACGATGCGCCGGACCGGCTCACCGCCACCGTTGCGGCAGCCAGCGCCGTATCCATTTCCCCAAAAAATCCGTGGACGACCGCGCGCAGATTTTTTTCGGCATACGCGCACCGGACTTTTTCGACATCGGCGGAACCGGAGAGATGGAAGAATTGCAGAGCGACGCCGGTCAATTTATCCAGCGCTCCAATCATCAAATCATTGATGCCGCTCGCGCCCTGACTGCCGCCCATCACCAGAACGGTCGGACGATTCGGGTCGAGACCGAGCGCAGCGCGACACGCGACTGCATCGCGTGGCTTAAATTGCGGGCGAACCGGCGTGCCGGTCGTGACCACGTTGCCCGTGCGCAATCGCGAGGCCGCTTGCGGGAAACCGACAAAGCATTCATCCACGAAACGCGAAAGCCAGCGATTGGCTTTTCCGGGAATAGTGTTCGATTCGTGCAGAAAGGTTTTGGCGCCGAATTGTCGCGCGGCGAAAATTGGCGGAGCGCTGGTGAAACCGCCCATCGCCAAAGCCGCAACGGGTTTGCGTGCGCGAAAAGCCTTCCGCGCCGCCAGCCACGATTTCACAAAACTCCGGCCGAAGGAAAAATAATTCCGATTCTGCAAACCGACGGCGGGCAGCGTCACGATGTTTACATCGCGAGCCATTTTCACCGCCTGCTGGTCCACTTCCTTGGGGGAAACAAGCACGGTGACGGAACAGCCGCGTTTCACGAGTTGTTCGGCGACCGCCAATCCCGGGAACAGATGGCCGCCCGTGCCGCCACAGGCAATGGCAATCGTGGGTGCGTTGGGTTGCGTCATGCCGTTTGTGCTTCTCCCACCGGTTCGTCCGCCAAATCTTCGACGCGCGAATATCGAGCCACGCTCAGCAGCAGGCCGACACACGTCAACATCGCCAATAAATTCGATCCGCCGTAACTAATGAATGGCAGCGGCATGCCTTTATTCGGCAGCGCACTCGTCACCACACCAATATTAATCGCCGCCTGCAAACCAATGAGCATCGTCAGGCCCGACGCGAGCAACATGCCGAACGTGTCCCGCGCGCGGGTGGCGATGAATAAGCCGCAAATCACCAACACCACGAACGTCACCACCACCAACAGCGTGGCAACGAGACCAAGTTCCTCGCCAATGATCGACAAGATGAAATCGGTGTGATGCTCGGGAACAAAGCCGAGTTTTTGCCGTCCGTTGCCCAATCCCAAACCCGTCCAACCGCCCGAACCGAGAGCGATCATCGCCTGCCAGGATTGATAGCCGACGCCGTTTTTGTATTTCTCGGGATGCATGAAGGCGAGGATGCGTTCGCGTCGGACCGGGTCGTGCCACAGCAACCACGCGAAACCAGCCGTCCCGGCCAGCACCGGCGGAGCCAGGTAACGCAAACGCGCGCCGGCCAGCACCAACAGCACTCCGCAGACGGTTGCGAGCAGCATCGTTGAGCCAAAATCAGGTTCGCGAAGGATCAACACCAGTACGGGCGCGATGAAAAGGCCGGGAATCAGGATGCCTTTTTTGATGGTGGGCATCTGGCGTTGGAAATAGGAGCCGTACCACGCGACGAGAATCACCAGCACCAAACGCGCGAGTTCAGAGGGTTGAAAACGGAAGCCATGAAAATTAAACCAGCGTCGTGCCCCGTTGATTCGCGGAGCGGACAAGCCGGCAATGTGGTGATCCTTGAGGACGAGCACCAGCACGAGCAAGACCAACGAAATCCCGAAAAGCGGCCAGGCGAGTTTTTTCAGCCAGCGGTAATCAATGGCCGTCGCCGCGACGCAGAAACAAAGTCCGAACGCGCACCAGACCAATTGCAATTTCAGATAGAGCGCGCCCACCTGAGTCATGCTCGAGCTGTAGAGCATTACCATTCCCAGCGCGAGCAAGGCGGCAACGCAAAAGGCGAGCACTGTGACGGCCACTTTCATGTTTGATTTTTGATGTTTGATTTCTCATGGCGGCGTGTGCCGGGTTCCACGGAAAACCAAAGATCGAAAATCGGAATCTCAAAGAGCGCCGGACGCCGGGCAGAGGAAGCCCGGCGTCCGGAATTTTTTAGTGGGCCGGAGGCGGCAACGTAGTCGCCGCCGGGGCCGGTGCAGGTGCCGGAGCCGGTGTGGAAACCGGCGGCGGCATGGATTCAACCGGCGCGGGCGCCGGCGCCGGAGCAGCCGCCCCGGGGATCTTCAACACCTGGCCGACTTTGATGCTCGTCGTGGTCAGGTGATTGGCGGACTGAATCGACTTGATCGTCACGTGATTCCTTTTCGCAATGGTCGTCAGCGTATCGCCCGACTTCACTTTGTAAGTCAGCGTGCCGCCCGTCCCAGCAGTGTCAGTCGCCATCGGCGCGGCGCCGGGAGCCACCGAGGTTGACGAACCGGAAGCCGCCGCCGGAAGATGAATCTTCTGGCCGATCTTCAGCCGCTTCGGATCGATTCCCGGATTCGCCTCCAGGAGGGCCTTAACACTCGTGTGATTGTTTTTCGCGATGGTCGCGAGTACGTCGCCTTTCACGATCGTGTATTCCTGCGTCTCAGCGACAGGCGGCGCGACTGGCGCAACTGGCGCGGGCGGCGGCGTGCTCACGATGGGCGTGAGATTCGTCTCCGGAGCGGCGGGCGGCGGCGTCGCGTTGCTCATGCTGCCCAAATCGGTCGGCGGATTGGAGAGCGACGGCGTGTTCGCATTCGTGAACGCGTCTGCGGCGCTGCCGTTGCTGCCGTCAACCTGGTCGTTGGGCTTGCGGCAACCTTGGATCAGCAACGCCATCAACGCCACCACGCTTAAGCTGATGGAAAAGAACACAGCAATTTTCAGCCGGGTGCGGGCCTTATTTTTTTGTTCTAAAAATGCCCCTTGGGGCAGGAACGGATTGGGATTATTCATTGATTTGGCGCGGTTAGCGTCCTTTCTCTTGTGAGGTTTGAATGATTAAGTTATTCGCCTCGTGCTTTTCCCTCAAAAAAGCACGAAACGAAAAGTTGTCTGTTCCAGTGTTCATCGACTTCAGATTCCAATAGGCGGCATCTCACCGCTTATATAGGGGTTCATAATGTCCCAACCCCAACTAATTGATTTCGCCAAAATATAAAGATTTTGACCGCATTTCCGGGCGTTTTGAAATTCATCAAAGCTCGAACGAGCGGTTGAAAGCATAATCGTAGCCATCCGGGCCGCGATTTCTGCCGCGTCTGTCACCGTTTCTAACAGTGAAGTTCCTGCGGTGCAAGCGGTAAAAGCGCTGTTTTCTCTATGTTTTTGCTTGTCGTTCAATTTTTGCAAAGTGTTCTTTTTTTCGTGTCCCGGGTTGCATATTCCGTGTTCCCGATCTACGCCGCGCAAATCACGTAACACGCAACACGTATCACGTTCACCTGATCTTCACCGTGCTCAACGCGACCACCGCGAACAGCACGCACAAAATGTAAAATCTCATCACCACCTGGGATTCGTACCAGCCCTTCTTCTCGAAATGATGGTGGATCGGCGCCATCAAAAAAATCCGACGGCCAGTGCCATATTTTTTCTTCGTGTACCGAAACCAGCCGCGCTGCAGAATCACCGAGGCGGCTTCCATCACGAACACGCCCCCGGCAATCACCAGCACCATTGGTTGGTGGATCAACACCGCAATCAATCCCAGCGCGCCACCCAGCGCGAGCGAACCGGTGTCACCCATGAACACTTGCGCGGGATGGCAGTTGAACCATAAAAAGCCCAACCCGGCGCCAATCATCGCCGAGCAAAAAACCGTGAGTTCGCCCGCACCCGGCACATAAGGAATGCCGAGATATTCCGATGCTCTAAAATTACCCGCGAGATACGTGAGTATCAGGAACACCGTCGACACGATCAGCGTGCACCCAATCGCGAGGCCATCCAAACCGTCGGTGAGATTCACGGCGTTTGAACTTCCGACAATCGTCAGTGACGTCAGCAAAATTCCAAACACGGCGCCAATGTGAATCGGGTATTTGTAAAACGGCATCATCAATGCGCTCACCAGGTTGAAAGAATCGGGCGTTTTATGATCCGCCACCTTCAAGAAGCTCTGCATGGGCAGATTCCAAAGATAAAACGCCACGAACAACGCCAGGATCACCTGCACCCAGAGCTTCACTTGCGGTTTCGTGCCGCCGCCGGTCTGCTGGGTGATCTTCGCGTAATCGTCATAAAATCCCAGCCCAGTCAGCACGAGCACCGACAGCAGCGTCAGCTCAATCAACGAATTCCACTCCGCCCAAAACAACGTGGTGAAATTCAGAACCACAATAATCAAAATTCCACCCATGGTCGGCGTGCCCTTCTTGCTCAGCACGCGCGCGCCGAGTCCGCCGCCCTCTTCAGCTTTGTCCGCGTACTCCTGGCCGAATTTCAATTGCTTCAGCCACTTGATAACACGCGGCCCCATCCACCAACTCAACAGCAGCGCCGTGATGGCTGCGCCGGCGCTGCGAAACGTGATGTAATGGAACAAGCGCAAAAACGACAGCCGCTCAGCCCACGGTGTGCCCGCGGACCAATCCAGCAATTTTTGGCTTAAAAAATAAAACATCAGTTCTTTCTTCCATCCGGGCGCAACGCCTCGGCCACCCGCTCCAACCGCGCCACGCGCGAGGCCTTGAGCAGCACCACATCACCCGGCTTCACAAAACTTTTCACCGCCGACGCCGCCGCATCCGCATCGAGAAATTCAAACACGCGATTCAATCCCGCATCGCGCGCGGCTTTCGCGATCACCGAGGCCATTTTGCCGATCGCGAACAACTGGTCCACGCCCGCTTCCCCGGCGCGCTTGCCCACTTCGATGTGCGCGGCTTCGCTGTACGAACCGAGTTCCGCCATGTCGCCAAGCACCGCCACGCGGCGACCCTTGCACGGGATATCCTGCAACGTCTGAAACGCCGCCAGCATCGAATCCGCATTGGCGTTGTACGCGTCATCGATGACCCGGACGCCGTTCGATTCCCAAAGCTGCATCCGCATTTTGGGCGGCTGGCATTCCGTCAAGCCGCGCTCTATTTCTGCGCGGCCCAACCCCATCTCCGCACCCACGGCCATCGCCAGCAACGCATTCATCACCTGGTGGCGGCCCAGCAAATTGATCCGGTAATCGCCGGAAAATTCCGCGTGCGGCGTTTTCACGTAAAACACCACGCCCTGGTTGGCGAGCCGGATGTTGCTCGCGCGCCAGTCATTTTTGTCCCCCACACCCACGCGCACCGCGCGCGCCTGCGTGCGATGAACAATCTGCGGCGTCCACTCGCTATCACCGTTCATGAACAAGACGCCGCCGGCGGGCAATTGTTCCGCCAGCGTGCCTTCCTCGCGCGCCACACCCGCGAGGTCGTTAAAAAATTCCAGATGCTCGCGGCCAATATTCGTGATCACACCCATCCGCGGTTGAACCATGCCAAGCAACGGCGCCAGTTCGCCCGGATGATTGGTGCCGACTTCCATCACACCCGCTTCGTGCTTGTTTTCCAGGCGCAACAACGTCAACGGCACGCCGATGTCATTGTTAAAACTGGCCTCGCTCCAGACCGTGGCCAACTTTTGGCGCAGGATCGATGCGAGCAATTCTTTCGTAGTCGTTTTTCCGTTCGAACCGCCAACAGCCACGACGGGCAATGTGAAATCACTTCGATACCGGGCGGCGACTTGTCCCAGCGCCTTTCGCGTGTTTTCCACCGCGATGACAGCGCATTTCGGCAGGTCGGTTGGAACTTTGTTGCTTTCGACCATAACCGCGTCCACGCCCTTTTGAACCACATCCCGCAAAAACTCATGCCCATCGTGCCGCTCGCCCGCGAGCGCAACGAACAAATCACCGGGCTGCGCCGCGCGCGAATCCGTTGTGACGCGCTTGATCAATGTGCCCGGCAATCCCGCCACCAGTTTCCCGGCGCATGCACCCAAAATAAATTCCAGATTTCTCGTTTCCACTGTTCACTCTCACAAAAGTTTCTGCCCGCCTATTGCGTGCGCACCGGTTTGTTGGATCGATTGTCCGCCGCCTGCGCGATCACATCAGGCGTGGTCGCCTTTTCTTCGATGTCCGGCTTGATGTTCAGGTAATTGGCCGTGCGCTCGGCGATTTCCTTGAAGATCGGCCCGGCCACCTGCCCGCCGTAATAACCTTCCTTCGGATCATCGAGCACGATCGAAATGCAAATCTCCGGATTGTCCGCCGGGAAAAATCCAATGAACGAGGCGACATATTTGCGGACGTATTGTCCGCCTTCGACTTTTTGGGCCGTGCCGGTTTTGCCGGCAACCGTGTAATGTTCCAACGCAGCCTTGGGCGCCGTTCCGTCTTTCGAAACCACCGTCTTCAAGGCTTCCACGGTCAATTTCGCCGCGCCTTCATCGGTTGTGCGCCGCACCGCCTGCGGCGAATAACGCACCACGGTGTTTCCGTCGCGGTCTTCCAAACGATTCACGAGCATTGGGCGCATCAGGACGCCGTTGTTCGCAATGGCGCACATCGCCATCAGCATTTGCAGGCGGGTCACCGCCACGCCCTGGCCCATC
>Ga0265338_10010976_pt1 | contig 10527 bp, 9 predicted proteins | sample 42126metaG_FD_193579 | JGI IMG/M metagenome (GOLD analysis project Ga0265338, IMG submission 193579) | Rhizosphere microbial communities from Carex aquatilis grown in University of Washington, Seatle, WA, United States - 4-21-26 metaG | ecosystem: Host-associated > Plants > Roots > Rhizosphere >... | reverse complement strand
GCGGAAACGGGGTTGCATAAGTAGTTACGCCCATGCATACTTTTGCATAAGCATAAGGGAGGACGCATGGGAGTCCGGGTAGCGGTGGCCGGAGCCAGCGGGTACGCGGGCGGTGAACTGCTGCGCCTGATCGCCGGTCACCCGGACCTGGAACTGGGCCCGGTCACCGGGGCGGCCAAGGCAGGCGCGGCGGTCACGGATGTCCATCCGCACCTCGCCGCCCTGGCCGGCCGCAATTTCACCCGCGCTGACCCGGACCGCCTGGCCGAGGCTGACCTGGTCTTCCTCGCGCTGCCACACGAGGAGTCGGCCGCGCTGGCCGCGGACCTCCCCGCCAGCCAGCCGATCATCGACCTCAGCGCCAGCTTCCGCCTCGAGGATCCGGCCGACTGGGAAAAATTCTATAAAACGCCCCATAACGGACGATGGGTGTACGGCCTGCCCGAGCTTCCGGGTGCCCGCGAGCGGATCGCGGCCGCCACCCGGGTGGCGGCACCGGGCTGCCACGCCACGGCGGCCATCCTGGCGCTCGCACCGCTGCTGGCCAGCGGTGCGGCCGAGCCAGCCGACGTGGTGGTCGTCTCCGCATCCGGCACCTCAGGCGCGGGCCGTGCGCCGACCCAGTCGCTGCTGGCCAGTGAAGTGATGGGCGCGGTCACCGCCTATCAGGTGGGCGGCGTGCACCGGCACACGCCGGAGATCGAGCAGGCACTCGGTGCAGCCTCGGGCACCAGGCCGGTCGTCTCGTTCACGCCGCTGCTCGTGCCGATGCCGCGGGGCATCCTCGCCACCTGCACCGCGCGGCTGCCGGGCGGCCCGCCAGTGGGCTCGCCAGCGGACTCGCCCCGGCAGGCGCTGGCCCGGGCGTACGCCGACGAGCCGTTCATCTTCGTGCTGCCGGAGAACCGCTGGCCCAGCACCGCCGCCACCACGGGATCGAACGCGGTGCACCTGCAGGCCGTGGCCGACACCCACGCCGGGCGTGCCGTGGTCATCGCCGCGCTGGACAACCTGGTCAAAGGGGCGGCCGGGCAGGCCGTCCAGATCGACAACCTGATGCTCGGCCTGCCGGAAACGGCCGGCCTGACCGTCTACGGAGTTGCCCCATGACACCCAGCCCCGCCAGCACCGTGCGGCAGCCGTCCCCGGGACCAGCTGAGCAGCGTGCCACCATGATCGCGGAACATCTTCCGCCGGATGCGACGGAAATACTCCGTGATCATGGAAGCGCCATTCCCGGAGCCGGGGCATGAGCGTCACCGCGCCGCTGGGCTTCCGCGCGGCGGGCGTCGCCGCGGGCCTGAAGTCCTCCGGCGAGCGTGACGTCGCCGTGGTGCTGAACGACGGGCCCTCGCGCGCCGCGGCAGCGGTGTTCACCAGCAACCGGGTCAAGGCGGCGCCAGTGCTCTGGACCGAGCAGGTCGTGCGGGGCGGGCAGGTGCGGGCCGTGCTGCTCAACTCCGGCGGGGCCAACGCGTGCACCGGGCCGGACGGCTTCACAGACACCCACCACAGCGCTGAGCGGCTGGCCGCCGCGCTTGACGATTCCGCGGGCGAGATCGCGGTGTGCTCGACCGGGCTCATCGGCGAGCGCCTGCCGATGGACCTGCTGGACGCGGGGCTGGACGCGGCCGTCGCGGACGCGGCACGGAGCGGCGGGACGACCGCCGCGGACGCGATCAGGACCACCGACACGGTCAGCAAGATCGCTTTTCAGCGGGCCGGCGGTTACACGATCGGCGGCATGGCCAAGGGCGCCGCCATGCTCGCCCCGGCCCTGGCCACCATGCTCTGCGTGCTGACCACCGACGCCGACCTCACCGCCGGGCAACTCGACACCGCGCTGCGCGTGGCGACCAGGATGACCTTCGACCGGCTCGACACCGACGGCTGCATGTCCACCAACGACACCGTGCTGCTGCTGGCCAGCGGTGCGGCCGGGGTCACCCCGGACACCGGCGAGTTCGCCAGCGTGCTCACCGATGTGTGCGCGGACCTGGCCCGGCAGATGCAAGCCGATGCCGAGGGCGCGAGCAAGGCGATCGCCGTCGAGGTCGTCGGCGCGGCCAGCGAGGACGACGCGGTCACCGCCGGCCGCGCCGTGGCCCGCTCCGCCCTGCTCAAGTGCGCTATCGCCGGGGAGGACCCGAACTGGGGGCGGGTGCTCGCCGCGGTCGGTACCACCGATGCGGCCTTCGAGCCGGATCGGCTGAGTGTGGCGATCAACGGTGTCTGGGTCTGCCGGAACGGCTGCGTGGGCGACGACCGGTCCAAGGTGGACCTGGGTCCCAGGGACGTGACGATCACCGTGGACCTCTCGGCCGGGCCGCACGCCGCCACCATCCGGACGACCGACCTGACCGCCGCCTACGTGCACGAGAACTCGGCGTACTCGACATGACGGCGACCCTGAACTCCGCGCACCCCGGCAACCCGGATGCCCCGGCGGCCCAGGCCGGGCCAGGCCGGGGGGACCCGGCGGCGGCGCTGGCCAAGGCGGCCATCCTGATCGAGGCGCTGCCCTGGCTGGACCGGTTCCACGGGCAGACCGTCGTGATCAAGTACGGCGGTCACGCCATGGCCGACGAGGCACTGCGGGTCGGCTTCGCGCAGGATGTGGTGTTCCTGCGATACGCGGGGCTGCGCCCGGTGGTGGTGCATGGCGGCGGCCCGCAGATCTCCGCCCAGCTTGACCGGCTGGGCGTGCCGACCACGTTCCGGGCCGGGCTGCGGGTCACCACCCCGGAGACCATGGACGTGGTGCGCATGGTGCTGACCGGCCAGGTGAACCGGGACGTCGTCGGGATGATCAACCGGCACGGGCCGTTCGCGGTGGGCATGTCCGGCGAGGACGCCAACCTGTTCACCGCCAGCCGCCGCGGCGCCACCGTCGACGGCGCGCCGGTTGACCTCGGCCTGGTCGGCGAGATCGACGAAGTGAACCCGGGTGCGGTCCGGGTGCTCCTGGACGACGGCCGGGTGCCCGTGGTGTCCAGCGTCGCACGGGGCACGGACGGCGAGATCTACAACGTCAACGCCGACACGGCCGCCGCCGCGCTCGCCGTCGCCCTGCACGCCATCAAGCTGGTCGTGCTCACCGACGTCGAGGGCCTGTACGCGGACTGGCAGCCAGGCCGGCCCGCCGACTCCGGCGATGTGATCAGCCTGCTGAACGCCGCGGAGCTCGAAGAACTGCTGCCCAGCCTGGGCACCGGCATGATCCCCAAGATGGAAGCCTGCCTGCGCGCAGTCCGCGGCGGGGTGCCCCAGGCGCACGTCCTGGATGGCCGCCTGCCGCACGCCGTGCTGCTGGAGATCTTCACCGACTCTGGCATCGGCACCATGGTCGTCCCGGACGGGGCAACCCCATGATCGTGGTGCATTGTGCCCCGGATGCGCGCCAAATGCACCGCGCCGATCTGCGGAGGGCTTGATGACGAGCACGCAGCAGTTGCAGGAGCGGTTCGAGGCCGCGCTCATGGCCAACTACGGCACGCCGCCGGTGGCGCTGGCCCGGGGCGAGGGCTGCCGGGTCTGGGATGTGGATGGGCGCGAGTACACCGACCTGATCGCCGGCATCGCGGTCAGCTCGCTCGGCCACGCGCACCCGGCGATCGTGGCGGCGGTCACCCGCCAGGTGAGCGCCATCGCGCACACTTCCAACCTGTGCCTGCACGAGGGCGAGGTCGCGCTCGCCGAACGGCTGCTGACGCTGCTGGCACCGGACGGCCAGCCCGGCCCGGCCGACGGACGTGTCTTCTTCACCAACTCGGGCACCGAGGCCAACGAGGCCGCCATCAAGCTGGTCCGCCGCCACCAGGGCGCGGAGCGCCCGGTCTTCGTGGCCGCTGAGGGCAGCTTCCACGGACGGACCATGGGGGCGCTGGCACTGACCGGCAAGAGTTCTATCCGGGATCCGTTTGGTCCCTTTGGGGTTGATGTTCGGTTTGTGCCCTACGGGGATGCGGCCGCGCTGCGCGCCGCGACCGGGCCGGACTGCGCGGCGGTCTTCCTCGAGCCCGGCCTGGGCGAGGGGGGCGTGGTGCCCGCGCCCGCGGGCTACCTGAGGGCGGCGCGGGATGCCTGCGACGCGGCCGGGGCGCTGCTGGTGATCGATGAGATCCAGAGCGGCATCGGGCGGGCTGGCACCTGGTTCGCGCACCAGCCTGAGGGGGTGGTCCCGGATGTGCTCACCCTGGCCAAAGGCCTGGGCGGCGGCCTGCCGATCGGTGCCTGCATCGGGCTGGGCACGGCGGCCAGCGCATTCCGGAAGGGGGACCACGGCAGCACCTTCGGCGGTAACCCGGTCGCCTGCGCGGCGGCGCTCGCGGTGCTCGACACGATCGCGGCTGAAGGGCTGCTGGCCAGCGGAGTAGCTGTGGGCCAGCGGCTCGCGACGGGCATCGCCGGGCTGAGCCATCCGCTGCTCAGCGGGGTCCGGGGCCGCGGGCTCTGGCTGGCCGCCATCTTGACCCAACCGGTGGCCGGCCAGGTGGAGGCCGCGTGCAGGCGCGCCGGGTACCTGGTGAACGCGGTCCAGCCGGACGCGATCAGGCTCGCGCCGCCGCTGATCCTGGCCGCCGCCGAGGCCGACGCGTTCCTCGCCGCGCTGCCCGCCATCCTTGACGACGCGGCCGGCCAGGCCGCGCGGACCCCGGTAGCGGCGGGCGGGCCGGTGGCCGCGTCGGCGGCCCGGGGCAGGGGGGCGTGATGGTGTCCGTGAGCCCGGTGACCAAAATGGGCCGGCAGGCGCAGATCGCTGGCATCCTGACCCATTCCTCGGTGCGGTCCCAGGATGAGCTGGCCGAACTGCTGGCCCAGCGCGGTATCCGGGTCACCCAGGCCACGCTGTCGCGCGACCTTGAGGACCTGGGCGCGGTGCGGCTGCGCGGCGCGAACGGCGCGCTGATGTACGCGCTGCCCGGGGAGCCGGGCGGCCCTGGCTCGCGGCCGGGCGGGTTCGCGGACGCGCACCTGCGCGTGGACCTGCCCACCACCGCCGACCGGGAGGCTGCCGCCCGGCTGTCCCGGGTCGCGGCGGAACTGCTCGTGGCGGCCGAGGCCAGCGCCAACCTGGTCGTGGTGCGCACCCCGGCGGGCGGGGCTCAGCTCCTCGCCTCGGCGATCGATCACGCGGCCTGGCCGTCGATCCTCGGCACGGTGGCGGGTGACGACACCGTCCTGGTGATCGCCCGCGAGCCGGACGGGGGAGCCGAGGTCGCGCGGTCGCTGCTGCACATCGCGGAACGACGAGGTTAGCGATACGCGCCACGAAGGCACACAGTCACCACCAGCATCACCAGCACGGGCACTACCGGCACCGGCGCTCAGCACACCTACGACGACAGAGGACAGACCATGACACAGCGTGTAGTGCTTGCATATTCCGGCGGCCTTGACACCTCGGTCGCGATCGGCTGGATCGCCGAGCAGACCGGGGCCGAGGTCATCGCCGTGGCCATCGATGTCGGCCAGGGCGGGGAAGACCTGACCGCCATCCGCGAGCGGGCCCTGGCCTGCGGCGCGGCCGACGCCGTCGTGGTCGACGTACGGGACGAGTTCGCCGCCGACTTCTGCGTGCCCGCGCTCAAGGCGAACGCCCTCTACATGGACCGCTACCCGCTGGTGTCCGCGCTGTCGCGGCCGCTGATCGTCTCGCACCTGGCCCGGGTGGCCCGCGAGTTCGAGGCCACCGTGGTGGCGCACGGCTGCACCGGTAAGGGCAACGACCAGGTGCGGTTCGAGGTGGGCCTGGCCAGCGTCGCACCGGAGGTGAGCGTGCTCGCCCCGGTCCGCGACTCCGGCATGACCAGGGACAAGGCGATCGCGTTCGCCGAGGAGAAGGGGCTGCCGATCGACGTGACGTCACGATCGCCGTATTCCATCGACCAGAACCTGTGGGGCCGTGCGGTGGAGACCGGCCACCTGGAGAACATCTGGAACGCGCCGCAGGAGGACGTCTACGACTACACCTCGGATCCCGCGCAGCCCCGCGACCCCGACGAGCTCGTGCTGACCTTCGCCGACGGCGTGCCGGTCGCGATCGACGGCCGGCAGCTGACCCCCCTGCAGCTCATCACCGAGCTGAACGCACGGGCCGGCACCCAGGGAGTAGGCCGGCTGGACCTGGTCGAGGACCGGCTCGTCGGGATCAAGAGCCGGGAAATCTACGAGGCTCCGGGGGCGATCGCGCTCATCGCCGCGCACCAGGAACTTGAGAACGTCTGCGTGGAGCGGGACCTGGCCCGGTTCAAGCGCCAGGCCGAGCAGCGCTGGACCGAGCTGGTCTATGACGGGCTGTGGTTCTCACCGCTCAAGCGCGCCCTCGACGCGTTCATCGACGAGGCGTCGCGCCAGGTGACCGGGGACGTCCGGCTCCGGCTGCACGGCGGCCGGGCCGTGGTCACCGGGCGGCGCAGCCCGACCTCGCTCTACAACTACGAGCTGGCCACCTACGATACTGGCGACACCTTCGACCAGGCGCTGGCCAAGGGCTTCGTGGAGCTGTGGGGCCTGCCCAGCAAGATCGCGGCGCTGCGGGACAGCCAGGCAGCCAGCTGAGCCCGGTGCGGCGCGGCCCCGGCCCGGCGCGCCCAGCCCGCTCCATGATCGTGATCCGGCGCCTGCCTGCGGGGCAGCCTGTCCCGCAGGCAGGCGCTGAGGTCGGTAGTCTCTCCGCGACCGAATCGTCACGAGAATGGATATGAGAGGAAACGCAGTGGGAGACGAGGAGCGTACGCCGACCCGGCTCTGGGGCGGCCGGTTCGAGTCCGGGCCAGCCGAAGCCCTGGCCCGGCTGTCGGTGAGCGTCCAGTTCGATTGGCGGCTCGCCCCCTACGACCTGCTCGCTTCCCGCGCGCACGCGCGCGTGCTGCACCGCGCCGGGCTGCTGGACGAGGCCGAGCTGGGCAGGCTGCTCGCCGCGCTGGACAGCCTGGCCCAGGCCTGCCGTGACGGCAGTTTCCGCCCGTCAGTCAGTGACGAGGACGTGCACACGGCGCTGGAGCGGGGCCTGCTGGAGCGGGTCGGCTCACTCGGCGGCAAGCTGCGGGCCGGCCGCAGCCGCAACGACCAGGTGGCCACCGATCTGCGGCTGTACCTGCGTGATCACGCGCGCCTGGTGGCCGCCCGGATAGCCGAGCTGGAAACCGCCCTGCTCTCCCAGGCCGCCGAGCACCTGACCACCCCCGCGCCGGGGATGACTCACCTGCAGCACGCACAGCCCGTGGTGTTCGCTCACCAGTTGCTCGCCCATGCGCACGCACTGGCCAGGGACGTGAGCAGGCTCCGCGACTGGGACCGGCGGGCGGCTGTCTGCCCGCTCGGCGCCGGCGCGCTGGCCGGCTCGTCGCTGCCGGTCGATCCGGAGGCAGTCGCGGCCGAGCTGGGCTTTGACAGCGCGGCGCCGAATTCGATGGACGCGGTGAGCGACCGCGACTTCGCGGCCGAGTTCTGCTTCACGGCGGCCCTGCTGGGCGTGCACCTGTCCCGGCTGGGCGAGGAGATCGTGCTGTGGTCGTCACAGGAGTTCGGCTGGGTGGAGATCGACGATGCCTACGCGACCGGTTCCTCGATCATGCCCCAGAAGAAGAACCCGGACGTCGCAGAGCTGGCCAGAGGCAAGGCCGGGCGGCTGATCGGTGGCCTCACGGCGCTGCTGACCACCCTGAAGGGGCTTCCGCTGACCTACAACCGCGATCTGCAGGAGGACAAGGAGCCGGTCTTCGACGCGGTGGACACCCTGCTCCTGGTGCTGCCCGCGCTGGCGGGACTGATCAGCACCCTGCGCATTCACGCCGAGCGGATCTCCCGGGGCGCCAGCACCGGTTTCGCACTCGCCACCGACCTGGCCGAACTGCTGGTCCGGCGGGGCGTGCCGTTCCGCGAGGCGCATGAAGTCGTCGGGCACCTCGTCGTGTGGTGCCAGGTGAACGACTGCGATCTGCCCGAGGTCAGCGATGAGAACCTGGCCAAGATCTCTTCGCACCTGACTCCTGAGGTGCGTGAGGTGCTGTCGGTTCAGGGCGCGCTCGCTGCGCGGAAGAGCTACGGCGGCACCGCGCCGGAGCGGGTCGCTGAGCAGCTCACAGCGTTGCGGGCGGTGGTGGACGAGCACGCGGCCTGGGCGGCGGCTTCCTGACGATGGTTTCCTGACGATGGCAGCCCGTGGGGGTTGCCTCGACGAACCGCTGCTGCCCCGCGCGTTCTTCGCACGGCCCGCGCTGGAGGTGGCGCCGGCCCTGCTCGGCTGCGTGATCGAGCACGAAACGCCGGACGGGCTGGTCGCGGTCATGCTCACCGAGGTTGAGGCGTACGAGGGATCCGCCGACCCGGCGTCGCACGCCTACCGCGGCCGCACCGCGCGCAACGCGGTCATGTTCGGGCCGCCGGGGCACGCGTACGTGTACTTCACCTACGGCATGCATTTCTGCGTCAACCTGGTCTGCCTGCGGGAAGGCACGGCGTCGGCGGTGCTGCTGCGGGCCGGGCGGGTTGTCGAGGGAGCCGCGCTGGCCACGCTGCGCCGCTCAGCCACCGCCCGGCGGCCACCGCCTGCCAGCGGGCCGGGCCGTGTGCCGGCCCGCGGCCCGGGGGAGCGGGACCTGGCCCGGGGGCCGGCCCGGCTGTGCCAAGCGCTGGCGATCGACCGGGCGCGGGATGGCGCTGACGCGTGCGACCCCGGCTCCCCGCTCCGTGTCCGGGCCATGCTGGCTGCTGCCTGCGGCGGACCGCCGCCACCTGGCATCACGAACGGGCCGCACATCGACAACGATTCCCGCCGCGGCGCCCAGCCGGCGCCGGGCGGCTCGCCGTGGATCAGCACCGGGCCCCGCGTCGGGGTCAGTTCCGGCGCCCGGCGCGCCTGGCGGTTCTGGCTGACCGGCGACCCGACCGTCTCCGCGTACCGGGCGCACGTGCCGCGCGCGAGGCCGAAAGTGGTTTCCCTTCCAGATCACGAAGATGGGACGATGCACCAGTGACCGACATCATCGACGAGCTCACCTGGCGCGGCCTGCTGGCGATTTCCACCGATATCGACGACCTGCGCAAGGCGCTGGACGCGGGGCCGGTCACGTTCTATGGCGGGTTCGACCCCACCGCCCCTGGCCTGCATATCGGCAACCTGGTGCTGCTGCTCACGATGCGCCGGTTCCAGCTGGCCGGGCACCGGCCGATCGGGCTGGTCGGCGGGGCGACGGGGCTGATCGGCGATCCGAGCGGCAAGTCCAGTGAACGGATCCTGAACCCGCGCGAGACGGTAGCTGGCTGGGTCGAGCGGATCCGCGGTGAGGTGAGCCAGTACCTGGACTTCACCCCGGGCCCGGCGGGGGCCCTGATGGTCAGCAACCTGGACTGGACGGCCGAGCTGTCCGCCCTGGACTTCCTGCGTGACATCGGGAAGCACTTCCCGGTCAACCAGATGCTCGCCCGGGAGGCGGTCAGGGCCCGGCTTGAGGCCGGCGGGATCACTTACACCGAGTTCAGCTACCAGATCCTGCAGGCCAACGACTACCTGGAACTGCACCGGCGACACGACTGCACGCTGCAGCTGGGCGGCAGCGACCAATGGGGCAATCTGGTCGCAGGCGTGGACCTCATCAGGCGGACCGAGGGAGCGTCGGTGCACGCCCTGGCCACACCGCTGATCACCAAGCCGGACGGAACCAAGTACGGCAAGACCGAGGGCGGCACGATCTGGCTCAGCCCGGACCTGCTGAGCCCGTACGCGTTCTACCAGTTCTGGCTGAACCGTTCGGATGACGAGGTCCCCGGGCTGCTGAAGGTTTTCACCTTCCGGTCCCAGGAGGAGATCGAGGCACTGGACCGGGAAACCCGGGAGAGGCCCGCCGCCCGCACGGCGCAGCGGGTGCTCGCTGAGGAGGTCACCACCCTGGTGCACGGCCAGGCCGAGTGCGCGAAGGCGGTGGCCGCGAGCCGGGCCCTGTTCGGCCAGGGTGAGCTGGCCGGACTCGACGCGCGCACGCTGGCGGCGGCGCTGGCCGAGATTCCCTCAGCGAAGCTCCAGCTCCCGCCGGGGGAGAGCCTGCCGACCGTCGCCGACCTGATTGCCGCCACTGGCATCGCGCCGAGCAAGTCGGCGGCCCGCCGGATGATCGGCGGAGGCGGGGCGTACCTCAACAACCGCAAGGTGACCGGCGAGGAGACCCGGCCGGATGCGGCCGACCTGCTGCACGGCCGGTTCCTGGTCGTCCGGCGCGGCAAGCGCACGGTCGGCGCGGTGGAGATTACCCGGAGCTGACCCAGGCCATGCTGCCCGGCCAGTGAGCGGCATGGCAGCGGCCTGCCCGGCACCGGGCAGGCCGGGCACTCGGTAGGCGCGCACTGGCCGGTCCTGGGGTCCGGCCTGCGCCTTGCCCGCGTAGTACGCAGGGGGGTTGGGCACCCACACTCGGATGGGCTTGGTGGCGCGGCTCTCAGCGCCGTGTGATTGGCGGCGCGTTCCCGCTGAGGACGAGCCGGCCGCTGGTCCGGGATGTCCGCCGCTGGGTCACCGGGATGGCCCAG
>Ga0265338_10010975_pt1 | contig 10528 bp, 6 predicted proteins | sample 42126metaG_FD_193579 | JGI IMG/M metagenome (GOLD analysis project Ga0265338, IMG submission 193579) | Rhizosphere microbial communities from Carex aquatilis grown in University of Washington, Seatle, WA, United States - 4-21-26 metaG | ecosystem: Host-associated > Plants > Roots > Rhizosphere >... | reverse complement strand
TTTGAGCACTATCCATTCGAACCCTGCGACATCACCTGGAAGAGTCTCTACCAGGAGCCCGCGATGGTGAAGCACATTCTCCAGGTCTGGCGCGATGACGGCGTTCCCAAAGAAGTGCCTCTCATGATCACCGAAGATCACGTCGCCGCCGGCCTGACTGGGCCGATGACAACGATCTTCGCGGCCTTATGGCTGGCCGACAATGTAGGCTCGTTCTTCGAAGGGGGCGGCGCTCTCTTCACTCACTCTCCCATCCAGCCACAAGGAATCCAGAACACTTGTTTGGGTTGGTCCTCCTGGTCGAACTTTGTATCGGATGAGGAGACTCTCGAAATCAAGGGATATACCTCGCCATACTTCGCCGCGCACATGATCAATCTGGAATGGGTGCAGCACAGAGCCGGTGTGCATTCAATGTTTCCCTCTGCCGTCGACATCAAAGACGGTGACGGCAATCTGCTGGTGACCTCCTATGCTGTGCACCGCCCCGACGGCAACTGGTCGTTGATGCTGGTCAATCGAGACGAGACCAATTCACACGCAGTGCGGGTTGTGTTCGAGGACGCCAAGAACAAGCGGGAAGCGTCGTTTTCGGGGCCGGTCACCTTTGTGACCTTCGGCAGCGAACAATATGTGTGGATCAACGACGGTCCCAACAGCCATGCTGATCCCGACAATCCGCCGGTGGCCACCACCATAAAAGGGGAATCGGGAACAATTTTCACGCTGCCAAAAGCTTCAATTACCGTGCTGCGGGGCAAGGTAGGCGCTCTGAAGGATTAAGTTTTTCAGTGAGGCCGGCCTTTCATCAACCGAACGATTCGGAGGAGAGATTGTATGAGAACAAACACTCGGCGAAATTTCTTTGGCAAGATTGCGACGGTGGTGGCTTTTGTAACTGGCGCACCGAAACTCTTCGGCGAACAAACTCCCGCTGCCGCACCTAAGGTTGGTAGCACACCCGCGGACGGGCCCGCCAAAGATACTCCTCGCGGCTCCAGCCTCGATCACCACACACTTAACGGGATCTACTATTTCTCTGGGACGGGTTCTAATGACGGTTATTCCAAAGAAGATCACGTCCTGGTGACTGACCCCTTCGAAAAACACGTCACTCGCACCATGGACGCGCTCAAGAAGTCGGTCGAGCGTGCCGGATGCACTATGGACAGCATCATCCATCTCCAGGTCTTTCTCTGTTTACCTCTTGCGGACGCCCCTGCACCGACCGGCAGGGCGCGCTTCGACGCACATAAAGCGCAGTACGATGCGTTGAATAAAATTTATGGCACCTATTTCTCTGCGGGTAAAGCTCCGTCCCGTGCATGCATGGCTGTCGAATGGATTCCCGGCGATTCGCTAATTGAAATGGTTGGCAGCGCGATGGTCGTCAATCCGCCCACACCACCTGCGGATCGATAATTCGGAAGCAAGTTGAAAGGGCGCTGCGCATGAATCTGAAATTTGGTTGGAATCGCCGATCGTTTCTGGCCGCCGTTGGGACCATATCAGGAGGGTTGTACGCTCCGGCCGAGTTAAACGCTGTGGGAATCTTGGGCAAGAAGGGCAAGTCTTCCACGCCGCCAGTGGACGGCAGCTCTATCGTCCCCATCACAACCGGCCTCGGCTCTACTGGCGACATTTACGCCGAGCTGGGAATCACACCTCTCGTCAACATCAACGGCACGCTCACCGTCATTGGTGGATCAGTGATGAGGCCGGAGGTCGTGGAGCTCATCCGAAGAGGCAACGAGCACTGTGTTTCGATCGACGAGCTTGAGATCGCAGCCGGTAAGTTCATCGCGAAACTATGCAAATCGCCCGTCGGATACACCGGTCTCGTGACCGGTGGCGCAGCCGCGGCCATGGTCGTAGGCTATGCCGGCATGATGACCGAAGACCTTGAGCCCCGCATGCGAGATATTCCCGACGTCAGCAGTTTTCCGAGGAACGAAGTCATCATCCAGAAGAGCCATCGATATCCGTTTGACCACCAGATCCGCCAGACCGGCGCAAAGCTGGTCGAAGTTGAGACGCGCGAAGAGATGATTGCGGCCATCAATCCGAAGACGGTGGCGATACACTTCACCAATATCCTCTCGGACAAGGGCAAGGTCAGTGGCCCTGAGACCGTCGCCATCGCCAAAGCCCATAACATCTATACCTTCAACGACGCCGCTGCAGACGTGCCGCCGAAAGAGCGGCTTTGGGAGTATCCGGCAATCGGCTTCGATATGGTCACATTTAGCGGGGGCAAGGACATCCGTGGACCACAGGCGTCGGGCATACTGATCGGCAAAGAGGAGTTAATCCGCTACTCCCTGCTGAACATGAGCCCGCAAGAAGACCGCATCGGCCGTTGCTGCAAGGTGGGCAAAGAGACTATTTTTGGCCTGCTCAAAGCTCTTGAGATCTTCGTGAGTCAGGACTTCGATGCCGAGTTGCGGATGTATGACGCGCGCGCACAGGTCATTACCGATGCGGTGAAGAAATTCGGAGTGACGCCGCTGCCTCGGGAGTTCAATCCTCAGGCTCTCGGCAATGTCACACCGCGTTACTCTTGGCACATCGATCCGACAAAGCTCAACATTAACGGACCGGAGGTTATCCAGAAATTGGCCGATACCCGACCAATCGCTGTTGGTAGCATGGGCGCTCGGGCGAGCGGTATGCGCGGACGCAATCCGGAGGCGCCTGTGGTTGACGATCATGGCGGTCATCATGGTCCTCCCAGAGACCCGAACACCTTCGGCTTTGCTGTCTGGCAACTCAAAGAGGGCGAGGACAAGTTGATCGCAGATCGCCTCGTCGAAATCTTTAGCGCAGTTCTGAAAGCTTAAACATTCTGGAAGATGAAGACTTGCCACCGGGGTTCAGCCCACATAAGCGCTCAGCTCAAGGAGTTGCAATCTAGGCTAGTGACGTGGAGCGGCTGTGGACTCCCTAACAATCAAGTCCGGCTGGACTTTACGGTGTACCGGGCTCACCACGGTGTTCTTACGCTGGGCGCGAATAGCTTCTAGCAGAATTTCCGCTCCTGATGACGCCAGGGTCTCCATGTGTTCCCGCACGCTGGTGAGGGCTGGATTATAAAACGCCGCTGCGGGAATATCATCGAATCCGATCACCGAACAGTCGACAGGTACTTTAAGGCCAGCGTTGATCAGGGCACGGATCGCGCCAAACGCGGTCATGTCATCGAACGCGACTAGCGCTGTGAAGGGAAGTTTCAGGGCCAGCAACTCCTTGGTACATTCGTACCCGCCTTCGTAGCTGGAAAACGGATCGCTCAAAGTCACAACCAGCCTGGTGTCCAGCGGGAGGCCGGCGGCAGCGGCGAACGTGCAAATTCCATTCCACTGATGCTGGCTGTCCACAATCATCCGCGGCCCGCGGATAAAAGCAATTTTGCGATGGCCGAGCTCGTAAAGGTGTCGCAGCGCCTGTCGAGTGCCGGCTTCATTATCGGTGGTCACACAACTCAAAGAATCCGTTTCAGGTTCCCGGCCAAGAATGACGGACGGAATTTTCGGGCTCTCCAGGGCGTTGAGAAGCTCCGACTCAAACGACAGCGAGTTCGCCAGGATAATCAGTCCTTCAACGCGGCGTGCCAGCAGAATCTGCAGGTACTTCTTGAACAAGGCGCGACTGTTTTGAATGTCGACCAAAAAAGGAAGATAGCTCGATCGCGAAAAGCTGCTTTCGATGCCGCGCAGAATCTGCGCACAATAAGGGTCCGCGATGTCCGGCACCATGACCCCAATCGTATGGCTTCGATGGCTCCGAAGCGCCTGCGCAAAAGGATTGGGATGGTAGCTCAGTCCCTCCGCCACATGGATGATGCGCTTCTTAGTGGACTCTGGAATGTAGCTTGCGAGCGGCGCGCCATTTAGAACCATCGAGACAGTGGTTGCGGAGAGGCCGCACTCTTTTGCCACGTCACGAATCGTGACCGTCGAACTCTCCCTGGCCTTGGATCGTGTTACGGCGTTATCCAGAGGAGTCTTCGTCTTCGATTTGACTTTGCGGGCGCGCACGGGTTAGTTTGCGAACTAGTTATTATCATAACTGCCCCGAATGGCGTCATGGGCTGCGGTTGCAAGCGAGGAACCTAGAAGGTGTACTTCAAGGCAAACTCGATCTGGCGATTGTCGGTCGCGGTGCTCGTGATCGCCGTACCTCCTGGTACATCGACCGCGGCGGACGACCCTCCTCCGGGCAATCCAAAATTGGGATGATTGAACAGATTGAAAAACTCAGAGCGGAACTCGATTTGCTGCGATTCGCCGATCTTGAAATTCTTTTGCAGCACCAGGTCGAAGTCGACAAGGTTGGGTCCGCGCAGGTCTCCGATCTTGGCATTGCCGAAGCTGTGTGCGGACTGCTGCCCCGGCGCCAACGGTGGCGCAACGAAAGCCGCCTGATTCACCCAGCAATCGAGAGTCTGATGGCCGGGGTTCGAGCATTGATAGTCACTCGCCTGCGAAGCCGTATTGAACGCGAAGTTATTGGGGTTCGCGATCTGATCGGGACGATAACTGAAGCTGCCCGTATTGCTCAGATCGTTTGACATGACCGCGTTCACCGCCTCGCCACTTTGCAGGCTGGTGATTCCCGCAACCTGCCATCCTCCGAGAAATGCGTCCGCAAATCCGTGGGCATCGCCCATGAACTTGCGCCCATGGCCAACCGGGATTTCATACAAGTAACTCACCGACAGACGATGTCGCAAATCGGGCGCGACCGCGCCGTGCTCCAGGTTGGGAAAATACGCGTTCTGCACGTAGCCACCTACGTTGCCATCCGCATTGCCGAGATTCTTGGCGAACGTATAAGCGGTGAGCACATTGAAGCCGTTCGAGAATCGCTTGTTCAGCGATGCCTGGAATGCGCTATAGAAAGATTGGAATTGGGGGAAGTCCAGAGGCAACACCTGGGTCATGTTCGGTTGCTGCGCGAAGTATCTACGCCCGAAGTTTGGAACACAATCGTTTGGATCGGGCCCGCAAAAGTTGGTGTCGAGAATCTGAGGAGCCTGGTTGAGATCACTGGCTTCGTGATTCCACAGATCGTACGAGCGGGTGCCCACATAACCAATCTGCGCGACCCAGTCGGGCGAGAATTGGTGCTGCACGCTCAGGTTCCATTCCAGAATGCGCGGCATCACGCGCCGGGGTCCAGTCGTTTTGACCGGGCCGGTGATATTAGTGGCACTTCCCACTGGCAGAGCGCTGGGAAAGCCGCTTGATATAAGTTGGCTCGCGGAAGGGATCGCGTTCGCGCTGAAGTTCGCGGCGTAGAAGCTGAGCTGCGGAGGGTTCAGGCCGAGGTCATCGAATATGTTTGCCTCCGCTGAATAAAACATTCCGAAAGCGCTGCGAACGACAGTATTCTTTGCGACCGACCACGAGAACCCAACGCGCGGTCCCCAATCTCTTTTGTCAAACTGCACTCCGGCGTGCGACACCGCGCCTTGGCCGTAGGAAGTCACGACAAGCGCACGATTAAGATCGAAGTTTCCGACGCTTCCGTTCGCAGGCGAGGTCAACTCGTAACGCAGTCCAATGTTGAGCGTGAAGCTGCTGCTGACGTGAAAGTCGTCTTGAAAGAACTCGGCGAGATCCCAGTAACGAGTGGGATACAGGCCGCCCAGCACATCCTGCTCATTGGCGATCGGCACGCCCAGCAGGACTTCCGCCAGCGCGTTACCACCGTTGGCAGTTGTCAGGTCGTTGGTATATCCACCGTCGAAATTGAAGAAGCCGCGTGGATTCGACAGCTGGAAAAAATTCCTCTGCTGCCTGCGAAAATCGATTCCGAACTTCAGAGAATGCTTACCGTGGATCCAGGTTAGCGTATCCGCAACTTGAAAAATATTCTCGAACACATGCTCGGGCAACCACTCGGAATCACCCAGTGAAGTGAATCCGGCGATGTCGATGTTGGTGAGGCCGCTCGAATTCGGATAGCCCGGCCGATTGACGTTCGGTATGCCAAGTTGCGTTCCCAGATCTTTGCCGAAATTGAAAGGCAAAGCATTTACGGCATAACGGAAATATCCGCCATGAAGATCGTTCAAGAATCGCTCCGAGAAAGTGTGCGTAAAACCAATGCCCAAGTGCTGGGCGCGGGAATCGCTGATACTCGGGCAGCAATCGGACCCGCCCCACAACGGGCCAAGTGGGCCCGGCTGCTGGCTGCGCACATCGCCGAAGCTGTAGGACCCGAAGACCTGATCCTTCTCGCTGAAGCGGTGATCCAGGCGAATGTCGAACGAATCCTGACTGTTCACCTGATTTTGATTGGCGAGATAGTTATCGGTGAGATCGTTGGGCGAAGTGGGCTGCGGATAGAAAGTCGCGATGTTCTGCCCAACGCCGTTGATCATGCCCGGCGGAATCACGTTGAACTGTCCGTTGTACTGGATGGGCGTTCGTAGCGAGACGATGCTGCCGTCCGCGCACTGATAGTTGGGATTTGTGCTGTAAGGATCGAAGATGGTTCCGGTATCGAAGGTGTCGGCAGGGCTTGGGGTAGCGCACGGGGAGAATGTCTGTCCCGTCAACCGGTTGGTGAAATCTCCACTTCGCTCCGCAGCAGTGGGTACAGTCGACAAGAACGGATTGCTCGCTCGCAGCCGTGATCCTTCATAGTCGCCGAAGATAAACGTCTTGTTTTTCCGGATCGGCCCACCCAGGAATGCTCCAAACTGATTTCGCTTGAAGGGCTGCTGGCCTTGGTTGAAATAGTTGACCGCATCCAGTTTATCGTTGCGAATAAACTCGTACGCTCCGCCGTGGATCTTGTTTCCGCCCGACTTCAGCACGACGTTCACGGCGGCGCCACCGCGCCCAAACTCCGCGCTCATCGAATTCTCTTCTGTCTTGAACTCCTGGATCGCATCCGGCGGGGGCAGCACGATAACCCCACCCAGACCAAACTCATTATTGTCGACACCGTTCAGCAGGAAGTTATTGTTCGAAACCCGAAGACCATTCACCGAGATGGCCTCATTGGCGCGCTGGTTTTCAAAAACGCCGCCGCTAACGTTCGACCCCGTCTGGCCCCCGTTTGCGCCCGGGCCCAGGTAGGCCAACTGGATGAAGTTTCTTCCGTTGAGCGGCAGGTCAGAAATTCTGCGCTCGGTCTCTATTGTTCCCAGGGAAGACGATTCTGTTTGCAGCAGAGGCGGGGCACCCGTCACCTGAACCGTTTCCGTCGCGGATCCGAGTTTCAGAAGTAGATCGACGCGCACGCTCTGATTCACCGCAACATCCACGCTCGACTGAACGGTCGTTTCGAAACCCTGCTTCGTCGCCGAGACCGAATACGTGCCAATCCTCAAGAGATTCGCTGTGTAGTTCCCCTGGTCGTCTGTCGTGAGATGGACCAACTGGCCGGTTTCGTGATTCGTAATTGTGATCCGTGCACTCGCGATCCGAGCGCCCGAGGGGTCAGTAACGGTGCCAAGGACAGCGCCGCGGTCAACCTGCGCCGCAGCCGGAAAAGTGGCAACCAGGAGAAGACAGAAGTACGCCAGGCAGAGAACAAGGTAGTCGACTCGGCGAAACATAAGCCCCCCTTCGGCGCAGACGCCGGCCGTTTTCTGGGACCGACCGGCGCTCTGCATGAACTGATTTATTAAACCGATTGAATCCTGATGCAACTTGCAGGCCGCTGTCAAGCACAAATGCAGTATTCACCGGCCATTTACTGGATTGCCGATATTCATAGCGTAAATTTTCTCTTGACATTCACGGCATATAAAGTGCAGCTTAGAATCGTTTTATTAAATCCTTATACTGGTATGTGAGACTCGCATGCGCCCTGCCTTGGCTTGTTCTTTTCTCATGCTCTTGTCCGCCCTCCCTGTTCTGGGCCAGCAGACTCGCCTTGAGAATCTGCAAAATAAAACGATCCTCATCTTCACTCCTCATCCTGACGACGACGTCTTTGGAGCAGGCGGGACCATCGCGTTACTCAACCGCAATCACAACAAGGTCTACATCGTCGTGTACACGAATGACGACAAGGGCTCCTACGATCCGGAAATGAGTTCTCAGCGTCTCGCGCGGATTCGACGCGCCGAGCAGGAAGTCTCCGAAGGCCTGCTGGGCACCCCCAAAGAGAACATTTCCTGGATGGGCTACGACGACGGCATGTTGGAGTACGCGCCTCAACCGAAGTTAACTGAGGAGGCCACGGCGATCATTCGCCGCGTTCGCCCCGACGTTCTTCTGAGCGTTGATCCCGGAGAATGGTTTGAGCGCTGGCACAAAACCGACCACCGCATGGCCGCCTTCAACACCATCGACGCGGTCCGTGCCGCCGAGTTCTGGCTCTATTTCCCCAATCAAAAATTGCAGATGGGCCTGGAACCGTATCAGGTTCCAGAGATGTATTTCTTCTACCCTTCGCCGCACGAGGCAAATTACTTCGTCAACATCGACAGCGTGGCGGAGCTGAAACTCGATGCCGCGTGCAAACAAGTGAGTCAATTCGAACCGGCAGTCCACAAATATCGCGCGGACTGGGATCCGAAGGATATGGAAAAGGCCAAGGCCGACATGCGCCACGAACAACCGCGCAAAGATGGACACTACGTGGAAGCCTTCCGCTACGCAACCGGGTTCAACCAATATTAGGGCCTATTTATAAGGAGAAAACAGATGTCCGCATTGGCGCTGCTTGGGGGAGGGAAAGCAAAACACAAGCCGTTTCCCGTTTGGCCATACTATGACCACAATGAAGAGCAGGCTCTGAAGGAAGTACTCGAGAGTCGCATCTGGTGGCGCACGCCGGGGACTAAAACACTCGAGTTCGAACGCGCCTTCGCCAAGTTTCACGGAGCGCGCCACGGAATCGACGTCACCAACGGAACCGCCGCACTCGAAGTGGCTATGGCTGGCCTCGGAATCACCGCTGGAGACGAAGTGATTGTGCCGAACTTCACCTTTGTCGCCACCGCCAGCGCAGTGTTGTTTGCCAACGCGCTTCCGGTGCTGGTGGACGTTGATCCGGAGACCTATTGCATCGATCCCGATCTCGTGGAAGCCGCGGTCACTCCGAGAACAAAGGCGATCATCGCGGTGCACATGGGCGGACATCCCGCCGATCTCGACCGCCTGAAAGAAATCGCAGCCAGCAAGGGAGTGGCGCTGGTGGAAGATTCTTCGCACGCGCACGCCAGTGAATGGCGAGGGCAGCGCATCGGCACGTTCGGCGTGGCGAGCACTTTCAGCTTTCAGGCCAGCAAACTGATGACCGCCGGCGAAGGCGGAATGATTATTTCCAATGACGATACGTTCGAGGTGCAGGCGCGATCAGTGCACGACTGCGGCCGCATGCCGGGCGAATGGTTCTATAGCCACTTCATTTATGGCTCTAACTATCGCTTGAGCGAATGGCAGGGCGCCGTCCTGAGCGTGCAGTTAGGCCGTCTTGACGAGCAGACGAAGAAGCGACACGCAAACTCCCGGATACTTGACCGCTTGTTGCGTGAGATTCCCGGCATCACTCCGCAAAAGCTTGACGAGCGCTGCACGCGTAACGGCCAGTACGCCTATATCTTTCACCTGAACAACAAGAAGTTCGCGAAAATCACCACGGAACGTTTCATCGCCGCCATGAACGCGGAAGGAATTCCCAACCAGGCAAGCTATCCGCCGCTGCATGAACTACACATGTTCAAGAATGGTGAGTATCGCAAGCGCCTCAGCGGAAAGCAGGCGAAACAGAAGCATGCGTTCTTGAGGAGGAAATTCCCAGTGACGCAGAAAGCCGCATGGGAGACGGTTTGGATTCCCCAGCCCGCATTGCTTGGCGATGAAGAAGACATGCACGAAATCGCCGCCGCTCTTTCGAAAATTCAGAAGAACGCGAAAGAACTGGCCTGAGCCTGGGGCACTTCACGACCATGCTCGAGCGATTCTCATACCGAGGCTGGACCAATGCGTACAAGCTGTCCAATGGGACCATCGATCTCATCGTCACCGCCGACGTTGGTCCGCGCATTCTCTCCTATGGTTTTTGCCGCGGACAGAACCTACTCCATGAAGTTAACGAACATTCCGGTAAAACTGGAGGTTCGGAATTTCGTCTCTACGGCGGACATCGACTCTGGGTCTCGCCCGAAGTCGAGCGAACGTACTATCCCGACAACGCTCCCGTCACTGTCAGTGACCACGGGAACGCTGTCCGGTTCACCGCACAAACAGAGGCTTTGGTCCCGGGAACGAACCTGCAAAAAGAGTTTGAGATCGAGCTAGCGGAGTCGGGTTCGCACGTCCGGATCACACATCGCATCCGCAATCACGACTTGCAGCCGACTACGCTTGCGCCATGGTCGCCTACGATGATGCGCGCCGGTGGTTTCGCGATCTTGCCCTTGCCTCCGAGAGTGGCGATGGATAAGAATCACTACCTGCCTGTCGGAGTCCTCGGCATCTGGTCCTACACCGACTTCGCCGATCCCCGCTGGATCTTCAGCACTGATTACATCCAGTTGCGGCAAGAGAAGAATCCGCTT
>Ga0265338_10010974_pt1 | contig 10528 bp, 9 predicted proteins | sample 42126metaG_FD_193579 | JGI IMG/M metagenome (GOLD analysis project Ga0265338, IMG submission 193579) | Rhizosphere microbial communities from Carex aquatilis grown in University of Washington, Seatle, WA, United States - 4-21-26 metaG | ecosystem: Host-associated > Plants > Roots > Rhizosphere >... | reverse complement strand
CAGCGCTTCGCCGCCCGCCGCTTCGATTTCGATAACGAGCGAAGCGAGCTTCTCCACGTTGCGCGCAGCGACGGCCACCTTCGCGCCAGCTTCAACGAGAGCAAGCGAAGTGGCGCGCCCAATTCCTTGCGACGCACCCGTGACCAAAGCGACTTTGTCTTTCAGGGAAAACATGCGGCTAACTTTCCGGCGCTTCGGCGCGCGCCTGTGCGATTTTGTCGAGCGTGGCTTGCAGGCTCGCCGCGTCCTCCACGTTCAGGCCGCGTACGGAGCGGTCAATCTGCCGCAGCAATCCCAGCAACACCTTGCCCGGCCCCACTTCGACGAACACGGTCACTCCGCTTTCCACCATGTCGTGCACGGAATCGAGCCAGCGAACGGGCTGCGTCACTTGGCGGATCAAGGCCTCGCGTGCATCATCGCCGGACGTGCCCGCTTCCGCGTCCACGTTGTTGATCACCGGAAAGCGCAGATCGAGAAATTTCGTCGCGCGCAGATCTGGTTCCAGCCGCATTTGTGCAGGCGCCATCAGCGCGCAATGGAAGGGAGCGGAAACGGGGAGGATCACGGCGCGCTTGGCTCCGCTCTGCGAAGCAATTTCCACCGCGCGTTTCACTGCCGCGGCGCTGCCGGAAATCACGGTCTGCTCGGGGGAATTCATGTTGGCCGGTGAGACCACGTCGCTCTCCGCAGCTTTCTTGCAAACTTCGGCCACATCGGAAGGCGAAAGCCCAAGAATCGCCGCCATCGCGCCCTCACCGGCGGGAACAGCCTCCTGCATGTAACGCCCACGCTGGCGGACCAGCTTGACCGCAGCGGAAAATTCAATCGCCCGCGCTGCAACCAGTGCCGAGTATTCACCCAGGCTGTGCCCAGCGGCGAAATCCGGCTTGATCCCCTTGCTTTCCAGCACACGCCACGCGGCCACGGAAACCGTCAGGATGGCCGGCTGCGTGTTTTCCGTGAGCCTCAGATCTTCGTCGGAGCCTTCAAAGCAGAGCTTCGAGATGGAAAAGCCCAGTGCGGAGTCCGCTTCGTCGAAGACGGATCGCGCCTCGGGAAAGTGTTCCGCGAGATCGCGGCCCATGCCGGAATACTGCGAGGCCTGGCCCGGAAATAGAAATGCAAGTTTGCTCATGCGAGATTACGGTCCGATACTGCTCAGCCGCGTGCGGCGACGGCGGCGGTGGCAGCGGAAAGCTCCTGTTCGATTTTTTCATTGATGCGCGCGCGGCAGAGTTCGGTGGCCACGCGTATGGCGTTCTTGATTGCATTCGGATTCGACCGGCCATGGCCGATGATCGTAATGCCACGGACACCGAGCAGCGGGGCGCCCCCCGTTTCAGAATAATCGGTCCGCTTCCGAAAATCGTCGAAAGCGCGCTTCGAAAGTGCGTAGCCGATCTGCGATGCCAACCTGCTCTTGATTGATTTCTTCAGCATGGCTCCGATGTGTTCCACCAGCCCCTCGCTGATCTTCAAGGCGATGTTGCCGATGAAGCCATCGCACACAATCACGTCCACGTTGCCGCGAAACACGTCGCGCCCCTCCACATTGCCCGTGAAATGAAGCGACGTCTGCTTCAAGCGGTTTGCAGCCTCGCGCGTCAGCTCGTTGCCTTTCATTTCCTCTTCGCCAATCGAAAGCAGGGCAACGCGCGGTTTCTTCACGCCCCAAATCGCGCGGTAATAAATCTCGCCCATCACGGCAAACTGCTCGATCTGCTCGGGCTTTGAATCCACGTTCGCGCCCACGTCCAGGATCACCGAAAACTTCTCTTTCATGTTCGGGAACGGCGCAGCCAGCGCGGGGCGGTCCACCGAAGGCAGCGTCCCAAGCACAAATCGCGCCACGGTCATCGCGGCCCCGGTGTTGCCCGTGGTCACGAACGCGTCCGCTTTCCCGTCGCGCACCAGCTTCGCAGCCACATGCATCGAGCTGTCTTTTTTGCGCCGGAAAGCTTGCGACGGCGAATCCGTCATCGCGATGATTTCCGTTGCGTTCACGATCTCGATCGGCAGCCCGCGGATTTTGTGGCGGCTCAGTTCCTGCTTCACCACACTCTCCACGCCGACGAGCAAGATGCGGACGTCCAACTCGCGCGCCGCGAGGATCGCTCCTTCGACTTCCGCACGAGGGGCATGGTCGCCCCCCATAGCATCAAGCGCAACGGTGGTCATATGGGCACCAATTCTGAATGGCAGGCGAGGGAAACTTAGGCCGTCTTGGCCCCGGTGTCAATCACTTCACGGCCCTTGTAGTGGCCGCAGTGGGGACATGCCTGGTGCGGCAGCTTCTTTTGATGGCAATTCGGGCATTCGCCGGGATGCAACCGGTGAAGATGATCGTGCGCGCGGCGTGTGCTGGTACGGCGCTTGGAATGACGTCGCTTTGGATTAGGCATTACAACTCCTCTTGGCAGGCCGCGACTCAGGGCGGCTGAAATGGAAAGGATTAGTGTAGCGTTTTATTGCTTTTTGAACCAGTCCTGCTTCAAACGGGCGAGGGGAGCGAGCCGGCCTTCAGGGGCATGCTTCTCGCAGCGGCATTCCTCGTTGTTGAGGTTGGCGCCGCAATGCGGGCAAAGGCCGCGGCAATCACTGCGGCAGATTGCTTTCATCGGAAGCGCCAGATTGATTTGTTCGGCTAGCACGTCCGCGAGAAAGAGTCCGTCGCCTTCGAAAAAGGCAAGCTCGGTGTCGTCCGTATTTAAATGAAATTCGTCTTCCTGGGCGATCGAAGTCATCGGGCGGTAATACAAATCGAAATCGCGGCTGATTTCTTCCACCAGCGTATCCAGGCACCGCGCACAAACCATTTCCACGCGAGTGTGCAGATTCCCGTAAATCCGGATCTGCCCCTCCACGAGTTCCGCCGTCGCACGCACCTCGAGAGGCTCCACCTGGCGGAATTCGCCCGAGTGGAAATCGAGAGTCCCCGGGGAATAGCTCTTCCCGATGCGAGTCTTTCGAAGCCCGAGTTCGTTGACGTCCAGAAACATGAAGGTTTCCCTGCTTTTTCGCAGTGAAATCACATTATATGTCGCGTACTTGGCTTGTCAAGGAAGCCATCCTTGGAAGGTTCTTATTCTTAAACGAATCCTCGGCGTGAAATCGACATATCATGGGCGAGACTGAAGAAGGTATTGCAATTTAAGAGATTCAAGGGCAGGCTCATCCTCGCTGTATAATGAATACAATCCGACCACGGCGCTTCCCGCGGAGGCCTGATGTCCCTTTCTCAAAGACTTTTTGGCATTTCTGCATTCGCCGTTCTTGCCGTCGGATTTCTGATGAGTCGGACCGCCGCAGTCCCGTCACAACACGTTCGAGCCAGCTCGAAAGCGGCATCCGTGATTATCCGCTCGGCGGCAAAGTTCGATGTTTCGGCGCCGCTGGCGTCGCTGCATATCTCGGATTCGCCGACGCAGGTTGCCGAATGCGAGGGCGCAGCGTGCGGGACGTCACCGGGCGATTCTGGTTCTTCAGCGGAAGCCGATGCCGACGCCGATGCGCCCCTGCAGGAACATCATGAGGAGCCCATTCCTCCTCCCACCCCGGCGCCTGCAATCACCGATGCAGGCGCTGCCGTGGAGCAAACGTCGCAAGGCAAGCGGCCAAATGTGCCAATGCTCGAAAGTTTCGACGGGCTGGGCGTTGGGTTCGTGGGTCCTCAAGGAACTGGAATGTTCCGGAACCCTTCCGATAGCAGCCTTGCTGTGGGCCCGGACCATATCGTTCAGATCGTCAACTCGCGCATCGCGGTTTATTCAAAGAAGGGCAAGCGCTACGACAAGACTGGCACGGTGATTTATGGCGCCGTACCAACGAACACAATTTTCGCCGGCTTCGGCGGCGCTTGCGATGCACGCAACAGCGGCGACGCCGTTGTACGCTACGATCAGTTAGCGGGCAGATGGCTCATTGTGATGCCGATGTTTTCGCGCATCGCTCCCGGTGAATATCCTGAATCCCCAACTGCTCCTGCGCCCGCTCTCCCAGGCCAATTTGCAAAACCCGGCCAGGTCTCGACGCCCGGGGCAGCCACCGCTATGTCAGCGAACCCCCCTCAGCCGCCTCCTCCGGGACCACGCGGCGAAAGGCCGCCCGAAAAACAGGAAGGCGTTTGGGGAATGTGTTACGCAGTGAGTACGGGGCCAGACCCACTCGGCACATATTATCGTTACGTCTTTGAACGGACCCTGTTTCCGGACTATCCGCGCCCCGCGATTTGGCCCGACGGCTACTACATTCCCACCAGCACGGGTGACAACGTGATTCAGAAACACGATTGCATCGCCGACCGCACCAGGATGCTCGCCGGCCAGCCCGCCACGGAGCAGTGCATCATCATTGATGGCGTGAACTTTTTGAATAACGCCGATATTGATGGCGCCAACCTGCCGCCCGCTGGAGCGCCCAACATCATGATGGCCGACGGCGGCACGCAACTTCACAAAGTCTTCGAAGACGACGGAATCTATTTCTGGAAAGTTCACGTGGATTGGAACACGCCCGCAAATACGAAAGCGGATGGGCCAGTGAAAATTCCCGTTGCTCCGTATCACTACCTCTGTAACGGCCAGCTCACCAGCTGCGTGCCGCAGCCCGGAACCGATCGCCGCCTCGACGTGCAAGGCGACAAACTGATGCAGCGCCTCGTCTATCGCAAGATCGGCGGACGCGAATCAATTCTTGCTTCTCATTCCGTCGCAACCAAGGCGGGCGGCGGAGGAATTCGCTGGTATGAATTCCGCCTCGACAAAAAGCGTGATGCGTTTCTCTATCAGCAGGGCACGTACGCGCCGGATCAGTTCTACCGTTTCATTCCGAGCATCGCGATGGATAAGAAAGGCGACATCGGCCTTGGCTATTCATTCGGAGGCACGCCGAATTTCACGGGGCAGCGATTCGCAGCGCAGAAAGCGGGCGACCCGAAGGGCACACTGTCTCTGCATGAAACTGTGCTCGCTGAGGGCGAAGCGTCGCAGACGAACACGTTGCGCTGGGAAGATTACGTGACGACCGCGATGGACCCAAGCGACGACTGCACATTTTGGTACGTTGGCGACTACATGAAGAAAGATGCGGCGACCAATTCTACTCTGGTGACAAATTACGCGACAAAAATCGGGTCTTTCCGCGTGCCCGGCTGCAAGGGCGGAAAATAACGGCGGATCATTCCAATTGTTCGCGAAACTGGCGCAGGAGGAATTGGTCCGTCATTCCCGCGACGTAATCGCACACAACACGATGGCGCGGCTCGCGTTCGGCCAATTCCGCATAGTGCTTCGGCATGCGCGAAGGCTGCTCCATATAGAAATTGAATAGGGCGCCGAGCGCGGCCACCGACCGGTCGCGATCTTCAGCAATTTCGGGGCGCGAGTAGAGGCGCGCGAATAGAAACTTTTTCAACGTTAAGTTTTCCGCCGCAATCGCGGGAGAAAACGCTGCAAGACGCGTGGGATTCCGGCGCACATCGTCAGTAGTTTCCACGTCGCTTGCTTCGGCCTGGCGGCGCGTGTTTTCGATCAGGTCCGTCGTAAAGCGATCGAAGATGTGCCTCATGGCCTCGTTGAATTTCAGCTTGTGAAGTCCCTGCGGGTGCTGGCGATCCACTTCAGCAAAAGCCGCGTCGAACAAAGGCACCTCCGCGCGCAACAAATCGAAATCGAGCAGGCGTGCTTCGAAGGCGTCGTCCAAATCGGCGGTGTTGTAAGCGATTTCGTCCACCAGGTCAATCAGCTGCGATTCGAGAGGCGGGCGCTGGTCGAGAAAATATTCCGCAAGCTGCGGAAACTCCGCGGCGGAATAATCGCGCGAATGCTTGATGATTCCTTCGCGCACCTCGAACGTGAGATTCAAGCCTGGAAAGGCGAGATATCGTTGCTCGAATTGCTCGACGATGTGGAGCGCATGGAGGTTGTGGTCGAATCGCTCGCCGTGCTCGCGCATTCGCTCGTCGAGAAGTTTTTCGCCGGCATGGCCAAAGGGCGGATGGCCGATGTCGTGGACCAGCGCCAGCGCTTCGACGAGATCCGTATTCAGTTCCAGCGCGCCTGCCACTGTGCGCGCCACCTGCGCCACTTCGAGTGTGTGCGTCAGGCGGTTGCGAAAATGATCCGAGAAGCGCGTGGAGAAAACCTGCGTTTTCGCTTCGAGCCGCCGGAACGCACGCGAATGGATTACGCGGTCGCGATCGCGCGCATAGTCGTTGCGGTATGGATGCGGCGGCTCGTAGTGGCGGCGCCCGCGAGTCTGGCGAACGTCCATTGCGTAGGTTGCTGGCATTTTCGTTTTCGATTTTAGTGCCGTTGCCGTTTTTTCGGAATTGGCCATAATGTGCTGCTTTGCTGTTTACCGTAAGGCAGAAAATGTTTTCTCCTGTGTTTTGTTGGAGTTACGAAACTTTTTGATCCCTGTGCGGCAGATTAGTAATTCGGTTTCGGTCCCCCGGCATATTGCTCCGTGGGCACAGATGCCTCCCGATGTGCAGCCCAGCATTTCATCCGCCGGGCGCAGGAGCGAGTTGTGGGTGCAGCACATAAATTTCCAATTCGTATTATATCATGGATGGGTTCATCGAATAGGAATCGATCTTGTCCTCAAATGATTTCTGAAGAACAAATCTGGAAGAGGCTGCGGACGATTTGCTTGCGCCTGCCTGGCGCCGCGGAAGGGCTCAGCTTTGGCCATCCCACTTTTCGCGTGGATAAGAAAATGTTCCTCGTAATGGAAGAATATAAAGGCGAGCTCGGGATTTGCCTGAAGGTGGGGAAGCTGCTGCAGGGAATATTCCTCGAAGATCCTCGATTTTTTAGCACGCCATACATCGGCAAGCATGGGTGGGTTACGCTACGCCTTCGTGCCGCGCCACTGGATTGGAGCGAAGTCCGCGAACTCGTGAAAGGCAGCTACGATTTGGTCGCTCTGAAGAAACCGGCAAGAAAGAAACCCATACGTCCGGGTTAGACGACCTCTTCGACTCCCTTTGCAGTCTGTTGTTTTACCTCACGCAGGGAATTCGATTTTTTCGGTCTTGAAGAGCAACACGCCAACGACTACGAACCAGATTCCCTCGCAGAGCATCACCATGCCAAAGCCGTGGGCGTTCAGCCGGAGATGGCCGGAGAACAACGCAATGAGAGTGACCGGCGCTAGAATGGCTCCGTAAATCGCCACGCCTCGAGCCAGCTTTCCGCTCCGGAGGATGGAAACCGACCAGAGAGCAATGGCGACGGATGAAGCCACGACATACAGTTGCGCGAATGCCTGATTCTGGCGGAAGTTGTAATTGAGCACCATGTGCCACATGTCGATCGATGAAGGTGCGGCCGCCGCCATTTGCCTTCCGAGGACCGGCGCAATCAACCCATCGGCCACTGCGGCGTTCATTACGGCGATTAGAGCAAATGTGTACGTCACGAGCGCCGCCATCGAGAAGCAATCGGGCGATTCCAAATGTCGCGACAGCCCCCACGCTCCGAGGAACAAGAAAGGCAGGGCGGCCAGCGCCACCGCATGTACAGCCACCAGCATTCGCGCTGCGGATTCAAGTTGCCCCGATGCGAAGAGATCGTGGCCCGTGGGGTGCAGGACCATGATAATAATCCCGATGACCGATCCTGCGATGAGCGCCACGCCGCTCTTGCGATTGTTATTCATAGCGCCGGACTGTAGAGAAGAAGCGCGCGGCGGTCAACAACCATTCGCAGAAAATGGCAGGGAATCGAACAAAGAGGCGCCTAATGTCCGGAAAAATTAAATATTCGATGAAGAAACCGGTTTCGGCTGAAGCGCAGAAGACCAATCGTCGCGTGCGGCGAACCCGAAACCTGCTGGGCGACGCGCTGGTGGAACTCATGCACGAGAAAGCGTTCGCAGACATCAAGATTCAGCACGTGCTCGATCGGGCCGGAATTAGCCGCTCGACTTTTTATGCGCACTATTCGGACAAGGACGATTTGTTCGTGAGTGACGTCGATGAATTCTTTCAGGGAATGGCTACGATGCTCTCACGCCAGCGCGAGGCCTCAGACCGTGTGGCGCCCGCGCGCGAGATATTTGCTCACCTCGCCGAGGCTCGCAAATTTTATGATGCTCTGGTCGCGTCGGGCAAGGTTCACGATGCTATGGAAATGGCGCAAGGGCATTTTGCTCGCGGGATCGAACAGCGTCTGGCTGAATTGCCACGGGCAAAGGGAATTTCTCCGCGCGAGCGGCCCGCAATTTCAAACGCGTTTGCCGGGTCGCTTCTGTCTCTGCTGAAATGGTGGATCAATCACGGCAACCCTGGATCGCCCGCGCAAATGGATGATACGTACCACCGGTTGGTTTGGAGCGGCATTGGGGGCTCAGGTCATGGCACCACACCTCAACTAGCGAGACGCACTTTGGTAAAGGGTTAGTTTGCTCAATCGATTCGGCTGTGGTGGCACGAGCATCTGTTGCGGCGGACTTATGCACTTTGGCCGAAGCATGCGGTCAATGGACAGCCAGGAGTGGCTGTCCCACCAAAACCGATCCGTTGTTTGCGCTTTCGAAAAGCTAGTTGCGGATATCCACTGGCAACAAGAACCCCCGAGCTGACTAAGGCGCCGGCGGCAATTGCAGCACTGGGTTTTGCGGGAAGAAATCGAAAGGCCGCAGGACGAAGTCGTGCCACATGACGGGCATTACGGGCCAGTCTTCGGCGCGCGGCGAATGATGGAAGCCGAGTGTGTACCACGCCACGATGTCCGTGTTCTCGATGGGACGGTCCGCTTTGGTCCAGGTGGCGATGCCGTCGTCTCCCTTGCTTTCTGTGGGATAGACGCCGGCGGCGAAGCGCTCGTCTGGTTTATAGGGCGTGACCCAAAGTTGGTGGGTTGAAAACGCGGCAACTTTTTGCGGGCCATCATCTGGATCTAGTATGGAAGTTGCCGTAGCGCCGGGCATCAATTCGTACCCGGTGGGATAGCCGAGCGGGCCTTTCACGTTCGGATTGATGAAATGCCACATGGCCGGCCTGTCCATGTGTAGATCCATCATGGCGTCTTTTTCGGTCTTGGCGATGGAGGGTTCCACGACCCAGATGCTTTTGCGCGCGGGATTGTCCAGCGCGCGCTTCACCAATCTGTCGGCCATGAAGCTGTTGTTGACGCCGTCCACATCCACATCGAGGCGGAACGAGAAGAAGTGGTCGTGGTTCACGCCGATGGTGTTATCCGCGACGAAGTGGCCGAATTCGTCGGGAGCACCTGCCATGGCGTGGCTGCTATCACCGCCCGCGGCATTTTTCGCCTTCACGGATTTGGTCTCGATGATGCCCGTGGCGCCGACGGCGACGCGCAGATTTCCGTCGCGTTCAAAGCGCCAGTCGATCACATAATCGTAGTTTCCAATCACGGCTGCGGTGCGCAGGACGAGGACGCGTGCCGCACTTCCCACGCTTTCGTGTTCCTCAAAATGGCGCCACGCTGGATCGCCGCTGTAGCTTTCGAAGAGACACGCTGACCGCGAGTGTATTTCGGGCATGCCGTGTTCGTCGGGCACCAAGGCATCCACATAGACTGCGTTTGACGGGCAGTCCATATCCGGCCGCAGCGGTTTCAGAATGCCCGTGTGATAAAACTCGCCGGCGTCAATGAATACGCGCGTGGCCCAGCCGATTGCGGGGTCCATGTAGGGAACATACAGCTCGGATATTGAGCCTTCATAAAGCACGGAGCGGAAGCGCGCTCCATCCTGGATTCCGGCCAGATTCACGACTGCGCCGACGCGGGGATCGAGGCGGAAACGGAACCGCCAGTTTTGCCAGGAGACTTCGCCGCCCTTCATCTGAAAGCTGGGGCCCAGCGGCTGCGAGACGCTGATTGGGGTGGTGCCGGGAAGCGCAGCGGTGGGGAGCTCCATGTAATTTACGGGCGCTTGCGAAACGGGAACGGGGCCTTCGTCAATTACTTTCAGAATTTTCTTATCGGTGGCATCCACTTCAACCTGCAAACCTTCAACCTCGCGGCTCCACGAAACGTAAACGCCGTGCGTGTCCGCGCAAGTGCCCATCATGATGCGATGGCCTTCGAGCTCGGGCAGGGCGAAGTAACCAAAGGGATCGGCAAAACACACGACAGGAACCAGGTCGGTGATCCCGCGCGCCTTAAGCGCTGCAATCACGCGGGGATCTTTCTTCATGAGCTCGCCCAATTCTTTGAACTCGCTGGTGACCACGGGAGCTTGCACATCGGTGCGTTCTTTCCAGGATTCGAGTTTGTGCCCTGCAATATCCACCAGAGCTTCGATCGTGACGCCCTTGCGGAGGAGAATCACCTCTGCTTCGCGAAAAATGGGGTCACCGGGTTTCCAGGCGAGGACTTTGGCCTTGGGAGGTTCGTGCAGCAAGACGCTGTTGGTGATCGTGTCCGCGTCCATTTTTCCGGAGTCGCGGAGGACGTCGTAAACGGTCCAATATTCCTGTGTTTTCAAGGCGTCGAGTGGATGTTGAGGAGGCAGATTCTGGGCGCCAAGCAGCGACTGGAAAAATATCGTG
>Ga0265338_10010973_pt1 | contig 10531 bp, 10 predicted proteins | sample 42126metaG_FD_193579 | JGI IMG/M metagenome (GOLD analysis project Ga0265338, IMG submission 193579) | Rhizosphere microbial communities from Carex aquatilis grown in University of Washington, Seatle, WA, United States - 4-21-26 metaG | ecosystem: Host-associated > Plants > Roots > Rhizosphere... | reverse complement strand
GCCTTTTCAGCGAGTCAAATCTGATTAGCGATTTGGAGCAGCTTTTGAAATGCCCCAACAGAAATTATTCAGAAATAGCGGAGTCTTTGAGGATGATCCTTTTGAAAACCCAAGACGAATTAAGCGTTCGTAGTTTCGTTTATGTTCCATTCGGCAAAGACCAATATCTTGAGCGGAATGATTTGTTTGGTGATGAAGTTGGGCAAGCATGTTCCGATGAAATTAACGCACACATTAAAGATGCGGGCAATTGTTTGGCGGCAGACCTGAACACTGCCGCCGTTTTCCATCTTATGCTGGTTGCTGAGTTTGGGATGCGCGCTTTAGCCATAAAACTAAAAGTGAAGTCGAAGAACATTCCAACCAAAGAGGCCGGGTGGTCGAAACTCATTGAGGGAATCAAAAAGAAGATTGAAATTCGAGCGGCGAAGAACGAGAAGAAACAAAGCAAAAAGGAAAAAGAGTTTCTCAAATATTGTCGGTTAGCTAACGAACAAATTTTTTTCTTCAAGGAGATTTGGCGTGATAACACTATGCACGCGATGGTTCGTTTCAATGAATCGGAAGCTTTGGGCGTGTTTGAGCGCGTTAAAAAACTCATGCAAATACTAGCCACAAGAATTCCGCTAAAATAGACTCAAAAAAACAAAGACGCCGCCGGTGCTTGTAACACCAACGGCGTCGCAACCAAAGGCCTTAGACCTAAAGTTGCGTATCTTGCGATACACGCAAAATTTAAGTCTTGGCCGAGAAAGGTCAAGTGACGTGTTACTGCTGCCACGGAAGGGCCACCAAGTTTGGCCGATTTGAAAATAAAAACCGAATCGTTCAACGCTACCGTTGCGGACGGTGCAACCGGACATTCAGCGAGGATCAACCGCTGGACGGAATGAGAATTGACCACAAGAAAGCTGTTCAAATTATCAAACTGCTTTGCGAGGGCATGGGAATCAGGGCGACTGCCCGGCTGGTGGATTGTCACCGAGATACCGTTATGTCCGTCCTAGAAGCGATTGGACGCCAGTGTGCCGCCCTGCTGGACGCCAAAGTCCGTTATATCAAGGCCGATCAGGTCCAGACGGATGAAATCCATACGTTTGTCGGCTGCAAACAGCGGCGAATGGCTAAAACAGATGACGATGACGGGCGCGGTGATTTCTTCACCTTCCTGTCCATTGACCGCGATAGCAAACTCATCATCAACTGGAAAACGGACAAGCGAACTCCTGCGACAACCGAGGATTTTCTTTACGACCTGAAAGCCAGAATGCTTGACCGCCGTTTCCAGCTTACCACCGATGCTTACGGTGGCTATTGCCGGTCTAAGGTTGGCGGTGTCGGCGAAGTGTTCCGAAATTTTCCCATTGATTACGCGACGGAAACCAAAGTCTATGGCTACCAGCAAATCGCCCCGTTCCGATTCGCCGTAACCGTGCAACGCATAAAGCGTAAGCCACGGATCGGCAATCCTGACATGACGCTGGCCACAACCTGCCATTGCGAACGGATGAATTTGTCTGTCCGACAATTCACCAAGAGATTTAACAGGGCAACGCTTGGCTATTCCAAAACGCTGCAAAATCTGCGTTACGCCGTAGCCCTGTTCGTGGCACATTTCAATTACTGCCGCGTTCATTCTACAATCAAACAAACACCGGCACAGGCCGCGCATTTGACGGCAGAGGCTTGGACGGTCGAACGGCTGATTGCAGAGTGTTCCAAATACTGAATTTATGAAAACTACCAACAAACTGACAGGACAACACCCGCGCCCGCGTTGGCGAAAATTTCCTTCACTGCGCAAATCACAACACGCTTACACCACGTTTTTCCGCGGTGATTATTTTTGAAGGAATTTATTTCACCCAATGGAATCGGGCGTATTTATGCGTTCCTTTGCCGGAAAATTCCGCTTGGCATTGCCGCTGCTTAACGCGCCGCAACGCAGGCGTGCTCCAGCTTCAGCCGGAGTGTGGCCTGACTAAATTGAAAAAAATATGAAGAAAATTGAAGCGATCATCAAACCGTTCAAACTGGAGGAAGTCAAAGACGCCCTCAGCGAAATCGGCATCGAAGGCATGACCGTGAGCGAGGTAAAGGGGTTTGGCCGTCAGAAAGGCCACACCGAAATTTATCGCGGCAGCGAATACACCGTGGATTTCCTGCCGAAGATAAAAATCGAACTGGTGGTGGCCGATGGCCAGACGGATGCCGCGACGGGCGCGATTGTCCGGGCTGCCAAGACCGGCAAAATCGGCGACGGCAAGGTGTTTGTCTCCGCCGTGGAGCAGGCTGTGCGCATCCGCACTGAAGAGAAAGGCGAAGCCGCCGTTTAAGTTTCTCCAACCACTTGAAACCCATTTTCAACTATAAAACCATGAAACGATTTCTTCTAATCATCGCTTTAATTGCAACCTCCGTGTTTGGCGCTTTTACGTCGCGCGCGGACTCCACGAACACGCCACCACCGCCGCCTCCGGCCAGTTTGGATCAACGCGTCGCTTCACTCGAAGCCTACATTTCAAACGGTGACCCGACGGCTCCTTTGAAAGACACCAATGGCAACATTACGGTCACTTCGCCGATCATGAGCAGTCTGTCGAACAGCCTCGGCAGCACCTATGTTTATCCCGGTCCTGGCCATAACGCGTGGCTGCTCACCAGCACCGCGCTGGTGTTGTTCATGACTCTGCCGGGTCTGGCACTCTTCTACGGCGGTCTTGTTCGCAGAAAGAACGTCCTGTCCGTGCTCGCCCAATGTTTCCTCATCACCGGCCTGGTGACCATCCTCTATGTCATCTGCGGTTATGGCATGATCTTCGGTGGTTCCGGCGGGGCTGCCGGCATGAAACTGGATTGGTGGTATGGCATCATCGGCAATCCAAAGGTATGCTGGATGTTTGCCAATGTTACTTCAGCTCCCAATCCGGGTTACTCGTATTGGGTGTCAGAAAACGTTTATGCCATGTTCCAAATGATGTTCGCGATCATCACTCCGGCGCTCATCATCGGTTCGATTGCGGAACGCATGAAGTTCAAGGCCATCCTGGTGTTCATGACCTTGTGGATGTTTGTTGTGTATTTCACGCAAGGCCACATGGTCTGGGGTGTCAACGGCATAATGAATGGCTGCTGGAATGCCGATGCAAAAATTCACGGCCTCGACTTCGCCGGCGGCACGGTCGTGCATATGACGTCCGGTTGGACTGGTTTGGTATTGTGCCTCATTCTCGGCAAACGCCTCGGCTATCCCAGGGACAACTTCACGCCACACAGCCTCGTGCTGACCTATATCGGCACCGGCATGCTGTGGGTCGGCTGGTACGGGTTTAACTCGGGCAGCGCGGTGGCGGCGGACATCATCGCGGCCAATGCGTTCACGACTACGACAATTGCCACGGCAGTCGGCTCATTTGTGTGGCCGATGTGGGATTGGATTATCAAAGGCAAACCCACCGTGTTGGGTTTCTGTTCTGGTGCAGTGGCAGGTCTGGTGCTCATCACCCCGGCTTGCGGTTATGTCCTTCCGTCAGGCGCAATCTGGATTGGCATAGCGGCTGGAACCATTCCGTGGTTCTTCTGCAATAAGATCAAGGCCTGGCTGGGCTATGACGATGCCCTGGACACCTTCGGCGTTCACGGCATAGGTGGACTGTGCGGTGCGCTTATGACCGGCATGTTCGCCCGTAATGCCGCCAATCCGAACATGGCGACCAACCTCAAGGCTTACGTCACGGACAAAATCTTTCAGCCACAAGTGTGGGAACAGATTAAAACCATCGGCGTGACCCTCGCGCTGGTCATCGTGGGCACCATTATTTGCGCCTACATCACCAAGCTGCTTGTCGGCCTGCGTCCGACCGAGGAAGTCGAAGTGGCCGGGCTCGACATCGCCGAACACGGCGAAGAGGGCTACCACGGCTAAAAGAAGAATTCACACGCTGCGCCGGTTGCAGGCCAAGGCCGCAACCGGCGCAGTTTTTTTGTCTTCCCGTTGCGGAAGGGTTGTGCCGATTTATGGGTGTGGCGATGAATGCCCTGCTTAAATCACTTCGATAACCAACGCGGTCGTGTTGTCGTGGCCGTCCATTGCCAGAGATTCCTCGACGAGGCGTTGCGCCGGGTTGGTGCCGGCTCCGGCGGGTTCTGGCGGGCGCAACAGTTCGACCAGGTTATTGTCGAAAAGCCCCTTCACGAGGCCGTCCGTGCAGAGCAGAAAGATGTCCCCGGCCCGATAATCCACCGCGCCCACTTGCGGTTCAACGAATTGGTTGCCGCCGCCCAGGGCCTTTTGAAGCAAATGGCTGCGCGGATGAGAACGGGCCTCGCGTTCATTGATCTTGCCATTCCGGAACAGCCAGCCGACGTGCGTGTCATCGTGGCTGAGTTGTTTGATCCCGCCATCTCGCGCCGGCAAATAATAAATCCGGCTGTCGCCGATGTGGCCAAAGTACATCCGGCCCGGGGTGAACCAGCAAAGGCTCAAGGTGGTTTGCATGCCCAGACACTCTTCGTAATTACTGCCGACGTATTGCAGCGCCCGGTGAATTTCACCAAACAACTCAGTGAGGACGTCCTGAACCCCGGCGTCCAGGCCGGTGGCGGACTGTTGGAACGAACGTGGCAGCAGCGCGGTGATTTTTTCCACCGCGATTTCACTGGCGAATTCTCCCGCCTTGGCCCCTCCCATGCCATCGCTCACGGCAAAGACAAAGTCCATGTTGCCGACCTGGGCCTCGCCAAGCCGTCCCAGATGCTGAATTTCCCGGGAATCAAACCGAAGCCCCAGAAAGGCGTCTTCGTTGTTGGGACGCACTTTGCCGCGATCCGTCCGTCCGAACCATTTCAGGGCGATCGAAGCCGGGGCCATTCGCGGGGTTTTTTGATTCATGTCGGCGGTTTCGTTTCGGATCCCGGCAGCAGGGTGGCCAATTCAAAGTCAATGATGCAAAAGCGGCCGTCGGACTGGCGGTAAGTTACGTTGCGCACGTCGGGATCATCGTGGCGCACGCCATACTTTTCCAGTTCGGCGAACAATTCTTTCGCGCGTGCCGCATCCAGGTGCTCCACCCGGGTGCCGCAACTGGTGGTGCTGATCCGGAGTTTCACGGGATCCGCCTCGAGCAATCGGGGCACGAACCCGCAGCCGTGGGCTTCAAGATGGCGCAGAATCTGCACCTCCCGATCGAATCGTTCCCGCGCTTTCGGCCCGTGATAAACCTTGAACACCCGGCCGTCAAAGGTGACATGCACGGTCGAGCGGAGTGTGTCCTTCACTTGCAACATATAACAGGAAATCCGTTTCGAATATCGCGCATTTCGTCACATTTGGAAAGCCGCTTCACATCGCATGAAGGTAGTTTGAGTGCAGCGGGGAGCATTGCTCCGAACCCTTGGGTTTCGAGTTTGCGGAGCAATGCTCCGCGTTCCAAAATAGGCTGTTTAATATCGCTTCCATGCGGATAAATCAGCGCAGCATGGACAAAAAAATACATCCCTAGCCGTGAATTGTTTTTCGGATCAAAAAAATTTGTATTGAAAAAAATCATGCTGGCCCTGAATATTGCGGCAGTTTTAGTAAACAGCCGGTCCGAGTTTTGTTAATTGGTATTCGACCTGCTGACATGGGCGAAACCATTTAAAAAAATGGTGACCAAACTTGAAGTACCAAAACCGAATAAAAAAAATCCTCCAATAACACTCCATGGCAAAATATAAATTGGAATATCTCTGGCTCGATGGGTATGAACCCGTCGCCAACATTCGCGGCAAAACCACCATCAAGGAATTTTCAAAGTTTCCCAAACTCGAAGAGCTTCCCTGGTGGAACTTCGACGGCAGCTCGACGCGCCAGGCCGAGGGCCGCACCTCGGATTGCATGCTCAAACCGGTGGCCGTCTACCCCGACACCACCAAGAAAAACGCCGCGCTCGTCATGTGCGAGGTGTTCATGCCGGACAAGACGACCCCGCACCCGACCAACGCCCGCGCCACAATTCCCGATGACCCCGGCGCCTGGTTTGGTTTTGAGCAGGAATATTTTCTCTACAAGGACGGCGCCCCGCTCGGTTTTCCGCCGGGTGGCGGTTTTCCTCCGCCGCAGGGTGAATACTACACCGCCGTCGGCTACCGGAACGTTGGCTGCATCGCGCGGGAGATTGTGGACACGCACCTCGACCTCTGCCTCGACGCCGGTATCAACCACGAAGGCATCAATTCCGAAGTCGCCAAAGGCCAGTGGGAATTCCAGATCTTCGGCAAAGGCTCCAAGAATGCCGCCGACCAGATGTGGGTCGCCCGCTATCTCCTTATGCGCCTCTGCGAAAAATTTGGCGTGGACGTGAATTGGCATTGCAAACCCCTGGGCAAGGACGTGGACTGGAACGGTTCGGGAATGCACACGAACTTCTCCACCGAACACATGCGTGAAGTGGGCGGCAAGGATTATTTCGAGAAGCTCATGGCTGCGTTCGACAAATACAAGAACGAGCACATCGCCGTTTACGGACCGGACAATCATCTGCGCCTGACCGGCCTGCACGAGACGCAGTCGATTGACAAATTTAATTTCGGCGTGGGCAATCGCGGCGCTTCCGTCCGGCTGCCGCAGACCTTCATTCCCAACGGCTATCGCGGCTACCTGGAAGACCGCCGTCCGAATTCCCAGGGCGACCCCTACAGGATCGCCGGTCGCATCCTCCAGACCATCGCCACGGTGCCGACCAAGAAAGCCGGCAAGAAGTAATTTCCAAGACTACCAGCGGAGGAACCGGGGGTGGGATAGAACGGCGCGGGCTGCAAGCCTGCGCCGTTTTTCTTGCCGGAAACCGTTCACAGCCAGGGCCATCGCAATTGTTAATAAGGTGCATCTTGACACTGTCCTCGGAGCGCCGAACTCCGGTTCGGCAAAGTGCGCAGCGAATGGGCTGTTCGTGCCGATTCGGAGATCGGCGCTCCACGTTCCGCGATGTTGTGTGGGGACAGTGTCAAGATGCGCCCCTGTGAATAAATCCGGCCAATTTATTCTGGACGCTCAAGTGATTGGTGGCAAAATTCCGACCACGACGCAGCGGTCAATTTCGTTGGCGCCAAACAACTGCAACCAAACATCTACAGGATAAATATGGCTACACCCAAGAGCGTTATTGAAACGGCAAAAAAGGCCGGAGCGAAGATGATGGACATCAAATTCGTGGATACCTTCGGCACCTGGCAGCATTTCAGTTGTCCCATTGCAGAGATGACGGAGGATATTTTTACCGAAGGCCTGGGTTTCGACGGATCATCCATTCGCGGCTGGAAGAGCATCGAAGCGAGCGATATGCTGGCCATGCCGGACCCGGACACCGCGTTCATTGACCCGTTCTGCGCGGTCCCGACGCTGAGCCTTACCTGCACCATTTCCGAAACCGGCACGATGGAGCCTTACAGCCGCGACCCGCGTGGCATGGCCCAGAAGGCGGAGAAATATCTCGTCTCCACCGGCCTCGCCGACCAGGCTTTCTTCGGACCGGAAGCCGAATTTTTCATCTTCGACAACGTGCAATTCGATTCCAAAAGCAACGGCACATTTTACAGCGTTGATTCCGAGGAAGGCGTCTGGAACACGGGCCGCGATGAAATGCCGAACACCGGCAATAAAATCCGCCACAAGGAAGGTTATTTCCCGGTCGCGCCGCAGGACACCCAGCAGGACATCCGCACCGAGATGTGCCTGGTGATGGAGGAATTGGGCGTAAAGATCGAACGCCAGCACCACGAAGTCGCCACCGCCGGCCAGGCAGAAATTGATTATCGCTTCAGCACGCTGGTCACGGCGGCGGATTGGATGATGATTTACAAGTACGTCGTCAAGAACATCGCGCGCAAGCACGGCAAGACGGCTTGTTTTATGCCCAAACCGCTCTTTGGCGACAATGGTTCGGGCATGCATACACATCAGAGCTTGTGGAAGAAGGGCAAGCCGCTCTTTGCCGGGAACGAATACGGCGGGCTCAGTAAAATGGCCTTGCACTACGCCGGCGGCTTGCTCAAACATGCCAAGGCCCTTTGCGCCATCTGCAATCCCACCACGAACAGTTACAAGCGCCTCGTGCCCGGTTACGAAGCGCCGGTCAACCTCGCTTACTCGGCGCGCAACCGCAGCGCCGCCGTCCGCATCCCGACTTACAGCGAGAATCCCAAGGCCAAGCGCCTCGAATATCGCCCGCCCGACCCGGCGGCGAATCCGTATCTCGCCTTTGCCGCCCTGCTCATGGCCGGCGTGGACGGGGTCGAAAACAAGATCAACCCGGGCGAACCGCTCGACAAAAACATCTACGAACTGCCGCCGGAAGAACTAAAGAAGGTTCCGAATGTGGCTGGCAGCCTCACCGAAGCCGTTGAAGCGCTCGAGAAGGACCACAAATTCCTGCTCAAGGGCAATGTCTTCACCGAGGACTTCCTGGAAATGTGGATTGCCAGCAAGCGGAAAGAGCACGACGCAGTCCGTCTGCGTCCGCATCCGTACGAGTTTTTCATGTATTACGATGTGTAAAAATTGACCAGGAGAGAACATAGGAACGGCGCGGATCGAAAAGTTCACGCCGTTTTTTATTCGAGCCAGAATGGATTTGCGATGGGGGCATTAATTGGTTAAATTGGGAACATGACAGTAGTTCAGCACAAACGACTGAGGCGGATCATGAAAGATGCGCTCAGGATTCAAGATCGTTTTGCTGCCGAACCGGTTTTGGCGCGGACCGGCAAAGGGTATCTCAAAAGCGAAGGGGTCTCGACGCTGCAACGGATTAAAGCCGGCTTGAGAAAAGCCGGGGCACACTGAGACAGGCCGGTTCTTATGCCGCGCCTTAGCAAGCCTTGGCTCACTTCATTTGATTGGGAAATCGTCACTGAAATCAACCGCGGTCTCTGCAAAAAGAAGAACGCTCTTCATAAACCCGCTTCCGACGGTTATCTGCCAGCCAAAACGCTTTGGGAGAAGAATCAGTCAAAAGAATTGTCTCTGACCGAAGCGCTCGAAGTCTGCCTGAAATGCCATCGGCTTGCGCCGTTCTGCTTTTACAACGGCAATACATTTGCCGCCATTGCGCGCGATTTCATTGTGGAATTGTCACCGAAGCTGGCACCGGACAAGGCCCACATCTTGCGCAGCATCGCCGGACATATCGTCGCCGGCACGGCAACGGACATCGAACGCAAACAATTGAATTCCATCCTCTCTGTTTTGGAGAAATAGGCGAGTTATTTTGCCCGCCCTCATCCTGACCTTCTCCTCCCGGGAGAAGGAACAGCATGCGCATCTGATCCGAACGCTTTGATGACTCACGACTTTCCGGCAGACTGACGACAATTCTCCCTCTCCTGGGGGAGAGGGCCGGGGTGAGGGCGAACGACCGATCTATTTCAACTTCTCCGCCAGTTCCTCGCCCAAGGCTGTCGCCTCAGCCACTGGGCGTTTCCCTTCGCTGCGTCTGGCCGGTCCGTCGCGGAATGATACCGCGCTCATTTCCATCCGGCTGCCTTCGATTTTAGCATAAGCGGCCACCGGGCTTTGGCAACCGCCGCCCATCGCTCTTAAAAATGCGCGTTCGGCCGTTACGCATTGAAACGTGTTGAAATGATTCAAGCGCTCCACGATTTTTGCGATGCGCTCGTCGTCCGCGCGAATCTCAATGCCAATCGCCCCCTGGCCTACACATGGCAGCATCACGTCAACATCCAGAATCGTCGCCAGCAAACCGTCCGGCACCGCATCGCCTTCGAGCTTGCCTTCGGGCGTGACCCGGAAATCCAACCGCGTCAACCCGGCCAGCGCCAGCACCGTCGCGTCCAGTTCGCCGCGTTCTGCGACCTTTTGCATTCGCGTGACGACGTTGCCGCGAATTTCGACGATGTTTAAATCCGGCCGCGCCGCGAGCAGTTGTTCCTTTCGCCGGGTGCTGCTGGTGGCAATGATTGCTTTCGCGGGGAAATCTTTCAGCTTCCGATGCGGCTGGAAACCGCGTAACGCGTCCTGCCCGGGTGCCCAATCAGCGGAGGTTGTGGCAGCGGCGCGGCTCTTGATAAATTCAGAGGAACGATAAATCAGCACGTCACGCACGTCGGCTCGCTTGGGCGTGGCGGCGAGAATCAATCCGGCGGGCAAATCGGTCGGCAAATCCTTTAGGCTATGGACGGCGATGTCGGCGTGGCCTTTGACAAGTGCAACCTCGAGTTCCTTGGTGAACAAGCCTTTCGGCAGGCTTTCATCTTTTTTCGCCATCGAAGCCGTCTGCAGTTTGTCGCCGGTGGTTTTGATGATTTTCAGTTCAAATCGCAACCGGGGAAATATCTCGCGACATTGCGCGGCAATCAGGTTGGCCTGGGCCAACGCCAGCGCGCTGCCGCGGGTGGCGATAATGATGGGGCGCTCGGCTGGCATATATTTAACCACGGATCCCACAATGCGGGACAGATAAACAGGGATGAAATAAAAACATAATCAACCTGTTTTCAAGCCGGACCTGTCAGTGTTTGGTATCCGTGTCCA
>Ga0265338_10010972_pt1 | contig 10532 bp, 4 predicted proteins | sample 42126metaG_FD_193579 | JGI IMG/M metagenome (GOLD analysis project Ga0265338, IMG submission 193579) | Rhizosphere microbial communities from Carex aquatilis grown in University of Washington, Seatle, WA, United States - 4-21-26 metaG | ecosystem: Host-associated > Plants > Roots > Rhizosphere >... | reverse complement strand
TAATCATTTTATTATTTTCTATTTATTTGGTATTAGCTAAATATGCGTTTAGTAATTTATGGCCATTTAATTCATCCTCAACCGTGGTACTCAAATCTTCCACTGGATCATCCCTGGGATCAGAAGGACCATCTCCATCTTCATCCATTCCATCCCTCTCGTCGTCAGCCTTGCCGTTTTCATCCTCACTCCCACCTCCATCTCCATCGTCATCGCCAGCACCGTCGCTCTCTTCTTCCTCTCCTTCCATTCCATATTGTCCATCTTCAACATTTTTAAATTCATTAGGAGGTACTACCGGTACAACATGTAGCAATGCTATGCAAACATGGTACAATATAACTGTACCTTCCGGGTGTCCCCTCTCTTTATCGACAGATATTCCTGGTTTTCAATATGCTAATAATCCAACATCATGTAGTACTACTTATGGTCAAAGTGATTCCTGGTATTGTTCATGGGCATTAGATAATAACCTGTATTGTACATTTGAAGATAATAATCAAGGAAGTTTTGCTAATTCTGTAGGTACATTTTATGGGTCCTCTGGATACTACGGTACAGTCGCTTTATCGGGTTCAAATCCATTATCTCTTACTGTTGGTACTGGTCATACAATACAAACACCAAATTCGCCATATTGGGGTCGTTATGTATCAGGCAGTCTTTATAAAGATGGCGTATGGTATACATCTACTTATCCAACACAAACAGGTGATCCATATGGAGGGGAATGTGCGGGTATTAATGGAAATTGTGCAATTGGTTGGACAGCATCATTTGAAACATCGTCAAATCAAGGTTCATCATTTGGTGGGAATGGAGTCGATCCTTACTACGCTCTTAATGATACTTCAACCTTCAATGTGTTTGGTCAAGATGATGGATATGTAAATAGTGGAGGACCACAAATTATGAAACATGTGAAATTTACAGCTGGTCATTTTGTTGATTTTGGTCAAAATATGCAATATTCACCAGATGGTAAAGCGTATTATCATAGTCATTCAGTCGCAACATCTATTATTGGTACAAGTAATCCTTTGACTTGGAATTTAGGCGATGTTTTATACCTCGCTAGAGTGGTACTAAGTCCATCAACAATTAATCAGGTCTCTGTTTGGGAATTTTGGTGTGGTAGTGGAACTGGATGGGTCTTCGGCTTATCTGGTGTTGCATGTGCTGTACCTATTATCAATTGGCCTGGTAGAGTAGGTGCATCACAGATCACCTACTCTCCGGTACTGAATAAATATCTCGTTACTGTAACAAGTGCGCCACATCCAGGTTCACAAGGATTTTATCCATATGGTACAAATAACTGTGATCCATTTGATATATGGTTTGGTGAAGCAGATACAGTAACAGGACCCTATCGATTAATCCAGTATCTGAATGGATTCGGTCCCAATGCTTATTTTCCTCAAATCTACAGTAAATTTATGGATAGTAATTTTACATCTGGGCACTTCAATTTTGCTCTAAGTTATAGTGGTTATATAGGAATTATTAGCCCTACAGGATGCGCTTCGACCAACCCCCCTCTTTCTTCAGGTTATAATTACGGGTTAAATCTCATAGTTAGTCAATTTAACTTGAGTACGGCCTTTTCAAATCAATTAGCATTAACTTCATGTACTACACATTCATCATCATCAGTTCCTCTATCAATATCTTCTTCATCTTATACATGTACACCTGTAGCTGTTACAGGAAGTAATGATGTCACATTTAATCAAGTGACAGGATCACCATTTACATGGTCTGTTAATACAGTTAGTTGTTATGTAGTTGGAAATTGTGTAATGATTACTTGGACAGGTGATGCACGTGATTATTATATAGGACAAATCACCGCAACAAATCCATCCACTCCATCGATTACAGTTCAATCTATTTCCGTATCACCTACTAATACGGGACTTAACATACCGTGGTCACCGTGGAGTTTTACTTCAGTAAATTGCCCTGTCTCTTCCTCTGCTCCTCCTCATCCTCCTCCATCTTCATCTGCGCCACCATCTGGTACAGGTGGTACTTTCACTACACCTATACCAAGTCAATGTATATTAAATGGTGATGCTAGTGCAAGTGTATTTACTATTGGAACTGATGTAAATAATCCTGATTCTCCTGCAGGTGGAGATCGTGATACTTATAATTATTTTATTACATCAGATCCTTATTCTGATTCTACTCCAGTTTCGTATGCTAACTTAACTGGATCTATTACTCAAATTAATATTATATTGACTTCTACTTGTTTAAATCAAAATATTAATCTTTATGTTTTAAACTCTCTTACAGCTACAACTGCAAATGTTTTATATGCAGTTACTCTCACTCTTAGTACAGTTTCAACAGGTGTTTCGGGTATTTTGTTTAATACCGTACCACTGACTTGGCAAGGTCCTCCTACTGGTGTTACTGGTACATTTATTAATGCATCTATTACAGTTGCATTTGGTTTGTTTGGTGTTACTATTGCTCAACAAAATCCATGGATAAGTATTGGTTATTATACAACTTCTCCATGCAATGGACTCTATACTTATACAAATTCTACCCTTACACCATATGGTTCTGATTTATATTATAAAAATGCAAATCCAGGCACGACTGTAGGAACCTTATCTGGTATTCAAATTGCAGGTGATCGATTAGTTGCTTTTTCTTATCAAATATGTCCTAATATTTCTATTATTTTAAGTACACCATTCACTTCAAATTATAACGATGTTTATTCTAGTTATCCTCATAATCAAGGAAGCTCTCAATCTATAACAAATTCAGCACTATATTTTCCTTCTTATGGAGACGTCGGAGGTTATATTAATTATGATACATCTAGTAATCCATATTATCTGAATTATTCGATGACTATCACGTTTTATTTAACTGCTACAGAAACACCTTCTAATACAGGTAGTGTGATTCTTGCTGGCAATTCTGCCTATGTTTTTACAGCTGTTTCTCCAACTGTAGTATGGGTACTTGGAATTGGACAAGTAGGCAGTGGTGCCAGTCCATGTTCCGTACAAAATGCACTACAGTTCTATTTCAATCCAGCTATTGAAACATTTTGTTCCTCCTCCGCAATACACCAAAATATTGAAACAAAAGTCACATTATTATGGATTTATCCAATTGCAACACTATATTTAAATGGAATATTAGATTCCAGTTATACATTTGAACCTCTTTACATTCCTTCCACCGCTGTAACTTCATATTGTTTCGGATGTGCGAATACATTTTCTGGGTATATCAACAGTACCATCATTTATAGAGGAATTATACAGCCGTAATTTTAAACCTTGATTTTACACAGTTCGTTAGTTCATTTGTTTTTTTTATTTCATTCAGAATTATGTCGTATTCACGTTTGCGCAGATTAAGAAAAGTTTCACCATTTCATAATAATAGAAATTATACGGGTGCAGAATTAACAGGAATAGCAGAACCAGTTACATACGCAAATGTAAATCCAAATGATTTAGAGGATGTGAAAACAGAAGGAACCGAAGGAGGAAGCATAACGGCTGCCCCTCCTCCTTCAGTTCCTTCTCCTTCTCCTTCTACCCCTTCATCTCCTGGATTGGTTTGGAGTTTAATTCTAATTGGAATCGCTATCTTACTATTTGCGATTTATCTAGTTCTAGCTAAATGGGCATTTACTAATTTATGGCCTTTTAATACATCTTCTCCTCTTCCTATTTCATCAACAGGACCCAATATCGGAATAATAGGACCAATCGCATCATCTAGTCCCCCTCCTTCCTTTTTCTCGTCATCAGGCTCTCCATCTATCAGCAGCAGTCCATCTCCTCTTTCGACGATACTAACAATTAATGTTGCAGATTTTGGGGTTCATTGCGATGGTGTCACAGATGATACAAGTGCGATTGCTCGTGCATTCACAGCAGCAGTTAATAATGCTACATCGATAAACAGCGCGAATACAAAGGTGATAGTCGCATTCTCTGGTTCATGTGTTTATGCAAATCGTGGTGGATTCAATCTAAATTATCCTAACACGATATTAACTCCTCTCGTTATAGAAGGAAATGGGTGTACTTTCATGTTATTAAACGATGGAACAGTCAACCTACCCTTTGCTAACTTTTTAACTTTATCTTATATGAATTCGATTACTATTCAAAATTTTATTGTAGATACCCTCTATCTATCATGGGCTCAAGGTATCGCGATTAGCACTACTCAATTAACGGCCACTTCTGGCGTCCCAGCGCCTAAATGGACTAGTTTACGTTTAATTACTGCTATGATTCAAACTCCATTAATCGGTGATGCCACTCAGCAGTATTCTACAAGTGGAACTGTCTCGGTCTCTGGCTCCACTTACACTGTATCTAATTTAGGGTTGAGTTTTAACATTGGAACCAACTACACATTATGGGCTGCATATACATCGACTACATCTGCTACACCCTGTATTTTACCCACATCGACTATCTTCACTTATATTAATAATGTGACTATCTACGCTTGTCCTGGACCATCAGGCGCGGTATATGGTGCTCTCTACTTATATGCAGATGGATTAAAAATCAATCGTAAACTTGGCTCAAATAGATGGTGGACTGGTGATAGTGATGCTTTTCATACTTATACTGTGACGAATGGAATTTATCATATCACAAACAGTATTATTAGTTATTCGCGAGATGACGCAATGAATACACATAGCAATGATGCGATTATTTTAAACCCAACAAACACGGCAACTACTCCGTTAGTGAGTTATAATGGAAATAATCTTTTAATCACTTATTATGTCACTGGAAATAATATTCCAACAGTTGGAAGTAATTGGACATTTAGAGATCAAACAGGAAAAGCATTAACAGATTCAGTCTATACTACAACTCTGGCAGTGTTTACAGCTACTAGTGTAACTCTTTCAACATTAAGTGGGACAACAGCTCCAAATATTTACACTCCTGGATTCTTTTATAGTGTAACGTTTACTACAAATTCACTTGCTAATTTTAATCAATTACCTCTTACAGCGGTAGCAAATTATATGGAAATAGCACCTATTACTAATGTGACTATTTATATTGATCATGTAAGATTTGAAGGTAATATTGGCAGTGGAATTAGGCCCGATACAAACAGTAAAGCAACAATTACTAATTGTCAATTTATTAATAATGGGTTAGCTGCATTAGATTTTCCTTTTATTTCTCAATCAAGTTTTGGAACCTTATTTTTAGAAGGTCCTCCGCCATCTAATTTGATCTTTTCAAATAATTACATTCAAGGATCGCCTTATTCTTCTTATGGTTCTAGTTTAGGCGATAAAGGAAGTATTCATCTTAGTGTTTCTGCGTTATATGATTCTAACACTCAAACATTTAATGCTGTACCTACTTATAATCCATCAGCTACAACGATCTTTAATGGTACGATTTCTAATAATATTATTATAGGAACCTCTGGTTATAATGGGATTTTTGTCTCCTCTGCAAATAATATCACTATATCTAACAATACAGTGAGTGGAATTTCTGGAGGCAATGATGCAGTGTACGCAGATCAATCAACTAATCTATGTGTTATTGGTAATACTGGAACTGTTTATTTGTCACCAAGTGCGGCTGTAGCACCTGCTTGTGCTACTTCTAGTACCGGTGGCGGTGGTACTAGTACTGGAAGCGCATCATCGTGTACCACTACCACCACACCTGGCCCTTTTAACATCGCTTTATTAGGCCCAGGTTATATCAACATTTCAAATCCATCCACGTGTGCTAATTCTTATACGGTGTATATTGTTGGTTCTACATCACCATCTATTAAATTTACTAGTACGTTCCCTTATTTTGTCGATAATGCTGCATGGGGAATTTCACCTAATACGATCTATCCTTTATATTTATATAGTACTATTACTAATGATAATATTGTTACAACTGCGGGTAATGCACCTGTTTCATTTCTTTCATTTTATTCTACGAGTAGTAGTAGCGGTGGCAATATTGCACCTCCTAGTAGCAGCAGTGGGACTAATTCGCTATGTTCGAATAATCCTACACCTGGTCCTTTTAATATCGTGCTGTTGAATGCTGGTTATATTAATATTTCAAATCCTTCTACTTGTGCTGATTCATATACAGTATACATTGCTGGATCTGCAGCACCATCTATTAAATACACTACTTCTTTCCCTTATTTTATAAATACTAATTCATGGGGGATACAATTAAATACACCTTATCCTTTATATGTATATGCGACACTTACAAATGATCCGAATTTTACACCGGCCACCAATGCACCAGTTTCACTTACCATTCAAAGTGATGCACCAATCATTCTGAGTACTCCATTTACAACTAACTATAATGATATATATTATGGATATCCACATGGTTCTGGAGGTTCTGTTTCAATTTCAAATTCTGCTTTATATTTTCCAACATACGACGATTCATCGAGTTATGTAGACTATGACACATCAGCAAGTAGTGCGATGTATCTTAATAATCAATCTATGACTGTTACATTTTATTTAACATTGACTAACACACCATCTAGTACTGGTGCTGTGATTCTTGCTGGTAATTCTGCATATATACCTACTGTTATAGCTTATCCAGGAGTTGGATGGGTGATAGGTATTGGATCATATCTTGGTGGTGATAATGGAAATCCATGCCTACTTCAAAATGCAATACAATTTTATTTTTATCAAGCAGTTGAAACATATTGTTCATCTACATCAATCCCTCAGAATGGACAAACATTAATCACCCTGATCTGGAATTATCCTACAGCAACACTTTATCTAAATTCAACATTAGATTCAAGTCATACTTTTCAAGCTCAATTTATTTCTAATACTACAGCTGTCACATCCTATTGCTTTGGATGTGAACAAACTTTCAAGGGTTATATAAATTCCACTATTATTTATAAAGGAATCGTACCCCCATCATAAATTAAAAATTTTCATCCATTCCCTTCATTTTCTCTTTTTCATAGTTCATATACATATCATGTCTCAATATTCCCGTTTACGTAGACAATCTTATAATCATCCCCATTTACGTCAATTTTCACCCTATCGTCGAAGTCGCGTAGGAGCAGGAGCAGAAGCAGAACCAGAAGCTGTAACTTATACAGTTGAGAATGAAGATAAATCATCATTATCGCCTGAAAGTAAAGAACCCGCCGTAGTTCCATCATTATCTGGATGGACAATCTGGAGTGTAGTTCTTATTTCTTCTTCACTCGTAGTAGTATTAGTCGGTATTTATTTTGCCCTCGCTTATTGGGTATTTAGTGATCTGTGGCCATTTAACACGTCCTCTTCGCTGTCTTCTCATAAATCATCTTCTACTGGTTCGAATCTTGGAATAGGACCACCATCAGAAGGGAGTTCTTCTTCTTCTTCTTCATCTCAATTTGATTTTTCTTCTTCTCCAAGTATATCATCGTCTGCAGGATTATCGTCTTCAACCGTGCAGACTATTTCTTCGTCACTCTCTTATTCGTCGTCTCCTCCTCTGCCCCCTTCTTCTTCGGTGCAAGTTTCCTCTTCTCTTGGACACTCTTCTTCCCCTCTCCCTGTCTCATCCTCTCCATCGTCATCTGGATCATCTATTTCAAATAACACAGTTCATGCGTTTCTTATTTATGGCCAGTCTAATGCTCAAGGATTTGGAGCAAATCAATCACCCATTCCTACAGTAAATAATACTTTTCAGTACTCAATAACAGATGGCTTCTCAGATTATTTTGAGTTTAATCCTCCTAATAATTGGAATAATCATTCAGGTCAAATTGTTCCATTCACTATGGAGCCACTTGAAGATTCTCAATCTCCTCTTTATAGTTCATCTATTTGCGGAGGTGACAGCGGAGGAAGTCTTATAGGATTTACTGCTTCCTTCTCAAAACAATATCAAATTAATAATCCAGGCGTCTCCGTACTACTGTTGAATTGTGCGATTGGTGGTGCTGGATATGGTTCAGGCGATCCTGCCGGCAATATCGGTTTAATGACATCTGCTTATTGGGGAGTAGGCAGTCCTCTATCAAACAGATGCATTTCAGCTGCTCAAAATATAACTCGTTTATGGTCAAATGTCACATTTAAAGGTGCCATTGTGATACACGGAGAGACGGACGCTTCAAATAGCATGCCTGGATCCACTTACCAAGGTTATTCTATTCCGCAATGGAATACATTTATAGCGAATATTCCAACAATAACGAATTCTACTCCTATCATATTTGTCTCGATGGTCCCTGGCTGGCTGCGCACATCAGTAGGCACCGCACAACAGATTCAAGCCACAATTAATAATTTCCCTTCTGTTATTCCTCATTCTTGTTCTATTCAAGGAGCCGATTTAGCGCCTGGCGATTGTGGACTCATTCATTATAGTGGTCCAGCCCAAGTTTTAAATGGCGTGAATATCGCAAATGCATTTAAATCGTGTCCTGTGATTATTAGCAGCAGTGCTCCTCCTCCTCCTTCTATCTCTTCTTCTCCGCCTATCCCTCCTCTTTCTTCATCATCCCCTCTTCCTTTTCTATCATCTTCATCAAGTGGTGGATTGTGCACAACCCCATCTAGTTTAACTTTATCATGCATTTCGCCTAATACTCCTTTAATGTGGTTAAGTGCTAGTCAGATCAGTGGTGTTAGTTCTGGTAATCCCGTCGCCACTTGGCCTGATTTGAGTGGGAATAGCAATGCGGCGTTAGGGCAGACCGGAACGATCCCAGAACCTCTATATTATCCCAGTGTGGTGAATAATCAATATCCAGCTGTATATTTTAATGGAAATATGGGTTTGATTGGTCCAACTATTTTTCCAACAAATCATAATTTTACTCTCACTGCACTTGTTAATGCTTCTCTCTATGATACATCACTTGGTTATGGAGGAGTGAATATATTATCGTCTGTTCTCTCTACAAATGGAAATACACATGCATTTGGAGTATTTTCAAATACAGCTAGTGGAACTAATCGTTATTCAGAGATTTATCAAGTAAGTGGTGATTTTATATGGTCTAGTTCTAATCCGAAAGTAGCTCCTATTAATCAATTCATCATTATATCTATTTCTTATAATATTAATACTCTCGTTGCTTCTTTTTATAATGGTGGTAGATTTATAGGAAACGGCACCTATCCTGGCGGAACGCCGCCTGTAGCTGATAATTCTGTTTGTATTGGGTGTTTTGATTTAAACTTTACTCCAACATTCAATTGGATTGGACATATGGCCGAGGTATTGTTATTTAATCAGGCTTTAAATCAAACACAGATCACATCTGTAGAATCACCTATCATGAATGCATACGGATTAACATATCCACAGACATGGTCCTCATAAACTATGATAGCCTCCGGGGTTCATATAGATTCCAAATAACCATTTTTGTGTAGATAAATTATTACACGTTTCTAAACTTGTTTGTGAACCTTGAACAGGCGTCGAACTCACTGTAGTTAAACAAAGAGATGAACAAGAGCTTAATTCCATAGTATTCGGGTCGTAAGTCCATGCCCATGAGGTCGTCTGTTGTATACCAAGAGCAGAGCCAATAGAACATCCTGCCGTACCTGTAAGAATAGTAGGTGGATTATCAGCCGGTGGAGCACCTAGATATTCGTTAGTTGATTGAAGATTCAGAGTTGATGTATATGTCCATATCAATTCTAAATGTTGATTAGTACCAGGTGGATCAGCATAGATGTTGATAGGATTAGTCGGATTATTAGAAGCAATAAATTTAGCTATCTGAAGCGAGCCGTCTTCTATAATACATAAAGTCTGATTCAAAAAAGGTACGATATAATAATTATTACCTAGAATGTAGTTCGTAGTAGCATTTAAATAAGGGAGTGGCGGTGGCGATCCAGTAACATTAGATACGCATGATGCATTAGATGGAAATGGAACAGTACTAAAATCAATCGTTTCAAATGGCCATTGGCCAATGAAAGTAAAGCCAGATGGAAAGGTGTAGTTGAGAGGAGGCCATATTTTAGGAAAATAAGTATTGGAGATAGTAGATAGTAAGAAGGCGGTGATATTCGGTTCAGATGCTACTCGTGCTTGATGATTTTCCCATCTTGTTTTATATAAATCATAATCAAGAAGACAGGAACAGGTGTCATTTCCGTAATAAGCAGTGAATGTATTTGGTACATAATTAGTATAACCAGCAAAATCTTGATTGCTATTTGTAACCACGTTCGCATAGAAATTCTGCGCATTCGTAAAAGCTTGTTCAACAATATAACCAATAGTGTTTAAATTCCCCCAATAGGTTAGAGCATCTTCATATCCAGTTGGAGTCATAATAAAACTTTGATAAGGTAATAAATCTAATGGCCAATTGACTTGAGAAAATAATAACCCTTCGCCGGATAGTGTATCTGTATTAACAATATCAAAATATCCTTGACAGATTAAATTAGATCCGTCATTAGAATAATATTGAGAAGTATCTAGATCTAAATTAGTAGCGATCGGACAGTA
>Ga0265338_10010971_pt1 | contig 10533 bp, 13 predicted proteins | sample 42126metaG_FD_193579 | JGI IMG/M metagenome (GOLD analysis project Ga0265338, IMG submission 193579) | Rhizosphere microbial communities from Carex aquatilis grown in University of Washington, Seatle, WA, United States - 4-21-26 metaG | ecosystem: Host-associated > Plants > Roots > Rhizosphere... | reverse complement strand
CGCCAAAGCATGGCTCCTGGCTCAACCTGGTCGAGGGCTTCTTCTCGAAAATGGCGCGCTCCGTCCTACGTCGCATCCGGGTGTCTTCGAAAGCCGAACTCAAGCGACGCATCATCGCGTATCTCGACGACCTCAATCGCGAGCCCGTTGTCCACAAGTGGTCCTACAGGATTACCGTGCCAGCGTGATAGGAGTCGTTCCATGGAAACGCTGTACTAGGTGTACTGCCCGCATTCTTTGCGCAACCGCTGCCCGGCGGCATTGGGCCGGAGCATTGCGATTTTCGCAAACAGGCAACCACACCACAATCCGTCATCCAGCAGGTGCTTGCGCGCGGGACCATGTTGGACATGCTGGTCGAGGCTTTTGCGCAGGAAGTGGACCTTCCGCCCGTAGACTTTCCGCAGAGCCCAGTGGCGACCTTCCGGGAGGTCGAGGCGGCGGCGGAAGTATGCCGTCGGCATTGGGGGCTGGGCCTAGGCGGGCCGATCCGAAGCATGACGCGCGTCATCGAGGGCGCAGGCGCGATCGTCACACAGTTCCCGGGCCTCCCGGAACGATTGGACGCGCTCTCGATGCACCGTCCCCGATCGCTCATCGTGCGGACGACGGCGAAACGCAGCGTGGTCCGGTTGCGCTTCGACCTCGCGCACGAGTGCGGCCACCTCGTAATGCATCAGCGCGTGGAGACCGGTGACAACGAAACCGAGCTCGTCAGAGCCGGACAGGCAAAGGGCGAACCGGGAGATAACGACTGGCCGTGGGCCAGGGAGCCAGAATTGCTTGCGGCGGCATCGTTCGCCGTCGAGGAGCAAATCCCTGGGGCGGTGTGCAGCCTCGCTAGTTCGCTCGGGTTGGCGCGAGCGTTGGAAGGCTTGGTCGGTGTGTCAATGTCGTCATCGCTGGTGACCGAACAGCAACAGAAGTTGGCGGGAAGGGAGACTTTCAGGTCCTCGACCAGGCTATGCATCGCCTTGGCCAGTCCCGGCAGAGCGAGAGCGATCGGTCGATGGGGTGCGGTGAAGTTGTTGACGTAGACCCAGTCGGAGGGCACAGGGCGGGCGCGAGTGGCATCGTCCAGCAGGGCACGCACGGATTGCCGGATACATGAATCAGGCGCGCCGATGGCAGAGATTTTGAAGCCGCGCTGGCCAATCCTCGTGCCGAACACGATTACCTCGTGCGCGCGGGGTCGCTCGATTAGGCCTTCCAGCGGTGCGAGCTCGGCAGTTGAGTGCCGCCGACGCCTCGCGCGCGTCGGCGGCATGGCGGGTTTCAATCGGCGTGTGCGGCCGACGTTCCGGGTGGGCTGGCGCCCCGCCAGGATGCCTGCTTCAACATTCCGATCAGCAGCGGCAGGCCGGTGAACACCACGGTGCCCCCCACCACCAGCCAGACGTAGAGCGCCGGGCTGCCCACCGGGAGTTGCGTCGGCGGAAAGAACCCCACGAGGAAGGCGAATGCGACGCCGGCGAACCCCACTCCGGATATGCACCACATGCCAAATGTTCCGCCCGGCACGCGATAGCTGCGCTTCAGGTCGGGTTGCGAATAACGGAGCCGGATCGCCGCAGCGTACATCAGCATGTACATGATCAGGTAAAGCGTGATCGTGACGGCACTGAGTAGGAAGAACGCCACGCTGACGTCGGCCATGACGAAATAGGCCAGCGAGAGGACGGTGACGATCAGGCCCTGGACGATCAGGATGCTGATCTGCACGCCGTTCTTGTTGACCTTCGCGAGGAAGGGCGGAATTTCGCCCTCCTGCGCCGTCCACAACAAGCCTCGGCTGGGACCGCTGATCCACGACATCACGCCGCCGATCCCGCCGAACGCCAGCAGCACGCAAACCAACGGTGTCGCCCAATCGATCCCGAAGCGCGTGAAGATCTGCTGGAAGGCTTTCATAAGGCCTTCCTGCAAGTTGATCTCCTTGTCAGGCAGCACGGTCGCCACCGCGAACGAGCCAAGCGTGAATAGCAGGATGACCGCCACCGACGCGATCAGCATGGCCATGGGGAATTGCCGCTTCGGATCAGCCATTTCGTTGGCGTGCACGGCGTGTACCTCGACGCCCGCGAACAGCAGGATGATGCCCGCCAGGAAGGCGATGTCACCCAAACCGGCGATGGACGGGAAATACCGTGGATGGGCGTGGCCGCCCGCCATCGACATGACAGCGGGAGAGTCGGTTGCCACTGGATGCAGCATAGCAATCGGGTTGCCCTGGCCGATCCAGATCACTGCGAGAACCATGATGATCACACCGGGCAGGACCGTGCCCGCAAGGAAGGTCCAGCTTGTCACCCGCGCGATGGCGCCTACCCCTTGCAACGTGACCCAGGTCGCGGCCCAGTAGGCGATGATGCAAAACGCCCCGACAAAGGGACCATTATTCGCCAGCTTTGGCTCTCCTACCACGTAGGCGATGGCGGCGGCGGAGAACGCCAGCACGGTCGGGTACCACACCACGTTCTGGATCCATTGCAGCCAGATGGCGACGAATCCCCAGCGAGAGCCGAACGCCTCCTTCACCCAGGTATAGACACCGCCGCCCTTCTCGCCGAACGCACCGCCAAGCTCGGCCGAGACCAACGCGGCGGGGATCAGGAAGATGAACGTGGCGAACGCGATATAGACGAACAGCGTGAGCTGCTCCTTGGCCATCATCGGCAGTCCTCGTAGGCTGACCACCGCTGCTGCGGTCATCATTGCCAGGCTGAACGTCGAAACTACGGCTTTTTTGGCTTGTGCCATCGATGCCTCCGTTATGCCTGGCGATCAGTGGTGGAAGGTCGGTCCCGCATCCGAACGCGGCACCGGATTCGCTTGCAGGTGTTTGAGCGCGCGGCCGAGATCGTCGAGCAGTAGTTGCGCGAGATCGCGGCTGACGCCGTGGCGGATCAGGATGCGCTGGATGATGGTGGCGTTGCGTTTGGCCGGCAGCGGATAGGACGCGATCAGCCAGCCGCGCATGCGCACCCGTTCGGACAGGTCGCACAGCGTGAAGCCGTAGTCCTGGCCTTCCTTCAGCTTGTAGCAAACCGCGGGCAACGCGCCCTTGCCGTCATACACCAACTCCAATGGGCCGAGCTTGGCGATCTCGCCGGCGAGCCACTGCGCGGTATCGGCGCACGCCTGCTGGATCTGCGTGTAGCCGTCGCGGCCCAGGCGCAGGAAGTTATAGTACTGCGCGACGATCTGCCCGGCCGGCCGACTGAAATTCAACGCGAAGGTCGGCATCTGGCCGCCGAGGTAATCGACGTTGAAGATCAGTTCCTGCGGCAGCTCCGCCTGGTCGCGCCAGATCACCCAGCCCACGCCCAGCGGCGCCAGGCCGTATTTGTGACCCGAGGCGCTGATCGACTTCACCCGCTTGATCCGGAAGTCCCACTCCAGCTCCGGCTGGATGAACGGCGCGATGAAACCGCCGCTGGCCGCATCCACGTGGATCGGGATGTTGAGGTCGGTTTCGTGCTGGAGTTCATCGAGCGCCCGGGCGAGCGCGGCGACCGGTTCGTAGATGCCGGTAAACGTCACGCCGAGCGTCGGGATCACGCCGATGGTGTTCTCGTCGCAATACTGCCGCAGATCTTCCGGACGCAGTCCCAACGCGTCGCCTTGCAGCGGCACCTGACGAATCTCCACGTCGAAGTATCGCGCGAACTTCTCCCAGCACACCTGCACCGGGCCGCAGACGAAATTCGGCTTGTCGTAGGGTTTCTTCACGGCAATGCGCCGCTTGCGCCATTGCCATTTCAGCGCCAGGCCGCCCAGCATGCAGGCCTCGCTCGATCCGGTGGTGGAGCACCCGACGGTCTTCCAGGCACCGGGGGCGTGCCATAGATCGGCGATCATGTGCACGCAGCGCTTCTCGATTTCCGCGGTCTGCGGATACTCGTCCTTGTCGATCATGTTCTTGTCGATCGACTCGTCCATCAGCCGGTGCGCTTCCGGCTCGGCCCAGGTGGTGCAGAACGTCGCCAGGTTCTGCCGCGAATTGCCGTCAAGCAGCAGCTCATCATGCACTAGGCTGTAGATTTCCTGTGCAGACGACGTGTGTTCCGGCAGGCGATATTTCGCCACGCGCTGGTCCGACGCCGGGGTCGCGTAAACGTCGTCGATGCCTGGATCGCCGGGTCGTGCTACTTTATGCAATGGCATGTGAGACTCCTGATGCGTGTCGGCCCGTGGCGGTCAATCACGCCAGAGCCGTAACTTCATCCTCCGGACCGCGCCGGTGCGTGCCTCCCTGGCGCGCGCCGGACTGCGGAGTTATTCGCTCTGCGACGGCGGCCCGCACCGCATGCGGGGCTGGTACACGACTGAGGCTGGCCTAGTTCACGAAGAGATTGTTCACGACGCCGCGGACGCCAGGCACCCCGGAGGCGACCTGGGTCGCACGCATCCTCACCTGATCGCTATTGACGGTACCGCTGAGGTGGACGACGTCCTTGTCGGTCGTGACGCTGATGTTGAACGACTTCAGCCCCGAATCACCGAGCAAGGCGGTCTTGACCTTGGTGGTGATCGACGCATCGTCAACATATTCGCCGGTTGTGTCCTTTGTACTGCTCTGTGCCGTGCAGGCGGCAATCGGCAGTGCGGTGACGAGTGCGAAGATCAGCCGCACCCACAATGCTTTTTTCATGATGACTTTCTCCATGTTTGTGTGAAAGGTGCGATGCTTCGATCTCATCGCAACAGCATGACGACCAGGACAATCAGGATGATGAGTCCGATGCCGCCGCCGCCATAGCCGTAATGCGGCGGCACATAGCCTCCGTAGCCGCCGAAGAATGACAGGACGACGAGAACGAGTACGACGATAAGCAGAAGTTGTAACATGGGACCATCTCACTCATTTGCTCCGACGCCGTACTGGCGTCGGAAAGTTTGTGACGGATGCGCCTTGCCTGACGTTCGGCATGGACGAACCCCGAAGAGCAACGACTCCATTACCGCTCGTCCACGACTGGCTAGCAGCATCCCGATCCGGCGCAGCCAATCCCGCGGCCGATCCGCGGTACCGATCGGCCGACGCTTGACCGGTCGGTACGAAATCAGGTCCGCCCATGTTGCGCCATCCTGCTGTCGCGGTCGGAGGCGCTGCATTATCCCAGGCAGCGGCAAGCGCCATCCGGGCCAACGCAGGCAGACATTTCGAACCGGTCCTTTTCATGATCGCCGCGCGATGATTCTCGACCGTGCGTTGGCTGATGCCGAGATCCGCGGCGATGTTTTTGCTGGCCTGGCCAGCGAGGACCAGCTCCATCACTTGGCGCTGCCGCCGTGTCAGGCTGACGAGGTGGTCGGCCGCATCCTCCCGCCATACAAGCATCGTCTGGATCAGGAGGTCCTTTTGGCGCAACAGGGTTTCCGCCTCGGCAAGCGCCTGACGGAGCTGCCTCTCGGTCACCGAAGCGACATAACTTGCGCCCGGGCGGGGAGAGTTGGCATGGGAGGCTTGGGGCGGGGCCAGCTTCGTCATTCGATGGAGAGTGGCCATGACGTCAGCCTTTTCGCTGCCTATAGGCCGGAAGACAGCAGAATTTAACGGCAGAGCCGGCTGAGTTGCATTGATCCAGGTCAAATGATGTCCGATACCCGACACAATGGTCTTGCCGTCCCAGCCGCTTCGAATTACGCTCGCGCAATTGGCGAGGCGCCTGACCCGCGGCCCGCCGATTGGGTAAAGGCGCATGCGTCCGGAACTCCGGTTGCGCTCGCTTCCGTCTCCTTGTGGGAGGAGCCGCGATGATAGAAGAACCCGACATCATCCAAATGAACGTCGATCGTTATCGGGAGATGCTGAGACTTCTCCTGGACGAGGACACACGGGCCCGCATCGAGCAATTGCTCTGCGAAGCCAAACGCCGGCTTGCATTGGCGATTCATACGAATGACCTGTGACCGGAACCTTGGCCAGTCTCGGCGCCCGAAAATATCTGCCGAGGATGCAGGCAACTGGCTATTGTTCGCGCGAACGCCTTCGTCGCCGGTCGGCCCATGGTCGTGCAGTCGCTCGACCACGACCAACAGGAGCATTGAAGTGGTATCTGGCCGCAAGGCTGCCGAGCGGCACGCCAGCCGACTGCTCGGTTTGCTGCCGAGCGCGGATTACCAGCGACTTCTCCCGCATCTTCAGCCGGTTCCGCTGGAGTACCGGCAGTCACTCTACGAAGCCAATAAGCCCATCGGATTTGTCTACTTCATCGAGACCGGCGTCGGTTCTCTGGTCAACACCATGGCGAACGGCCAGGCTGCCGAGGTGGGCACGATTGGCAGCGAAGGCATGGTGGGCTTGCCCCTCGTGCTCGGCGACAACCGGGCACCTACTAGCGTTTACATCCAGGTTCCCGGTGCCGGCCTGCGAATGAAGGCAACGATGTTCAAGCGGGAACTGGCGCAAAGCGCTTCGATGCGAGTCGCGCTGCTGCGCTATGCGCATGCCTTCTTCAACCAGGTCGCGCAGTCCGCCGCGTGCAATCATTTTCATAGCATCCAACAGCGAACCTGCCGCTGGATGCTGATGACGCACGACCGCATGCAATCTGACGAGTTTCTGCTCACGCAGGAATTCCTGGCCATGATGCTGGGGGTACAGCGGACCGGGGTCACTGCGGCGGCGGGCGGCCTGCAGCGGGCCGGTCTTATCCGCTACATGCGCGGCAACGTCACGATCCTCGATCGCCGTGGCCTGGAACGTCTCTCGTGCGAATGCTACGCCGTTTCTAAGTTGGAATTCGATCGACTGCTCGGCGAGCGTGCGATGCGCAAGGTCCGCTCTGGCAACCTATGACAATGGCGACTCCAGGCGGACATGATGGTCGCGGTGGTCGATGCAGCCAGCGAGGCGTTGATTTCGGCACTTGGCGCGGTGTGCTCGATTCCACCAGCCGGCAGGTAGGATCAAAGAGATGGGCGCGCCATACAGGGGAGAGGCGCGCCCATTGAGTGTGGACACCTGCGCGATGAGGAGGAGGCGCGCAGCCCACTATCCGGCAGCGGCGCGCCGGTGCCTACCCCCAGAAAAATACCTAGGGCTACGCAGCGTTGGGGCAGGTCCGTGGTTCGCAGCGGCAGCCAGCATCAAATCGATAGTGCGAGATCGATGAGCTGGATGGCGTGCGCTCGGTCGGCGCTGCCGAGCGCGTGCCGCGCATCCCTGATCCGGGCGACCAACTGGCTGTCGCTCGGCGCACTCATCTGACCTGGTGCGACCGAACGGTCGAGTGCCCGAGTCTCGGCCATCTCCAACGACCGCTGTGCCCGACCGGCGTGGCCGGCGACGAGCGCGCTTCGGGCGGCATTCAGGTAATCCTGGGTCGTCGCAGCTTCGCCTATTGCCGGCGACGGAAGTGTAGGTATGATGGTGGAACGTGTATCAGTGGGCCCGATATTGCTCGCCTTGTTGGATAGCGGCAGCGACACGCCGGCGCCGGGCTCGTGGCCCGGTCGTACGCCGGTGGCGAGGTTCGAGCCGGGTGGCATCTGGGCCAGCGCCGGTAGCGCGATCATCCCGAGCAATGCAGCGGCGGCAAGTTTGATGTAACGCGTCGTGATTCCCCTCGATGAGGATTGCAAGATCGGGTTCGGAATAAGGTCCCCCCGGCGAAAATCGACAGGACGCCTTGACCGCTGTATTGAATGACACATTCGGTGATCACGGCCGACACGGACATCGTTCGACACCGTCAGCTCAGGGCCGCTGAGTCTGCTGCGTCGTGGTGGTCGTCGTGGATGTTGCCGGGGGAGGCGGTGTGGTTGTCGTGGTCCGCTCGGTGGTGGTGGTCCGGGTAACCGGCCCAGGACCGCCGCAGCCGGCCACCACAGCCGTGCCGACAATCAGCGCCATGCCAACCATTCGGCGGAAACGCGATGACTTATCGATCATTGTGTCACTCCCAGGAGTTCGAGCAAGTTGTTGTTTCGATCCGGACCCGGCAACCCGCATCAACCGATCAGCGAAATGCAAGCCGGGCAGGGATGACTGCCAGGCTTGCATATGATGGCGCCGCTAGTGGGTAGTGGTCGTCTCTGTCGACTTCCGTGTCGTCGTATCGCCGTACGGAGAAACCGTGGTGCCGCTCGTGGTGGTATGGCTCGTGTCGGTCACCCCGTTACTGGTGTTGGTGGTCTGGCTGCTGCTCGAACTACCGCCGCCATACACCGAGGCGGGGGCTGTCGACTGGGTCGACGTCGTGCTCGACGTTGAGGTTTGTGCGAGGGCGACCCCCGTCATCATCGCGAAGGCCGTCGCTACGGCGAGGAAGTGTCTGATCATGTCGTGTTCTCCTTGGGACCGTCAGCGAGCTGGGATCGCTTGCTAACCGGTTGAGGGATGTGGCAGAGGAGACGGATGCCATGGACGTTGCTGCATCGAACGGCACACCGTTCCCAACGCAGGATCGTTGCGGGCTCGTCTTGGCGGGCAGGCCCGGCTTCCCACGATCGCTTAGGAGTTGTACTTGAACTCCGGCAGGCTCTTCAGCGAGTCTCTGGTAGCGCCTGGGAGCACCATTTTCTTGTCTTTCACGACGAGTGAACTGAAGGGCACCGCGACGTATTTCGTGCCCATGCTCAGGAAGCCGCCGACCGACAGCACCGCGAAGGGCACCGTCTCGCTGGGGGTAACGATCAAGTCGTCGATCGTTCCTACGGCCTCGTTCGCCTCGTTGTAGACTGTGCTGCCCACCACCTTGGATGTCCGATAGCCGGTGGCCAGCGTCGTCGGGTCGACCTTCATCAAGGACAGCGTCTGCGGCGCCCCCTGGGAAAAGACCGGGCCGCTCAGTGCCACCGATAAAATGGCAGCACCGGCCAGAAGTGTGACGAAACGCGTCATGGTCGTTCCTTTCACTTAATCGGTCACGCGCACCGGAAGCACTCGCGGGTTCGAACACTTCCGCGTGGCGCTACCGCTTCACCGCGTCCCTCACCGCATCCTTCAAGCCGCCCACGGCGTTCTGGATCTTGCCTTCGGTTTTGTCGCTCTTGCCTTCGGCGACCAGTTTAGAGTCACCGAGGACCTTGCCGGCCGCTTCCTTGACGGCGCCCTTAGCCTGCTTGGCCGAGCCGGCGATACGATCTTTATCCATGTCACTGTTCCTCCGTTGGTTGATGTCCTCGCGAGAAATCCGACGGTCGCGCGTATGGACCGTGTCAGCCCGTCTCACACGGGACGAAACTCCCAGGTGACGTTCTGCCGCAGCACGCCAAAGATCGACGGCGAAGTCTCCAGCCGTGCCTTCAGCGTTCTCGGTCATGGCAGTCTCCAACATGCAAGAACCTGCGGTGGCGTTGTGCCGACCGGTTCGCTCTGTGGCGTGCGCCGCTGGTTGATCGCGGCGGCCGGTTCCGGCCTCGACAATCCGCATGAAAGATGGTCACTGCCGGAACACCGGGCCAGACTCGGAAACTACGCAGACGCGGTCGCCCTGATCGCTCTGTCCGATCAGGGCGGAGGTTTCCGGATGATCGCCCGACTGGCCCTCGCCGTCACGGTCGAGTTCGTCCAGCGCCAGCAGGAGCGAGCCGACTCGGTTCATTGACGAGAGGCATTCGGCCAGGCCGGGATAGTTGTCCACCAGCCAGTTGAGCGCCGTCTGCACCATCACAAAGGCGGCCACCGCCTGGGCAGCCTGGCCAAGCGACATCGTGCCGACCAGGTATTTGGGTGCGCACAAGACCCAACCGATGACCGGCGCTACAAGGATGTTGCCCTGCGACACCAGAGTGGTGCGCATGAACTGGGCACACAGGTCACGCCACCGTCCGATCACCGTGTCGAATGCCGCGCCCAGCAAGCGACGCTGCGGCGCGCCGTCGTCTGGCATCGATCCGGCCGCGCCGTGCTCGCGCAGGTTGGAAGCGATCGAGCGGAACTGTGCCTCGGCCGCGTTCTTTTGGGCGATGACATGGACCATGTGGCGGCCGATCATGGTCATGGCGAGCGTCAGCAGTGCTGAATAGACCACCACCGTGATCACCAGATATTTCGGCACGGTCAGCACATGGCCAAACACCATAACATCGAGATCGCCGCCGACATTCCACAGGATGCCGACGAAAATGATGACGTTGAGCGACGCGGTCAGCAGACCGGCAGCCATGCTGACCGGCGCGTCGGTTGCCACGCGCACATCCTCGGCGATCCGGTACTCCGGGTTCCGGTCCTCGCTTTGCTGGAACTGAAGTTGCAGAAAGCGGTCGTTCGCGAGCCAGCGGCCAATCAGGCGCCGGGTCAACCAAGCCCGCCACTTGCGTTGGGTCGTCATGCGCGCCCAAACGGTCAATATGGCCACCAGGATGCTCAAACCCGCAAGTAGCAGGAAAAGCAGGGCCTGGACGCGGAGCGCGGAGCCATCCCGGCGTCCGAACGCATCGAAGAAATCGCGGCTCCAATAGTTCAGGCGGTACTGCACGGCCAGTTGCAGGACCGTGCAGCCGACCAACGTCGCGGTGAGGAGCCTGGCTCCCGTGGCGTGAGGTACGCGCCAGAACCCGGAGGCGCTGCGCCAGAAACGG
>Ga0265338_10010970_pt1 | contig 10533 bp, 11 predicted proteins | sample 42126metaG_FD_193579 | JGI IMG/M metagenome (GOLD analysis project Ga0265338, IMG submission 193579) | Rhizosphere microbial communities from Carex aquatilis grown in University of Washington, Seatle, WA, United States - 4-21-26 metaG | ecosystem: Host-associated > Plants > Roots > Rhizosphere... | reverse complement strand
AAATCATCCTTGCCCGAAAACCGGGGGCCTGAATATGGGATCGAAGAGCTGCATGAAAAGGATTGCGGCGTTTCTCGTGTTCTTTGCCGTCTTCGTGTCTGCCCAGGGCGCCCTTGGCGCCCCCGCACCCTGTGCGGACCCCCTGGAAATCCTGCGGGCCTTTTACGACTCCAATGATGCGCGCAATTTCGATGCCGGCGCCCGCTACCTGGCGGATGACGCTGTCTTCGCAACATGGGCCACAGGTGTACAGGGCTACGTCGTGGCGCAGAAGCACTTAAAGGGCAAGGATGCAATAAGGAGGTTCCTGGCGGACGCGCGCGGGGTGCGCTGGCATCTGCCCGGCGCGGCGGCGGATGGGCCAGTCTACCATGACACACGCATCGGGGTGACCGGTGATACGGTCAGGTTTACACTCGAGCCGGATCGAAAGAGGCCGAATGGCAGACCGTATCCCCCGTTCAAAGTGGAGGCGCGGGTAAAAGACTGCACGATCGTGTCATTGACCGTTGTGGAGGAAGTCACCTGGCTTTGAGGCTGCCCCGCCCGCAGCGGTCCTGGCCGCCCCCGCGGCGCTGGGCATGCGGGTCAGGAGATTCTCCCACGGCCGTTTGAAGGCGAGCTGCGACAGGTAGATCCCCCAGGTGGAAAACCTGTCGTGTATACGGGCCAGGTTGAAGTCCGGATCGTAATCCGAAGATTCCGGTTTCTTTACTCCCACGCATTCGCACAGGGGATCGATGCGTCTGGACATCCATGCGCCGACAAAGACCGGGACCCCTTCGATGTGAAGCCCCTCCACGCCTGCATCAGCCGCGATCACCGGCTGGGTGATGATGAAACGGGCGCCTGCGTCCAGCTTTCGATGAAGCTTTTCCCTTTCCTCTTTCAGGGGCTCGTACTGGTTGTAAGCAACCCCGCAGGTGAAGAACCCCCCGTGCTCGCGTTCGATGTAGCGAAGCAATTCAACCGAGGTGGCGGTATTCGTGTCGAGGCCGAGATCTGCGGGCTCGAGGCGCGTCAGCCGTGGGCCGCCGTCTCCGCTGACGACAAGCAGGTACCGGAGGCCTCTCTCCCGCGCATAGCGCAGAAACAGGTCGAAATCGACCTTTCGGTGGAACGAATTGAGGTGAAGAAGCGTACACTCCGGGTCCAGCGGGAGTCCCAGGAATCCTACCACTTCCATTGCGGTGAAGTGGATATTGCCCAGCGGATTGTCGCAGACCGACACAATGGCGCCGCTGTCGAGAATCCTGCGGTACCGATGGGCAAAGACCTCGAGCTTCTGCTCGAAGTCCGGGTCACTCTGCTTTGGCGTGAGCAGCTCGATTATGTAAGGCCTGTCTTTCAGAAGCATCCTGCACGCTCTCTTAGTAATACATTACTTCTTTTGTAAGCTATTTCCAAACAGCCAGACCGGCGGGCAAGGCGGGAAGGAGCTTCGGTCAGCCAGGGCTGCCCTGGCCTGCAGGCCTTGCAGTCAGTCGCTGGCGCCCCGCAACTCAAGCGCCGCGGCCATGAATGCGTGTATGAGCGGATGGTTCTTTCCCGCCAGCGCGGCGCGCTCCGGCTGAAACAGCGTGCAGAAGAAAAAGGGATGAGTGGCGAGCTCGAATACCCGGGCCTCGCCCGTCTCGTCGCGTGCGCTGATCCTGAGGTCAGATCCGCCCAGGAGGTGCTCGAACTGAGGGTTCAATCCGTACCTGCAGTGATAGGTCTCCTGGGCTTCTCTCCTGCCGTAGATTCCGGCAATCCTTGTGCCCTCCTCCAGCAGGACAGATCCGGACTTTTCCACCAGGGCGCAGGCAAGCTCCGAGATCAAGGGCAGGCGTGCGGAGGGGTTGGATTCCCCGTGATCCGCCTCAGCGATACCCAGTGCGTTCCGCGCATACTCGAGGATGGCGTGCTGGCAGCCCCCGCAGGTCCCGAGAAAAGGCCGCGGTGTTTCGCGGGCAAACCGGATTGCCCGCAGCGCGCCTTCCATGCTCGCATAGGGACTTGCCGGCACGCACCAGAGGGCGTGGTACGGAGAGAGCTGCCGGGCATGCTCCTTTTCCACCGCGGCTGTGCCAATCCACTCTCCGGTGATGACGACATTCAAAGCCGCGGCCGCCGCGGCGAGCGCCCGCGGGATGGCCTGGTGCGCCGTCACTGCCTGATCGTAGTCACCAATGAGCGCAACCCTGATGCGGGCCACTATTCTCCCCGGATGGAGATCACGACCTTGTTGTCCCTGACGATCACCAGGCAGATCTCGTCTCCGATCTCGTAGTAGTCGAATGCATGACGCACCTGGTCGAATGGGAAGTTCTTGACCACCGCGCTTTCAGGGCTCACGTAGGCATCCTTCAGCGCTCCATTCTCCACCACGGCGATGATGGCATGTTTTTCCCGGCCGGACTGGCGTTCCTCCAGGGACTTCAGGAGGAGCGTGTCCGACAGCACGGTCGTGGTGATGAACCAGTCAAGGCTCTTTTCCTCTTCGGTCATTTCCTGGTAGATCAGCTGTTCCATGACATACCCCGACCTGCGCATTTTATTGACAACGGATGAGGATCACAAGATGCCGGGGACAGGTGAAGAGCGGCGTGGCCTGCGCGTGGCTGTGCCGCGTGACGCACCGCGCGGTCACGCCAATATGCTTGACGCCGGGAGCGGCAGACCATAGCTTCTTCAATATGCAAGACACCGGAAAACTGATCCTGCGCCTCACGCTGGCGGGCCTCATCCTGTTTCACGGCATCCACAAGCTCATCTACGGCATCGCCTTCATGACAGGCCCCAGCGGACCCCTGGCCGCCATGCATCTGCCCGCGTTCATCGCCTACGGGGTGTACGTCGGAGAGGTCGTTGCGCCGATCTTCATTATCATCGGCCTCTGGACGCGGGTGGCGGCGCTTGTGGTCGCTTTCAACATGGTGATGGCCATCGGCATGGAAGCGTGGAAGCTCGCCCTTACCCTCAACCGCAGTGGAGGATGGGGCATCGAGCTGGAGGCCTTTTACCTGCTGACCGCCGTGGCGATTTTTTTCCTCGGTCCCGGCAGATACGCCTTGTCTCGCGGAGAGGGAAGGGTGGCCTGAGGCCGGGGGCAGGGGCGCCCCGGCCCGGCGGTCACTCGACCTCGACCACCATCTCCAGCTCGACCGCGATGTTGGACGGGAGGTTGGCTGTGCCCAGGGCCGCGCGCGCGTGCCTTCCCGTCTCTCCGAACACGTCCAGCATGAGCTGGGAGGCGCCGTTGACAACCTTGGGCTGGTCGAAGAAATCCGGGGCGCTGTTCACGAATCCCCTCAGGTGCACGATGCGGCGGATGCTGTTCAGAGAGCCGATCACCGAGCGAACCTCAGCCAGGCAGTTCAGCGCGCAGATGCGCGCGGCCTGGATGCCGTCCTCCAGCGTCAGGGTACCCCCGACTTTTCCTACGTATTTCAACACGCCTTCCACCGAAGGTCCCTGTCCTGAACAGAAAACCAGGGAACCAGTCCTGACCGCGGGAACATAGAGGCCCATGGGCGCCGGCGGCTGCGGGATCGTGAGCCCCAGGTCCTTCAGCCGCTTCTCGAAATCCGGTTTGTTGATGTCGCGTGATGCCATAGTGGATAATATATCCGTATCGGAGGGAGCATGAAAGCCATCGTCGTGCGAGAGTTTGGCGGCCCCGAAGTCCTGAAGGTGGAGGAGATCCCCGCGCCGAAGCCGGGTCCGGGGCAGGTCGTGGTTTGGATAAGGGCGGCGGGGGTCAATCCGGCAGACACATACATGCGCAGCGGGAATTATTCGAACAAGCCTCCGCTTCCCTACACGCCGGGCACGGACGGGGCAGGGGTGATCGAATCCGTGGGGGCCGGCGTGACACGGGTGAAGACCGGTGATCGGGTCTACACGGCCCGGACGGTGAGCGGCACCTACGCGGAATATGCCCTTGCGCTGGAGTCCCAGGTCCAGCCCCTTCCTGAGCGGATCTCCTGGGCGCAGGGCGCTGCAGTGTTCGTTCCCTATGCCACGGGCTACCGGGCGCTGGAGCAGGTTGCGCATGCCCGTGGAGGGGAAACGCTCCTGGTCCACGGGGCCAGCGGCGGGGTCGGCGTTGCGGCGGTGCAGCTGGCGCGGGCCCGCGGCATGATCGTGATCGGCACCGCCGGCACGGACAAGGGCCGCACGCTGGTCCTCCGCGAGGGTGCTCACCACGTCGTGGATCACGGCGCTGACGGATACCCGGACAAGGTGAAGGAGCTGACGGGGGGCAGGGGAGTCGATGTCATCCTTGAAATGCTGGCCAACGTGAACCTCGCCACAGACCTCCAGATGCTGGCGCGGGGCGGACGCGTGGTGGTCATTGGCAATCGCGGGGAGGTGACCATCAATCCCCGGGAGCTGATGTTCAGGGACGCGGCGGTGTACGGCATGCTGCTGTGGAACATCTCCGAGCCTGACGTGCAGGCTGCTCATGCCGCCCTGGTTGCCGGGCTGGAAAACGGGACGCTGCGGCCCGTGGTGGGAACCGAGCTTCCGCTTGCCAGCGCCCCGGAGGCTCACCGCAAGGTGCTGGAGAAGGGCGCTTTCGGCAAAATCGTGCTGATCATATAGCACCGCCCCTTCCGCGGTATTCCGCGGAGTTGGGCGGTATCCAGGAGTGTCTTCAAAGGTCGAGGACGTTCCATTTGCCGATCCAGATCAATGGAGCGTCGCCGCCAGGCTCAATCTGTCCGCTCGACCTTCTGCACCTTGTCACGCCCGCCGTACGCGGCGTACCAGGGCTTTGCGTACTGCTTCAATACTCCGTTCAAGGTCTCGATATTCTTGACTCCCCGGTCGGCAAGCCACTCTTCAAGGGCCTTGGCACCGCGCTTGGCATAGACAGGGATTCCTTCTTTCCACGTGGCGCGCCCGCAGAGAACCCCGGAGAACTGCACTCCGGCTTCCCCTGCCATGACAAGGGACTCGCGGAAGACATCATCGTCAACGCCCGCTGAAAGATAGATGAACGGGAGGTGCGTGCACTGGGCCGCGCGCCGGAGAATGTCCTTTGCCTCCTGCTGATCGTAGGCCGCCTGGCCGCTCTTGTTCGCCTTGGACCCCTTTACGAATGCGATATCAAAGGGAATCTCCACTTTCAGCACGTCGACCCTGTATTGGGGTTTTGAGAACTCCTTCATGTATCCCATGACCAGGTCAGGCTTGCGCTTTGCAAAAGAGACGCTCTTCTCTTCCCCGCCTTTCGGATCATAGGTCACGACCTCGAGGAACAGCGGCATTTCCTCCGCCGCGCACTCCGCCCCTATCCGCTCGATCCATGCGTGCTTGATGTCGTTGACCTGGGGATCGTCGTCTGCCGCGTAGTAGAGGAGGAGCTTCACCGCGTCTCCTCCGTGCTGTGCAAGACGCCGCACGCTCAGGTGATCAAGCAGGTCACCGAGCCTGCCCGGCTGCGTCGCGTCGTAGCCTGTCTTCTCATATGCCAGCAGAAGACCCGCATTCTTCGCGCGAGCCTTGATGGCGCGCTCGCCGAACTCGGTGTCCAGGAGGATGGCGGTCGCATGCGGCGTGAGCACCCTGCTGACCGCCTCCTTGAACTCGCTCATCACGTCGTCAGAGAGCTGTGACGGATCCACGCCTTTTTCCCTGGCAATGGACTTCTTCAATGACCCGCGCTGATCCATTGCGGCTGCCGCGATCACGCCCCGCGAATCTGCCAGACGCTCCAGCCGTTCCAGCTTCCTGCCCGATATTTTGACCATGCTGCGCCCCCCGGTTGAAGGTACTTGCAGCACGCGCCGCCGGCAACACGTTTACAGGTTTTCTTCCAGCCAGTCGAATATCCGCTGGCAGGAGACTGCTGACGAACCCGTCTGGACGTGAAGCTGCGCCGCCTCGGCAGCGGTGAAAAGCAGGTAGTCCTTGGGGCAGCGCAGCGCGTCGAAGAGCTCCCTTGCCTGGCCGAACTCCTCAGCCTCGCCGTCCACAACAAGGGTCTTCGCGGTGATCCCCTCGGCAAAGCCCTTGTTCGTGTATTTTTTCATTTCCTGCACGAGCTGGGCCGGCGTGGCGCACCCCTGTTTCCACATCGTGTCCCTGAGTCCCCATCGCATGAAGGGATTTGCCGCGATCACCTGGGCCATGAGCGCGTTGAATCCCTGGGGATCTCTTTCCGGCATGTCGACGATTTCAGGATAGCGCTCCGCGATGAATCCCGTCACCACGCGTCCCCAGTCCAGGACGCCGGGATTCGCCACCAGGACCTTCAGGCGCTTCTCGAACGCCGCGGCCCGCGGGGCCAGCGCACCCCCCATGGAAATACCCATGAGCGCGATGCGGGCGGAATCAACCCCGGGCTGCCGTACGGCGAAATCCACCACGGGTGTGATCACCTTTTCCCAGTCAGGGCGGAAAGCCAGCCCCTGCAGACGGAGGGTCTGACCCTGGCCGGGACCGTCGAAGAGCAGGCAGTGCCAGCCGCGCGCCAGCGCCTCCTGGGCGATATACGTATCATCCTCCGCCCATGCGTCACGACCCGAGTGCACGATGAGAATCGGCGCTTTCTCCCCCGCGCTCGATGACCTGAAAAAGTAGCCGGGAAGCGTTGTGCCTTCGTACGGTATTTTCACCGACTGGACGGGGAGGGAGAGAAGGCCCACTGCGCGCGCAAAGCAGGCAACTTCCCTTTCCGAAAGCATCTGTACCTCGGGTGCTGTCGGGTCCGGGTGCCGGTGAAGCGCCGCCCGGTAGTAGGCCGCGGCCCGCATGAAAGACTGTCCGGCCCCCAGCCGGTGCCCCGCCTTTTCCCCCGCTTCAGCCGCTGCGCGCAACCGCTCGGCGGTCTTCTCCCATTCCCGGGTCCAGCTGTACTCATCGTCTGCCTTCACCCGGCTCACCGTATCCAGGACCTCTCCCACATCCGTCATGCCCATCCGCGCTTCACCGAGGTAGAAGAGCAGGACCTGGTCGAGGATCGGGTCAGGCATCATCCGCAGATCGTACCAGGGGTGCCCCGTCGCCTGGCCGCTGCCTGTGCTCCCTGGCGCCGCGTCCGGGGCCGTGCTCGGCCCGCCTGCCGCTCCCTTGTCCTGTGCCCATGCGGGGCCCACGACCGCCAGTCCGATCGGGAGCGCGAAGAGTCCCAGCCGCTGGAGGAGCGTGAGTCCCCCCTGTGTTCGTGGTGCCATGGTTGTCTCCTTAGTGCGAAGTACCGCTCTAATCACCAGGAGCGGAGTACCGCCGGGCGTGATCAGCAGATGCCAGGCGCGGCGTGCATTTCCCTGTGCGGGGCCTGCCTGCCGCGCCCCTGCAGTATTGGACGACGGCACCTGGAGAAACCCTTCGGAAATGGATCAAATGATTTACTCAAGCGGCATTTTTATTTTGCGCTCCCGCGCCGGCGTTATTACTATAGTAGAGTGCACGACGTCTTCGGACCTGCGAGGAGCACGACATGAGCGACCCCGAGCTTCCCATCAAACGAAACCTCGAGCGCTTTGCGGACCTGCACCCTGCGCTGGACTCCAAATCCGCGGTCACGGAAGCCAACCGCTGCCTGGGCTGCTTTGACGCCCCGTGCATGGACGCCTGCCCGACGCATATCGACGTGCCGCGCTTCATCAAGAAGATCGCAAGCGGCAATGTGCGCGGCTCTGCGCGCACCATACTGGAGGCCAACATCCTGGGAATGAGCTGTTCACGGGCCTGTCCCGTGGAAGTGCTCTGCGAGGGTGCGTGCGTCATGCATCGGTACAACAAGAAACCCATAGAAATCGGGCGGCTGCAACGCTTCGCAATGGAAGATTTCCATGAGAAGAGAAGGCCGGGCCCGCCCGTTCCGATCCGGCATGCGGAGAAGATCGCCTGCATAGGGGGAGGCCCTGCCTCAATAGCCTGCGCCGCCGAGCTGCGTCAACAGGGTTTTGCAGTGACAGTTTTCGACAACCGCCCGCTGCCCGGAGGTTTGGCCACGTACGGTGTCGCGGAGTACAAGCTGCGTCCGTCTGACAGCCTGCGGGAAGTCGAAATGGTCCGGGACTTGGGCGTCGAGTTTCGCAGGGCGGAAGTCGGAAAGGACGTTTCCCTGGACGCACTGGAGCGGGAGTACGCCTTTATTTTCCTGGGCATGGGGCTGGGCGCCATGGACAGGCTGGGAATTCCGGGAGAGGACACGCACGGCGTCATCGACGCGTTGCGCTTCATCGAGCGCTACAAGACGCAGCCGGATCTCCCCGTGGGCAGGGTCGTGGCGGTGATAGGCGGCGGCAACACGGCCATCGACGCGGCAAACGCGGCAGTGCGCCTGGGCGCGGAGGAAGTCCACATATTCTACCGCCGGACCGAGAAGGAAATGCCGGCATTCCCGTTCGAGTACGACCAGGCAAAGGTCGAGGCGGTGCAGTTTCACTGGCTGGCCCAGCCGGTGGAGATCCTCTCACCGAACGGCCATGCGGCGGGCGTCAAGTTCGTGAAGACGGCCCTGGGCGTGCCGGATGCAACGGGAAGGCGGAATGCCGAACCCGTGCCGGGCTCCGAGTTCGTATTTCCCTGTGACATGGTCATACCCGCCCTGGGCCAGTCGCGGTTCCTTGAGCTGCTGCGCACCTCGCGGGGGATCACCATCGACAAGAAGGCCGTGGCGGTGGAACGTCCGACCGGCCGCACGACCAATCCGAAATACTTCGCAGGCGGAGACTGTGTGAACGGCGGCCGCGAGGTCGTGGACGCAGTGGCGGACGGCAAGAGGGCCGCCCTGGCCATCGCGCAGGAGGCAAATAATGGCTGACCTCAAGACGGTCTTCATAGGCATCAGCTCCCCGAACCCTTTCTGGCTGGCCTCGGCGCCGCCGACCAATTCCGGCGAGCAGATCATGCGGGCATTCGACGCAGGGTGGGGCGGCGCCGTGTGGAAGACCATCGGCGAGCCGGTGGTGAACACGGTCTCCCGCTACTCCTCCGTGGACTGGAACGGCCAGAGGATGATGGGGCTGAACAACATCGAGCTGATCTCCGACCGTCCCATCGAAGACAATCTCCGCGAGATGGCGGAGGTCAAGAAGCGCTATCCGAAGCATGCCGTCATCGCCTCCCTCATGGTGGAATCCAGGCAGGAGGTCTGGCATGACATCGTCAAGCGCGCAGAGGACGCCGGCGCGGACGGCCTGGAGCTGAACTTCGGGTGCCCGCACGGCATGAGCGAGCGCGGCATGGGCGCAGCGGTCGGCCAGGTGCCCGAGTACTCCTGCATGATCACCGAGTGGGCCAAGGAGGCGGCGCGCACGCCGGTCATGGTCAAGCTGACCCCCAATGTCACGGATATCCGCCTGGTGGCCCGGGCGGCAAAAAAGGGCGGAGCCGACGCGCTGTCCGCTATCAACACCATCAACTCGATCACGGGAATCGACCTGGACACGCTTATCCCGCGGCCGAACGTGGGCGGACTCTCCGCGCACGGCGGATACTGCGGCCCCGCGGTCAAGCCCATTGCGCTGCACCTTGTCCAGCAGATCGCCTCGGACCCGGAAGTCGCCCTTCCCATCTCGGGCATCGGCGGCATTGCCGGCTGGCGGGAGGCGGCGGAGTTCATCCTCCTGGGCTGCGGCAATGTCCAGGTCTGCACTGCCGTGATGCACTACGGCTACCGGATCGTGGAAGACATGATCGACGGTCTTTCGAACTGGATGGACGAGAAGGGCTTTCAGACGATAGAGGATTTCCGCGGCCGCACAATGCCGCGGATGAAGGAATGGAAGCACCTCGACCTGAACTACAAGATCGTCGCCCGCATCAATCCCGAGAAGTGCATTGGCTGCGACCTCTGCTATATTGCCTGCTGGGACGGGGCGCACCAGTGCATCCACCACGAGGTCAAGGAGCCGCCTGCCGTCAGGGAAGCGCGAAGCAGGCAGCGCATCACCCTTACTCCCATCGCAAAGCTGGACCAGGCGCGCGGGGGCAACGGGCATGGATCCGCGGCTGTGCCCCACGTCCCCCACGTGGACGAGGAGGAGTGCGTGGGATGCAACCTCTGCGCGCTGGTCTGCCCGGTGGAAGAGTGCATCACCATGGAGAAGGTGGAAACGGGAAAACCGAGTGAAAGCTGGGAACAGCGCACGGCAGGGCGCGTCTACAGCAAGCCCGGGCAGTAAAGAGGTAACCAATGGCAAACACATTGATTCAGGGTGGAACCGTCGTCACAGCCAGGGAGACCAAAGCGGCGGACGTTCTCATCGAGGGAGAACGCATCAAGGAAGTCCGGGCCGGTATTCCTGCACGCGCCGGGGACAAGATTATAGACGCCAGGGGCATGTACGTGATCCCCGGTGGGATCGACGCGCATACGCACCTGGATATGCCTTTCGGCGGAACAACCTCGGCGGACGACTTCGAATCCGGCACTCGCGCGGCGGCATTCGGAGGGACCACGAGCATCGTTGACTTCGCCATCCAGGCGCGAGGAACCCGGATGCGGGATGCCCTGGACACCTGGTGGAAGAAGGCCGAGCGAAAGGCCTCCATCGACTACGGCCTGAACATGATCATCACGGACCTGGG
>Ga0265338_10010969_pt1 | contig 10533 bp, 10 predicted proteins | sample 42126metaG_FD_193579 | JGI IMG/M metagenome (GOLD analysis project Ga0265338, IMG submission 193579) | Rhizosphere microbial communities from Carex aquatilis grown in University of Washington, Seatle, WA, United States - 4-21-26 metaG | ecosystem: Host-associated > Plants > Roots > Rhizosphere... | reverse complement strand
GCAGCCGGTGTACCTCCGGCTCTGCCCAGGTCGTGCAGAAGGTGGCGAGATTCATCCGCGACACGCCGTCCAGCATCAACTCGTCATGCACCAACGAGTAGGCGAGGCGCGGATCGCGTTCTCCCTCAGGAAGCCGCTCTCTGGGAGCCCCGCCGCCGGCGGCGTAGAGATCGTCGAGGCCCCGATCGGATGAGCCAGTCACGTTGAGCGAACGCTACCTATGCCCATCACTCGACACGAAGCGCTCAAGGAGCCGCTTCGGGACGGCGTCAGAAGCCAATGCCGCCGGTACGAGGTTGACCCCACCCCTTGGTTCGCAACCCTATTTGTTTCCTTCGGCCGAGCGGTCGCGGTGCATTCCCTTCGCCAAGACATGCCGCCCGCAGAGCCATCAGCCGCCGTCGAGATCGTGTGCGAGCGCAGCCTGGAGCTCCCGAAGGCCCGAGCCCGGTATGTCTTCCAACGACGGCAACCAGTCCTGCAACGCGTCCAAGACCGCGATTTTCTCGACGTCGGTGAAGGTGACGCTGGTGCTCGCATTCGCCGACACAGAGAACGTCCCAGCTGCGGCTCGACCCGAGTCGCTTTCTTCGAGGCGTTTCAACAACGTGGCCGCTTCCTCTGCCGTCAACGACACCATTCCCTGCCGGGTACGGACCTTCAGGCCACGCTCACGCGCTGTCACGATGTCCGAGGGCAAAAGTTGGGCAAGTTTCGCTATTCGATCTCTGTTGAGGTAACAGAAAGGCCCTGTCTCCAGGGCCTTTCGAAGTAGCGGGGGCGCGTTATGAACGAGTTCCTGTGACCGCGTTCCGGATCGTGGAGACTCGTCCGTTGGCGGCCCGAAGTGACCCTCTGAATTCGGGTTTGACCCCGAGACAGCATCCAAGCGCGAACCCGCGACGTTAGTAGTCGTAAAGCGCGTACTCATTTAGGAACTGCCTCCCCCACATGAGTTGACGCTCGGCTGAAGACACTGAGGCGAGATCACATACCGGGTCCCATTCGGCCCGGATGACCTCGATTTGGTTATCGACGATGAACCTCGCCTCGGCCTCGCTGAGGCGATAGAGCCCTGCACGCTCCACGCAGCCTGCGACCTGACTCATTCGCCAACCGTCATCCCCGATCGCCATGAGCTGCTGCGCTTCACCACCGGCGCGTGGAGTCGGAGCGATGTCATACGCGGGCGTGAGAGTCAACGTCTCGTTGACGCCATCCCAGAACGCAGCATGGTTGCGTGCATGGTCGTCGTTGTTACCCACCAGGATGTTGAAAGTGATCCGCGAGAACAGCTCCGCGAGGGTCGCCGCAGGCGAGGTGAATCGCTCAAGGATGGCGGTACCCAGGTCGTAATAGCTCGACGCGAAGATCGCGCTGTTCTCGTTCAGGCCAAGAATCGTCATCGCGGAAACCATCGCTTTCCGGCGCCCGCCCGGAAGACGGTCGAAACGCTCGACCATCAGTACGTCCTTGTGCATCACTCGTGCGAGTTCGACCTTTGCCACGTCGAGGCTGGCACGGCGCGCGAGCTCCATGGCAACGAACTCGGCTTTGACAACAGGATAGGTGTCCGTCGTTGAACTGAACTTCGCGATCAACTGCCTGTCGCCATCGTGAAGCACCGCTTTCGGACGTGCGCCGCCAGCGGAGCTGCCGTGGAGCAGAGCCTGATCTAGTTCCGGAGGCAACCGCTCGCCGCGCTCAACCATTACCGCTGCCTCGGCCAACTGTTCGAGCGTCACCGGCCCATCACCACGAGGGATGTAGCGCGTCGCGGAGAGTTGGAAATCGAGCGCACCGATGCGATTCGAGCCGGACTCGATCAAGTAACTGAGCGGACCAAGGTCGGATGGTTCGGACCCTTCACCAAGAAGGCGGTTCAGGATCACCCGCATGCCCCACGAGTCAGGCCCGGCGTCATCGATGCAGCCAGCAATGTTTCCCACGGACGGAGAGAGCGTCTCTTCTTGAAGAGGAAGCTCTGGGAGGTAGAGCGGGACGGCGTTCTCACGCCCGAGGTAGCTCAGGCCGTACCCGAAGTCGATCACTGAACCTGAGGGCGTCAGAAGTCCTGCAACGACTGGCTCGGTCGCGCCTGGCAACCAGACCCAGACGAAAACCTCAGTCGGCTCAGAAGTCATTCCGCACCCTCGCTGGCCTGCGGACGCGCTGCGGAAGGAGGGCTAGCTGATCGTCAACATGGCGCGCGTCAAGCGCCCGCCGTGAGGGATCGGCGGCGAACAGTGGCACCCCAAGGATCGACGCTGCCTCGAAGACGGAGCCGACAGCGACACCAAGATCGCCACGTTCGATCTTCCGGATCGTGGGAGGAGTCACCCCGACGCGTTCTGCGAATTGCTGCACCGTCCAACGGCGCTCGCGGCGAGCGGCACTGATCCGCCCTCCGAGAAGACGGGCTACTTCACGGGCGACCGGTGAATACCTCCGAACCTTGCTCATTGGAAAATATAGTACCACTAAGACCGTTTAATAGAAAGTATTCTTTCCATCTGGACGTGCCACAGGTGCGTGCCCCGGCGCGAACACTCAGCGCCAGCTCGCCGCCGTCTCGAGAGACGTCTCTGCGCCTCAGGAGCACGGATTCTCCGATCGATTGCCCGCAAGCGATGCGACTGAGAGAGCGAGTTGCTGGGGGACTAAGGGCTCAAGCAGAGGCGCCTATCCGCGCCTGCCGTACCTGGGCTTCGTCGATCATCGGACTCAGCCGCGCCTAGTTCCGCGCCAACCCGGTGATGCTCTTGGTAATGGCCTCGTTGTCGAAGCCAAGCAGCCTGAGGAAGCTCGCCTGGCAAAGAATCTCGGTAGCCACCACCCATGGCTCCAATTCCTCCGCACTGTGAGTTCGTCCGTGCGAAAGATCGTTGCGAAGTGTCTGCAATTGCTCCTCGAGCGCCGCCGTGGCGGGCCCAGTCACGTCCCCACCCAAGGCACTCAGATCGAGACCCCCTAGTTCATCTGAAACAACGTCAGGGAGACAGGTGAGCAGATCCTGAAGTCGACGGGCCAGCGAATCCGGCCGCCGCTTAGCCCATGTTCCTTTCACGAACTTCGCGGTCTTCGAGTCACAGAGAGCCTTGATCTCATCGAGCGCTGCCTGGCGGCGCTGCTCAAATTCGTCCTGTGCCTCATCGTCCTCGTGCTGATGCTCGAAACCGTGGAGCGCTTCGAGCGCCTGCAGGAGATAGAGCAGCTTCGCTCGGGGCGGTAGGTCGCTGGTCATGAGGACGAGCCTGTAGAGCTCGACGAAGGGATGCTTCTCGATCTGCAGCCTGCGCCAGCCAACGAGCAGATCAGCGAAATTGACCGGAAGTTGGGCGAGGGAGAACAGAGCCTTTGGCCCCGTCATCCAGTCGCTCCCATCCGATGAGTAGTAAGGGGCTTGAGCAATACCGGGTCCGAAGACCGCTCCGGTCGTCCGCTCTTCTCCTGCAGTCGAGACCGACAAGGCTGCGACCTGCTGCGCGTGACGGGTAGCGAACGACGCTGCTTCGACGAGTGGAACGATCCACCGGTCCACCCACTCGGCCAGTGTCAGCGGCTCTGCCGACTCAAGCACGACGACCGGCCTCATCGAAACCTCGAAGCCGTAGCGATTGATCGTCGCCGCTGGCGCGTACTCGCAGACGACCTCAACGATTTCGCCGGCTGCGCACCAACGCCAACTCGTCTCCTCGCACAGCGTGACGGAGTAGTGCCTCGGAGGGTTATCCGGCCTTCCGGGATACCCGAACGAAGCAAACGGCAGCGCGCCGAAGAGCATGTCAGCACCGGTCACCTGAACAGTCGCTCGCGAGTAACGATCCTCGGGAACATCGGCAACGTGCATGCCGACGATGGCAAAACGAGCAAAACCGATGTCCCGGCCCGGGAAGACCTTCTCAACATCGACGTCAACGACGACGATGTCTTGGTTGGTGATCAGTCGGCCAGACAACCGCGCTACATGTTCGGTCGCGCCAAAATGCACAGGCCCGCCTTCTCCGCTAGGGAATGCCTCATCGAAGCTCAGGAAGGGACGCCGGTTCGCCTGGATCTCGACAGCCCCTGGGATTTCATGCCCGACTACTCGCCAGCGACAGCGATAGTCACCAGGTTCGACGAGTCGCTTCGGTTCAGTCACGGGGATGACAATAGAGGCGTGGCTGAGGCTCGACGACTAGCCAGTCATACAGCTGATTCTGACCGCGGCTCAGACGCGATGCGGTGAGCGAGAAGCCGACCGACGATACTGGACGCGAGTTCGAGCTCCTGCAGAATGGGAGGCTCAGCGCCCTTTCCATGAACGGCGCCGTTGCGGGCATTGCGGATGCGGCGCCAGAGGAAGTCGACCTCGGCAGCCGTCAGCGGCACACCATCACGCCGCGCTGCCTCGATCACCCTTCTTCTAAGTGGCGCAGCGTTCAGTCGCTTGATCGCGTCGCGCACGACCCTCTGTTTGTGGGGACCGAATGCCGGGACGCTTTCAAGAAGTAGTTTGATCTCCTCTTCCTCGAATAGCGCAGCGGCGGCGACGCCGGCGGCGTAGAACTCGAGCGCGTCCGAGAGCGCGGTTGCGGCCGCGACTGCATCCCGCTCGGATGTTGCGCGCCGCCACGCAATGAGTGCTTGGCGTTCAGCAACTGTCAGCTCGCGCTCGAGCCCTAGGACGTCGACCTGATGGAGTGCAAGCTCAAGAGCTGGCGTCCTGTCTTCCGGAACGCGGACCCAGCATCTGGCGCTTCCGAGTGCTTCGACCGCCACGACCTCGCCGCGCCGAGGGTGAGTTCGAGAGCGGCTGCGATCGAATGGCTGCGGCGAACCGTCAGGACGGAACAGGAGGCCGTAGCGCCCGGTGAGCTGTAGGTATCCGAGCACAACATCGATTGCCTGCAGCCCCGCGGATTCGGCGTCGCGCAGAAGCTGCGCGCTTGTTTGGTGGACAGCATGTACCTGTGTCTCGACGAGCGGCCCATAGACGAGGTCAAGCACACCCCTGTCCGCGAACGGACGGGCGGCATCCCCATCGGGCACGAACGTGACTTCGCCAATCGTCACCCGCCCTTCCAGCTCGACGCCGTGGATCGGGACGATGACGAGCATTGGCTCTTCGGGAATCTCGTCGAGTCCCGGGATCTGCGTGCGCTCGTGCGGAAAGCCGGATTCGCGCACGATTGTGTAGATCTGCTCCCGCACGTCCACACCGCGCGTCCACCGCGGCGACGGATTGCGCTCGGTCAGTGATGTGCCGGCCTGCATCCGGAGACGTACGGTCTCGCCTTCCGGCGTGGCCTCGAGAACGTTGCCGGTAAATAGCTCTTCCTCTCGTCCGTCAGCGCCGACGGCGGAGATCTTTACTTCGGAAAACAGGTCGATGGGCTCAGGAAATGAGGGGTCGAGCTTAAGTACGACTTCGGCGGACGACAACTCCTTGATCGACTGCTTCGTATGTAAGTCGACGATCAGTGCACTCGCGTCGGTTGCTCCGAACCAAATCCGCGCTTGCCATGCCGGCCTGCCCGCTTCCATCTCAAAGGAGGGTACGCCACACCTCCCTGCCACGACTTAAGGGGCGAGCAAACCGCCAGCGGCGGTCTCTGCGCAGGTGGGCCGGTCGCAGGAACCTCTCTATAGCGGGGGCGCGTTATGAACGGGTTCCTGCGACCGCGTTCAAGCTCGAGGAAGTGCGGCATTTTCAAGCGTGCCGGCGCTCAGATGACGCGCTCCATTTACACCGTTAGTCGCACACGCCCCGCGTCAGCGCCAGTCGATGCGAAAAGTCTCGACCTAGAATCCCAGTCGCATGTCTTTCTGTCCGGTGGTGTTCGGCTCTCTTCGGACGTGCGGGAGCAGCAGGGCTGGGAGAAGTGCCAGGAGGCTGAAGCCGATGGCCCACCAGAAGGCGGTGTCGAAGGCGTGTCCGCGCGCCGCGGCGGTGAGGGCGTGGTGGATGAGGAGTTGGTGGGCGAGGATGACGGCGAGGACGGCGGTGCCGAAGGAGCCGCCGACTTGCTGCACGATCCGGGTGGTGCTGCTGGCGTCGGGGACTTCGTCTGCGCGGAGATCATGGAAGGCGCCGGCCATCACTGCAATCGTCGCGGAGCCGAGTCCGGCGCCGCGGACGAAGAGGGCCGCGGCGAGCAGCCATTCGCTCGTGTTTGGCCCGGCTTGAGTGAAGGGCAGGGTGCCGAGCGCCGTCAGGAGCAGGCCGGTGATGACGATCAGGCGGGGACCGATCTGGTCGGTGAGTTTCCCGACGATCGTGCGCGGCAGGATCGAGCCGATGCCTTGCGGAGCAAGCAGCAGCCCGGTTGCGAGCACGCTCCTGTCTTGGGCTTGCTGGTAGTAGAGGCCTAGCAGGAGCAGCGGCCCGTAAAGGGAGAGTCCGGCGAGGAAGAAGACGCTGATCGAGGCGGTGTAGGAGCGCACGCGCAGCACGCGCAGGTTGATCAGCGGTGTCTCGCGTCGGCGCAGCACGTGGAGCACGAACCCGGCCGTGAGTGCGAGCCCGACGAGGAGGGGTGCGATGACGCCGGCGGTGGCGAAACCGCCGTGGCCGCCCGCGTGCGAGAAGCCATAGATGATCAGGGCGAGGCCGGGCGAGAGAAGGAGCAGGCCGACGAGATCGAACGAACCCATCTTGGGGGATGGCGGATCTGCGGCCATGTAGCGCCAGGCGAGTGCGAGCGCGGCCAGGCAGATCGGGACGTTGACGTAGAAGATCCAGCGCCAGTTGGCGTTGTTAATGATCAGGCCGCCGATGACCGGGCCGAAGATCGGTACGACCACGACCGGCAGCATCGCCACCGCCATCACCCGTCCGAGCCGCTTCGGCCCTGACGCCTGGACGACCAGGGTCGTGACGATCGGCAGCATCAATCCCGCACCGACGCCCTGCAGGACTCGGAAGACGATCAGGCTATCGATGTTCCAAGCGGCGCCCGAGAGCACCGACCCGGCCAGGAACACAGCGAGTGAGAACAGCCACATCCGTTTGCCGCCGAAACGTTCGGTTGCCCAGCCGGTAACCGGCATCGCGATCGCCGCCGCCAGCAGGTAGCCGGTAACCGTCCACTGACTGGTAGCGACGGAGCTGTGCAGGTCGCGGCCGAGTGTGGCCAGTGCGACGTTCACGATCGTCGAGTCCAGTCCCGGCGCCAGGACGCCGAGGACGAGGATCCAGATCAGCCGGCGAAGTGCCGGATCGAGCGGCTGATCGGCTTCGCTGCTCGGGATCTCCGTCGCTTCCATTTAGTTGTTATATTACAACAATGTTTGTGACAACGGTGAGCTCTCCATCTCGTGCTGACCGTCAGCCCGCCCGGAAGGAGCCCGATGACCACGCGATCCGCCACACCGCCAGACACGGCAGTCCGAGTCTGGACCGCGCTGCATGAGTTCGTCGCCGGACAGGACCGCCGGCGCGCCCTCCGCGCCGCCCTCGACCTCGGGCCTGCGAGAGTCGAGGTGCTGATCAAGCTCGTCGACGGTCCAATGACCCTGCGAGAGATCGCACGCGCCGCCGAGATCGACCCACCGGCCGCGACCGTCGGCGTCGACCAGCTCGAAGCGCGAGGCCTGGTCCATCGCACCCCCCACCCCGACGACAACCGCCGCAAGTTCGTGCACCTCACCGACGCCGGACGCGACGCGGCCCAACGCGGCCAGGCGATCCTCAACGAGCCACCGCTAGCACTGACCAACCTTGACCCCGACGACCTCGCCCGGCTCGACGAGATCCTGACCCGACTCCAGACCAACCGGTGACCGCTACGAGATCAACAACCGCGACCCGTCCCGGCTCACCCAGGAGGCCCCACCGATGATCCGCACGCTGGGAACGGAATTCGTGCACTTCGTCCTGCTCGAGCAGGACGGCGAGGTCACCCTCATCGACGCCGACCTAAGCGGATACCGCGACACCCCGGAGCCCGCCCTCTCGGTCTTCGACCGCAGACTCCGCAACCCCGGCCTCCCCATCCGCCAGCCATAGAGAGAAGAAACCAAGACCATGCCCGCAAACCCCCTCGGCCTCGCGCTGCGCAACCGACACGCTGGACACCACACGCTCGTCTGGGCACGTCCCGACCTGCAAGCACCCGAGAACTTCACCCTCACCAGCCCCGCCTTCAACCACGGCACCCCCATCCCCGAGCGGCACCGCGGCAGGCTCTTCGGGGCCAACATCTCACCCGCCCTCGCCTGGACAGCGCCGCCGGCCGAAACCGCGGAACTCGTGCTCATCGTGCAAGACCCCGACGTCCCCCTCGGGAAACCGGCCACCCATGCGCTCACGATCGGCATCGACCCATCGCTAAATGGCATTCCCGAGAACGGCCTCACCGACCCCAGCCCGATCCGCGGGCTCAAACACGGCAAAGGCCCCCTCGGCCACCGCGGCTGGGCCGGCCCCAAGCCCCCGCGCTCGCACGGACCACACACCTACGTCTTCCAACTCTTCGCCCTCGACTGTCAGCTCGACCTGCCCGACAAGTTCACCCTCGCCGATGCACTCCACGCCATGGCCGGACATGTCATCGCACGCGCCCGACTCGACGGCACCTACGAAATCGAGTAACCGCGCACCAGCAGAGCCTGAACCGCTCCCGCTGTCCTCCCCTTGCCCCCGTGCAAATGAAAAGGCCCGCTTTCGCGGGCCTTTTCGAAGTAGCGGGGGCCGGTTATAGAGGGGTTCCTGCGACCGTTTTCCGGATAATGGAAGTCCGCCAACTGCAGGTCTCTCGGCCCCGATAGCTCTCCCCTCGTACCGCTCCACCTTCTCCTCGTCGCGGGAAATCAACGGCCGCACCGGTATCTCGATTATCGGCCCGCCATCACGGCTTTTTGGAGGTTCCGGGCGCCCAGGAAGCGCCTTCCGATCCTGACGGTGTCCAACCGCGCCTGAACACCTTCGGCAAGCACGCGGGGCTGTCCGTCCCGAGGATGTTGGCGCGGCGGACATGGCCTCGCGTGAAGCCGGCTCAGCGTCTTGCCTAGCCCGATCTCACCTGACGGACGCAACGTGGCTCTACCCGCGAGACGCGAGCAATGTCTCCACGACGAGCTCCTGCTGGTCATCGGTCAGGCCAGTGCCACTCGGTAGGCAGAGACCGCGGTCGAAGAGGGCGCTCGAGACGCCGCCGCCGAAGACAGGGCTTTTCGCGTACAGCTGCTGCAGATGCATCGGCTTCCACAGTGGGCGCGCCTCGATGTCCGCCGCCTCAAGAGCCAGCCTGACCCTCTCCCGATCCGCACCGAACACGTCGGGGTCGATGAGGACGCAGGTCAGCCACATGTTGCTCCGCCCATATGGCGCCTCGGGCATGAAGGCGATGCCTTCAACGCCGTCGAGCAACTCCCGGTAGCGAGCTTGCACTCGCCGCCGGGCCGCGACCCGATCGCCGAGCGTCGCCAGCTGCGCGCGACCGACGGCCGCGAGCAGGTTGCTGAGGCGGTAGTTGAAGCCGACCTCCACATGCTCGTAGTGCGGGACAGGCTCGCGCGCTTGCGTCGACAGCTTCCTTGCATGCTCGATCAACGCGCAGTCACGGGACACGAGCGCGCCGCCGCCGGAGCTAGTGATGATCTTGTTGCCGTTGAAGGAGAAAGCAGCCAGATGTCCCTGACCGCCGGCCGCTGCGCTGTCATAGGTCGAACCGAGCGCCTCGGCGGCATCCTGGATCACCGGGATCCCGCGAGCTGCACAGACGCGCGCGATCGCCCCGTAGTCGCAGCACTGGCCGTAAAGGTCGACAGCGACGACAGCGGCGATCTCCGGTCTCTCCGCGAGCGCCTGCTCGAGCAGATGAGGGTCGAGCGTCCAGGTCGTCTCGTCGCAGTCGATGAACACCGGCTCAGCGCCGACGTAACGGATCGCATTCGCAGTCGCGACGAACGTGAAGTCGGAGCAGGCAACCGCGTCCTCCGCCCCGATGCCGAGAACCACCAGCGCCAGGTGCAGCGCCGCCGTGCCGCTACTCAAAGACAACGCGTGCGGAACTCCGGCGGTCGATGCCAACTCCCTCTCGAACTCGTCGACGTGAGGACCGAGAGGCGCGATCCAGTTCGACTCGAGAGCGTCCTGCAACAGCTCAAGTTCGCCGCCCGCAAGGTGCGGCGGCGAGAGATAGATCCTCGGCACTGCTTGAACGTAACCGTTCGGTCGCACTTGCGTGCGCGAGGCGCACACCTCGTCTCTTACGACAAGCCGTTAGCCGATCGAGGTCATGCGTCGTCACGCGGGGCTTGTAGTGGACGACTTCGCCACGGAGCTCGTTCAGGCGCACGAACGCCTCCCACGGCCCCTTCCCCTTGATCGACCCGACGCCGGTGACGATCGGCAGGACGAGGTGCAGCTTCTCGTCGAGTCCGAGTCGCCGGATCGCTTCCTCCTTCGGAATCTGCTGCGTCTCCTTGCCGCGCCTTCCGACGAGACATGTAAGTCCGGCCGCCCGGCAACGTCAGCCCTCGCGTCCTTGAACTTGCGCCCTGGCTTCGAGCTGTCACCCAACTCCCGCACCTTCTTCTCTTCCT
>Ga0265338_10010968_pt1 | contig 10533 bp, 5 predicted proteins | sample 42126metaG_FD_193579 | JGI IMG/M metagenome (GOLD analysis project Ga0265338, IMG submission 193579) | Rhizosphere microbial communities from Carex aquatilis grown in University of Washington, Seatle, WA, United States - 4-21-26 metaG | ecosystem: Host-associated > Plants > Roots > Rhizosphere >... | reverse complement strand
TCGTTCGGATTGCCGACCCGGGCGGGAGCGGGAGCGGAACCGTCATTCAGATGATGCCTTACAACGGCGGGGTGGATCTGGACGTTCTCACGGCGGACCATGTCATTCGCGATGATTCGGGTGGAGGGGGCACTATATATACACCCGGCCAGATCAGCGTCGCATTTGGCAATGCTGGCGGTGGCGGCGCTTCCTTCGCGGCGGAAGACGAGGCGACGCTTTTCGACCTTCCCGCCGACGGCAGCAGCGCGGTGGATTTGGCGATTCTTGATGTCTTTATTCCCGGCAGTCAATTGAACACGCTGCCAGCGGGTCTGGCGGCAGTGGCCCTGCCCAATGCCTCGCCGGTAGCCAATACGGCGATTACCCAGGCTGGCTATGGCCATCAGGCAAGCGTCGTTAATCTGGGTGGAACCCTGTCCTATGTCTATTCGCCCCTGTACGGCTACGGCGCAGGTTATGGAACCCTTCATGCAGGTCCCAACACCATCAATGGCGCCGGCGTGACAGCCATCACGGGAGCGGTTTCTGATTACGCCGGTCAGAACTATGCCTATCAAGGATTTCAAAATAGCCTTATGATCAACGGTGTCAGCCCCAATTACAACGGCAGCACCTCATTCATTTTCGCTGGCGATTCCGGTGGCCCCAGCCTCTCCGGCAACACGATCCTCGGTGTGCATTCCAGCTCAACAACGGGAACGCTCAACGGCAAGCTCGGGAACGATAAGAACAGTGAAGTCGCCGACTCAACCGACATGTGGCAGGATGTCAGCGTTGCCGATTATTTGCCTTGGATTAATGCGGAACTCGCCACGCTCTCCGTTCCCGAACCGTCCATCAGTTCGTTTGCCGTATTCGGAGGCTTGGTCGTGGTAGCCGCTCGCCGGTGCTGGCGGAAGGCAGGTTCGCCTCGGAACTAAAGGATACCTTGGCGGTAAATGGCGAATGTGACGAATGTTCGCCTGCTGGACATTCGACCTGTTGGTTGAGGGCAACGTGCCAACCGCAGCACCCGGATGCTGACCAATCCCATCAGCGGCCTTGTTCATTTCTTTCGGTTATCCCATCCGTAGAAGGGGAAAAACGTTTCAGACACGGATGCACACGGATTTGAACAGGAGATAACGGGTAAATCCAGAATAGTATATTTTTTATATCGAGTGGTTGCATAAATTATCATGCAACCAGTTGTCCATACTTCCATAAAGATTCTTTTCGGCTTGTATTTTTGGTTTGTTAAGACATAACCACCATAAATTTATGGAAAACTTATTTTGTGACCACGGAAACTCCGCACCGATAGAAGTTCTGGCCAAATTACATACTTCCCAAGTTCAAGCAGGCCAACGAAAGTGCGTTATTTGTGCGTATCAGCATGGATACCAATTAGGCCGGGAGAAAATCATTGAGCCGCTGGTCAGCAATCTGGACAAATGTCAGAACGGGAAGGAGGCATCCTCTAAATATTTGTTTGACCTTCCTGAGTCACAAGTTGTAGAGGGTCGCCAAACCTGCGCGGTTTGCGCTTTTAACGCCGGGTTTGAAAGAGGGGTTATGGAATCTCTGGACTCGCTTCGACCGGAGAATACCAATGCGTTGAAGACTCGAATATTACGATGTATTGGAGATGCCTTTAATCAGCTACCGGAAAACATTAAAAAATATTTAAAAGTTTAGAAAATGGGTAACCCTGAATGGCGACGCTGAAATGGAAATGTTCGTGTCGGTTCTGACGACATGCGGCGACCTCGCGCTGATTCGGGCTGGATGCAAGGAGAAATCTGAGCGCCGCGGACCATCGAGACCATCGTCTCAATCCTCGAAAGCCTGATCAGAACCGCGGTCCTGAATTTTCGTTGCGCCGCCTCAATCGCTCCCACCGCCCAGTCCAGTTGTGGTGGTAGTTCGTGATTCATGCGCGACCATTCCGCCATATCCGTCATCGGATCCGCTGACAACCCTTCGAGTTGCGATGTCGTTTCATCCCGGGCGAATACCAACCGTCGGACTGTGGACCAGATTATCACACGGCCCGGACAATGCCTGTCCACCCGAGAACTTTTTTGGTTTTTCGTCTGGTCCGGGCAGCAGGGTAGCGCAGGTGACTCGCCCAAAAACACACCTTCTTCTGCGGGAGGGGATAACACCCCATATCGCGAATTCATTGCCGGCCCTACAGTTCAGATATGTCAACTCTCTTAATCATTGTGGTGTTACTGGTATTGTTCGGCGGCGGCGGCGGCTACTACTATTCCAGACGCCGGTAAGCCGGAGCGGAATCACCTGCTGTTGCCGTCCACCGCCCGGGCGGAGGGTGCAGCATGGCACCATGGCAATCGTTGAACGCTGATCATGATTCATATCGGACAAATCAGTGCCGAGATGTCCTCACCGGCAGTTCAGGTGGGTGTGGTGGTCGCTGGGTGTCTCGTGCTTTACGTGGCATTCAAGATTGGCTTCGTTATTTTGAAAATAGTATTGGGTCTAGCGGGTATTGCATTGCTGGGCGGCGCAAGCTGGTGGTTCTTTGCAGGGATGCATCACTGACTCGACCCGCTTGCGCGCTGATTGAATCGTCCGACGTTCTTCGGTTTACACTCCGTTGCGGCAAAGGTTAGCTTGGCAGCCGATGACCGCCACCGAATCGCGCCAGCAACTTTCGCCAGCGTGGATTCTGGTCATCCTCACCGGCCTCAATCTGTTCAATTACCTCGACCGCTTCGTGCTCTCGGCGGTGTTGACGCCGCTGCAAAGAGATCTCGGCATCAACGACGGTCAGGCCGGGTGGCTCGGGACGGCATTCATGATCGGCTATTTCGTCACCTCGCCGGTCTTCGGCTGGCTGGGTGACCGCTGGTCGCGCAAATGGCTCATCGCCGCCGGCATTTTGGTGTGGAGCGTGGGGACAATCTTGACGGGGTTCGCGGCGACGTTTGCGGTAATGATTGCGTATCGCGTACTTGTTGGCCTGGGCGAAGCGAGCTATGCGACCATCAGTCCGAGTCTCATTTCCGACAGCTTCGCCCCCGCGAAACGGAACAACGCGCTGACCATTTTCTACGTTGCCATCCCCGTCGGCGCGGCCTTGGGTACGATCATAGGCGGACTCTTCGCGGCGAAATGGGGCTGGCGGCACGCGTTCATCTGGGCGGGCGCGCCGGGGTTGCTCCTCGCGCTCGTGATGCTGCCGTTTGCTGAACTCAAACGCGGCCAGGCCGAGGGCAAGACGGCTGAAGCAGCAAAAAGACCTTCCATCCGCGATATCGTGAATCTCGTTCACATCCCGGAATACGTGCTCGTGGTGTTGGGCTACACGGCCTACACGTTCGCGCTGGGCGCATTCGGGTATTGGGGGCCGACATTCCTGCATCGCGCTCACGGCGTGGCCGTGGACAAGGCGGGCGAATTTTTCGGCGCGGTGCTCGTGGTCGCCGGACTCGCGGGCACGTTGATTGGCGGATTCGGTGCGACCGTGTGGCAGAAGCGCAATCGCGCAGGCTACGCCTGGACGCTGGGACTCTCGGTGCTGGCCGCCGTGCCGCTCGCATTTGGCGCGTTCCTCGCCAGTTCAACGTTCTGGTCCATGACGTTTCTGGCGGCGGCGATGTTCTTCCTGTTTCTGTCCACCGGACCGGTCAACACGCTCATTCTGGAAACCGCGCCGGTGAATCTCCGTGCCAGCGCCATGGCCGTTTCCATTTTTACGATCCACCTCTTCGGTGACATGTGGTCGCCGGAAATCGTCGGCCGGCTGGCGGATTCATTCGGTGGAAATTTGCAGAGGGCAGTCTTGATTTTGCCCATCGCGTTGATCGTGGCGAGCGCGCTTTGGCTGGTGCTCGCGTTGAAAACGAAGTTTGGCTCCGCCCACAATTCTGTTTCCGCGTGAAAAGATGTGTTGGCGATGCGCGTGTTCAGATAAGGACCCGTCGCGCATGGCCGCACTTTTCCGGTTAGAGATTAGAGAGTGCGGTGCCGATCCCTTAGCATTGGCGGCCCTCTTGGCGGAGCAGTCTTCATTTAGTTTCGGTCTTCGCTTTCGAAGGCCGATCGCATGGAATGCATTTGATTCATTTGCCCGACAGTGCGGGCGGAGTGGGTGGAGTCGGCGGCGATTCCATCAGCGCCTGCAGCTCGCGGTGGTTCACCTTGCCAGTGCCGAGCTTCGGAATTTCCTTCACCACTTTTATCTCGCGTGGGACGCTCAGATTCGTCAACCCCTTGGCTTTGATGGCGTCGCGTATTTCATCCAATGTCAGCTTTGGTTCGTTGGTCACGGCGATGAGCGCTTCGCCTTTATTTTCCTCGGGGCGGGTGATGACGGCGATCTGGCAGTGCAGGCCGTAGTGTGGAAACGCCCCCGCCAGCGTATCTTCGATGGCCGTAAGGCTCACCATCTCGCCACTCACCTTGGCGAAGCGTTTCATCCGCCCGAGGATATGCAGGTAGCCTTCCGCATCCAGGCTCACGATGTCGCCAGTATCGTACCAACCGCCGAGGGCCTTGAATTTCGCGTTCGCCTCCGGATTCAAGTAGCCTTTCATCACGTTTGGTCCGCGCACGAAGAGCCGCCCACCCTCGGCCACCCCTTCGACCGGTTCCAGCTTTGATTCCATGCCCGGCAGGAGGCGGCCCACGGAACCGTAGCGTGGCTCCAGCGGTGTGTTGACACTCAGGCATGGTGCGCACTCGGTCGCACCATAACCTTCGAGGATGCGCACGCCGTATTTCTGCGACCAGGCGAGCGCAGTGGCTTCCTGTAGTTTCTCCGCGGCAGCAAACAGATACCGGATGCTGCGAAAGTCGTAGGGATGTGCTTTCCGCGCGTAGCCGTTCAGGAAGGTGTTGGTGCTGATAAACACCGTGCAGTCATGTTCGTAGAGCGCGGCCGGCACGTTGCGGTAATGCAAGGGCGAAGGATAGAGGAAGACATAGATCCCGCGTACCAGTGGCAGGAACGCCCCCACCGTGAGACCGAAGCTGTGGAAGAGCGGCAGGCAGTTGAACAGGCGGTCGCGGTCGGTTAAATCAGTGACAACCAGCATCTGGCGGATGTTGGTGAGGAGGTTGCCATGCGTCAATTCGACGCCCTTGGGCACACCTTCGGAACCGCTCGTGAAAACAATCACGGCAGTCGAGACGGCCGATGGCAAACTGCGGATGACGGATGGCGGATGGAAAACGTGCCGGAGCAGCGTGAGGAATTTCAGGGAGCCGGTGATGCCGGCGCGCACATCCTCAAGGAAAATCAGACTGACACCCGCTTTCACAAAATCGTCGGCGTTGAACTTGGCACGTTCAAAAAAGACGCGCGAGGTAACGAGGTGCTTCAATCCGGCCAGTTCCGCGCACGCCAGCATGGTGGGCATGCCCGAGGAGAAGTTCAGCACGGCGGGCACTTTGCCCAGGCTCCACAACGCAAGAATGACTACCGGTGTCGCGTTGACATTGGGCATCAACAGGCCAACACGCTCGCCGCCCATAACTGTGCCACGCAAGGCGTGCGCCAGCACATCCACCCCCACCATCAGCTTCCGATAGGTCAACGTTTGCTGCGTTGTGTCTTCGAGAATGATATGGCCGGGATGTTTGCGGGCAGTCTCCGCCACCGCCGAGAGGACATTTTGCGGGCCGAAAGTCATCTCGACCTCGAACTGCTGCCTCACCATCTGGTCGCGGAGCCAGCTGGTCAGCAGCGCCCGTGCGCGACCGGTGCTGATGTTCCCCAACTCGGGGGAAGCCAGCGTGGCGCTGAAATGGGCGGTCACTTTGGGAAAATATTTTTTTCGGCCCGGATTGGGGGAAAGCGGCAGGCATCCGGCACCGCGCAGGTAAGCCGTGATGACTTTCGCCTTCGTTTTAAAAATTAAAAATCCTGTGCCGTCGAAGAGCTTCATCAACGCGCCCGTGCGCGACAGGCGGCCTTCGGCGAAGAGTACGAGCCGCCCGCCGCCTTTGAGAAACTCCGCCATGCGCTTTACCGCGTAAGGCGAACCGGTATCAATGGGCAGCGTGTAGTGATTGATCATTAATTTCCGATGCAGCCAGCTCGTCTGCGCCGAGATGCTCGAGGTGACGAACTTCCAATCTTCATCCAGGCAGACCCAGAGAAACAGCCAGTCGATCCAGGAGCGGTGATTTGGAATCAAAAGCACCGGGCCGGGTGTCTTCAGCTCGTCCAGGCCGTAAGCACGAAAGCGGAACAAAACCTGGAGCAAAAAACGGAAGAAAATTTTCACGGCTTTGGGGAGTGCATCATTTGAGAGGGCGCACTTCAAACAAAATTTTGGCAGTGTATCAATAAGATTTGGCGCTTCGGCGGGTCATTGCGCAAGGCTGGGAGATTTCACCCACCGGCAAATACTGGACGGAAACCAACTTATTCCCTCTCAGGGTGAACTAAGTTGCCCCGCGAAAGGTGTCGGCGGCCTAATCGTTTTAGGAATGTGTTGTCACAAACCGTACAACTCCACAAAGAAACCAGGAGGCTGGCACCGATACGCTTTCGGAGATCGGTTATATGGAGCTCGTTGCACACACACCAGCCGCTACCGGACTTTCTTGAAGTTGGCGAGAATTGATCTCACTCCTTTCGCTTGTGCTTGTCCTGGTAATCTTTCCACAGAATGCCCAGAACCAGCCAGCCACTCCCGCCAATGGCAACCAGAAAACAAACCATCGCGATGCCGGGATAGCCAAAAATCTGGAAGGCGGAGCTGATTCGCATCATCAACGCAGCCCCGACAATCAATGCCGCGAGAAGAATGCCGGTGGTGACCCGATTGGCGATTTTCTCGAAACCATTGAGCAAATGACGCGCGTCCGGGGTTTTGACGTTTACTTCCAATTTGGAATTTCCGACGACGTCCAAAATCTTGTTGACGCGCCCCGGCAGGCCGCTAACAAAATCCTTCATTTCGAGAAACGATCCAAATAAATGCCCCGGCGTAGCGGTTTTAAGCATCCGGGTCGTCATGATTTCGGCGGCATTCCGGCGCACCGAACCGTTGGTATTGAAATTCGGACACAAGATTTTCCCGACCCCCTCCAGTTGCAGCAGGGTTTTCCCCAGGAGGGTCAATTCGGTGGGAACATAAAGTCCGGTTTCGGCCGCCGTTCTGGACACGCCCATCAGGGCTTTGCCCACGTCCTGGTGATTCAAAGTCTGGTCCCGCTGTTCGGAAACAAATGCCGTCGCTTTTTTGGTGAACTCCACCTCATCGAAGTCATCCGCGGTTTCGCTGATGCGAAGAACAATTTTCACCGCTTCATCGCCGTTGCCTTCGCTAATGGCCAGCAACAACCGCAATAAATTTTCCTGCATGTTTGAATTCACCCGCCCTATCATGCCCAAATCCAGCAACGCCACGCGCCCGTCGTCCGTAAGAAAAATGTTGCCCGGGTGCGGGTCGGCATGAAAAAAGCCGTCAATCAACACCTGTTTCAGATACGCCTTGAAAAGTTCCTCGGCCAAAACTTCGCCGTTCATGTCCAATTGCGCGATGGGACTAAGCGCGGTGATTTTTGTTCCGCTGACGTAATCCATCGTCAACACGCTGCGCGAACTGTAATCGAGCACCGGCAGCGGGACCAGAATGTGCGGAAATTCCTTCAAGTTATTGGCCAATGTGGTCAGATTGGACGCTTCCCGTTGATAATCCAGTTCCTGCAAAATGGAACTTTTGAACTCCGCGAGAATTTTTCCGAAACGATAACGGCGGCCAATGTCAGTATGTTCTTCAAAAAAGCCCGCAATTTCTTCGAGCACCTCAAAATCTTCCGCGATCTGTTTGCGGATTTCCGGCCGTTGCACTTTCACAACAACGGGACGACCGTCGCGCAGGGCCGCGCGATGCACCTGCCCAAGCGACGCGGCGGCCAGATGTTGTTCTTCAAAATACGAGAACGCTTTTGACAGGCGGACGCCGAGTTCACTCGCGACAATTTGTTCCACTTCAGCGTAAGGAAATGGTTTGACCTTGTCCTGCAAACGCGCGAGCGCCTTCAAATAGGATTCCGGCAAAAGGTCGGCGCGGGTGGAAAGCAACTGGCCGAACTTGATGAAGGTCGGCCCCATTTTTTCCAAATCATTGGCCAATTCTTCCGGCACGGGCTGCCCGGGTTTGGCGCCCAAAAGTGTTTTTTCATCGCCAGCGGCTTCATTGGCAAATTCCTTGGCCAGATCGGTAGTGCCGTATTTCCAAAACAGCAACGCGATGTCCTTATAGCGTTTGAGGTGATGCGGTTTCAATGACAATTTCATGTTAGCAAAGCAGCAGAACTATAATAACGATGACGGGAAGGAGTCCAACTCACCTTCCTCAACCCGGACGGCATCGACAACAACCGGCAATAAAAGGAGATGCATGGCATGGCATTCGTTTTTGATGACAATTTGTTCACCGCACTTTCCAGAGCAAGTTACGAGGTGGAATGACATTTTTCTATGGGGTATAACCCGACCGTGGATTATGGAGCCACCGGCTGCCGAAAACAGATTGAGCAAAGGAGGTGTTTCATCGCGGCGCCGACTTTGTTTCAAGTGTTCTTTTTGAAATCCACGGCGGTTTCACCCCGTTGTGCTTCACGCCAATCATGGCTGTCCGGGAGCGCGGTAGGGTAACACCCCATAGCGAAAAGCAATCCGGCAACGTAGTTTCGCCAAAGTAGCAGCCGCAATGGGAAACCAAACACGTGACCAAAATCCCCCTAATTATGCTTTTGACTGGTGTTGATGATGATTTCCTGCCGGATGGTGGGTTCGCCTCAATTCCTCCGGGTGATCGCCGCGATTTTGCCGGAGGTCATTCCTTGCACCAGTCATTGTAACGTTGAACTGTGAAGCGTGCCATGCCCACCAGGTCAACCGAAGTACCAGTATGCCGGGCACGTTTCGAAATCCCTCCCGGCACTTGATCGGCGGGTTGGAGATGCAGGGCCGGCTTCGTCCGGCCGGCATTTCGCGCGGGATGAAGATGATTGACTGACAGACGCATCGAATATGGACGCCGCCACGATAACGCAGCCCCATGCGGCACAGGATGGCTCGGCGGTCGCAGCCGCGCTGCGTGCCGATGCGCTCGGAGGCGAACCACCGTCCGTTGAACCAATCAGCACCCCGGTTGCCAGAGCGACGCCGGTGCCCATCGTTTTGATTGTGCTGGGGACAATTGGCTTCCTCTATTTTGCGCGTCCGGTAGTCCTGCCCGTCTTCCTGGCCTGCGTGGCGGGAATGACCCTGAAACCGCTCATCCGTTGGTTGTCCTGCTGCCACATTCCGCCGGCACTTTCCGCGGCGGTCGTGCTTTGTCTCCTGGTGACCGCCATCGGGGTTGGTTTTTTTCAATTGGGCCGCCCGGCGATGGCGTGGGTGAATGAAGCGCCGCAACGCATGACCGAGTTGAGGCAACGGGTGCTGAAACTTTTCCCGCGGGCCGCACGGTTCAGCGCGGCCGCCGCGGCGGTCAACAACCTAGGTGCCACGGACGCGGAAAAAGCGGCGGCACAGGGAAAAACCCCGACGCTGGAGGTCAAAGAAGGCCGTGGCACCGGTTCGATCCTGAACTGGACCGGAACCTTCCTGGTGGGCATAGGTGAGACATTGGTGTTGACTTACCTGTTGCTGGCCTCGGGCGACCTGTTCCTGCAAAAACTCGTCCATGTGATGCCAACCTTGAGCGACAAGAAGCGTGCCATCGAGGTCAATCGTGAGATTCAGCAAAACATTTCCAATTACCTGTTCTCAGTTTCGTTGATCAATATTGGCCTGGGTATTTTAGTAAGTGCGGGTCTCTACGGCATGGGCGTACCCAACGCCGCGATGTGGGGAATCCTCATGGCGATTTTGAATTTTGTTCCCTACTTTGGCCCCATTGCCGGCGTCCTCCTGTTGACTGCCGTGGGGCTGCTTACTTTCGACACGCTGTGGACGGGACTGCTGCCGCCCGCCTGGTATCTGCTGCTCCATCTGCTGGAAGCGAATTTCATTACGCCCGTATTGCTCGGACGCCGCTTCACGCTCAATCCAGTGGTCATTTTTGTTTCCTTGATTTTCTGGATGTGGCTCTGGGGAGTGCCCGGCGCTTTATTATCGGTGCCGATCCTGGTTTCAATCAAAGTTGTTTGCGACCGCGTCCCGGCGATGTCACCCGTCAGCGAAATTCTCTCCCGCTGAACCAGCAACATTTTATTAATGGGACCGGCTAAATCATTCTGTCGGAGAAAGAGTGAACCGGGCGTGGGCGGTTTCGCGCGTGCGGGTTCGCCAAACAATTCTCCAACTGAGGGTCAAGCCAAATCAGCCTCTGCCAGATAATCCTAATATGCACGGTAGGGTTACACCCCATAGCGAAGGGCTGGCCAACAACATACCGTCCTTTCTGTATTTTAATATCAATGTCGCTACAACCGAAAGAAAATGACCATGAAAATGAAATCAACCTACCCGCTCGCACTCAGTGTGATGGCGGGCGCCCTGTTAATCACCAGCACATCCGTGCGCGCCTCCGGCACGGACAGCCGCATCGAGGC
>Ga0265338_10010967_pt1 | contig 10534 bp, 5 predicted proteins | sample 42126metaG_FD_193579 | JGI IMG/M metagenome (GOLD analysis project Ga0265338, IMG submission 193579) | Rhizosphere microbial communities from Carex aquatilis grown in University of Washington, Seatle, WA, United States - 4-21-26 metaG | ecosystem: Host-associated > Plants > Roots > Rhizosphere >... | reverse complement strand
GCACTACAACCTGGGCGTCGCCTTGGAACAGGCGGGCCGGGTCCAGGATGCGATCGGGCATTATCAGCAGGCGTTGCGGATCAATCCTGATTTAAGCGCGGCGCGAGCCGCGCTCACGCGAGTGCAAGCGCATCAGGAGTTGCCGCCGTAGGCAGCAGGTTCCCAGCCCTGTCAGGTCTTATCCGTCTCGACTGTCAGTGGAGGGCTTTGACAGCGGTCTGCCAGGCGCTGGCGTAATCTTTGATGGCGGTTTGGGGTTTGCCCGTGGTCAAGGCCGCGTCACCCTTCGCCATCAGGACGTTGGCGGTGGCGATGAGAGTGGCATTCCCGTTCGCGTTCTGCGCGTCGCTAATGGCAATCAAAGCGGTGTTGCGGGCAGACTGGACCAGTTCACTGACAATGCCGTTGAGCGTATTGGTGCCGAGAGTGTTGCCCTTGGTCTTGAGCAACGCCAGCAAGCTCTGCGCGGTTTTGCTGTCATCGCCGAAAACGGCTTTGGCGCCCTTGGGTGTGGGGCGTTCGAGGTCCTGCCACGCCGTGCTGAGCACAGCGTTGGTGAGGGTCCTGCCGACTTGCACAAGCTTCTTGCTGTCCAGTTTGGAAAGCGCGTCGCCAAGCAGGCCGTAGATTTGACCAAGCGCGTACCCATCCTGCTGTAGCGGGCCGCGCACAATCACATGGAAATGGCATGCCGACTGGTTGCCCACGCCGTCGGTGGCCGTGACGGCCACGGAGTTGGTACCCACGCCGAACGTGCTGCCGGAGGCCGGGACACAGATGACGCCCGGGTTGGTGGTGCAGTTGTCGAAAGCCGTTGGTAGTGGAAAGGTGACGACGGTGCTGGCGCCGTTGGTGGCGTCGACCACAATGTCCGACGGGCAGAAGACGATCGGCGCGTCGGTATCGGCCACGACCACGGTCTGCAATTGCGTGATGATCGTGCCGCTCCAGTTGTTATAAGTCCAATGGATGATGTTTGTGCCCTGCGACGTGTAATTCGTCGGGTCGGACGTGGTGCCGACAATGGCAGGATCGCACGCATCGCCCGCTGTTGGTGGATTGGTCACACTGACGGAGCATTGACCCGTCAATTGGGGCAGGGGATTGGCATTGGGCACAGGCGTATTGGGATCCATGACGAGAACATCGCGGGAAACGGAGCGGCTCCATTCGCCGAGCGCGGCTGTGTAGGTGATCGTGTGATGGCCGGGTACGGTCGTATCCAAATCGCTGTTGGTGGTGGCACCCAAATCGAGCCCGCAAGTGCCCATGGCGGTGAAACCCGGGTCGGTGTAGGTGGCGTGGCACAGGACGTTGGTCGAAGAGGGGCCCACCAGCGAAATATGCAGCGCATGGATGGCGAGGCTGTGGTAGTCACCGGCGGCGATGGCGATGGCGTCGGTCAGGCCGGCGGGAACGTTGGTCTCGCCGTAGGTATCGTTGCCCCAGGCGACCACCTCACCATCGGTCAGCAGCGCCAAACTGGACCCATTCCCGGCTGCGATGGCGACGGCGTTGGTCACGTTGGCGGGAACATTGGTTTGGCCGTAGGTATTATCGCCCCACGCGGTGACCATTCCATTGGCGAGCAACGCAAGGTTGTGGTAGCCACCCGCGGCGATGGCGACGGCGTTGGTGACGCTGGCAGGTACATCCGTTTCGCCATTTCCATCACGGCCCCAGCCGACCACCGTGCCATCCATAAGCAACGCGATGCTGTGATAACCACCCATGGCTGCCGCGACAGCATTGGTAACAGAAGGCGGCACGTTGGTCTCATTGAGACCGACGTCGTTAGGGCCCCACACGATGACGGTGCCGTTGGCCAGCAACGCCAGCATATTCTGTACGCCCGCGCTGACGGCAATGGCGTTGGTGACACTGGCCGGCACGTTGGTCACGCCGTTGCCGCCGTAACCCCAGGCGACCACGCGGCCATTGGCCAGGACCGCCGCGCTGACGTTGAAGCCGGCCGCGATGGCGACGGCGTTCGTGACGCTCGTGGGCACGTTGGTTTCGCCGTTTGAATCGTTGCCCCACGCGACCACTTTGCCATTGGGCAGGAGCGCGAGGCTGTGTGAGTCGCCTCCGGCAATGACAATCGCGTTGGTTACCGCGGCGGGAACATCGATCTGGTTGCTGCTGTCCTGGCCCCAGGCGGCGACATTGCCCGGGCTGGTAGCGTTGACAATGGTCACGCAACTGACGGCCCCGGTCAGGCCGTCGCTGACAGAAGCCGAAATGTCGAACGGCCCGAAATCCCCGGTCTCGGCCTGCAATGCGAGGTTTGTGTCCGTCGCGCCTCCGCCACTGGCGCTAAGGTCGTTGGTCTGGTAGCCGGAGCCGTTGACGTACCAGACGACCTCGAGCGGATTGCCTCGAGTGTCATGTACGTGCACGGTCACGTTCAATGGACTGACATTGGTCGGCGAGCAGGAAGGATCCGAGGCGAACGGACAGGAAATCGTCGGCGGCAATGGCGGCAACACCGCCACGCTGTGATAAGCGCCGGCGGCGAGCCCATCCGGGCTAATCACATTGACCGGCACATTGGTTTCCCCGCGCAGGTCATATCCCCACGCCACGACGGTGCCGTCGGCCAACTCCGCCAAGATGTGCTGGGCGTCCGGGCCCGACGCAATTGCGACCGCATTGGTGACGTTGGCTGGCGCATTGGTTTCACCACTCGCGCTATAGCCCCAGGCCACAACATTGCCATTGGTCAGCAGCGCCACGCTGAAATCAAAGCCGGCGGCAATGGCCACGGCGTTGGTAACGCTCGGGGGTACGTTGGTCTCGCCGAATGAATTGTCGCCCCAGGCAACCACCTTGCCATTGGCCAGCAACGCCAGGCTGTGCGTGTTGCCAGCGGAAATGGCCACGGCATTGGTGACGCTCGCGGGAACGGTGATTTGGCCCTGGTCATTCGTACCCCAGCCAACCACGGTGCCATTGGCCAGCAGAGCCAGAAAACGGTACCCACCTCCGGCGATGGCCACCGCGTTGGTGACGCCGGCGGGCACGTTGGTTTCGCCGTCACCATCATAGCCCCACGCCACGACGGTGCCGTTACCCAACAGTGCCGCGCTATCTTCATAAGCCCCGGCAATGGCGATCACGTTCGTAAGACCGGTGGGCAGGTTGAGCGCGTTCCCAAAGTTGCCTCCCCAACCGATGACCGTGCCATCGGCCAACAACGCCAGGGTGGTGTAATCACCGCAAGCAACGGCGATGGCGTTGGTAGCGCTGGCCACCACATCGGTTTGGCCATAGGCATCCCATCCCCAGGCCACGACCCTGCCGGGGGCGACAGTGGCCTGTGCCGTCCACGGCATCACCAGTGCAGCCAGGAGGCTGCCAAAAATGGCCGAGCGTTGGACAACAATGGAAATACGCCTGCACAATTCCGGATAATAGAATGAATTCGCCACCAAGATTGCATACTTCATAAGCCACCTTCCTTCCGAGACATCGACTTGAAACCAACGGGAATCATCGCCGACTGCGATCGGCGAAGAAACGAGAGAAGTCGATTGCAATCCGTGTGCCAATTGGAGGTAGTCCGTGCCGGATAGTTTTTGACAGACGTGAACCAATTGCCAGGTCTCTCAACTGGCCCTACGCATTGCACTCGTAAGTCGATTGGCTGCATGCTAAGAAAAACGGTGAACTATGGCAGCAGCAAGAGTCCACCCGGTTGGGATTCGGAGACGTGACCCGCGCTGCCGCACAACCTCGAGGAGGGCGTGGTGAAGATCAAGCCCGGCATGACAGACTTTCTATGGATGGCCGCAGGGGCGGTAACGTTACTTGTGGTCATACTGGTGGTGATGCATTTCCACACAAACCAAAGCCCCGCCGAACAACTCGCCTTCAAGGCTCGACGGGTCGATTTGGTGGAGCGGATGCGCGTGGCCCTCGCCTCAGCCTCGGAAGCTGAGAAGAGTGCCGTCATGGCGGTTACGGACAGGGAATCGCTGGTTTTCGCCGATCAGGCACGCGCGGCAGCAGCGGAGGTGGAACAGGAACGCCAGGAGTTGGAGCAACTTCTGGTATCGGGTGGCACGCAACCCGAGAAGGACGACCTTGCCAAATTCTCTGGGGTTTTTGCCAAATTCCAGACCATCGACAAGGAGTTGCTGGCCTTGGCGGTCAAGAATACCAATATCAAGGCCAACACCCTCGCCTTTGGCCCGGCGGCGGACGCGCTCACGGAAATGGACACCGCTCTCTCCCATCTCGTAGCGAAGAACGCCGGGTCTGCGGATGCCAAGAATGTGGCCGTGCTGGCTTTCGGTGCCCAAACCGCGGCACTACGGATACAGACGCTGCTCGCGCCGCACATCGCGGAAGAAAGTGACAAGAAGATGGACGACTTCGAAGCGATGATGGCCAAGGATGATCAGGAGGTCCGCAAAGATCTGGATGGTCTGGCCACGCTCCTCAAACCCGGCGGCGATCCCGATTTGAATACTGCGACATCGGCTTACGCGCGGTTCGGCGAGATCCGGACACGGATCCTTGCACTCTCTCGCGAGAACACGAACGTGCGATCACTGGTCATGTCATTGGACCAGAAGCGTAAAATAATGTTTGTGTGCCAGGATGCGTTGGCCACTTTGCAGCGGACGATTCTCGAGGAACCCATTGCCGGCGTGAACTACGGGTTGCCAGAGAACCCTCGCCAACTGGAAGCGGTACCTCGGAACGCTCCTTGAAGATTTCGATCATCTTGGTTGCTGAGAGGCGGGAGGTTGCGTTGTCTCAGCCATGAAACGAAAGATAGCAGCGTGCGCAATTCTTCTGGCGGCGGCGGCCGTCATTTACTTCGCGGCGTTTTACCGGCCGGGTCCTGTGGAGATTCACGACGATTTTGAGCATGGGTTCAGTCCGGTTTGGAATTGGGAAAGGCCGAGAGAGGACGCGGCCAGGATTCTGCCGGATCCCCGGCATGACGGCAAGCATGTGGCCGGCTTTTTCCTGAAGCGCGAGGACGCGTTGGTGGGGGGCGCGAAACGGGTGGAGATGAAACTGGGATGTGTCGGGCTGGGAGAAGCCTACCGCTATGTGTTCGAGGCCTGTTTGCCGAACGACTACGTGCCCGAGGCTGCGGCGGATAACATCGCCCAGTGGCACGACATGCCGGACTTCCTGCTGGGCGAGACCTGGAGAAGTCCATCCCTCAAGCTCATGATTCGTAATGGCCGATGGCTGCTGTCGCGTCGCTGGTCTTCCGCGAAGGTCAACCGGTTCCTGTGGGAACGGAACGGACGGGACGCGAACGAAGAAATCGACCTCGGCGCCGTGGACAACGGGAAATGGGTGAGGTGGGAATTTCGTGTGCTGTGGGCGTGGAATGACCAGGGACGCCTCCAAATTCTGCGCGACGGTCACAGCGCCTACCGGAAACAAGGTCCCACCGCGTATCGTGATTGGCGAGGCCCGTATTTCAAGATCGGCATGTACAAGCCTGACTGGAGCGTCAACCCCGCCGCGTCTTCCGTCAACGAAAGGCACATCTACTACGACAACATCGAGGTCAAACGTATCACGCCCGCCGAAGTCTTTGTCGACAATTGAAAAAACTTTTCCGTCGGGTCACGGAGACGGCACGAACATGATAAAGCCGGTTTGATTGGTGCCCTGGAAAAATCCTGCGCCCGAGTTGTCGGTTTGCAATAGCAGGCCACTCAACTTGGACGTTTTGCCAACGGCCGGATTCAGAAAACCGCCACTGAATTGTCCGGTGGTTGGATTGATCTTCAACGTCAGCTTGTCATCGCCGACGGGGGACACGGTGACACTGCCATTCGCCGCAATGACGATGTTCTTGACGAGGTTGCTCTCCAGGTTGCCTCCGCCGAGAGTCAACGTTTCGCTTCCCGCGATCGACGGGCCACCGCTGGCCGGCGGTACGTAAATCGCACCGGTCAACGTGACGGCCGTGGTGAATCCATCCGGATAATCGGCGCCTTTTACCCCGCCCGGCTTGAACCAGTTCACTGTTGCGCTGAGTGTGTTGTTGGTGGCGATGGTCACCAAACCGATGGACGAACCTTGCTTCTTATAGATGGACGCGAACAGCGGCCACGTGCCCAATCCCGAAACGGAGAACGTGGCGGAGATCTTCGTTCCGTCGCCCAACACACCTTGCATGCGTGCGCCGCCGAGGGTCGTCACCGTCAATGTCCCGTAGCCGAAACCTTGCGGAACGGTCGGGTCAGCATCGTCAGCCGGTTCCATGACAAACGTATAGCGTCCCGCGAAGGGGCAGGGATTCACTTTGCTGAATATGGCGAGGTCGGCCAAAAGTTGGGACGTAAACACGCCATCGGACACCGTCCCGGCAATCTGATCGGTCTGGTTTGTCACGGTCAACAATTGCAGGACGACCTGCAAGTTATTCAGGTTCTTCCGGACCACGGTGTTGGTGGCGTTGCCGGAGGTATCAAATTGTCCCTTGAACGAGGAGCGCACGCCGCCAATCGTCAGGCTTGCCTGGAACGAGCCCGTCTTGCCAAGAACGAGAGTGATAAATCCGGAACTGTCCTGTGCGGGGGTGTTGGCCATGACCAGACCGTTGTACGTCCCTCCCAGGAATTGCCCGAATACCTGGCCCTGCTGCGATATCGTGAAGGGCTTGCCGCCAGCGGTAATGGTGCCGGAGCGGGCAGTGGCATTGGTATTGGCCGTCACGGAATACGAAACCGTCCCGTCGCCGGTGCCGCTGTTGCTGGAAGTTATCGTGATCCAGTCAACATTGTTCGTCGCCGTCCACGGACAGTCCGGCGTGCTGGCGTTGACGCTAAAGGTGCCGCTGTCTACGATGGCAGGAAGCGTCACATGAGTTGGCGAGAGAGAAAACGCGCAGGGTTGAACGAGAGTGAAGACGGTTCCTTCGTTGAACGTTCCCCCGGCGAAGGTCGTACCATAGTAATTGCTGACACCGCCCTGGATGAGGCCCGCCTCAGGGTTGGCGCCATCAAAGCCGCTGAATGTGTGCAGCACGGTCAATCCTCCCCCCGGTGTCATGTTGAACACGGTACCCATGCCATTTCCCCCGCCGGCGGAGGTTGTCCCGTAGAAGTTCCCATCGCTACCCAAGACAAGGGCCGCCATGGGGCTGGCACCATCGGCCCCACCGGTGAAATTGTACAGTGGCGTCAATGAACCTGCGGCGTTGATTCTGAATATTGCACCCGTGGCGCTACCCCCACCGGCACCCCCTCCGCCCAAGGTCGTCCCGAAGAAATTGCTGGTGATACCCAGAACCAAGCCGGCGGCCGGGTTGGCACCGTCGGCTCCGCCGGTGAAGTTCCATAGAGGCGTGAACGCGCCCGCCGTGGTGATCGAGAACACCGTGCCCAAGCCGCCGCCCCCGGCAAAGGTCGTCCCGAAGAGGCGATTGTTCGCGCCGAAGACGAGTTCCCCCTCTGGGTTGGCACCGTCAGTCCCGGTAAAGGTGTGTAATGGAGTGAATAATCCCGCCGCGTTTATCTTAAATATGGTGCCCGTGCCGTTCGATCCCCCGCCAAAGGTCGTCCCGTAAAAGTTGCTGTCGCTGCCTTGGACCAGACCCGCCGCCGGGTTGGCGCCGTCGTTACCACCCGTGAAACGATACAGGGTCGTCAATGTCCCCGCCGAATTGATGGAGAATACCGTGCCCGCATTGCTCGACAAGCCCCCCCCGCTAAAGGTTGTCCCGTAGAAAAGACCGTTATTGGCTTGGACGAGTACCCCGCGTGGCTGGGCTCCGTCAGTCGTGCCAGTGAAGTTATACAACGTGGTCAGTGTCCCGAGTGAATTGACTCGGAACACCGTCCCCGAGCCAAACGACCCTCCGCCAAAGGTTGTGCCGTAGAAATTACTGTCGCTGCCCTCAACAAGTGTGCTACGCGGCTGAGTGCCGTCTGTGCCGCTGATAAAACTATGCAGTGTCGTTAACGTAGCCGCGCCCGATTCGGCAGGGTGGGAGGCCAGTATCAGGACCGCAATCCACAGAAGAACAAGACGAAGTGCTTTCATAGTAGTTTCCCAAAGGATCATTTCCTAAAGATGACATAGTAAATGACTGGCGCAACCAAAAAGTCGCGCTTCATTTGGGGCAGCAAAGATGCGACGGTTGTTTCCGGCTTGTGTTTACGATTTGGTTTTGGTCTGCTCCGCATAGGGCGAGCCCTGAGGAATGAAGGGTGCGGGCGGGAGTTGCATGATCCTTTTCAAGAGGGAGCGCGATTCTCGTTTCCCGCAAAGTACTAAACAGAGGTGGGTCTGCGTTATCCCCAAATGGTTGGCCGCACGCCGTTGCGACCAACCGCGGCGAATCATGCGCGCCCGCGCGTGATTACGAGTAATCACGGTTTCCATATATCGGATTGCCGATACATGGTCAACCACAAGAATCGCCATGGCGATAATCTCTAATGGACGCTTTTTCAAACCAACTGCGGAAGCTCATGGCTTCGAAACAATGGAATCAGGTGAAAGCCGCCAGTGAGCTCGGTCTTACGCAGTCACAAGTCAGCGATTATCTGAGTGGAAAGAGCGAGCCATATCTGCGCACGGCTGCGGCGGTGGCCAGGAGACTTGGTATCTCGTTGGATGAACTGGCGGGGGTCTCGACGGCGGGGACCGCAGTCAGGGAGGACGGCGCGATGTATCACGCGGAGCCGCCCTACGACCAGTGGGTCGAGAAGGCCAGGCGACGGTGGCGGAGGAAGGGAGCGACCCGGGCCGAAATGGAACTGGCGATCCGCATCCTTTTTCCGGACGACGCGGACAAGATGATCGAGTGGCTGAACAGACCTTGAAGTCCCATCGGCAAAGCCCCTTAGGGACAGTATGTCATCCTCGTATTCGTTGTAGCGCCAACTTGTCAGTCGCGGGCCACGCGATACCATCAAGGCACGAGGAGACTTGAACGCGCAACCCGCTATCCTTAAAGGAGTGACGACTTTCTCGGACTTCTGAGGTTTTCTTCTTGCTTCTGGCAAACGTTATGCTAAGGGTTAGACCGTAGGTTTAGGTAGTCAGGGGGCGTTTATGAAGACCCATGTCGGTCTTCGGGCACAGGATAAGGACCCATGATGGTCTTGATTAATTCTTCTACAACCACCGTTGGCGCTGCCGTTTCTTTCACCCTGAACGAACGCGGGCATTGCACGGTTTAGTAGTGGAAGTGTCGTTCAGGACATAGGCTCCCCGACAGCCAAGAAGCTGGAAGGAATAGCAGCCATGAAGCATTCGCAGAGCTCTCACGTTCTGGAGTTCGCCATTTTGCTGGCCTTGGTGCTGCCGATCACGGCAAGCCAGGCGGGTAATTTCACGACGACCGCCACCCAATCGTACCAAATACCGGTACAGACATGGAATGATGCCATCTGGCTACCGGGCCCCGTGTCTCCGTCCACTGGCAACACGTACGAAGTTCTGAATGGCGGCATTCTTCGAAATCCACCTGATGGCGGGGCCCAAACTTTTCCCGGAGACTCGCTCACGCTGGATGCCGGCTCCCGGCTTAGGGCGGCGGGTTGGTCAGACGTGACCTTGAGTTTTCCTGGTGTAGGCGGGAATCCTGGTTTGATCCTCAACGGCGGGAAACTGCAGGCGACCTACGGGCAGGCCTTTACCATTTCCGGTCAGATATCCGTGGGGGCTGATTCGACGATCGATCAGGGCTGGTGGTCTCGCGGTTTCGTGATCACCGCGCAAATCACCGGTGCCGCCAACCTAACGTTGATCAATGGCAACCGCTGGATTCCACTGGATATCCAGAGCACGAACAATCCCTATAGCGGCAACTGGGTGGTCAGTAGGGGCTACCTCAAAGGCACGGGGCAGGGTTCCCTCGGCGCAGGCAATATCACAGTAGCCGATGGCGCCAGGTTTGAAGTCGGTTACGATATTCAGAGTCCAGGTACGCTGACACTGCAGGGAAGCAACAGCGTGATGGTTTTGCATCAGGATTGCCAGTTCAACGCCGTGACCGTCGCTGGGACAACGCTTGCGCCCGGCACCTACACGTATGACGAACTCGCCGCGCAATTTCCCGGCAGTTTTGCGAACGACGGCTCGGGGAGCCTGACGGTACCCGCCTCCATTCCGATTCCGGATGATCCGGCGGAAGTGGCGACCAATGACGTCTCAAGCGCCAGCAGCATTCCTGATCCAACGGTTGGCGTCGTTGCCGCCGCCACTGACCTTCTGGTCGTGGCACCCAAAGACACAGTTGCCCCATGGATATCGAGCGGAGTGATCGTCTCGGTGGACTCTTCGTCCCAGATCACGGTCAGTTGGAGTAGCACCACCGATACAGGCGGTTCCGGATTGGCCGGGTATCAAGTGTACCGCAATGGCGCATTGGTGGCGACGACGACGGCCGCAAGTTACTCCGACGCCGGATTATTGCCGGCCACACAGTATTGTTACACGGTCGCAGCCTACGATAATGCGGGCAACGTCTCCTCGACCAGCGCCCAGGGTTGCGCCACGACACTTCCGCCAGACACCATTGCCCCGTCGATACCAAGCGGGG
>Ga0265338_10010966_pt1 | contig 10534 bp, 7 predicted proteins | sample 42126metaG_FD_193579 | JGI IMG/M metagenome (GOLD analysis project Ga0265338, IMG submission 193579) | Rhizosphere microbial communities from Carex aquatilis grown in University of Washington, Seatle, WA, United States - 4-21-26 metaG | ecosystem: Host-associated > Plants > Roots > Rhizosphere >... | reverse complement strand
GGCGAGTATCAAGCCGGACCAGAGCGCCCGCCGACGAAAATCATTTTGCAGGTCGGGCTGATCCTTCGTGTCCAAGGTCAGGTAGGTCGCCGCCAGAAACGCAAACAGCGCCAGAGCGAAAATCCCACAACCGAACGCGAAAGGCGTCAACCAGCCCGCGAAAAAGCCGCTGACGACTTGATGATTGACGATGCGAATCTGACCTGTCGATAAGGCGCCGAGGATCACGCCTTGGAAAAACGGCGTCAAAACGCAGGCGCAACCAAATGCCGTGCCCCAGCGGCGCTGCCCGGTGGCGGAGCCGGAATCGTATTTGCGGAAAATAAACGCCGAACCACGCAGCACGATGCCAACCAGCATGACGGTCAACGGGATATTAAGCGCGGTCATCGCCCCGGCGAAGCCAGTCGGAAAGCCGGTGAACAAAAGGACCACGACGAGGATGAGCCAAACGTGATTGGCCTCCCAGATGGGGCCGATCGCTTCGGCAATGGCCTTCCTTTGCCGTTCGGCGCGCGATCCGATCGCCAGCAAGTCCCATATGCCACCGCCAAAATCCGCGCCACCCAGAAGGGCGTAAAGGATCAGCGAAATCAAGATGCCGATGGCAACGACGAGTTCAAGCATGGGGCGCAGTCGGGGGCGGTTCGGAGACCGCTTCGAGCGTTTCCATAAACTGGCGGCGCAGGAGGATGAAAACGATAAAGGCGAGAAAAGCGTATAATACGGTGAAGGCGAAGAACGGAATCACAATCCAAGGCATCGGCGTCACCGCGTCTTCGGTTTTCATCACCCCATAAATGATCCAAGGCTGGCGTCCAACTTCGGTCACGACCCAGCCAGCCTCAATCGCCACGAAACCCAGCGGCCCGGCGGCCACCAGGGCGCGCAGGAGCCAGGGATGCTCGGCGACCGCGCGGCGCTCCCACCAAAGCCAGCCTGACCACGCGGCCAAAGCCAGCATGGCCATTCCGGCCGCAACCATGAGGTCAAACGCCCCGTGGACGATGGGCACGTTCGGCCAATTGTTTTGCGGGAACTCTTCCAACCCCACGACTTTGGCGTTGGGATCATCCGCGACGAGCAGACTCAAGCCGCGCGGAATTCGGAGCGCGTACTTGGTAGCCCGCGTCGCGTCGTTCGGAATTCCACCGATGATCAGGGGCGATCCGATTTGCGTCCGGTAATGCGCCTCCATGGCCGCAAGTTTGGCGGGTTGCAGCCGGCTGACGACTCGCGCGCTGTGGTCGCCGCTCAGGATTTGCAGCGGAATGGCGACGCAGGCGACCGCGAGCGTGATGTTCAGCGCGTGACGGTGAAAGCGATTGCTCGGGTCGCGCAGCAGAAAGAACGCATGGACGGCCGCGGTCGCGAAGCCGGTCGCCACCAGCGCCGCCAGCGTCATGTGCAGGACTTCATGAAAGCTGGCCGGATTCAACATGGCCGCGATGGGATCAATCTCGGTGATTTTGCCGTCCGCTATTTTGAAGCCCGCGGGCGCGTTCATCCACGCGTTGGCAGTCACGACGAAAATGCCGGAGAAGATCCCGCTGAGCGTGACGATCAACCCCGAAGTCCAGTGGAGGAGCGGCGATAGGCAGTTCCAGCCATAGAGGTACACGCCGATAAAAATTGCCTCCGTAAAAAATGCGAAGCCTTCCAGTGAAAACGGCATGCCAATAATCGCTCCTGCCTTTGCCATGAAGCCTGGCCATAACAAACCGAGTTCGAAGGAGAGCACGGTGCCGGATACCGCGCCCACGGCGAAAAGTATCGCCGTGCCGCGCGACCAGCGTTCGCAGAGCTTGAGATAAACCGGTTGGCGCGTGCGGAGATACATCCCCTCCGCAATCGCCATCAGGAACGGCATCCCAATGCCTAAGCCCGCGAAAACGATGTGGAAGGCCAGCGACATGGCCATCTGCGAACGGGCCAAGAGAAAATCCGTCACGGGATTGGGTTTTCCTCCGCCGCCGGGCGGTCAGTTTGGCCGGATCGGCTTTGTCATGGCCTGATACATCATTTCACCGTTGAAAAACGGCGGGCCATAGAGTTCGTAGCCATGACTGAGTTTTTCATTAACCTTTTGGGCCAGCTCGTCATGGGTGGCGGCATCGGCGTGGAAAGGCGCCGCGATGATGGTGTATTCGATTGGGGTTTTCATTGGGTTTCGGATTACGGGTTCTTACTCTTCTGCCGGGGCTTTCCCGCCAATTCGGTCGGCAGCGGCCAGCGGTGTCCGGGAGCCAGGAGCGCTTGGGCGTTCTCCGGTCCCCAGGCGCCCGCGTCGTAGTTGGGAAAATCGCTCGGCGCCGTCTCCTGCCAGGCTTCGAGAACCGGCGTCAGCAACTGCCAGGCGGCCTCCACTTGATCGGCGCGCATGAAGAGCGTGGCGTCGCTCTTCATGACGTCCCACAACAGCGTTTCGTAGGCGTCGGGTGAGGGCGCGTCAAAGCTCTTCTGATAATAAAACCGCATGTCCACGGGGCGCAGTTGCATTTTCGGCCCCGGATATTTGGCCTGGAAGCCGAGCACGATCCCTTCTTCGGGCTGAATTGAGAGAATAAGTCGGGAGGGCTGCCAACCGAGAGAGGCTTCGGGCGGAAAGGACCGGTGCGGCACCGCGCGGAATTGGATGGCGATTTCGGAGGCCTGCTCGGGGAGCCGCTTGCCGGTGCGCAGGTAAAACGGCACGTCCTGCCAGCGCCAGTTGTCGATAAAGAGCTTCAGCGCCACGAACGTTTCGGTCTGGGAATCGCGCGCCACGCCGTCTTCCTCACGATAGCCGGGCAACTTCTTGCGATCGAGGTTTCCGGGGCCATACTGGCCACGCACCGCGCTTTGCGGGACCGCGTCGCGGTGAATCGGCCGAGTCGCGTGGAGCACATCCACCTTCTTATTCCGGATCTCGTCGGCGTCGAAAGAGACCATCGGCTCCATCGCCACCAGACAGAGCAGTTGCATCAAATGATTCTGTACCATGTCGCGCAGCGCGCCGGCGTGGTCGTAATAACCGCCGCGATGCTCCACGCCCACCGTTTCGGCCACGGTGATGGTCACATAATCGATGTAACGACGATTCCAAAGCGGCTCGAAGATCGGATTGGCGAAGCGAAACGCCAGAATATTCTGCACCGTCTCTTTGCCGAGATAATGATCAATGCGGTAAATCTGGGATTCTTGAAAACTGGAGGCGAGTACGGAATTGAGCGCGCGGGCGGACTCCAGATCGTAGCCGATGGGTTTCTCGATTACGATCCGCGACCATTCGCGGTCGCGCGCCAGCCCGGCTCGGCCGAGGTATTTCTGGATTTCGCCGAACATGCTCGGCGGTGTGGCCATGTAAAAGATACGATGCGCCTTGGCGCCCCATTCCTTCTCCAGCTTGACGCATTGGGCGCCAAGGGCCGCATAAGTTGCCAGCTTCTTGAAATCGCCCGGCTGGTAGTGGATGTGTCGGGCGAACTGATTCCAGGCGGCGGTCCTGGCTTTCCCGAAACGGGAAAACTGATTTACCCCATCGTGTAACCGACGGCGCAGCGCGTTGTCGCTGGATTCGGCACGATCCACCGCAATAATGGCAAACTGCGCGGGCAGGCTGCGGTCCAGCGAGAGATCGAACAAGGCGGGCACAAGCTTGCGCCAGGTCAGATCACCGGCCCCGCCAAAGATGACGAACACCGTGGGTTCAAGATTATCTTTCGTGGTCATGATTCTGCCTCGCTCTCCCATTCCGTGTGAAAGACGCCCTTGCGATCGTTCCGCTCATACGTGTGGGCTCCGAAATAATCGCGCTGAGCCTGCATGAGATTGCCCGGCGACCACGCGCTCCGGTAAGCGTCGAGATAACCGAGCGAAACCATCAACGCCGGCGCCGGCGCACCCGACTCGACCGCCCGGCCGACAATCTGCCGCAAATCATCCTGATGCTCCATGAGTTGGCGCGACAGACCCGGATCGAGCAGCAAATTCGACAGATCGGGTTTGGCGTGGAACGCCGCGCGGATTTCTTCCAGCAACGCGGCGCGAATGATGCAGCCGCCCCGCCAGACGCGCGCTACGGCTTCCAGCTCGAGGTGATACTTGTATTGCTCGGAGGCCGCGGCCAAAAGGGCCATGCCTTGCGCGAAGACGATAATCATTCCGGCAAAAAGCGCGCGGCCCAATTGAACGAGTAACGTCTCGCGGTCACCGGCGAGGCGTCTGACGGGTCGTTGATAGATCGCGCCCGCTTGCTCGCGGTCCTTTACCAAGCCGGACAAGTCCCGCATCGCGACGGCCAGGTCAATGGTCGGAACCGGCGTTTGCAATTCCATGGCGCTCTGTGAAGTCCACATGCCGGTTCCGTTCTGTTTAGCCACGCTGAGGATTTCATCGATCAGCCGGTTGCCTGTCTGTTCGTCCCGCCTGTTAAAGATATGGCTGCTGATCTCAACCAGATAACCATTTAGTTCACCTTGGTTCCATTGGGCGAAGGCCTCATGCGATTCATCATTGCTCAAGCCGAGGCCGCGCTTCATCAGGTCGTAGGCTTCGGCGAGAAGTTGCATGAGACCGTATTCGATGCCGTTGTGAACCATCTTCACAAAATGCCCGGCTGATCCCGGCCCCAGCCAGGTGACGCACGAATCGCCGTTGACCTTGGCGGCCGCCGCTTCGAAGGCGGGACGGACGCGCTCGTAAGCCTCCTTCGGCCCGCCCGGCATGATGCTCGGCCCGTGGCGCGCGCCTTGTTCGCCGCCCGACACGCCTACGCCGAGGAATTGAATACCTTTGCCCGCCAGGTTTCCGGCGCGCGCGTCAGTGTCCTTAAAGAACGAATTGCCCGCGTCAATGATGAGATCGCCCTGATCCATGTGCGGCAATAATTCATTGATGACCGAATCCACCGGGGCGCCGGCGGGAACGAGCATCATAACGGCGCGCGGTCTTCGGAGCAGAGCGACGAAATCGAGAACGTTCGTCGCGCAACCGATGTCGCGTTCGCCGGATTCCCTCCGCAACGCCTCAACCTTGGCCCGGTCTTGGTCGTAGCCCGCCACACCGAACCCGTGGTCGGCCAGATTCAGAACGAAATTGCGTCCCATGACGCCCAGGCCGACCATCCCAATTTCAAAGTGTTCTGTCTTCATTTCAGGTTGGAGTCGGGCTTTTCCAGTCAGTTAACTTCAGGGTTCTTTCGCCGACGATGCCGATGGTAAATCCGTATTTCAGCGTCTCCCGAGCGTCCGCGGGCGGGCGGCCCTTCCGCCACAATTAAGGTGTGCGCCCGTGAAGCTGGGTGCCTCGTGGGTGAGAGTCCCACCGGTCGAATTAGGCGATTCACGACCGAAGATCGCTGTCCGGGATGAGGCCGTGAGGCCGAACCACAAGCGGGGCAGCGTATGAACCACCGGGTCGCAATGAACATGAACCTCATTAATGAGCCTCGAAAAGGCAAGCATCAGGAGCCGAGCCGCTACCTTAACGGCGAAGGCTGCCAGGGGGCATTGAGCAATCGCGCAGACGATGTTCCCCCTCCTGACGGGGTCAGCGGGGGCGACACGGCGGCAAGGGCAACCAGGGTAAGCGGGGAGAGCTCCGTCGGTGCGGTCGCAAGAGCGCAACTGGCGACCCAAGGCGTCAACGCCAAGGTCGTTCAGGCTGGCGGAGAAGTCGGAGTCCATCGTAGTAGCCAAGAGCCACCGGAGAGCAAAGCCGGTGGGGAGCCAAGGGTGGGCGCTCGGGTCAACGCGGGCCGAAGCAACGAGGGACTGGGAGATGGCCGGTCGGAAGTCGAAAGGCTTTTCGAGCGGATAAGAACCCCGATAAAAGTTCAGCGGTTGCAACGGACGCTCTATGGCAAAGCCAAGGCGGAACCGAAGTATCGGTTCTACAGCCTCTATGGAGAACTGCTGCGGCGCGACGTGCTGGAAACAGCCATGCGAGCCGTGGCGGCCAACGACGGCGCGGCTGGAGTCGATGGGCAGCGATGCGCCATCTACCGGAGCAGCGACGAAAGGTGGGAACAGTGGCGGGAAGGGTTGCTGGAGGAGTTGCGCGCCAAGCGCTACCGGCCCAGTCCGGTGCGCCGGGTGTACATTCCCAAAGGCGACGGCAAACAAAGGCCACTGGGCATCCCGACGGTCAAAGACCGGGTCGTGCAGGCGGCGGTAACGTTGTTGCTGCTGCCGATCCTGGAAGCGGACAGTCATCCCAACAGTTACGCCTATCGGCCCAAACGCAACGCCCACGGGGCGATGGACGCGATCAAGAAGGCCGTGCTCCAAGGCCGCACCGAAATCATCGACGCGGATTTGAGCGGTTATTTTGACAGCATCCCGCACCGACGGCTGCTGCGGGTGGTCAGCCAACGGGTCAGTGATGGAGCGATCCTCAAACTGATCCGCGGGTGGTTGCGCGCGCCGGTGGTGGAAAGGGACCCCAAGACGGGGGCGATCCACGTCGAGCGCAACGACCGGGGCACGCCGCAAGGCGGGGTGATCTCGCCGATCTTAGCCAACGCCTACCTCAACCGGTTGGACTGGGAAGTCAACGAACGCTGCGACGCCAAACCAGTGATGGTGCGCTACGCGGACGATTTCGTGATCCTAGCCCGACCTGGACAAGGCGGCCGCTTGAAAGAGCGGCTGGAAGGCTGGCTGAGCCGGCGCGGACTGACGCTCAACCAGCAGAAAACACGACTGGTGGAAATACGGCAAAGCGGAATCAAGTTCCTGGGCTTTGCGATGAACTGGCGGCGCGGTAAGAGCGGTAAGGGCTACCTCCACGTCGAACCCCATCCCAAGAGCCTGAACAAGTTACGCGCGGCCCTGCGGGAGAAACTGACGCGGCAGACGCTGTGGCGTGCGCCCGAGGAAGTGATCCCGGAACTTAACCGGCAACTCAAAGGCTGGGCGGGGTATTTTCACTACGGCAACAGCACGCGGGCCTTCAACCAAGCGCAACAGTACGTGGAACGGCGGCTCTGCCGCTGGCTGTGGCGCAAGCATGGTTGCACGCGCGGACTGTGGACCTACCTGACGCGGGAAAACCTCTACGAGCGGCTGGGACTCTATCGGCTGCCCACCCGGGCGGCTTGGACCGGAGCGCGATGAAGCGATGCCACGAATGACCCCCGGAGAGCTGGATGCGGGAAAACCGCCCGTCCAGTTCGATGAGGGGCAAAGTCGAGCCGTCGGCACTGACAACTACGGTCGGTTCAACCACCAAACTCGACTTTGCCTACTCTACTAAATCCAAGATCGGTCGAGTTTCGATTGTTCGGTCTCTCTGTAGCGCGGCGATGCGTTCGATGCCTTGACCTCGCCTTGACCACAATCGGCGCAGCATCGTAGAATGCTTCCATGCCCGTCCCCGCCGAAAGAGCAGCGATTTGGTTGGGGCTGAGGGCCGCCTCGCGCTTCCTCTTGATCGTGTTCCTAACGACTGGCTCCGTTGACCGCGTTTCTGCGGGGAGCAACATCACGATGGTGGCGTTCGGGCCGCGGGTGGTGGTTCCGGGCCAAAACTCTGGCGCCTCCAACGGCGACACTTGGGACGCGGCTTGGAGCGCTGATGACACCCTCTATTTCCAACACAACGACGGCACGGGATTCAGCAATGGCGCCTACGCGCATGATCGTATTTGCCGCCTTCAGGGCACGCCGCAGGTACCGGGCGGACTTTCCGGCACGGACCTCAACCCGGGAGTTCTCGGCAATGGGCTTAACGGCAGCCCCTGCTATTCCACGGGGACTTACGAGGTTGACGGGGCGCTTTACCACTGTGTCTGCTATAGCCAGCAGGTCCCCGGAAATTGGGTTTTTCATCATACCAGCGTCCTCAAGTCGGTGGACGGCGGACGAAACTGGATGAACCATCTCGGTCAGCTCAATATCATGCCTCCGGATAACACGAGCCAGTGCATGTTTCCGAGCGACGATTACGGCGAGGTCAACTTCGTAAAATATGGTCGCGGAGGGACCGCACCGCCGATCGACAACGCGCTGACCTACGTCTATCTCTCGGCCGCGTGGTCCGACCTTCGCCTCGCGCGCATCGCCCGGTCCGACCTGCCGAAATTGGACAAGTCGAAGCTTCAATTCTACGCCGGAGGCGACGGAATGCTCGATTCGAGCTGGACGCGAGACATCACGCGTAGCGCGCCGGTTCCGGCGCCCACTGTTTCGCCCACTGCGATCATTTACGACCCGGCTTTAGGACGGTACCTGATGACTTCGTTTTCGAGCGATAGCTGGCAGACGCCGCCGATTGAGAGCACGTTGCGCGTCATGGAAGCTCTGCATCCGTGGGGTCCCTGGACGTTGGCGCTGGACGAAAATGTGAACAACTTCGAGGGCGACAATCTCACCTGGGCTTACCTCGTTCCCAAGTTCACCAGCCAGGATGGCCGGAAGGCGTGGATGTCCGTCTCTGGCCGCGCGCCGTACGGGCTCCAGTTTCTACCGGTCTATTTAACGACTGAACCGGTCCAAACCCAGGAAGCGGAAAACGCGATAATTGTGGGCGGAAGTACCGCCAACGCCAAAGCCGGTTATTCAGGATCGGGTTATGTAACGGGTCTCGACGCGATCGGGAAACGGTGCGAATTCACTTTCAACGTTGGGACCGGCGGCGTTTACATTCTTCGGTTTCGTTATAATACGAGCGCCTACCGCGATCTCGGGCTGCACGTCAACCACCAGTCCCGCGGCCTCCTCAAACTTGGAAAATCCGAACAGGTTTACGCGACCTGGACCGATATGTCCGTCCTCACCTGGTTAACCGCCGGCACGAACCTTATCGCTCTCCAATGCGACGACGCTTCCGGCAACGTGAACTTGGACAAACTCTCCCTCGCGCTTTACTCGACGAGCGCCGTTCGCGAACTAAGCGCGCGTCCGGTGGGAGCGGCAAACGGCGTTGCCGTGACGCTCGAAACCATCCCTGGACTGGCCTACTCGCTCGCGTGGAATTCAGACCTCGCTTCTGGAGGAACGTGGCAAACTGTCACCAATTTCATCGGCGATGGCGGCGCCTTTTCCTGGACGCGGACTTCTCTTTCGCCAGCCGGCTTTCTCCGCATTGTCGCCAGCCAGTGAAGCGTCCGGCGTCGGCGCATCCGCGCTCGATATGCCGAACGGGTGTGCGTCCCATTGCCCGGCTGGCCGGGCGGTAACCGCATCCGCCGATGCGACGCGGGATGATCTGAAGGCGGGCCGGTGTTGAGTTGCGCGTGGCGGTTCTTTTTCTCACTGACTCGGGGCGAGGACGGGCCGGAATGCGGCGCCGTCGTCCGCCCCAACGCCCAAGCGGGTCGCTGACCGGCAGTACCTGGCGCTGCCGCTCCAGGCGCCGCCGCGAAGCGCCTTGCCCGAGCCGGTGGACGGACCCGTCGGGTCAGTCACGCTTCCCACCGGATACCAGTCATACCAATCCATACACCACTCATTCGCGTTCCCGTGCATGTCATACAATCCCCACGCGTTTGGCGTGTAACTTCCCACCGGCGTCGTCCGCCCCCAAAAAAAACCGTTTGTATTTAGCACGGTGCCCATACCTCCAATGTACTCCCAATAACCAATACAATTCGCCATCCCCGACCGAAGATCGGGACCAAGATTGAATGCCGTGGTGGTTCCCGCCCGGCACGCGTATTCCCACTCCGACTCGGTCGGTAGCCGATAAACCCAGCCGGCTGGCAACCTCCCTGCCGCCTGCTCCGAGGCCGTCAGCTTTTTGCAATAGAGCGTCGCCTCAAACCACGTCACATTTTCCACCGGGCGGTTTAAATCCGGGCTAATCGGTTGGCCAAATGCGTCAATTGAGTCGTTGGCCGCTAAGAGGCTCCAGCTGCCCCCCATCAACGCCAAGTATTGCCCCTGGGTCACCAAATACTTGCTCATATAGAATCCCTTCGTCAGGGTCACTGTGTGCTGCGTTTCGTCCGGCCCACGTTCCTTCTCCGTCTCCGGGCTACCCATCACGAACGTGCCGGGTGGAATCCAGACCATTCCCGGAGGAGGCGATGGCATCGCGGAGGCAACCCCGCGCACACGATAATATTTCGGCACGTTTACGGTGATGACGCCGTTTGAGCTGACGGTCACTGCGTCCAGCCCTGTCCAGTTTGTGTGCCACGGCCCCTCCAGCGACGCCGCCCATTCGACAGGCGCGACCGTGCCCGGCTGAAGATTAATACTGGTCAGTTTACCGTTCTGAGTACTGGAGTTGACGATGGGCAACTGAGCGTTTGCCCCAAGCGCCGCGACAATCAACGCCGCGCTAAAAAGCCACCAGGGACTTGAGAACCTCATGGATGGACGGTCGCACGGGGACCCCAAGTTTGCAACCGAATCCGCCCGAGCGTTGGGCCGTCGCGGTCTATGCTCACCGCCCCGCCCCTCCCTTCGATCAGGGGGCTCATCGAAGGAATCAGCCCCGACATTTCCCGCCAGTATTCCTTGTTCACCGCGGGGCTGGTAGCTGGCGGTCGGAAGCGGGGCGAGTGGCCGTTGAACGAAGGCGCCAATTTGGGAGCGCAGCAAAGAAA
>Ga0265338_10010965_pt1 | contig 10534 bp, 4 predicted proteins | sample 42126metaG_FD_193579 | JGI IMG/M metagenome (GOLD analysis project Ga0265338, IMG submission 193579) | Rhizosphere microbial communities from Carex aquatilis grown in University of Washington, Seatle, WA, United States - 4-21-26 metaG | ecosystem: Host-associated > Plants > Roots > Rhizosphere >... | reverse complement strand
TCCAACCCGGCGGCGGCCACCTGCGGCGCCTGCTGCAGCGGCTGGCGCCCGACGTCGTCGAGATCGGCAGCCACTATTTTCTGCCTGACATGGTGTTGCGCGCGCTGGCGCCGCTGCAGACGCGGCCGGCGCTGGTCGGCTTCTTCCACACCGATTTTCCGCGCCAGCTGGTCGAGCCGCTGGCGAAGCGGTTCTTGCCGGCGGGAATGGACGAGTCGGCGGTGCGGATGGCGTGGGGGTTCGCGCGCCGTCAATTCGCGCGCTACGACGCCAGCCTCGTGGCGTCACGCGAGATCTCCGAGTGGCTGCGCGGGCTGGGCTTTCCCGGCGTGCGCTGGGTCGGGTTGGGCGTCGACGTCGACGTGTTCCACTCCGTCGATGAGACGGCCCGCGATGCCGCGGCGCCGCTCACGGTGACCTACGCCGGCCGGCTTTCGCCGGAGAAGGAGCTCGGCCTCTTGACCGAGATCTGGGACGACGTGCACGCCCGCACGGGCGCGCGCCTGCGGTTGATCGGCGCCGGCCCGTCGCGCGCCACCTTCGAGCGCTTCGCCGAGACCCGGCCCAGCGTCTCCGTCGAGCCCTACCTCGATCGGCCGGCCGACGTCGCCGCGGTGCTGGCGGCCAGCGACGTCGTCGTGCTCACGAGCGGCACGGAGACGTTCTCGCTCGCGACGGCCGAGGCGCTGGCGTGCGGCACGCCGGTGGTCGGTCCGGCGCGCGGCGCGGTGGGTGAGCTGGTCGTCGAATCAGGCGGCGGTCTCGCGTTCACCGCCGGCTCCGGGCCCGCGCTGGGGCATGCGCTGCGCACGCTGCTGTCTATGGAGGCGGAAGCGCGCCGCGCCGTCGGCAAGAGCGGCCGCGCCCACATCCTCAAGCACTTCACCTGGGAACGGGTCGGCGCTCGCCTGGCCGACGCGTATGAGGCGGTGCTCGAGGCGCGCGGGAGAGGGCATGTCATGGCGGCGGTGCCGCGCGCCGCGGTGACCGTGTCTGCGCCGGCCGAACAACAGCGCCGAGCCTCCTGACGGGACCACATCATATGCGCACGAACGGTGAACATCGTGCCGGGCGCCCGACGATTCCAGAGCGATACCCGTGGCCGATCCTGGCCGCGGGGGCGGTGCTCTTCGTCGTCGCGGTCGCGCTCGCGCTCCGGTTGCAGCTCCGCACGTCCTTCGCCGAGCTCTTGCCCAGCCAGGATCCAGCGGTGCAGGCGCTCAAGCGCACCGAGGGACGCGTGGGCGATCTCAACCTGCTCACGGTCGGCATCCGCTCGCCCGATCGCGCGGCGAATCTGGTGTACGCCAGGCTCCTGACCGAGGCGTTGCGCACGCTGCCGAAGTCGCGCATCGGGCTGGTGGCGTACAACATCCTCGACTTGCGGCAGTTCTTTCACGAGCACCGCTGGCTCTACGCATCGGAGCAGGACCTGGCGGATGCGCGCGATCGCCTGCGCACCGAGATCGTGCGGCGCAAGAACCCGATGTTCGTGTCGCTCGACGAGGGCGACGAGAGCGCCGACGACAAGGAGCTGCGCAGCAAGCTGGAGCACAACCCGCTGGCGCAGCGCTTTCCCGACGGCTACTTCGTGAACGGCGACGTGGCCTGGGTGCTGGTGCTGCCGACCGGCGGCCTCTTCGACGAGAACGCGGGCGAGGCGCTGGTCGGCGCGGTGAACGCGTTCGTCGCCGCGCATCCGCCGTCGGGGTTCAACCCCGCGATGCGCGTCGACAGCCTGGGACCGGTGGTCGTGGGCCTGGAGAACCGGCAAGCGATCGAGCACGACATCCTGGGCGTGACGATCTTTTGCACGGTGATCATCGCGCTCTCGATCATCTTCTATTTCCGCGGGCTGAGCGCGATCGTGCTGGTGGTGTTTCCGGCCGCCTGGGGAACGGCGATCGCCTTCGCCTCCGGCGAGCTGGTGTTCGGCTATCTCAACTCGTCGACGGCGTTCCTGGGCACCATCATCCTCGGCAACGGCATCAACCACGCGATCATCTTGCTGTCGCGCTATCGCGAAAACCGTGCGCACGCCGATCCCACCGTCGGCGCCAGTCTCAGCGGCGCCGACCGCACGCTTCAGGCGGCGCTCGCGACCACCGTGCGGCCCACGCTGACGGCGGCGCTGGCGGCGTCGGCGTCGTACCTGGCGCTGGCGACCACCAGCTTTCGCGGCTTCTCGCAGTTCGGCGTGATGGCTGCGATCGGCAGCCTCGCTTGCTGGCTGGCGACCTTCACGCTGCTGCCGGCGTGGCTGACGGTCTGGGGGGCCGCGCGCCGGCGCACCACGGCCGCGGTCCCGTTTTCGTTGCGGCCCGTCGCCAAGGCGATCGGAACACACCCGCGCGCGCTGCTGCTGGCGAGCGTGGCGCTGACCGCGGCGGCGGTCTTCGGCTTCCAGCACTTCGCGCGTTCGCCGTTCGAGTATGACTTCCGCAAGCTGCGCGCCGACATCGCGCGCGACCCCGAGCGCAAGCAGATGGACGACAACCTGAACCAGCTCCTCGGGCGCTGGCATAGCCCCACCGTCGTGCTCGCGGACCGCATCGACCAGGTCGAGGAGATCCGCGACACGATCCGCGCGCGCGACAACGGCGCGCGCCACCTGATCGGCAACATCCTCACCATCTACGACGTACTGCCCGGCGACCCGGCGGCGCAGCAACGCAAGCTGCAGCTCCTCGGCCAGATTCGCAAACTCGCGCACGATCCGTCGGTCGATCTGCTGCCCCAGAAGCAGCGCGACGACGTCGCCCGCCTGACGCCGCCCGACGATCTGCGCGAGCTCACGCCCCGGGATCTGCCGCCGCTGGCGCGCCGCCCGTTCACGGAGAACGACGGCACCATCGGCCGGCTGGTGCTGGTCTATCACGCCGAGAAGAACGTCTCGATGTGGGACGGGCACGATCTGCTGGCCATCGCGCAGGTGCTCGAGCGCCTGCCCCTCCGAGACGGGGATACGATCGAGACGTCGGGCACGCCGATGATCTTCGGCGCGATGTTGCGCTCGGTGCTGCACGACGGCCCGCGCGCGACGCTGATCTCGCTCTTGCTCGTGGCGGCGCTGATCACGGTGCTCGTGCGCCCCGCGCGCGCGGCGGCGATCGCGGTCGCGACGCTGTGCCTGGGCGTGCTGTGGATGGTGGGCGCCGCCGGGCTCGCGCGCGTGCACGTGACGTTTCTCAACTTCCTGGCGCTGCCGATCACGTTCGGCGTCGGCGGTGAATACGCGATCAACGTCGTCGCCCGCTGGCGGCGCGAGGGCTCGGCGGTGCGCGCGGTGCGGTCCGTCGGCGGCGCGGTGTTGCTCTGCTCGTGGACGACGATCGTCGGCTACGGCTCGTTGCTGGCCGCGCACAGCCAGGCGTTGCGCGGCTTCGGCGCGATGGCGGTGCTGGGTGAGATCGCGTGCCTGCTGGCCGCGGTGGTGGCGATGCCGGTCTGTCTATCGCTGTTCGTGAGGTCCGATCGGCCGTGATCGATCGGCTCGCCCGCGGGTTCGGCGGTGGCGATCGCGCGCGCGCGGCGATCCGGATCGGGTTTCTGTTGCTGTCGCTGGCGGCGGTCGCGTGGGATCTGCCGTCGTCGTTCAGCTGGGAGAACGACGGCGTCGCGCCGCGCGACATCTTCGCGGGCGTCGCTCAGAACTTGCACCCGGGAACGGCGTTTCGCTATCCGTTGCTGCATCCGCTGTTGCTCGGGGCGCTGTGCTTGCCGATCCTGTTGCCGGCGGCGCTGCGCGCGCCATCATTGCGGTTGGCCGATCTGCAGCCGGCCATCATCGCCACGCCGGTGATGACCGCGTGCGCGCTCATCGGCCGCGCGGTCGCGATCGCGGCGGCGCTGGTGGCGCTGGCCGCGCTGGCGCGGATCGCGACGCGGCTCGGGGGCCGGCGCGCGGCGTTGTGGGCCGAGGCGTTCGCCGCCGCCAACTTCAGCTTCGCGTACTACGGTCGGGCCACCAACCTCGACGGGCCGGCGCTGATGTGGACGGCGCTGTCCGTTGAACGGTTGTTGCGCGCCGGCGAGAGTGGCGACACGCGGGAGTTGACGGTGGGTGCGGTGTTCGCGGCGCTGGCGGTCGCGACCAAGGATCAGTCCTACGCGACGTTCGTGCTCTTTCTCCCGCTGGTGGTGTTTGGGTTCGCGCGGGGGCGAGCCGGGCGGTCGGGCGCGGCGTCGCTGGCGGCGCTCGCGCGCGCCGCGGGGATCGCGGCGCTGGTCTACGGCGCTGCGAGTGGCGCGCTGCTGAACCCCACCGGCTTCGTCGCGCGCCTGCACGCGCTCGGCGGTCCGGCGAGCGGCGACTACCGGTCCTACACGCGCGATCTCGCCGGCCTGATGGCGAATCTGCGCGATCTGGCGTCGGCGCCGGAGCGATTCTGGTGGCCATGGCCGGTCGTCGCGCTCGCGTGGGCGGGCGTGGCGCTCGCGATCGCGCGCGTGGTCGTCGGGCGCGAAGGGCGCGCGCGATCCCGCGCGTCGATCGAGCGGCTCGGTCCGTTCTTCGCAGGCGCCGGCTGTCTGGTGGCGTTCACGCTGGTCGTCGGCCGCGCCGAGCACCGCTTCGTCCTGCCGCTGGGGTTCTGGCTTTCGTTCTACGTCGGGCTGGCGCTGGAGGCGGCGCGCGCGCAGGTGGCGGAGCACGCCGAGCGGTTTCGCGGCGCGGTCGGCGGAGCCGGCGCACTGCTCCTGGCGCTGAGCCTGGTCGCGCCGCTCGAGCTGTGCGCCACGCAATGGGCCGACGGACGCCGGCGCGTCGAGCGATGGCTCGAAGCGCGCGCACCTGGCACCACCGTCGAGACGTATGGGCCGCTGGTGTATCAACCGCGGTTCGCGGCGGCGGCGGCGCACGGCGTTCGCATCACGCGCGTCGGTCCCGAGCCGGTCGCCGGCCGCAATCCGCAGGCGGGCATGGACGAGCGGCAGGCGCGCATCGGAGACGTCGTGTCGCGTTCACCGGATGTCATCGTATTGACCGAGGGCTTCGCCGGCCCGTATCTCGATGAGCCCCCGCTCGGCGGCGGTCGCGTCGTGTCGGAGGTTGCGCGCCGCGAGCGGTCCGACGCCGCCACGACGATGGTCGTACGCGCGGCGGTCACAGGCGCGCTGCCCGGGTATCGGCTTTGCTTCGTGGCAGCGCCGCGGCTGCCGTTTCCGTTGGTGGCGCGGCGAATTCACGTGAGCGTGGGGCAACGGACGTGGGTGCTGGCGCGCCAAGGCGGAGAATGCGGAAGCGGCGGATAGCTCGGGCGGTGACAGATCGAGAGATCGAGCGCGGTCTGGCGCTGGTTTAGCGCGAGGCCGCGGCCGCGTCCGTCGCCGGGCTGCTTTTCGCGGCGGCCGACAGGATCTCGCGCAGGTTGCTGAAGTTGATCGGCTTCGTCATGTGAACGTCGAAGCCCGCGGCGGCGGCTCGCGTGCGATCTTCCGGTTGCCCGTACCCGGTCAGCGCCACCAGAAAAATGTCCGAGCCGCCAGCCGCGCGAATGCGACGCGCCACCTCGTAACCGTCAAGGCGCGGCAGGCCGATGTCCACGAGCGCGACCTCCGGGTGCGCGGCGATGGCGCGCTCCACACCCTGCTCCCCGTCCATGGCGGTGTCGACCCGGTGTCCTTGCGACTCGAGCAGCTCCTGGAGCGATTCGCGGTTGTCGTCGCTGTCCTCGACGATGAGAATGTGGCGCGGCGGCGACGGCGCCGCCACCACGGCCGTATCCGACTCGGCGATCAGCTCAGCGGCGTCGAGCACGCCCGGAAACCGAACCGTGAATTCCGTCCCGCGGCCGGCGCCGGCGCTCGAGGCGATGACCTCGCCGCCGTGCAGCCGTACGAGAGAGCGCACGACGCTGAGCCCGAGGCCCATCCCACCCTGCGCGCGATCGAGGTTCTGAGGGGCCTGCGTGAACGGTTCGAAGATCGTGGGAAGAACGTCGGCGCTGATGCCGACGCCGGTATCGACGACGCGCAAGATGGCGGGGTCTCCGCTCGCGACCGTCACCTGGATGCGGCCGCCCGGCGGCGTGTACTTGAGGGCATTGGTCAGCAAGTTGTTGATGACCTGTTCGAGTCGAAGCCGGTCACCCATGACGACGACCGGGACGGCCGGCGCCTCGAGGCTCAGTCGCAAGCGGCGCTCGCGGCTGCTGCGCCCCGCCTCGTCGACGAGATTCCGCACCAGTGCCGCGAGATCGACGGGCGCCAGCTTGAGCGAGATCTTGCCCGACGTGACGCGGGCGACGTCGAGGAGATCGTCGACCAGCAACGTCAGCGTATCAATCTGCCGATCGATGATGGCGAGCGAGCTCGGAAGGCCCGGAAGCCTCGCCGAATCGCGCTCCAGCAGCTTGGACGCGTTTCGCAACGCGCCCAGAGGATTGCGCAGCTCGTGACCGAGCAGCGCCAGAAATTGATCGCGCTGCCTGACGTCCTGCTCCCGCTGTTCGAGTGCGGCGCGCGCTGCGTACTGGCGCGTGCGCGCCCGGAGCGCCGCGCGCGCGGCGCTCACCATCGTCAGCGGATGGATCGGTTTCTCGAGCGCGGTGACGTTGCCGAGATCGGCGAACGCCTCCAGTGCCTTGCGGTTCTCGAACGCAGACGCCGTCCGCGGCATGAAGATGAGAAGCGGAAAGTCCGACCAGGCCGGCTGGTTGCGAAGAGCTCCGGCCAGCGTCGCTATGACCGGCAGGCTGAGTGCTTCCTGGGCGACGAGCGCACCACCCGCGCCCTCGCCGATCGCCGTCACCAGCTCGTCGGCGCTACCGCAGATCGTGGCGCTCATCCCCCCCTGCTCGAGCACCTGGGTCGCGAGCACCGCGTCGCGGCCCGAGGGCGCGAACACGAGCAGCTGGTGCTCCCGGAACGAGGAGTCAGCCATTGCCGCCACGCGACCCACCCGCGAGCAGAGCGTCCGAGGAGCCCTCGTAGGTGGGGACGCCGGTGAGCACGCCCCGGAATTTCGTCAGCGGTTCTCCCGCGGTGATCCCCTGGTCGCTGAGGCGCAGCTCGCGGATGGCGCTTTCGTGCTTGCCGGTCCGTTTCTTGAGCACCGAGACCGCCTTGCGCAACGTCCCAGCCGCCTCGAAGTGGCGGAGCAAGAGCACGGTATCCGCCAGGTACGTCACGTCCGTCGGGCTCACCATCGAGGCGCCCACCAGCCCGTTCTGCGCGACGACGAGGATGCTGACGACGCCCTGGCGGCCGAGGTACGTGAGCAGCTCATGAAGCTGCAAGACCAGGAACGATTCGTCGGGCATCGCCTGCAGGTAGCCGTTGAGGCTGTCGATGATGACCATGCGGACGCCTTCGTTTTCGACCGCCTGGCGAATCTGGTGGGTGAGCTGCCCGGGAGGAACCTCCGCGGGATCGACCTGCCGGACCACGATCCGCCCCGCCTTCTCGTGAGCCGGCAGATCGATACCGAGCGACCTCGAGCGCGCTTCTATGGTCGCGACGCTCTCGTCGAATGCGTAGACGAACACCTTCTCGCCACGGCCCGCGGCCGCGGACGCCCATTGCGTGGCCAGCGCCGACTTTCCCGTGCCCGGCGGGCCGAGCAGGAGCGCGCTGGTTCCGCGATCGAGCCCGCCGCCGAGCATTGCGTCCAGCTCCGGCATCCCGCTCGAGGCGACGCCGCGCTCGAAGTCTTGCCGGTGCTCGGACGCGACCAGGCGCGGGAAAATCACCACTCCACCGCGCTCGATGACGAAGTCGTGATAGCCGCCGCGAAAGTCGACGCCGCGCAGCTTCGCGATCCGCAAGCGGCGGCGTTGCGCCCCGTAGAGGGGGACCAGCTTCTCCATGGTCACCACCCCATGCGCGAGGCTTTGCAGGTGGCCGTCGGCGTTCGTGCCGGTGAGGTCGTCGAGCAAGAGGACAGTGCAGCCACGGCCCGCGAAGTATTGCTTGAGCGCCAGCACCTCCCGCCGATAGCGAAGCGGGCTCTGGGCCAGCAGCCGAATTTCCGACAGCGAATCGAATACGAGCCGCTTCGGTTTGACGCGCGCGCACAGATCGACGACCGCCTTGGTCGTCTCGGCGAGCTCGACCTCGGAGGGATGGAACAATGTGTTCTGCTCGTCGCCACGCAGAGCGTCGGGGGGGGCCAGCTCGAACAGATCAATCCCCTCGAGCGACCAGCCGTGCGAGGCGGCGACCATCTCCAGCTCTTCCCGCGTCTCCGAGAGGGTGACGTAGACGCCGCGCTCGCCCCGCCGCGCGCCTTCGAGCAGGAACTGCAAGGCCAGGGTGGTCTTGCCGACCCCCGGATCGCCCTCGATGAGCACCAGGCGGCCGGCCGGAAAGCCGCCGCGGAGGATATCGTCCATGCCGGCTACGCCCGTCGCTGCGGATGCGGGCGCTACCTCATTGCTCATCACACAACACTATGAACGGAGATCGCAGATGTCTACCCCAACCCCAACCGTGGCGGCGAACTAGTGGGGCCGGGAAGAAGCGAGCTCGGCTCCCGGGAGCGCGCCGGTCGGAGGTCCGGGAACCTTCTCAGGGCCCCAGATTTAGTAGCCCGCACACGACTTCTCTTCGACGATATCGTCGCCGAGCCTAGCGGGGACGCGCTGGACGGGCGCGGCGGGCTCCCCAGAGCAGGAGCAGGATCGCGAGCGAGATGGCGCTCGTGATCGACGTCGCGGGCACGGCGGGCGGCGGCGCGGCGACCTGCAGGACGAACGTCTGAGTCGCGTCGGGTGCGGAGCCGTTGAGCGCGCGCACCGTGATCGAGACGTTGCCGGGCGCTCCGCTGGCGGTCCAGCGGAGGATGCCGGTCGTCGGATCGACAGTCATTCCCGTCGGGCCGGAGACGAGCGCGTACGTCGGCGCGGGCGTGCCGTTCGCGTCGATGTCATAGGTGAAGGCACCGCCGGTGAGCACCGAGGTCGCGGGCACGCTGGTGATCACCGGTGCTGTTCCGAAGTCGAAGCGTGTGACCGCCGGCTCGTGATCGCTGGCCTGGTCGGAGAACTCTGCGTTGACGTGCACGACGTCGAACGTCCCGCGCGCCGCGAGTGACGTGCTGGCCATGATGTGGTCCAGCACCTGGCTGTTGCCCTCGAACACGTAGGTGTAGCGTTCGTTGGCGGGCAGCGTCTCGATCATGTCGGTGAGCCCCGTGGCCTTGAGCGCCAGCAACGGCGGCGAGGTCGAGAAGTCGTTGAGGTCGCCGAGAACGATCACCTTCGCCGCGGGATCGGACGCGAACAAGCGCGAGACGAAGCCGCCGACGACGTTGGCCTGCGCGATGCGCTGCGCCTGGCTCGCCTGCGCGGGCGGCTGGAACCGGCCGTAGAGCGGTTGGTCGCCCAGCTTGGCGACCAGGTGATTGGCGACGATGAACAGCGTCTGGCCGCCGAAGGTCAGCTCCGCCGCCAGCGGTTTGCGGCTGGAGGCGAACGCGGCGTTGGTCGGATCGACGCGGCCGGGGCTGAAGAGCAGGTGCGGCGCGCCCGCGGCGCCGGTGACGTCGTTGGCCGTGGTCGCGCCGGCACCGGGGCGGTCGACGAACGCCAGGCCGCGGTCGCTGCGGAACAGGTACACCACGCGGATGTTGCCGCCCGGCTGCCCGCCATCCTGATCGTTCTGCGGATCGATCTCGCGGTAGGCATAGGTCGGGCCGCCGGCGGCGACGATCGCGCTGACGAACATGTCGAGCGTCGTGGTCGCGTCGACGACACCGTCGTCGGTGGCGCCGTCGTTGTCCTGGATCTCCTCGACCGCGAGCAGGTCCGGAGCTCCCAGGTTGTGCGCGACGATCGCGGCCAACCGCGAGAACTTGGTCGCCGGATCGGTGGCCGCCAGGTTCTCGACGTTGATGCTCGCGATCGTCAGGTGGCTGGGCGTCTGGTCGACCAGCGACGTCGTCTCCTGCGCGATGCCGCCCGGGGCGACGGGCGGCAGCGGATCGCTGACCAGGATCTTGAAGTTGTCGAAGCTGTAGCTCACGACGCCGACGACACTGCCGGCGAAGCCGTCGCCCACGTTCAAGATCGGGAATGACGGGACCAGCGTGTTGGCGAGAAAGAGCCGCTCCGGATTAGGATCGTTCGGCTCGAGCAGGATTCCGCCCCGCGGTGTGCGCGGTCCGGCATCGACACCCGCGCGGGTGAGCACGCCGATCTCGATCGAACCGCCCGAGAACAGCCGCGACGGATCGACGACCACCGGGTTGTCGATCCGCACGCGCATACCCTCGAGGCTCTCCAGGAAATCGATACCGTCGCTGGCAGGGTCGAAGATCCCGGATGTTTCGACGTTGCCGGTCGCGTCGTCCTCGATGATCGTCGTCGGCTGGCGGCGCTCGCCAGGGCCGGTGCCGAGCACGATCGGCGGCGGCAGCGCGCGACCGTGGCCGCGTAGTGAGATCGCCGGTCCGTCAATCTCGGTCTGGGTCAGGTTGTTGAACGCGTCGTCGGCGGCGGTGCAAGGCGTGCAGCCCGGGCGGAACTCGGAGACCGTGCCGCGCACCACCAGCTCGTCCCCGACGGCGACGGTCGGTGTGGCGTTGGTGAAGACG
>Ga0265338_10010964_pt1 | contig 10535 bp, 6 predicted proteins | sample 42126metaG_FD_193579 | JGI IMG/M metagenome (GOLD analysis project Ga0265338, IMG submission 193579) | Rhizosphere microbial communities from Carex aquatilis grown in University of Washington, Seatle, WA, United States - 4-21-26 metaG | ecosystem: Host-associated > Plants > Roots > Rhizosphere >... | reverse complement strand
GCGCGCGCGCCTCCCTTCTCTACGCTCATTGGAACCAACGGTACCCCCGGCCCTGGCAAGGCTGATTACAAATATGCTGGACCCGGATGAGAAAAAAAGACCGGCCACCGCGCTGATTGTGCAGCAAAAGTTAGAAGAAATCTCTGCCACCCAGACCTCTTTTCCAGCGTTCGCCTCACTCGCGCTGGCGCGCAAGAAACGCCGCATTCCAGCGGGTGTGCAACGACTGGTTTCACTGATTATCTTCTGTCTGATCCTGGGCGGCCTGACAGGAAACTCCCTGGGCACCATCAAAGCAAACAATACCTATCAGGCACAGGTCGTCGCAGCCGCGACTGTAGGGGTCGATCCAAACTCGCCAGTAGCGACCGCCACGCAGGTCAGCCAGACCGATCCCTATGCGCCACAGAGCACACTGGTTCTGGATGATCCACTGAACCAGGCTGGTGCCTGGCAACCACTGTCGGAACCCCAATATGGAGGAGACTGTCATTTTACCAGTTCAGCACTGCAGATCGATGCAAGATCTTCAAACTATTTCTTTAATTGCAATGAAAGTGCTCTTTTCCAGAATTTCGCCTTTGAAGTCAAGATGACGATCACCCAGGGAGATTGTGGGGGCATTATCTTGCGAGCAAGTACTGATATGCAGAATTTCTACTTATTCGAGGTGTGTTTAGGCAACACCTACTCTTTTTGGAGATATACTGGCGCGAATAGTGAGGCAAAAGCCAGCTCGATAAATCTAGCCAGAGGCGATACATCAGATGCAATTCTTTCAGAAAACCAGACAGACACACTTGCGGTTGTTGCTGACGGGGATGTTTTTACTTTGTATGTCAATCATCAGAAGCTTGAGAGCATCAAAGACAACTCTTTCAGCATGGGAACATCCGGTCTAATGGCAGAGAATGAAGGTAACGAGACAACAACAGTTGTTTACCAGGACCTACGAATCTGGGCCATCCAGTAAAAAACGCCTTCCAGGCTTCAGGAGCGTCTTATGAGCATATCAACCTCACTCTTTTGCGATTTCTGTGGAGCAGCCAATGAACTGCAGGCCAGCTATTGTTGTTTCTGCGGTCGCCCCTTGTTGTCAGAGGAAACATCAGACCGGGAATCTTCGGCTGACACGGAGGAGCAGAGCCGAGATGGCAAGCTGGCTACTGATACGTTGTTACACGCTCGTTACCGCATTAGCGCGCCCGTTGGTCAGGGTGGGATGGGTACGGTCTATCGCGCACGGGATACGCAACTGAATGAGCGCGTCGTTGCCATCAAAGAACTGGTCGTGAACGATCGCAACTCTCAGGCTGGCAAAGATGCCCTGGCTGCCTTTAAACACGAGGCTCGTCTGCTTTCCAGTTTACAACATCCAAACCTGCCTGGTATCTTTGAACAATTCGAGGAAAACGAACGCTGCTACCTGGTCATGACCTTTCTGGAAGGGGAAACACTGGAAGAGATCCTGCAACGCAGGGTATTCAAAAAACTTCCCTTGCATGAGGCCCTGCAAATTGGCCAGCAACTCTGCGAAGTTTTGCAGTTCCTCCATAGCCAGTATCCACCGATTATTTTTCGCGATCTCAAACCCGCGAACATTATGCGCACCACTGACGGGAAAATCTACCTGATCGATTTCGGAGTGGCACGCCAATTTAAGCCGGGCCAGAAGAAGGATACTATTCCCTTTGGCTCGCTGGGCTACGCGCCACCAGAACAATTTGGCAAAGCTCAGACCACACCACGTTCTGATATCTATAGTCTGGGCGTTACGCTTTTCCAGCTTATTTCGGGCTATGAGCCAGATACAACGCCCTTACAATTGCCACAAATCCGCTCGCTGGAACCCACGGTGCCCTTTCCCCTGGCAACATTGCTGACAAAAATGCTGGAGAAAGATGAGGCCAAACGGCCCGCGAATATGGTAATTGTGCAGCAAAAACTACAGGAAGTCGCCACGACAGTGGTGCCTCCGCTGCAACCACTCTCTGCTTTTCCGCCACTCTCAATCGCACCAAAGCCCAGACGGCTCTGGCGCAGGCTGGCTATCGCACTGCTGGCACTCTGTTGCATTGTAGGCAGTGGTGTAGCCAGTGGCGCGCTCAGCTTCTCGAACACCTCGCAGAATGACCAGGCGCAGGCGACCCGCATAGCCTCCTTACAAACGGAAACGACAAACACGGAACAAATCAATGAGACAGCCACAGCCATCCAGTTCGCGGCGCTCCCTGATCCCTATCCTCCAGCGGGAAATCTGGCTTTTGTGGACTCGCTGAACCAGCCGGGCATGTGGCAGGAATACGCTGATAGCCAGTTTGGCGGTCAGTGCCAGTTTAAAAACGATGCCTTAGAAATCAGTCAGAACATAGCAGATCGTTTCTATGAATGCGATGACCAGAACGGTGGTGCATTTGCAAATTTTGCTCTGCAAGTCACCATGACCATTGCACAGGGAGATTGCGGTGGCATCACATTTCGTGAGAACGCGGAGCAGACCACGTTTTATCAGTTCGGTGTCTGCTCAGATGGCACCTACTATCTTGATGACTATACGTCCGAGGCACATGAGACCAGGCTCACCACCAGTACCACAAGTACAGCTATTCATCAGGGAACAGCGCCAAATGTGCTTGCCGTTGTCGCGGATGGTATCAGCATTGATCTCTATGCCAATGCACAGGAAATTGTGCGTGTGCAAAATAGTGATTATTCGTCAGGCAACTTCGGGATGATTGCAGATAACGAGGGGCAAACAACGATTGTAGATTATCAGAACTTCATACTCTGGTCGCTTTTCTAAAAGCATAGCTGTTCGCATCTCCGGGTAAGAGAACCATGGGAGCGGCGAGGCCAGGCCGGAGGCAAGCGCCGGCTCTACACGCACGAGGATATTTCGCGCGTCACACGTGTGTAGAGAGGTTGCTTGCCTGCCTCTTGGGCCTATTGCGTCTGTTCACGCACAAGCTGGCTGACAAACTTGCCATCGGCCTTGCCACGCGTGGCTTTGGACGCAAGCGGCATAACCACTTTGAACTCTTTGCCATGCTGGGCGATCAAATCAGCGATCAGGGTACGCACCTCAGCTTCGCTCATATAAGCGCTGGCCAGGTAAGGATGAAGGATATCAACCTCGCGCTGTTCGTTTGCGGCCAGATCCTCACGTCTGGCCTGTTTGTAGAGATCGATTGCCTGGGTACGCTTCTTAATTTCTTGCTCCAGAACTTTATAGCAGTCGGCCTCAGTCAGGGGCTTGCCGAAATCAGCATGCTTACGGTCCGTCCGGGCCACTTCCAGGTTATGAATGGAGCCCAGGGCCATACGCAAGGTATCCAGGCGTTGCTGGTCTTTCGCGCGTTGGGCATCCTGAATGTCTTTGCGCAACTGCTGTTCTAAGGGAAATTCCTGTCGTGCCTCTGCCATAATAAAACCTCTCTTGATAATGAATGCTCTTTGCGATTGCTTCCCAAGTATAGTGCTTGCTTTGCGATTCGTCAAGTACTTTCCTAGACTACACAGGATCATCTAATGCTCTCTGCAAGGTTTTCGGAGCATTACAGTGCCTTGCATACCACAAGAAACAGCATTGGATCAAAGCCCGATTAGAGATAAAAGAGACGCAGGAAACGTAGTATTAGACAGTAGTACGTTTCTAGACCATCCTCAAGGAGGAAATCTATGTCAACAGAACCTCGCTATTGTCCTCACTGTGGCGCTGCGAATGCGGAGGAGAATCAGCTCTGTTTCTCCTGTCAATCTCCTCTGGGTCATGCTGATCCAGCAACCTCTGATGTATTACTCAATGGGCGTTACCAGCTTCTTACCCAGGTTGGTTCTGGTGGCTTTGGAGGTGTATACCGAGCAGTCGATACCTTCGAGGCTGGACACATCGTCGCGGTCAAGCAGATTAACCTGCGGGGCCTCTCAACTCAAGAAGCGATCGAAGCGACGGACGGCTTTAATCGCGAGGTACGCCTGCTCTCCACATTACATCACCCAAATCTGCCAGTCATTCAGAATACCTTTACTGATACTGAAAACTGGTATCTGGTGATGGATTTTATCGCAGGAGAAACACTTGAAACGTATCTCAAGGAAAACGGTCGGCCCGGACTGCCTTTGAGAGAAGTGCTGGAAATCAGTCTGCAACTCTGTACTGTGCTGGAGTATTTGCACACACGTCAACCGGTCATTATCTTTCGCGATTTGAAACCAGGTAATGTCATGCGCACGTTTGCAGGACAGATCTACCTGATTGATTTTGGCATCGCACGTCATTTCACTCCTGGCCAGCCCAGGGATACGATGCCCTTTGGCTCCCCTGGTTACGCGGCCCCGGAGCAATATGGCAAGGCTCAGACAACCCCACAGGCGGATATTTACAGTCTGGGCGCGCTTATACACCATCTGCTAACGGGCAATGATCCAGCGGAAAGTCCCTTCCGTTTCTCTCCGCTCCCAATGGCCGATTCCACCAAACTGGGCGAACTGGATGCACTGATCCAGCGCATGGTGACAACAGAACCAGGCGAGCGACCGGGCAGCATCGCAGAGGTAAAAACAGTCTTACAAAGTCTGGCGAATACCATAGCGGAGCGCGCGCGCCGCGTTAGCTTCGCTGACGCCCCTTCTACTCCTATCTGGCCCGCACCAGCACAGGTTCCCGCGCGTTCGGGTCTGACACGGCGCAGGGTCTTTATCAACACACTCAAAATAAGTGGCATCGTTGTGGGAGTTGGCAGCGTGGTTGGCATGTGTACAATTGTAGGTACCTACCTGAGCGTGCCTCGTGTTCATGGCATAGTAGCCGAACCGCCTCCCAGCCCTGAATCAGCCAGGCAACAACTGATCTACCGGGGACACAAAGGACCGATTACGGCGCTTAGCTGGTCGCCTGATGGTACAATGGTTGCCTCCGGGAGCACCGACAACACGGTCCAGGTCTGGCGAGCGGCTGATGGCGCGCTCCTCTATACGCTTTCAGGCTACACCGATGCTGTAACTTCCATCTCCTGGGCCACCGACCGCACAAACGTGATTGCCTCGGCGGGCAATAACGACGGTACAGTTCAGGTCTGGGACGCCCTGCGCGACCATCGCGATCTGATTTATCATGGCGATGGCAGGGTACTGGCGCTTTCCTGGAAGCTGGATTCGCCGTGGATTGTTTCCGGAGGGACAGACGAGGATATCTATATCTGGAACTCTGTAACTGGCGGCAAAGGAGCAAGCTACGGTGGGCATAAAGGCAATGTAAACGCGGTGACCTGGTTAGCAAATAGCCTCAACCCCTATGCTACGCCTGGGATCGCTGCTACCTCGCTCTCACCCACACCTCCACCAACTTTCGCGCCCACTCCCACACCTCCGCCCACTCCCACGCCTGGGAGTACTCTCCCTTCGACTCCCACGCCTCCACCCACTCCCGCACCTTTACCGACTTACCAACAACTGATCGCTTCTGGTGGAGCAGATAGCACTGTACAACTCTGGGAGGCAAGCACCGGCAAACAGATTTTTACGTATAGAGGACACCAGGGAGGAATCAACGGGCTGAGTTCGGCTCTTTCTTCTCCTGATGGGTCAGCAAGTCCACTGATCGCCTCTGCAAGCGATGACGGCTCGGTACAAACCTGGAAAATTGTATACCTTGAAACAGGAATGGTAAATTATCAAACGTATGTCATTTATCACGGACATCAGGGAAAAGTTAATGCTGTGGCAACCCTTTCCGCCGCCGCATATTATGGAATACGTATGGCTTCCGCAGGCGATGACCGGACAGTCCAGGTATGGAGTGCCAACAGCGGTGAAACTCTCATCAGGTACGCCGGGCACCGGGCACCAGTCAAAGCCCTGGCCACATCACCTGTAGATAGTCGTATTGTCTCTGGAGATACGGATGGCCTGGTCCATTTATGGACGGTAACAGCCCCATCTTATTAATAATGGCACCCCAGGTTTTCCCTGGGAAAAGCGAGCCGCTCTTCTGTGATATGATGCTGAAACAGTATCTTCTTAGAAGAAAGGCTCTTTTTATTTTATGGCAACTTCTTTTCGTGGAGAGGTCCGCGCTCCCGATTTTCCAGCGGGGTTGGATTGGATCAATAGCGATCACCCGCTCCATATCAGTGAATTCAAAGGACGCCTGGTAATCCTGCACTTCTGGACACTCTGTTGCATTAATTGTATGCACTGCCTGGCTCAGTTGCGCGAACTGGAAGAGCTGTTCCCGAACGAGTTGAGCGTAATTAGCGTCCATTCACCAAAATTTCCGCGTGAGAAATTTACGGAGAGTGTCCGCGACGCGGTACTACGCTATGGGATCAAACATCCGGTAGTGAATGATCGGGGCATGCGGGTCTGGCGCGAATACGCGGTACGTGCCTGGCCTTCTCTGGTCTTTATCGATCCTGAGAATCGGGTTATTACACGGCACGAAGGCGAGATCAATCCCGAAGAAGGGAAAAAACTGCTCGCGGAGATGATCGAGGAATTTGGCCAGAGCGGCCAGCTTCAACGCCAGCCGCTACGTTTTACTCAGGCCGCGACCTCGGAAACCCTGCTGGCTTTTCCCGGCAAACTGGCGGTAGATGCCAGTGCCAGGCGGCTGATCATCAGCGATTCCGCGCACCACCGCATCATTGAATGCGATCTGCGCGGCAACGTACGACACATAATCGGCAGCGGCGTGGGGGGACATCTCGACGGTTCCGCCAACCAGGCCCGGTTTCTGCGCCCGCAGGGTGTGGTGCTGGACGATGAACAGGTCTATGTCGCCGATACCGAAAATCATGTTCTGCGCCAGATCGACCTGGTTCACGGAGAGGTAGAGACACTGGCTGGTCTGGGCGGACAGGCCGGTATGGTGGCCACACCGAAAAACGGCATGGCACGCGAGGTGGCGATCAGTTCGCCGTGGGACCTGGCGCTGGACGGGCCACGGCTGTATATAGCGCTGGCCGGGACTCACGAAATCTATGTATGCTACCTGGATCGCAATGGCCTGGAACTGTTTGCGGGCGCCGGTCATGAGGGACTGCTGGATGGTCCCAGGCATGATGCCTGGTTCGCGCAACCGAACGGCCTGACCCTTCAACCTGGACGCGTACTCTATGTTGCCGATAGCGAAACCAGTGCTATACGCGCGGTCCATCTGACTGGCGCGCCCGAAGTACATACGCTGGTTGGCACTGGCCTCTTCGACTTTGGCGATGTCGATGGAACCGGTAATGATGTCTTGCTCCAACACGTTCAGGCAATCTGTGCTGACGGTGAACTGCTCTACCTGGCCGATACCTATAACAACCGCATTAAGACACTCAATCCTGTGACACGGACGGTCAAGACATTCGCGGGTACCGGTGAGGCGGGCTTCAAGGATGGTCCAGCCGACGAGGCACAATTTAACGAACCAGGCGGGCTGGCAGCGGCTGATGGCAAACTGTATATAGCAGACACCAATAACCACGCGATCCGAGTGATTGATCTGGCCACGCGCACAGTCGAAACATTGCCAGTCAGGTAGCCAGCCGTCTGGAAGCCTTCGCGCTGGTGGTATACGTCGCGTTGTTGATTCAGGCCGCCCGAAACACAGGCCGATGTGCTATTCTAAACGAGAAATAATCCAGCCAGGGCGACCGGACATTCAGGCACTCTGGCACCTGCGAACAATGAAAAGAGTACATTGTGGAAGATGCACAGAGATTGACCCACGCAACACCGACAGAAGAACAAAAGCGGGCCACGCTCCTCCCGGCGACCCTGGATACCCTGCTGGATGAGCGTTATCCCAACGATGTGCAGATCAGCGCCGATGGTAAACTGGTGGCCTTTGGAGTCTGGGAAAATGTACCGGGCGAACAGACCCAGCGTCAGCGCATCTGGGTTGTAGAAACCAGCAATGGCGAGGCCCATCCTTTAATCAGTGGAAAAAGCGACGAAAGCTGTCCACGCTGGTCCCCGGATGGCAAATACCTGGCCTTTATTACGAAACCAGAGGGTGAAAAGGAAAAACCTCAAGTCCATCTGATCGCGGCTGAAGGCGGCAAGCCCGGCCTGCTGTGTAAATTACCGAACGGCGTCAGCGACCTGGCCTGGGCACCTGATGGCAATCGCATTACCTTTATCGCGCTGGAAGGCGAGGAACCGAAAAGCGATCCAAAGGTCTTGACTCCGGCGCGCCATCGACGGCTGTGGGCGATTCGCCAGGACCAGGCCATCCCGGAACCCATTACCCCATCCAATCTCACTGTCTGGGAATATAGCTGGTCCCCGGATAGCAAGCAACTCGCGCTGTATTATTCCTATGGCCCGGAAACCAATGACTGGTATCACGGTCAGATCGGTCTGGTCGCCAGCAACGGAGGCGCGGTACGCCAGTTGACGCACCTCACCCGGCAGGCTCGCGCCCTGACCTGGTCGCCTGATGGCAAACACCTTGCCTACCTGGCGGGTCACTGGAGCGATCCTGGACGCGGCAGCGGCGATATTTTCGCGCTTTCACTGGAAGATGGCCAGGAACGCAACCTGACCCCGAACATTCCCTGTAGTCCGAGCTGGGCTTGCTGGCTCCCTGACAACCGTCACCTGCTCTTTACGGCGGTCAAACATGTCACCAACCAGGTCAGCCTGCTCGACACCAGCGATGGCACAATCACGCTGCTGGAGGCCGATTTTGTGATGCAGGGCGACCAGCCAGAGCTTGCAATTACACCTGATCGACGTATCTGCGCGACTGTTCATTCAACCGCGAAACTCCCCCAGGATGTCTGGTCAGGCCAGTTCACCTGCATCGATGGAAAACCTGCCAGCATCGAGTGGCGCAGATTGTCACGTCTCAATCCACTGATCGAAGAGACGCTGGAGCTGGCCACGACCGAACGTATCAACTACCAGAGTCTTGACGATCGGCGCATCGACGGCCTCTTCACCCCTCCAACGAAAGCACTCACCGACGCCTTACCGCCGCTGTATATAGAGGTCCATGGTGGCCCTTCCGCGACAGACTGCGATGGCTGGTTCGCGACCACTCACCTGCTGGCCGCTCATGGTTTCGCCGTCTTTCGCCCGAATATGCGCGGCAGTTGGGGCCAGGGTATGGACTTCGCGGATGCCGTGCTGGGGGACATGGGCGGGAAAGATTTCCAGGATATCCTGCATGGCATTGACTATCTGATTGCCGAGGGCAAGGTTGACGGCCAACGCGTCTGTATCGGCGGTTGGAGCAATGGTGGTTTCCTGAGTGCCTGGGCTGTCACACAGACCAGGCGCTTTCGAGCTGCCATGGTTGGCGCGGGCATCACTGACTGGCACAATATGCACGCTCAGACCAATATTCCCGCCGCCGATATGCTTCTCCTGGCAGCAAACGCTCTGACACAGCCAGAAATCTATCGCCAGCGCTCGCCCATCACCTATGCGGAACAGGTAACTACGCCAACCCTGATCCTCCATGGCGAAGACGACCCGATAGTTCCCGTAGCTCAAGCCTACACGTTTTACCGTGCCCTGCAAGAACTTCGTATACCGGTCGAGTGCGTCATCTATCCTCGCGAAGGACACGGCATGGCCGAACGCGATCACTGGCGTGACGCATTGGAACGTATTCTCAAGTGGTTGGAACATCATATACAGTAAAATCGGTCAAGCACCAGAGCACGAAAGCCGGAACATATGAAAAAATTTTCGCTCTATCTCGCCCTGATTTCGCTGCTCATAGGCGGCGTGCTGTTCTATAACGTTACCCATCATGTCACCGTAGGATCTATTAGTTCCGCGACGCCAGCTCCCTGGCAACCGGCACAGTTAAGTATTCCAGCGCTCAAAGTTGATGCCCCAGTCATCAATGTAGGACAAACAGCGCAGGGCTTGATGGATGCTCCAGTCTCCCAGGCCATCAACTCACCCTACTGGACACATGTCTTCTGGTATGAACCTGGAGCGGCTCCTGGACAGGCCGGGAACGCCGTTATCGCGGGCCACGTAGATCGCGTTGGCGGTGATCCAGCAGTCTTCTGGTACTTAAAAGACCTGGTCCCTGGCAACGATGTCTATGTCACAACTGTGCAGGGTCAGAAGCTGCACTTTGTCGTCAACCACATCGTCTCTTATCCCGCCACAGCCTCCAGCGCCGATGTGCTCAATACCATCTTTGGCACGACAACCGGGCACCATCTCAATCTCATTACCTGTAACGGCATCTGGACTGGCAGTGGCTACGATCAACGCCTGGTCGTCTTTACAACCCAGGTCAGCTAACGTACAGAAGAATAAACCAGTCATGTTACGACAATGCCCAAAAGCCGGAGGCAAGCGCCGGCTCTCCACACACCAGGATATTCCACGCGTAACACGTGCGTGTAGAGAGGTCGCTTGCCTGCCTCTTGGGACTCGCCACATGTATGCCCATCGTTGCATGTTAAGAGAACGCGCTGACGCCTGTAATCGCCTGCCCGATAACCAGAGTATGGATATCATCGGTGCCTTCGTAGGTAAACACCGATTCCAGGTTGTTGGAGTGGCGGCTAATCGGG
>Ga0265338_10010962_pt1 | contig 10538 bp, 6 predicted proteins | sample 42126metaG_FD_193579 | JGI IMG/M metagenome (GOLD analysis project Ga0265338, IMG submission 193579) | Rhizosphere microbial communities from Carex aquatilis grown in University of Washington, Seatle, WA, United States - 4-21-26 metaG | ecosystem: Host-associated > Plants > Roots > Rhizosphere >... | reverse complement strand
CGGCCTTGCAGCCCGGCGAGCGCGCCTCGATCGCCAGCACCACCTGCCGCGTGCTCCTCGACTTCACGGAAGACCGGGCGAAGCTGCAGGAAGCGGTCTCGCGGATTTCCTTTGGGTCGCCTCCGGTCTGCCGGGTGGCGCGGAAGGAAGTGCTGCAGCTTTCCGTGCTGAGCTCGCTGGTGCGTCAGGTCGCGCTCGCGCCCGGCCAGCGCGGCGTGATTCTCATCTCCCGCGGGTTCTACGTGGGCCACGACCGGACGGCCGAGATGACACAACTGATCGACCAGGCGATCGGCTCGAAGGTCCGCATCGACGCGCTGGATGTGGGCGGAGTGTCCGGGAGCCCTACGATAGAGACCACACACCCTTTCTCTCCGGGCCCCCCGGACACGGTAACCCGGCAGACGGGTGGTCAGCAGCTGCAACAGGTACCGCCGAGCCACCCTGTGGCGTTGATCGAGCTGACCAGCGGCACCGGAGGCACATATGTTGCTGCCGGCAACGACCTCGAAGTAGGTTTCCGCAGCCTCGCGACGCCGGAGAGTTTCTATCTCCTCGGCTTCGCGCCCGGCGGCGCCCAGGCGGGCGCCGGCTTCCACGAGTTGAAGGTGAAGGTAAAGGACCCGCGCCAACTTGCGGTGCAGGCCCGCATCGGGTACGCTGCGGGGGCGCGGAAGCAAGAATAGAATCATGAAACGCATCGGTGCGGTGGCGGTTGTCACGATGAGCACGGCTCTTGCCGCGCCGGCCCTTTGGGCTCAGGCCGAAACGCCGACGTTTCAATCGGGCGTGAAACTGGTGCAGGTGCCCGTCGTGGTGCGCGACCGCGACGGGCATGCGGTCAAAGGCCTCCACAAAGAGGACTTCGAGCTTCTCGACAAGGGCAAACGGCAGGAGATCGTCTCCTTCGCGGAAACCACGCCGGGCCAGCAGACCGCCCCCGACAGGTCGCTGCCAGGAACGAGCTCGCCGGCCGGGGGCGGCGTGGCAGTTCCCGAACGCTTCGTGGCGTTTCTGTTCGACGATGCTGCGATTCGGGGCCCCGCCGATCTCACGCGAGTCCGCGATGCGGCCACGCGGCAACTGGCGGCCCTGCAGCCGGGCGACCGGGCCTCGGTCGTCACCACCACCTGCCGGGTGCTCCTCGATTTCACGGACGACCGCGCCAAGCTGCAGGAAGCCGTCTCGCATATTGCCTACGGATCGCCGCCGGTCTGCCGCGTGGCGAGGACGGAGGTGCTGCAGCTCTCCGTACTCAGCTCGCTGGTGCGCCGCGTCGCGCTCGTACCTGGCGAGCGCAGCGTCATCCTCATCTCGCCCGGCTTCTACGTCGGCCACGACCGGACCGCCGAGATGGCCCAACTGATCGATCAGGCGATCGGCTCGAAGGTGCGCATCGATGCGCTGGATGTGGGCGGGGTGGGCAGTGGCGGCATCCGGCCCGTGAACCCCTACGACTCTGGGGACGCGATGGATCGCGGGATGGGGCGGCAGCAGGGGTACGTACCACCCGGTAACCCCGTGACGTTGACCGAACTGGCCCGCGGAACGGGAGGCACTTATGTGGCGGCCGGCAACGACTTCGACGCGGGCTTCCGCCAGCTCGCGACGCCGGAGAGCTTCTACCTCCTCGGCTTCTCGCCCGGCGACGCGAAGGCGGACGGCAGCTTTCACGAGCTGAAAGTGAAGCTGAAAGACCCCCGCAAGCTCACGGTGCAAGCCCGCGCCGGCTACTATGCGGGCGCCCGGCCGTAGTGGGGCGGCTCTCCAGAGCTGCGCCGGACGTCCACGTCCGGCTTGCTTCGTCTCAGGAAGTTGGACGGAGGCGGGTCTGGAGACCCGCTGCAGGACTGGAGTCCTGCCCCACCCCTCAAGCCAGCGCGAAGAACACGTCGAGGCGACGGACCATTCCGGTGCGCTCGAAGACGGCGGCGCTGGTGTCGTTGTCCAGTTCGAGCCCGTCAACAGTGCGGCGTGAGCCGTCGGCGCCCGAAATCTCGATCCGTGGAGGCCCCGCCCGGTGAGCAACCACGGGCACCTGGCACACAGTGAACGCGAGCGTACCGGGCTCGAGAGCGAGACCGTAGAACGGGAACGTCCGCGCCTCCTTCAGGAACTCATCGCGGTTCACCAGGTGAGCCCGGAAGCCGAGCCGTCCCGCTTCGACCGCGACGCCCATCTCGCCCAGCCGCGAGATGAGATCCTCCTTCACCTGGCCGGTCATGCCGGGCTGCTGCACACCAGCGAATCCGGGCGTGTGCGAATAGGGATCGGTGGGAATCGCGCCGTAGAGCTCGGGCGGTTTGTGCGCGCCGATGCCCTCGCGGATGTCACGATAGTGGCTGCGCAGTCGCTCGACAATCGCGGCGTCTTCCCCGGAGGCGGCCGCGCGGTCCATCGCTTCCTGAACCGCGAGCAGCAGCTTCGAAACCATGTGCCAGTAGATGCAGCCCAGCCCCTCGTACTTGTAGAACGTGCCCGAGCGGCCGGTGAACGACTGGTGATCGAAGACCTCCTCGTATACCGCGAGGACCTGGTCGCGCTCCGCGTCCGGCAGGCCGAGCGGCACGAGCGCCTCCTTGAGCAGCGTAGCGTTGCGGAACGCGGCGTTGAAGTGAGCCACGCCGTTCACGTCCTGTATAGCGATGCGGCGGTCGGCCAGCGCTTTCGACTTCGCCAGCGCCGCTGCGGGAATGTTGTTCTTCTCGAAAAAGCCGGGCAGCCTGCGGTCGGGATAGAGGACGTAGCTGTTCTGGTCCGCGCGGTAGAGCTTGCTCGCTCGTAGCGCGTCGAGTAGCGCGGCCGCTTCGCCTGCCGATAGCGCGCCCGAACCGAGCACCGCCATCTGGCCTTCCAGCATCTCGTAGAGACGCCGGATCACGATCCCGTCGCCTGCCACCTTCATCAAGTTGTACGCGTGATAGAGGCCGTCCGAGCGGCGGTTGGCGCGAATCGAGTGGTCGATGTGCCGTAGCGCCACGTCGCAGAAAGCGGTCAGTTCGGCCGCGGTGAGCCCGGCCTGCTTCCCCGAAAAGCCGCTCGCGTAAATCCGCGCGCGGTAGTCGCTGCCGGCTGCGCCCAGCGAATCGAGCACGGCCTTGCGATCGCGGTCCGAGATCGGGCCATCGAGCAGGCCCGCATGCCGCTCCAGCGCTGCCGCGACGCGGTGAAACGCCTCGGCGACTTCCGCGGAAACCTCGACTGCCTCGGTGAAAAGCTCGCGGCAGAACGAAAGGAACCGCCGCAGCGAATACAGCGTCACCATCGAAACGCCCGACCCCACCAGCGCGTTGTTGGCGTCGTTCCACTCCGGCCGCTGCGTGTTCATCCACAGGCCGGCCTCGGGGATGTAGTTGAACAACCGCGCCAGCGCCAGGACCAGCAACTTCTCGGCCAGGTTCACGCGATAAGGCGCGCCGTCCGCGCCCTGCAGAACCTTGCCGTCCGCTCCCATCGCATCGGCGCGCCGGCGGATCTCGCGGTCGGCCGCCGCGTCGAACTCGATCGTGTTGCGCGAATCCTCCAACATCGCCGGATACGGCTTGATGCGGTAGGGAACGTCGGCATACGTGAACACGCGCCGCCCGAGCAGGCTCGCCAGGGCCCCCGGATGATACCGCGCCGAGACCTCCAGCAGCTTCAGCAGGTAAACCACCTGGTGATCGCCCCAGTAGCCGATGTAGGCCCACGCGTCGTGCGGGTCGAGCACCTCCCAGTCGAAGCCGTCCCGCATGACGCGGTAGGGATTGTAGCCGTCGGCGGTCGAAGCGCCGGCGAACTTGAAGATCATGCTCTCGACGTAGCCGGGAAAGGAGAGCGCCAGCGCTTCCCAGTTTTGGAAAATGTCGCGCCAGTTTCCCTGGTAGTTGAGCAGCCGCTCCCCGTGCTCGCCCTTCACTTGGATGGAGAAGATGTTCCAGGGGCGGCTGGGATCGCCGTGGCGGCGGCTGAAGGTCAGCGGCAGATACTCGTGCGCCAGGCGCTCGAGATCCGGGTCCTGACGCTGGTGCGCGAGTTCCAGCAGAGTGCTATGCAGAACCGTCTCCGGAAGCGCGTCGAGGAACGCGGCGCACCTGGCGGCGACGGCGTGGTTGGCCTGCGTGACGAACGCCTTGAAGTCCGCGCGCGCGATCTGGTAGCCGCGGTCGGGGATGCCGCCGCGCATCGTGTTGAACAGCGCGTTCGAAAAATGCCGCCACGAGTTGAGGTCGTCGCCGGTTACCTGGAGGCCATCGGCTTCGGCCACGATGCGAATCAGGTTCTCGGTGCCACGCGCGACGTCTTCGTCGAGTTGCGCGCGCAGGTCTCCGCCGGATTTGAGGAGGGCGACAACCGCCGCTACGCCCGCGGCGTCCTGATCGATCTCCGCCACCATGCTCCACTCTTTGCGGCCGCCTGCGGGAAGCGCCAGCCGCGAGTGAATGAAATACGCCCCCCGCCGCCCGCGGATCAGCGTTTCGTCTTCGACCGCTAGACCCTGCCGGAAACGGTCAAGCTGAGCCGCGCACAACAGCCGGTGCGCCGCCTCGATGCCTTCCGACCAAACCGTGGTCACCCGCAGCGCCTCGTTCGGCTCGGGCCTGTCGGCCGGAATCGAGCTGAGCTTGAACAAGCCCAGCCCCGTTGCGGGCTCGAGCTCGTTCTCCTTGTATCCATCGGCCAGCGTGCTGTATTCCATCTGGAACCGGCGCGTCAGGCCGTACGGCATCAGGTTCTGAATGCCGTCCAGAATCTCGGCCTCGACGGGCTCCGCCCCGGTGTTGGCCACGGCGACCCGCCGCACGAAGCCGAACCGGTCCGTCGTCATCCACGCAAAGGAGAACGCCAGCCCCAGGTCGTGATTGACCTCCTCGAACACGATTTTGTTGCTATAGACGCTCTTCGCAAGGCTGCGCGTGATGCGGTAGAGCCCCTCGTACCGTCGCGAGAACGGCTCCCACAGCGACGTCCGCCCGCCACGCGTGACCTGCAGAACGGTCTTTCCCCCGGTCTGGTCCTGGCTGTCGTGTATGCGGTCGTCGGTGTAGTAGGGAAACAGCGCGTGGTCGGGATCGCGCCGCCCTGCGGTGAGCGCGCCCGTGCTCGAAACGAACATCCAGTGGTCGGAGTCGCTCACCAGGCTCATCAGAAACGGCGGCATCGCGTCATAGTTGACGATGCGGTAGAACCGCTCTCCGCCGATGTCAACGTGGCCGCCTTCCACGTTGCGCGGGCAGCGGTTCAGCGGTGCTTCGCCGATGAAAGCGGTCGTCACTTGGCCTCCTGCGCATCGTATCCTGGCGACGTCGCCCTCACTGGCATCAGGTCCGGAAACAGCCCCTGCATGGCCGGCTTGGCCTTCCGCCCTTCCGTGAACAACCCCCAGTGGCCCTCGGTGCCGCTCCCCTTCCAAGGCTCGTCGAACGCCTCGAACCAGAACACTGTGACGTCGTTGGCCTTGCCCCACGCCGTCAGTTCCTCGTAGTAGCGCTTCTGCTTCTTCTCATCGCCGGCGCGCGGAGCGTTCTGCTTGCTGTTGGTATAAGTGGCCCAGCCCGCCTCGCCCAGCACGATGGTCTTGCCCGGGTGCGCCTTCCGCACGCTCTCATAATGCTTGATGGTCGAGGCCATGGCCGTATCGATGTCCTCGCCGCCCCACATGGGATACGCGTGCATGGTGATGAAATCGACCAGGCCGGCCAGCTTCGCCTCCGGCTGCCGCCAGTAGAGAACGTCATCGGCCACCGTAACCGGGCAGCTCACGGCCTTCTTGACCTGCTGGACGTACTCGATAGCCCGGTCTTCGGTCAGCTTGTGGTCCGACCACGACACCAGAATCTCGTTCCCCACGCTGATGGCCACCACGATGTCCTTGTACTCGTTCGCGAGGCGAATGCCGGTCGCTACCTGCGCGGCATTCTCCGCCTGCTTCTCAGGATGGCCGTCCAGCCACACGCCCAGCATCACCTGGATCGGGATCTTCTCCCGCCGTATGACCTCCAGCACATCCTGCGAGTGCTGGTCCCCGCCGTAGAGCCGGATCAGCCTCCAGTTTCTCTCCAGGATCTTGAGGTCTTCGAGGATCTGCGCCTGCGTCGGGAACCGGTTGAGTTGCGGGTTCTGCCCCGCGCGGTAACCGGAATAGTCGATGGCATTGCCCTGCCACTTCTGCACGGTCAGATCGGCCGCCGCGGCCGAAGACAATAAAGCGAACAGGCACAGCAGCGCGGTCTTCATTCCTAGGCCTCTCCGCGCCGTTCCTTCAGGTCCGATTCGATCCGCACCATCAGCTCCTCGCTCAGGGGATAGAACTGCATGAGGGCGGTGGCGAGCAGCATCAGGCCGCAGGGAATCCAGCTCATCGACAGGATGATCCCGTCCAGCGACCGGTGCGTCTGCGCCACGTTGGGCACATAGCCGAAGTAGTCGAGGATGAGCCCGAAGATCAGAGCGCCGATCGCCACCCCGGCCTTGGTGCTGAAGATGGCCGACGCGAAGACAAGCCCCGTCGTGCGGCGGCCCGTGCGCCACTCGGCATCATCCGCCGTATCGGCGAACATGGCGAACACCAGCGGCGAGTTGAACCCGATGATGAAGCTGGAAACGATCTGGAGCGCGAACATCAGCACGATGTCCGACGGGCCGGCGATATAGAAGCCACCGATCACCAGGCCGCCGATGCCAATCGCCATCATGAAGAGGCGCTTCTTGCCGAACACCTTCGCCAGTTGCGAAGCGATCGAGACCGCCACCAGGAACGCCAGACCGTTCGACACCAGGAACGGCCCCAGCAGATCCTCCCGCTTGACGAAGTACTTGAAGTAGTAGGCCGACACCGACCCCTTGATCACGAACGCCGCCAGAACCAGAAGCAGCACGCCCACCAGAACCAGCCACGGCCGGCTCGTGAACAGATCGCGGAGATCGCGATTGAGGTCCGACTTCTGTTGCGCGGGCGGCGCGACGCGCTCCCGGGTGGTGGCGAAACAAAGCGCCAGCATCGCCACCGCCAAAACGCCGTACAGCACCATGGTGAGCTGCCAACCGCGCGCGTCGTTGCCATGCCCGAAAAAGCCGACCAGCTTCAGCGTGAAGTACTGGACGAAAACGCCCGCCGTGAAGGCGCCGATGAAGCGGATCGAAGCGATCGAGGTGCGCTCCAGCGAGTTCGGCGTCATCACGCCCATGAGCGCCGTGTACGGGATGTTCACCGCGGTGTACAGGAACATCAGGAGGCTGTAAGTGATGTACGCGTAGACCAGCTTGCCGTTGCCGCTCAGGTTGGGAGTAGTGAAGGTCAGCACGCCGGCCACCGCCAACGGAAGGGCGAACCACAGCACGTAGGGCCGGAAGTGGCCCCAGCGCGTTTTCGTACGGTCGGCGATGGCTCCCATCACGGGATCGGCCACCGCGTCGGCCAGGCGCGTGACCACCAGCATCGTACCCACGGCCGCGGCGGAGATGCCGAAGACGTCGGTGTAGAAGATCATCAGGAAGAACTCAAACGTCTTCCAATAGAAGTTCGAAGCCGCGTCCCCGAGCGAATAGCCGATCTTCTCTTTAAGGGAGATCCGGTCCGCCACCGGTATCTTCTCTGTAGCTATACTCACACCAACCTCCTACCTGGCGCACACGTAGCGCCAACGTAAGAGTCTAGCGCGGTTGGAGGATAGAATCGATGCGCCCCAGTTCGCCGGCCGAAAACTCCAGGTTCGCCAGAGCCGCCACGTTCTGCTCGATCTGCTCGACCTTGCTCGCGCCGATCAGCGCGCTGGCCATCGAGCCCTCGCGCAGGACCCACGCCAGCGCCATCTGCGCCAGGCTCTGCCCGCGCTCGCCGGCAAGCGCGTTGAGGCCGCGAACCTGGGCCAGGCGGGCGTCATCAATATCGGCCTTTTTCAGAAAGCCGTGTGGCTTTGAGGCCCGTGAATCGCCGGGGATGCCCTGAAGGTACCGGCCAGTCAAGAGGCCCTGCGCCAGCGGGCAGAACGCAATGCCGCCGATTCCCTCCGTGGCCAGCGTGCTGAACAAGCCTTCCTCGGCCGTCCGCTGGAACATCGAATACTTCATCTGATGGATCACGCAGGGCGTCCCCAGGCCCCGCAGGATCGCGGCCGCGCGCGCCGTGCGTTCGGGATCGTAATTCGACACGCCCGCGTAGAGCGCCTTCCCCGACCGCACCGCCTGGTCGAGCGCTGCCATCGTCTCCTCCAGCGGAGTCTGCGGATCCATCCGGTGCGAGTAGAAGATGTCCACGTACTCGAGCCCCATGCGCTTCAGGCTCTGATCCAGGCTGGCCAGCAGGTACTTGCGCGAACCCCAGTCGCCGTAAGGCCCCGGCCACATCCCGTACCCTGCTTTGGTGGAAATGATCAGCTCGTCGCGATACGGCCGCAGGTCCGCCTTCAGCACCTGGCCGAAGGTCTCCTCCGCCGACCCAGGCGGCGGGCCGTAGTTGTTCGCCAGGTCGAAATGCGTGATGCCCAGATCGAAGGCCCGCCACAGCATGGCCCGGCTGTTCTCGAGGACATCGACTCCGCCGAAGTTGTGCCATAGCCCGAGAGAAATCGCGGGCAGGTTGACGCCGCTCGAACCGCAGCGCCGGTAGATCATCGTGTCGTAGCGTTCAGTCCTGGCCGTATACATTCCGCTCCCCTTAAACAACCCCACCCCGCGCGATCGTTTCGCGATAGAAATGCGCGCTCAGCTTCGGAATCCGCTCCTGCGTCTCGTAGTTCACATAGACGATCCCGAAGCGCTTCAAATACCCGTCGGCCCACTCAAAGTTGTCGATGAGGCTCCACAGGAAGTAGCCCCTGAGCGGCCATCCCTCGGCCACCGCGCGCTGCGCCTGCGTCAGGTAGTTCCTCAAGAACATGACGCGGTCCGTGTCGTAAACCGCACCATCCGGGGAGCGCGGATCGGCCGCCGAGCAGCCGTTCTCGGTGATGAACACGTCCTTGACGCCCCAGATTTCGCTCAGGTGCCGCGGCCCCCAGTACAGGATCTGCGGCCCGATGTACAGCCAATCCGACGACATGTGCGGATACGAAGACGGATGCTGCACGACGGCGTATCCCGCGGGGGACTGCCGGTCCGCCCGAACGTTGTAGGGGTAGTAGCAGTTCAGCCCCACGAAATCGAGCGGCGCGCCGATCGTCTTCATGTCCTCGGACGTGAATTGCGGCGCGTCCTTCCCCATCTCGTTCAGGTATGAGTCCACGTACTTGCCTTCGAGAACCGCGGTAAGGAACGGCGCGTTGATCTCCCGCTGGGCCTTTCGCGCGGCCGCGATGTGCTCCTCGGTCTCGATCACCGGAACGCAGATGGGCGCGTTCTCCGCCAGTCCCACGCGGATGGGCTTGCGCGCGTTCGCCCGCAGCGCCGCGACCGCCAGCCCGTGCGCCAGCACCGCGTGGTGCCGCAACTGGCACACCTCGCGCATGGGGAGCCGGAGCCCCGGCGCCTTGCCGCCCCAGCGGTAACCGTCGTCGGTAAAGCAGGAAAACTCGTTGATCGTGAAAAAGTGCCCGATGCGGTCCGACAAGCGCCCGGAGACAAAGGCGGCGTAATCGCCGAAGTACTTCGCGGTCTCGCGCGAGCGCCAGCCGCCGAAGCGATCCTCCAGCGACTGCGGCAGATCCCAATGGAATAGCGTGCAGTAGGGCTGGATCCCGTTCGCGAGCAGTTCGTCCACCAGCCGCTCGTAGAACGCGATGCCTCTCTCGTTGGGCTGGCCCGAGCCGTCGGGAACCACCCGCGGCCACGCGATCGAGAAGCGATACGCTTTCACCCCCAGCCACTTCAGGAGCTGTATGTCGTCCTTGTAGCGGTGATAGTGGTCGGCCGCCACGTCGCCGTTGTGGTCCATCGCGACGTGGCCCGGCGTATGGGAGAAGGTGTCCCAAACCGAAGGCTTGCGGCCGTCGTCATGGACCGCGCCCTCCACCTGGTAGGACGCCGTGGCACAGCCCCATACGAACGAATCCGGAAATTGAGATGGTTGCCGCGCCGCGGCTGCCTGCGCCGAAGGGCTCACGCTCAACGCCGCCGCCAGCTTCGCGAAATCGCGCCTCGTAGGATCGCTCATGAAAGACCAAGCTAGCAGACTCAGCACCGACCCGCGCACCCAGCACCGAAACGCGCGGGTGCACAACGTGAAAGTGGAGCCGTGCTGCGGAGGGCGGGCTTCAAGCCCGCCGTCTCGCGGAGCAGGGCTGAAGCTCCGCGCGGGCTGAAGCCCGCCCTCCCGCTTCGCGCTGAAACAGCTTGCGTAGCTTCCCACGTCTACGTCGCGCAGCCAGCGGACAGGCCGAAGCCCACCCAAGACTGCTAGAATCGCATTGCCATGAAGCGCCGAATGCTCCTGCTAGGTTTGGCAGTGCTTCCCGCCATTGCCTCCGCCCAGCAGTCCTGGGTGAAGGCGACCACGACGAACTTCGAGGTCTACACCACCGCCGGCGAGCCGAAAGCACGCGAGGCCGCTCTCTATTTCGAGCACGTCAACAGCTTCCTGGTGAAGGCCCTCGGCACCACCCGCTCCTGGACGGGCCGCGTCC
>Ga0265338_10010961_pt1 | contig 10538 bp, 9 predicted proteins | sample 42126metaG_FD_193579 | JGI IMG/M metagenome (GOLD analysis project Ga0265338, IMG submission 193579) | Rhizosphere microbial communities from Carex aquatilis grown in University of Washington, Seatle, WA, United States - 4-21-26 metaG | ecosystem: Host-associated > Plants > Roots > Rhizosphere >... | reverse complement strand
GCTACGTGGTGCTCGACTACGACGCGATGCGCGGCATCGAGCGCGAGGGCACCCTGTTCTAGCCGCGGGTTAGCGGCAGTAGCCTCCTGGTCTCGGCATCGGCCGGGGTGTACACCATCAGCCGGGCCTCCGGGGTAGCCGGGACCTGGAGCTCGCTCAGCGTGAACGTGAGCGGGCCAGCGTCCTGGTGGACGAACGTGCGGACGCGGGGCTCGAACTCGGCTACCTCGTGGCGCGCCCACAGCTCGGCGAACTCGCGGCTGAGGCCGGACAGGCGGCGGATGTCCTCCTCCCAGTCCGGGTCGCCCACGTGCCGGGCGTAGGCGGCCCGGTAGCGCGCGACCAGGTAGCGGACGTGCTCCGCGTACTGCGGGAACTTCTCCCGGGCGGTCGGCTCGGTGACGGTGCACCACAGCGTGTTCTTCTGCACGCAGGGCAGCGAGTGCCAGTACCGGAACAGGTCGAGGAAGGCGTCGTTCTCGGCCAGGATGTCAAAACGGGGGTTGACCACTACCGCGGGCAGCGGGTCCAGCGTCGCCACGATCTCCATCACGGCCTCGCTAACCGAGCAGCGCCCGGTCGTGATCGCGACCGGGACGGCTTCCGCCAGGACGTACATGTGCCAGCGCTCGGCCCGGTCCAGGCGCAGCGTCTGCGCCAGCGCGTCCAGGATCTGGGTGCTGACGTTGATTTCCCTGCCCTGCTCGAGCCAGGTGTACCAGCTCACGCCCACCCCGGCCAGCAGCGCCAGCTCCTCGCGGCGCAGGCCCGGCGTGCGCCGCCGGGAACCCGCGGGCATGCCGAAGTCGCCTGGCGACAGCCGGGCCCGCCGGGTACGCAGGAACTGGCCAAGCTCGGCCCGCCGACGCTCCGCGGCAGGCAGGTCCCGCTGCCTGACCGCCTCCGCTGGATTGCGCGCCTCCGAGAGGGCCATGCCGGTCTTCCCTCCTCCTCGGTCAGCACCAACATAGCCAACGGCACCGACATTTTCGCCTGCCCGCCAGTCGCTCAGGGGCGGCAGACGCGCTCGATCAGGTCCTGCCAGCTATCGGCCAGCGGGACGGCGGTCTGGGCGGCGGCCGGCAGCTCCGGCATCCACAGGGCCAGCAGGACCGGGCCTTCGAGGGCAGCGGTGAGCTGGATGGCCAGGCCGTCGAGGTCGGCCACGTCCAGGCCCGCCTGCCGCAGCAGCATCCAGATGTGCGTCCGGGTGAAGTCGGCCCCGCCGACGGTGACCGGCTCGTTCCGGTCCAGCGTCGCGCGGGCGATCTGGAAGTGGCCGAGCAGGAAGGCGATGCGGGCGCGGCCGTAGGCGGCCAGCCGCGGCACCGGGCCGGCCCCGGGGCCGAGCGGCGGGGGCCCGCTCAGCACCGCACCCTGGAAGGCGCGCTCATCGGCGTCGAGCAGCGCGCGGAAGATACCCGCGCGGCTGCCGAACCGGCGGAACACCGTCCCCTTGCCCAGGCAGGCCCGCTCGGCCAGGCCGTCCATGGTCACCTTCTCGGCTCCGTGCTCGGCGACCATCTCGCGGGCCACCTCAAGCAGGTGCTCACGGTTACGTACCGCGTCTGCGCGTTCACCGTGCGGCTCACCCAGCGGCACCAGGGGCGGGTTCACACCTCTCAACCTACCGCCGGAATATTAAACGGGGTAAAGTCCGCTTAGATTGCGGTAGCCCTCACTGACACCAAGGAGACCAACATGAGCCTGTTCCGGCTGGACGCCAGCATCTTCCCCGGTACCTCGGCCAGCGCCGAGCTGGCCGGGATCATCGAGGCCGAGTGGGCCGCGGGCCGCCCCGGGACGCCGGTGGTGCGCCGTGACCTCGGCCGCAACCCGCTCCCGGCCGACGCCTGGGCACTGGCCACCACGGCCGGCTTCACTCCCGAGGAAGACCGCACGCCCGCCCAGCGCGAGGCCGTGGCGCTGGGGGCGACCCTGGTCGCCGAGCTGGCGGACGCCGAGGCGGTGCTGCTGGCCGTGCCGCTTTACAACTTCGGGGTCTCACAGCACTTCAAGGCCTGGGTGGACCTGGTCATCGCCGGAGCGGGTCCCGCCGCCCCGGTCCTGAAGGGCAAGCCCACCGTGCTGGCGGCGGTGCGCGGCGGCGCCTACGGTCCCGGCACCCCGCGTGACGGCTGGGACCACTCCACTCCCTACCTCAAGCGCATCCTGGCCGACGTCTGGGAAGCCGACCTGACCGTGGTCGAACGCGAGTTCACCCTGGTCGGCGTCAACCCGGCCCTTGACGAGTTCAAGGACCTGGCCGCCCGGCTGCACTCCGACGCCCTCGGCGCGGCCCGCGACGCGGGCAAGGCGCTCGCCGCCGGCTGATAACCAGTCCCGGGGTGCCGGGGCAGCCCGGCCGGCCAGGGCCCATCCTGGGTTTGGCAGCACCATGACCAGCGGGCTCTCTGGAGTCGGCGGCCAGGCCGGGGAGGCTGGACGCCATGACGGTAACTTCCCGGAGTCCTGCTTCCGAAGGCGCTTCCGAAGGCGCCGGCCGGGCCGGCCAGGCCAGCGACCGCGCCCGCTGGCTGATGCTGATGGTGCTGCTGTGCGGGCAGCTCATGGCCCTGCTCGACGCGACCATCGTCAACGTGGCGCTGCCGACGATCGGCCGGTCGCTGCGCGCGTCCGGCGCGGAGCTGCAGCTCGTCATCGCCGGCTACATCGTCAGCTACGCGATGCTGCTGATCACCGGGGCCCGGCTGGGCGGCCTGATCGGCCGGCGGCGGATGTTCCTGCTTGGGGTGTGGACGTTCACGCTCGCGTCACTGGGCTGCGGGCTCGCGCCGGGCATAGGAGCGCTGATCGCGGCCCGGTTCGTGCAGGGCGCGGGCGCGGCGGCGATGATGCCGCAGATCATGACCGTGATCCAGCTCCGGTTCAGCGGGACCGAGCGGGCCCGGGCGCTGAGCGGGTACACCGCGGTGCTGTCCTCCGGCTTCGTGGCGGGGCAGGTGCTCGGCGGGGTGCTGGTGAGCGCGAACCTGCTCGGGGCCGGCTGGCGGCCGGTGTTCCTGGTCAACGTGCCGATCGGGGCGGCGGTCGCGCTGCTGCTGCCGCGGGTGATGCCGGCCGACCAGCCGGACCGGTCCAGGCGGCTTGACCTGGCCGGGCTGGCGGTCGCGGTGCCGGCCGTCTGCCTGGTGGTGCTGCCGCTGATGCTCGGGCACCAGGAGCACTGGCCCTGGTGGTCGCTCGCGTGCGTCGGCTGCGGGCTCGCGCTGGTGCCGGTCTTCCTGGCGACCGAACGGGTGGTGGCCGCGCGCGGCGGCCACCCGCTGCTGTCGCTGGCGGTGTTCCGGTCACCCGGGCTGCTGCCGGGGCTGGCGACGGTCATGCTGCTGATGGTGACCTACGGCGGGTTCCTGTTCGCCTTCGCGATCCACCTGCAGGCCGGGCTGGGCGACAGCGCGCTGCGGGCCGGGCTGACGTTCGCGCCCGGGGCGGTCGCGTTCGGGCTGTGCGGGTACCTCTGGCGGCGGCTGCCCGCCGCCTGGCATCCCTGGCTCACGGCGGGCGGCACCGCCGTCAGCGCCGTCGGTTACCTGGCGGCCGGGCTGCTGCTGCGCGGCGGCGGCGCGGGCGGGGCGTGGCTGCAGGCGCTGTTCGTGGTGACGTTCGGGTTCCAGGCGGTGGCGTTCAGCCCGGTGGTGACGCAGTCGCTGGTGCAGGTGCCGCTGGACGAGGCGGCGGACGCGAGCGGGCTGCTGACGACGACCATCCAGCTAAGCCAGGCGGTCGGCGTGACGGTGTTCGGCGGCGTGTTCCTGACGCTGGCCGCGCACGGCTCGCCCGGGGAGGGCACGGCGGGCGTGTCGGGGCAGGCGTTGTTCGTGGTGATGCTGTGGCTTGCGGGAACGCTGGCATGCGGGGTGGTCACCGCGGTGCCGCTGGCGCGGACGGTACGCGACTCAGCCCGGGCCCTGACAGCGCCTGAACGCCCCTGACCGGGCAGGCTTCACCCGGCTGGGGTGCGGGTGAGCTGGCTGGTGACGGCCGGGCCGCCACCCGGGCCGTCGAGCAGCCAGTCGATGTCGACCTCCTCGCCGCCCACGTTGGCGGTGTCCCAGGCGCCGCTCACCAGCAGGGTGTGCAGCAGCGGGCCGCTCAGCCGCTCCAGGTGGGCGCGCAGGGTGGCGTCATCGGGCAGGCCGGCCACCCGCGGCGCCAGCCGGTCACGGATCTGGCTCAACCGCAGCAGCAGCGCGTCCAGGTCGCCTTCGGCGTCGAACGCGCCCTCGTCGCCCTCGGCGATGCCCTGGGCGATGATGTCCTTGATCGCGCGGAAGTTGCCGTCCTCGTCGGCGGTGACCATCTGCAGCCAGGCGCGGTTCTTGTGCCGGTACTGGAGCATGGACATAACCGCCTCGTGCCGGGTGAAGTCCGCGTCCCGCAGCGCCACCCCGCGCCGCGGCCGGGCGAGGCAGCGGGCCAGCGAGATAGCCGAGGCGAGCCCGCTGTTGAGGCCGCGGCCGGGCCAGAAGTGGATCGCGTTGGCCGCGTCGCCGAGCAGGAAGCCGTAGGTACCGGGGGTGGTCGCGGTGGGCGGGAAGAGCCGGACCGAGAACCGCGGCCGCTGCACCATGTTGAGCTGGAAGCCGGTCACCGCGGTCAGGTTCTCCGGCGGAACGCCGAACAGCGTCAGCCCCTCCTGCACCCGGGACCAGAACACCGATCCGCGCAGCAGGGCGGGCAGGAACAGCGTGTGGTGGGTGCCGCAGACGAAGTCGCCGCGCGGGCCGAGCTCGAGCAGGCAGGGCTCGGACTGGATGCAGCCGCTGAACGTCTGCTTGACCGGGTTGATGCCGACCGCCTCCTTGGCCTCCTGGTCGGTCAGCCGCACGTTCAGGAACCCCTCGCCGTTCAGCGCGTTGAGCAGGAAGCGGTTCTGCGCGCCCGTCTGCAGCACCGCCATCGGGTCCGGCAGCAGTGACTTCACCCGCAGGCCGAGCACCACATCCGAGAGCTGCTCGCCGTCCAGCCCGTAGAGGCTGAAGTCGGCCGCGCCGAACTTGGACTTGAAGTGCGAGAAGGTGCGCGACCGGCTGCCCTCGCAGATGGCGAGCACGTGCTGCTTGACGATCTCGCCGCCGGCCGACTCGGCGTCGAACGGCTCAGGGATGAGCTCGATCTGGCCGCGCTTGCGGTTGGCCAGCTCGAGCAGGCGGTCCTCGATGTAGGAGATGCGGATGTTGCGCGGGCCGACGTCGTTCAGCGAGTCGGGCCCGGCCGGCCACATCTCGGTGAAGTTGCCCGGGGTGAACAGGAAATCCTGCATCTCGCTGGACAGCTTGAGGAACTGGCGGCTCTGGATGGTGACCACCTGCTGGCGGCGCACGTTGCCTTCATCGCCGCCCTTCCACACCACCTGGCGGCCCGCCCGCTTCCAGCGGCCGTTGTAGACCCGGATCGCCACCCGCGGCCCCATCAGGTCGGCCAGCTGAAGCGCGAAGGCCAGGCCGACCGGCCCGCCGCCGCTGATGGTGACCCGGAGCACCGAGCCTGCCTTCTCCGCCTCGGTCGCCCGCGCGGCCGTGGCAGGCACCGTCACCGCCCCGGCGTCCAGCGGCTCGAAGCGGAACAGGTGGGTCGCGACCATGATCTCGTCACCCGGGCGGAGCCGGTGCGCACCGGCGACCGGGGCCCCGTTCACCTTGGTGCCGTTGGCGCTGCCCCGGTCGGAGACGACGAAGCCGTCCGCCTCCTGCCGCAGCTCGGCGTGCAACCGGGAAACCGCCGGGTCGGGGATGACGATGTCGTTGTCCTCACCGCGGCCGAAGGTAACCGGCGCGTCGCCGATCGGGAACCGCTTACCGGACAGATCGCCGTGCAGGCCGACGACAGAAGCTTTCACGGCTCCATCGTTCCGATCTCTGCTTTCCGCGTCAATATCCCATGCGCCGGGCCGGATCCGACGTTTAAATTCGATCTAATTCGATGATCGAATTTGATGTAATTAGCTTGGCTGGCGGCCCGGGGAAAACGATGGTGAATTACCCGGTTGGAATCGCCGTAATCAGGGGGCCAGCCCCGGCCCTGGACGGTTGCGGGGACTCAGCCGGTACCGGTGCACCGCCACGTCGCCCGCCCGGTGCAGCGACAGCAGCGTCATCGGGCTGGCCGCGGTGTAGGGGTACCGGGCGGGCAGCGCGAACCGGGGCGCCGCCGGGTCGCCCACCAGGAACGGGGCGACCGCCAGCCGCAGCTCGTCCGCGAGCTGCCCCGCCAGCAGGTCGCGCAGGATCACCGAGCCGCCCTCGACCAGGAGGGTCAGCACCCCCCGTTCGGCGTAAAGGTCGTTAAGCACGGCGGCGAGGGACAGCTCCGCGCCCGCGTCGATGACGGCCGCCCGCTCCCCCAGCCGGGCCCGCAGGCCCGCCGCGGCGGCGGCGGTGCCGTAGACCAGCGGGGTACCCGGTCCGGCCAGGAAGCGGGCGGCCGGGTCCAGCTCGCCGGCGGCGGTCACGGTGACCCGCAGCGGGTGCGGCGGACGCCCGGCCGCCACCCGGGCCGCCACCCGGGCGGCGTCGCGCACCAGCAGCCGGGGATTGTCGGCCCGCACGGTGCCCGCGCCGACCAGGATCGCGTCCGCCTGCGCGCGCAGCTCGTCTACCTCGTCGAAGTCCTCAGGCCCGGACAGCAGCAGTCGCTCAGGCGACGTGTCATCCAGGTACCCGTCCAGGGAAACAGCGCAGCTCACGATGGTGTACGGGCGCGCGGGCACGCTGCTACGGTACGCGGTCATCCCCCGGGGGGCGACCCCCCGTACCCCCCGGGGCGTGCCCGATGAAAGGCCGATCGTATCGGGCAGGCACGGACCCGCCCTCCTTGTCCCGGTGATTTACTGGGTTACATGGCAGGTCATGCGGTTTCGCCGGCAGGGCCGGCCTGGGGGACCCGGGACACGTTCGAGTCGGTCAGCCCGGCCACCGGCGAGGTGCTCGCGCGCTACCCGGTCGACGGGGCGCGCGAGGTCGCCCTGGCGGTGCGCCGGGCGCGCGCCGCCGCCGCCTGGTGGGGCGGCCTGTCCTACGCCGGGCGGCGGCTGCGGCTGCTGGCCTGGAAGTCGCACCTCACCCGTTACCTGGGGCGGCTGGCACAGGTGGTGCACGACGAGACCGGCAAGCCGCTCGACGACGCCACCCTGGAGATCGTCAACGCCGTCCTGCACCTGGACTGGGCGGCCAGGCACGCCGGGCGGGTGCTGCGGCCGCGCCGGGTCAGCCCCGGCCTGGCGATGCTCAACCAGGCGGCGTCGGTCGAGTACCAGCCGCTCGGCGTGGTCGGCGTGATCGGGCCGTGGAACTACCCGGTGCTCACCCCGATGGGGTCGATCGGCTACGCCCTCGCGGCCGGCAACGCGGTCGTGTTCAAGCCCTCAGAGCTGACCCCGGGGACCGGGCAGTGGCTGGTGCGGTCGCTGGCCGAGGTGCTGCTTGAGGTGTTCGGCGACACCGAGCCGGTGCTGCAGCTAGTCACCGGGGACGGCGCCACCGGCTCCGCGCTGGCAACCTCGGGGGTGGACAAGCTCGCGTTCACCGGCTCGGCCGCCACCGCGCGGAAGGTGCTGGCGGCGGCCGCGCAGACGCTCACCCCGGTACTGGCCGAGTGCGGCGGCAAGGACGCGCTGCTGGTCGCGGCGGACGCCGACCTGGACGCGGCGGCCGACGCGGCCGCCTGGGGGGCGATGTCCAACGCCGGGCAGACCTGCGTCGGCATTGAGCGGGTGTACGTGGTGGACTCGGTGTACCACGCGTTCCTGGGCAAGCTGACCGAGCGGGTGGCCGCGCTCCGGCCGGGCGACGACCCACCCGCCGCCTACGGGCCGATGACCCTGCCCGGGCAGGTTGACGTGGTGGAACGGCACCTGGCGGACGCGGTCGCGCGCGGCGGGCGGGCGGTCGTCGGCGGGCTCGACGCGGTGCACGCGCCCTATATCGCCCCGGTGATCCTGGTCGACGTGCCGGAGGAGAGCGCGGTGGTCCGCGAGGAGACCTTCGGGCCGGTCGTCACCGTCACCCCGGTGGCGTCGCTGGCCGACGCGGGGCGGCTGGCCAACGCGTCGCCCTACGCGCTCGGGTCGGCCGTGTTCACCCGCGGGCGGCGGTCCGGCCTGCGCGCCGCGCGGGCACTGCGGGCCGGCATGACCTCGGTGAACTCGGTGCTGGCGTTCGTGGCGGTGCCCGCGCTGCCGTTCGGCGGCGTCGGCGAGTCCGGGTTCGGGCGGATCCACGGGGCCGACGGGCTGCGCGAGTTCTCCCGGGCCAAGGCGATCACCCGGCAGCGGATGAGCCCGCTGCTGCGGACCACCACCTTCCGCCGCACCGAGACCGACACCGAGCGGCTGGTCAAGCTGGTCACGGTGCTCCACGGACGGCTGTACCAGCCCCGTAAGCGGGACCGGCCGGGGCGACCGGGCGCCTAGTGAGCCGCCTTGGCCGGTGTGCACGCCGTCGCCCGCCGAGCCGTCCGCGCGGCTGCGCTACCGTGTAGCGCATGACCGACGACAGCCGCGACACCCCGGTCGTTCTCTCCCGGATCTACACCCGCACCGGCGACGACGGCAGCACCGCGCTGGCCGACGGGGCGCGGGTAGCCAAGACCGACAGCCGGCTGGCCGCGTACGCCGACACCGACGAGGCGAACTGCGCCATCGGCGCCGCGGTCACCCTCGGCGGGCTGCCGGACGCCATGACCACGCTGCTGCGCCGGGTGCAGAACGAGCTCTTCGACTGCGGCGCCGACCTGGCCACCCCGCTCCCTCATCACCCGCCTGAGTACCCGCAGCTACGCATCGACCAGGACTACATCAGCCGGCTTGAGGCGGACTGCGACGCCTACAACGCGACGCTGCCGGTGCTGCGGTCGTTCGTGCTGCCCGGTGGCACTCCCGGGGCGGCCCTGCTGCACACCGCGCGCGCGGTCACCCGGCGGGCCGAGCGAACCGCCTGGTCCGCGGTGGCCGACCACGGCAGCGAGATCAGCGCCCTGCCCGCCCGGTACCTGAACCGGCTGTCGGACCTGCTGTTCATCCTCGCCCGGGCGGCCAACGCCGGCGACGGTACCGGGGGCGACGTGCTGTGGCGGCCGGGGGGAGACCGGTAACTCGAAGTCGCCCAGGTGGGAGCCGGGCGGGGCCGCCTCGAGCCAGGCCAGGAACCCGGTCAGCGCCTGATCGGTCATCGCCAGCTCGACGTGCTCGCCCGCCAGCGTGGCCGGCCGCAGCCCGGTGCTGTGGTCGGCCAGCGGCTTGACCGAGACCTCGACCACCACCCGCTCGGTGCCGAGCACTACCGCCTCGGCCGAGTCGGCCGGGCGGCGGGACACCACGCTGAGCGCCCGCCGGTGGAAGACGTACTCCGGCCGTAGCAGCACCCCGAGCGCGCCGTACCAGCGCAGCGAGTCATGCTGGTAGGCCAGCACCCCGAGGCGCCAGCCGCCCGCCCCGGCGGGCTGGCGCAGCGCGCACTCCACCGTCCCGCCGCTGCGCTCAAGGAGGTAGCGGCGGAACGCGAGGGCGACGGCGGCGAGCACGAGGAGCACCAGGGCGACGGCGAACAGCCATACCGCGTCCGTTAGCGCTCCCCCCACCTCCGCTCAGCCCGGAACCGTAGCCGTGATTGTAGCGCGCACCTCAGGCCTGGTCGCCCGTCGCCCGCAGCCGCGCGCGAGCGTACCTGACCTCGATCGACTCCTCCGCCGCGGACGCCGAGCCGGCCTCCGCGGTCGCGCTGTCCAGGTCGGACCGCGCGGCCGAGGCGTCCACGTCGGCCGCCAGCGTCCCGGTGGAGGCGAGGATCGAGACCCGGTCGTCGGTCACCGACAGGAAGCCGTCCCTGACCGCCGCCCGGACCTCTTCACCCGCGCCGTCCTCGCCGCCCGCCGGCGGCTGGATGCGGACCAGGCTGCCCGGTGACAGGATGCCGAACACCGGCGAGTGCCCGGCCAGGATGCCGATGTCACCGTCGATGGTCTTGGCGATGACCATGCCCGCCTCGCCGGACCACAGCGAGCGGTCCGGCAAGAGCAGCTCCACGTGCAGGGTCACGAGCGCTCCAGCTCCTTCGCCTTGCGCTCGACGTCCTCGATGCCGCCGCACATGAAGAACGCCTGCTCGGGCACGTTGTCGTACTTGCCCTCGGAGATCGCCTTGAACGAGGAGATGGTCTCCTCGAGCGGGACGAACACGCCGGGCTGGCCGGTGAACTGCTCGGCCACGTACATCGGGTGGGACAGGAACCGCTCGATCCGGCGGGCCCGCTGGACGGTGATCTGGTCGTCCTGCGACAGCTCGTCGATACCGAGGATGGCGATGATGTCCTGCAGCTCCTTGTACCGCTGGAGGATCTGCTGCACGGTCCGCGCCACGTTGTAGTGCTCGGCGCCGATGTACCGCGGGTCCATGATCCGCGAGGTGGAGTCGAGCGGGTCCACCGCCGGGTAGATGCCCTTCTCGGTGATCGCCCGGGACAGCGTGGTGGTCGCGTCCAGGTGGGCGAACACGGTGTGCGGGGCCGGGTCGGTGATGT